>Ga0210385_10000090_pt1 | contig 102711 bp, 109 predicted proteins | sample IncBWH26OmetaG_FD_160107 | JGI IMG/M metagenome (GOLD analysis project Ga0210385, IMG submission 160107) | Forest soil microbial communities from Barre Woods Harvard Forest LTER site, Petersham, Massachusetts, United States - Inc-BW-H-26-O ... | reverse complement strand
TCCTCTATCCGTCCCTCAATTACGATCCGATAGACAGCTTCGCGCCGGTGATTTTGATCGCGACTTATCCAAACATGATGGTCGTGCCGATGTCGTCGCCGGCGCACTCGGTGGCCGAATTCATTGCTTATGCCAAAACCAGGCTGGTGACCTTCGCCTCGTCCGGTCACGGCTCTTCGCTGCATCTCGCAGGCGAATTGTTCAAACGTCAGGCCGGCATCGAGATGACCCACGTGCCTTATCGCGGCGCGAATCCAGCCCTCGCCGACCTTCTTCCGGGCCGCATCGATACGATGTTCAACTTCACGACGTCGAGCCTGCCACTGGTGCACGGCGGGCAGCTGCGCGCTCTGGCGACGACCACCGCCAAGCGCGTGGCCGCGGCGCAAGATGTGCCGACGATGGCGGAAGCCGGCGTCCCCGGCGTGGAGGTTTCGTCATGGTCGGCTTTCCTGGTGCCGGCAAAGACTCCACCCGACATCATTGCGAAAATTCACGACGATACCGTCGCTGTGTTGGCCGAACCGGCCATCCGATCGAAACTTGAAGATGGCGGCGCCATCATCCACGCCTCGACGCCGGCCGAATTGACCGCGTTCATGCGCGGCGAACTGCACAAGTGGGGCGCGGTCATCAAGGCCGCGAACATCAAGGCGGAGTGACGCTACTTGGGACGGCGTGTCCGCTTCGCTCGGTTGCCATTCGGGCACCGTCTTCCAAGAGAATGCGACAATTGACGTTTCGGCGACATCTCGATCAAGGCTCTGTGATGCAACATGGTCAAATTTACATGGACCGCAAGTCGCCATGGCGCGACGATGGGTCGATCTGCATCGCGGCTTATAGCGAGCGTGAGGAGGCAAACCCATGAAAACCTCAGCCCATTCTGGAGATGTCGAATTAACCAGACCGAGACGACTGGTGGGCCTCTGGTCCCACATGTTGATTGGCATCGCCGCCTCGGTGGTCATGGTGTCCACGGCTTCGCTTAGCCTCGCCGCCGAGCTGTCACCGCAAGAGGCAAAGAAAATCGCCATTGACGCTTACATCTACGGCTATGCGTTGATGACGAGCGAGGTCACCGAGAAGGCATTCATCAATACCACAGCGCCCAATCCGGAGACCTTTCAGGCCCCGACAAATCAGTTCGTGAACATACCAAAGTATCCAGCGGCTGATTATAAAGGCGTCACCGCGCCGAACGCCGATACGCTCTATTCAGCCGCGTTCATCGACGCGTCGAAGGAACCAATCATCCTTTCCTACCCCGACATGCATGGCCGGTATTTTCTCTTTCCGATCTACTCGCAGTGGACGAATGTGATTGCGGCACCGGGCAAGCGAACCTTGGGCACAGGCGCGCAGACCATCGCCATTATCGGCCCCAACTGGCAAGGAACGTTGCCGTCGGGAATTACGCAGAAGGTCAAGTCACCGACCAATTCCGTTTTCATTATCGGGCGTGTCTACGCTGACGGGACGCCGGGGGATTACGCCGCGGTGAACGCCGCGCAGAAGGAATTCAAGCTTGTACCGTTGAGTTCCTATGGCAAGCCGTACACGCCGCCTGCGGGGACGATTGATCCCAAGGCACCCAGCGTTAAGGAGAAGGTTCGCGACATTATCAGTGCGATGGACACTCAGACCTATTTTAATGCCACGGCCCTGTCGATGGCCGCCAACCCGCCGATCTTGCCCCAGGATGCGCCCATCGTCGCGGAGATGGCGAAGATCGGACTTGTGCCGGGCAAGCCGTTTGATCTGAGCAAGCTTTCGTCCGCCGATCAAGCCGCCCTGGCTGACGTTGGCAAAGTGGCTTACGAGCAGATTGCGGCAGTGCAGAAGACGGGCAACAAGGTCGTGAACGGTTGGCTGCTGACCAGCGGCACCGGCGATTACGGCGCGAAGTATCTTTGGCGCGCAGGCGTGTCCTCCTTCGGGTGGGGTGCGAACCTGGACAAGGACGCGATCTATCCCAGCACGAAAGACAGCGAGGGCGCACCGTTGGTGGGATCGAACACCTACGTCATCCATTTCGCGAAGGGCAAGACGCCGCCGGTCGAGGGCTTCTGGTCGATCACGATGTACGATGCATCATATTTCTTTTATCCCAACGCGCTGAACAAGCTCACGGTGAGCATGCGTGATCAGCCGGAATTAAAGCCCGACGGGTCGCTTGATCTTTATTTCTCCCATGACAAGCCGGCGAAGGTACCCCAAGCCAATTGGCTGCCGGCGCCGAGCGACCAGTTCATCCTGATGATGCGAATGTATTGGCCGAAAGAAACGCCTCCCTCGATCCTCGACGGGACCTGGTCGCCGCCGCCGGTGAAGAGGGCAGGTTGAGCCAAATCGGAGCGCGCACGCGCGCTCTTTGCCGCACCGCGCGGCTTCTGCATCGACACGTCCGGCGCGCGCCCGCGTAAAGCTCGGGCGCGTTCGCTTGCCGCGGCATGCGAGCGAAATTGGCCGCTTCTCTTCTTCGCATATCGAGTATTATCGGCCTGTTCGCGATGCAGCTTGGAGCTTTCGAATGACAAGTCCCGCAACCGCTTTGATTCCCGCCACGGCCTTGACCCTGATCGCGCAATTGGCCGTCGCGATGGCCGACGACGTGCCCCGCTACAGCCTCAAGCCGGTGTGCAGCGGCATAGCCCAACAGGGCGGCATGAGCCTGGAGCCGAACCGGAGCGCGCGAAAGGATTATACGGCCTGCATCATGAGCGAGTTGAAGGTGCGCAACCAGCTCGTGAAACTGTGGCCGACCTTCAAGCCGGCGAACAAGGTCAATTGCATCGGTGAAAACAGTGCCGGCGGCCTGCCGAGCTACACCGGGCTATTGTCATGCCTGCAGATGGCTCAGGACGCGGGCAAGCTGTTCGGCCAGTAGGCGCAACGTTTGTCGTTCTCGCCCTGTTTGGAAATCTTCTCTACATTGCAGCGGCATGATCCCATCGGGAGCGGGTCAGATGACAATCGACTTCGGAAGGCGAAAACTCATCGCTGGTCTCGGCGGTGCCGCCCTGTGGCCGCTCACCGCACACGCCGCAGGCGGACGTCCGCGTATCGGCTTTCTCGATATAAACTCCGCGGAATCCGACGCACTTCATCTCGCCGCCTTCCGCAATGCCCTGCAGCGTCTCGGGTATTTCGAGGGCCGAACTGTGGACATCGATTACCGCTACGCGGACGGTGACACTGAAAAGCTGACGGCATTGGCACAGGAATTGGTCCAGTTGAAGCCGGATGTCGTTCTGGCCAGTGCAGTTAGTCCAACCAGAGCGATGAAGCGCATTGCACCCGCCCTGCCTATAGTCTGCCCTGCTTTCAGCGATAGCTTTGTGCCTAGCCTCGCCGCGAGCTTGGCACATCCCGGAGGGAGCGTCACGGGGATTGCGTCGGACGTCGAAGGAATGTTCGGCAAGTTGACGGAAGTTACGCTCGATGCGATCCCCGGCACGACCAAGATCGGGTTCCTTTCCAACCCTGCCGGCGGCTCGATGAAGCGTTTCGAGCAACAGGTCCAATCAGCGTCCAACGCGCGCGGCGTCGAGGTGCAAATCGAGGAGGTCAAAAAGATCGACGATTTCGACGGCGCGTTTCAGCGCCTGAGCCAGGGGAACGTTCGCGCCGTCATCGTACCGGCGAACGGACTGTTAAACTCCGGACAGAAGCGGATATTGGAACTGTCCCTGCCTTTGCGCTTGCCTCTCATTTTCGCCGACCGTTCTGGTGTCGATGCAGGCGGCCTTGCGAGCTATGGGGTCAATATCTCTGAGAATTTTTCGCGCGCCGCCATCTATGTCGACAAAATTCTCAAAGGGACCGCACCGGGTGATCTGCCGATCGAATTTCCCACGCGGCTTGAGCTTGTCATCAACCTCAAGACCGCCAAAGCGCTCGGCCTTACCGTGCCGCCAGCTCTCCTCAGTCGCGCAGACGAAGCGATCGAATAAGGGCTGAGCGTCCGCTTTGGGTCACAAGCGACCGATTTGCTTTTAATCGAGACGACAAGCGAGAAACTTCCTTACGAGTCCTCCGCCACGCTCTCCAAAAACGTCGCGGACGGCACGAAAAAGAGACTGCCGGTCATGGCGCGGCTGAAATCCAACAGCCTGTCGTAATTGCCGGGAGGGTTACCGACAAACATGTTTTCAAGCATTTTCTCGATCGTTCGCGGTGAACGCGCGTAGCCGATGAAATAAGTGCCGAACTCACCCGTTCCGGCGCGGCCGAATGGCATGTTGTCGCGGATGATCTTCATCTCCTTGCCGTCTTTCACGATCGTGGTCAGCGCATTGTGAGCGGACGTGGGTTTGACGGCGTCATCGAGCTCGATGTCGGAAAGCTTGGTGCGGCCGATGATGCGTTCCTGAGCCTCCGTGGACAGCGCATTCCAGCCGTCCATATCGTGCAGGTATTTTTGCACGATCACGTAACTGCCGCCCGCGAAAGAGACGTCCTCCGGACCTATGCACGCGGCATCTACTGCAGCTCGAGCCGTCGGGTTTTCAGTTCCATCGACAAAGCCCATGAGATCGCGGTTGTCGAAATAGCGAAAGCCATGCACTTCGTCCACGGGTGAGACCGCGCCTTTGAGACGGGTCATGATCTGGGCCGCCAACTCGAAGCAGAGATCCATGCGTTTGGCCCGAATGTGGAAGAGGAGGTCGCCAGGCGTCGCAACCGCATGGCGCGGTCCGGATGTGATCTCGCGAAACGGATGCAGCTCCGCCGGCCGGGGCTGGCCGAAAAGCCCGTCCCAGGCGTGCGAGCCTATTCCCATAATGCAAGAAAGGTTTCCCTCGATATCGCGTGAGCCTACGCTCCGTAACAACGCCGGCAGGTCGCCGCAGAACGATCGGACGACCGCGCGACTAGCTTCGGCGCCGTCAATTGTCGCAACCAGAAAGATTGCGGCACGCGTCACCGCTTGAACCACCGCCTGCGGTTCAGGGGGCAATGCTGTTTGGCCGTTGGCTGCGGTCAATTGATCAAACTCCATCGATACAGAGCACACAATGCGGATAAATTCGCACAAATCAAGAATGTGCCAGATGGCAGCCGCACGGCCACATCGCCCGCAGACCCCCGTACTCTTAAGTCTGCTTGAGGTCCGCGGGGGCACGCCGCTGAGGCGCCCGCCGGAGACCACAGGTATTGCGGGACCATCCGAGCAGACGACAGCCGGTTCCATCATTAACTTCTTTTGCCAACGACCATTTCCAATTCGGAAATATGTCAATCGCACAATGGCGGGATGCAGGAGCGGAGACGAGTTCCTCGCACTCCCGTGCGAATGGTTGCCAAAGCCATGACGAGAGAGTCGCTCACTTACGATTGTCTCGTCCGGGACATATCCACGCTTGGCGCTCGCCTCGAATTCCCCACTACGGCTTCACTTCCGGACCGGTTCGAGCTGGCATTTGAAAAGGCGCGAACGATCCGCGTTTGCCGGGTCGCGTGGCGCACGAACACCCAAGTCGGGGTTGAGTTTCAAGGAATGTCGATCGGTCACGCGGCTTGAGCCTGATCGCCGCCCGTCCGGGATCCGCTTTGGATCATAGGCTGACCCGGTGGCTATTTTTTAATGGAAGCTCTGAAATGCGACGATTTGCGGCGCAGGGTTCGACACCTGAAGGTGCGTTTCCACCATGGCAGCGGCGCCAAATGTGAAGGCGCAGCCAAGAACAACGAATGCGATATACCTGGCCATCGGCGAACCCCTCACTTTCCCACGACACACTCTACCCATAGGGCGGGACATGGGTGTGACGGCCGTCACGAAACACCGTTTTTATGTCGCCTCGGTATCCGCTTTACCCCCGAAAATGGCTTAGACCGCGCTGTTCTGCGCGCGCAGCCGCCGCGCCAGGACGCGCATGATTTTGAGCGCGAAATAGGGCGTACGGCTCACCAGGAACAGAAACTGCTTCTCGCCAACCGGGACGAGCTTCACGTCGGTGGCCGCGATCGCGGTGGCGCTGCGCGGCGCGGTGTCGATCAACGCCATCTCGCCGAAAATGTCGTGGTCGGACAATGTGCCGAGGAGCCGGTTGCCGATTCGGATTTCGACCTTGCCGCGCTGGATGACGAAGAATTCCGTCGCCGCATCTCCTTCCTTGAAAATGACCTCACCGGCCTTGAATTCGCGTAACGCTGCGCCGGCACCGACCAAAATGCCGAAATCGACGGACGGATCGGCCATGACACGTTCCCCCAACGTTGCTGCGATGTCGCGGCGATGACTCAATTATTGCAGTTCCATGACGATGGATGATTACAGTTTTATGACAGAGCCCGGCGCAAAGCCAGATCAGGCCAGGCCCATATCGGCCAAGACCTTGTCGAGCTGCTTTTCCACCTCCAGCGAGGCAGGGACCAGCGGACTGCGGTGCTCGTTGGTCTTGAGCACACCGAGCCGCTTGAGCATGTACTTGACCGGGATCGGGCTACTCTCCAGCGCAACGCCGCGAAACAGCGGATAGAGCTTCAGATTGAGCGCGATCGCGCCGTCGATGTCGCCTTTGGCAAACGTCTCGTAGAGTTGCGACACCAAGTGCGGCGCCACATTGCTCGCCGTGATCATCATGCCGCAGCCGCCGATGCCGAGCATCGGCAAAGCCGGCAGCTCGAGCCCGGCAAAAATGCGGAAATCGCGGCCGAGCCGCGCCAGCGCGCCGGTGACGAAGCCGACATCGGTGTCGGTGTTCTTTAGGCCGGCGAAATGCGGCACCTCGTCCTTGATCGCGGCGAGCGTATCGACCGCGAGCGTGAAGCCCGCGCGCGCCGGGATGTGATAGATCAAAAACGGCCGCCTGGTGCGCGCGCCGAGTCTCGCGAAATAGGACACCGCGCCGCGCTGCGGCGGCGCCGAATAGAACGGCGTCACCACCAGGATCGAATCCGCGCCCGCCTTGTCGAAGCGGTCGATCAAGGCGGCGGTCGCCTCGAACGATTCCGAGGCCGTGCCGGCGCAGACCGGACGGCGGCCATTCGCCGTCTTGATGGCAAATTCGACGAGCGCGCCACGCTCCTCGACGGACAACATGGTCGGCTCGCCGCTGGTCGCGTTGACCAGGAGGCCGTGGCTGCCTTCGGCGATCTGCCGCTCGATCAGGCTTGCGTAAGTGTCGAAGTCGATCCGCCCGTCGCGGAAGGGAACGACCAGGGGACAATAGGCGCCGCGCAAAAAATCCAACGCTGGCATCGCGCAAACTCCCGGCGTAGCGCCGCTACATTCTGGAAAGCGGCTTGCGCGAAAGCGATATGCCCGAAAATGCAGGCCCAGAAAATACTAACGGCCACGAACGACTAGGTGCGCGTACATCCGGCGTCACCCGTCGAAACCGTGGCCGTCCCGTAACGGAGCCCGTTTAAGGCATCGACGCTACGCAAATACAGATAGGCGCGGTTTGTGGTTTATGCAAGACTAGCCGACGGGAACTTTGAAAATCCCCATAAGTGTTGCATTTTTCCGACACATCCGGGTCGCCGCAAAATCTTAACGAAAGGTGCAAACCTTAACGGACGGCGACTCCATCAAGGGAGCGGACAATGGCCATGTACCCCAACGATGCCGCCGGCATGGAACGCGCGGTGGCCAATGCGATCCACGAGCATTGGAAGCTGTTTCTGTTCGAAGGCATCATCCTGATCATCCTCGGCATAGCCGCGATCCTCGTGCCGCCGATCGCGACGCTCGCTTTCACCATCGTCATCGGCTGGCTGTTCCTGATCAGCGGTGTCGTCGGCCTGTTCACCACGTTCTATATGCGCAACGCGCCGGGTTTTTGGTGGTCGCTGTTCTCCGCCGTCATCGCCATCCTCGCCGGCGGCGTGCTGCTGGCCCGGCCGATCACCGGGACTTTGTCGCTGACCTTCGTGCTGATCGCCTTCTTCGTCATCGAAGGCATCGTCACCATCATGTACGCCATCGATCACCGCACCCAGCTGACCAGCCGCTGGGGCTGGATGCTGGCGAGCGGCGTCGTCGACCTGATCCTCGCCGGCATCATCTTTGCCGGCCTGCCGGGCACGGCGGCCTGGGCGCTCGGGCTCCTCGTCGGCATCAACATGGTGTTCGGCGGCACCGCCATGATCGGCATGGCGCTCGCGGCTAAGGAGCGGGCGTAGCTTGTAGGGTGGGCAAAATCGTCCAGGCCTAGCCGCGTGGGCAATACGCGTATCCGATTTTGCCCACGCTGAACCGCTTCACAGCGCGCATTGCCCGCCCTACGGAGGGTTCACTCCGCCGGCTGCTGCACCACGCGCGTCTTTTCCACGCCGTTGGCAATGAGCGCGATCAGGAGCACCGCGACCAGGAAGCCGAGCGCGATGACGGCGGTGGAGTCGAGCACCAGGTCGAAGCCGCCGCGGGCATAGAGGAAGGCGATCATCGACACCGCGACGCCGGACACCATGAAGGTGAGGAAATAGCGCACCGCATAGACGCGGCCGCGCCAGGCATCGGCGGTGTAGCGGGCGATGACCAGATCGTTGAGCGTGATCTGGCCGTAGATCGCCGCCATGGTGAAGGCGAGCGCGAACAACAGCGACGCGCCGGCCGCATAGGCCGCCCAGACCACGCCGACGAACTGCAAGACCGCGCTGATGGCGAACAGGATGTGCAGCGGGAAGCGCTCGACCAGCCGGCCGACGGTGATCTGCGCGACCGCGCCGCACAGGAACACCGCGGTCGTCAAGCCGCCGACCATGACCAGCGAGATACCATTGCCGACGCGCTCGTCGACGATTTTTGGCAGCGAAATCGAAATCGTGTTGAACACCAGGCCGGCGCTGAGCGCGACCACGACGAACAGCCCGACGATCATCGCCGCCGAGGTATTGGAGAGCGAGACGTCGGGCGAGGTGCTGCGCGCCGCGGCGTGCCCCTTTTTTTCATCGGGAACGATCCAGAAATAGATCGATCCGGTCAGGACGCAAATCAGCCCCGGCACCAGGAAGGCGCCGCGCCAGGTGAAGGCCGCGGTCAGCGCCGCGGTGATGCCGGCGGCGAGCGAGACGCCGAGATTGCCGCACACGCCGTTGAACGCCATGGTGCGGCCGCGCTGGGTGGCGTTTTCCAAAATCATCGCGGTGCCGACCGGATGATAGATCGCCGCGAACACGCCAAGCATGAAGAGAGCGATGGCCAAGCCCACCAGCGACGGCGCCAACGCGGCGCCGATCAGCGACAGGCCGCAGCCGACATAGAAGCCGATCATCATGTTGCGGCGGCTCCAGCGGTCGGCGAGCCAGCCGGCCGGGAGGGAGAACAGGCCGAAGGCGACGAAGGATGCGGTGGCGAGCGCAATCAGCGACGCATAGGTGCGGTCGTAAACCACCGCCAGCTCGATCACCACCGTGGGATAGATGAGGATGACGAAGTGATCGAGCGCATGCGCCCAATTCATGAAGCCGATCGCAAGCCGCCGTTGCGTTTGCTCGGAGGCGGTTTCGGACGCAAAGCGGCCAGACGGCGAAACTTCGGCGGTCATCGAATAATTCCCGGTCAGCGACGCGCAGATATAGCGCGCGGTCGCGCTTCCACATACCCCAATCTTGCAGGGCTGCCAGCCGGTGGCAGCCGCTAGGCATCCTCCTCCAACGGCTCGAATTTCGGCTGAAACCAGATCTGCGCGATCAGCGTCGGCACCACGGCGCTACCGATCACCGCGGTCAGCAGCACGGTATATTGGCTCTGATCGATGATGTGGTTGGTCAAGCCGAACAAGGCCGAGATCGAACCGAAGGTCAGGCCCGTGGACATCATCAAGGTCGTGTACATCCCCTCGCGCTTGTCGAACTTGAAACACCGCGTCAGCGGCAGGATGCCGATGAACTTGGTGAACATCTTCATCGCCAGGAAGGCGCCGATGAGCGCGACGCCCGCGACAAGCGCATGCCATTCGATCAGCGAGCCGGCTTTGAGAAAGTAGAACGGGGTGAGGAAGGCAAAACAGATCGCGCGGATGCGCAGCTGCAGCTCGCGCTGCCCCATGAAGAACGGCGCCAGCGCCATGCCGATCAGATAGGCCGGCAGCACCGCTTCGCTCTTTCCCAAGTTGGCGAGGCCGCCCAGCGCGAACAGCACCAGAAAGAGAAATTTTATCTCGGGCTCGCTGGCGCGGCCGCCAATTTTCTTGAACAGCCAGGGGACGATAAAAGGCAGCACCGCGACGGCGACGACGGTGACGACGACGAACAGCAGCAGATAAAGATTATAATTGGCGAAGACCAGCCCGAGCGCCAGCACGGTGCCGATGTCGTTGATGAAGCAGGCAGCGAGGATGATCTTGCCCAGCTCGGTGCGGTTATAGCCGGTCTCCACCATCACCGCGTAGACCACGGCAACTGACGTGGTGGAGAGCGATATGCCGGCGATCTGTGCCTGCGGCCACGGCCAGCCGAGCCCGTAGCGGGCCAGCAGCAGGCAGCCGAGATAAGGCGCAAAAAATCCCATCAGCCCGATGGTGACGCTGGAGCCGAAATTGCGTTTGACGACGTGCGGATCGATGTCGGTGCCGGCGAGAAACGTCAGCACCACGGCGCCGACGCCGGCGATGTAACTGATCCACGGCGTCAGCGGCAGCCCGATGGTATTGCCGGCAATGGCGCCGACCACGATCTCGAACAGCGCGGCCGAGATGGTGATCCACAGCGAGCCCAAGGCGGCGGCGAGCGCGAGCGCGATCCACAGCGCCGACTGAAACCAGATATTGTCCATCTCACGTCCCTTTCCGTCGTGCCACACCGGGCACAAAAAGACCCGCGCTGCGGCGGGTCACGAAAAGCCCCGCCGCAATCGCATTGCGGCAGGGGTCATCAGCTCTGGTGAGCGGTTTTGGGGAACCCCATCCCCATCAGGTCGATCGCGATTCTTATATACAGAATTCCGCGGCCGCTTCAACGTCCGATCTAATCCAGCGTGCGCCGGAAGCGCGTCACCGCGATCGTCATCGCCACCGCCATCAATCCGGCCAGCGCCAGGGTGTCGTATTGCAATTGGCCGAGCGTCGAGCCCTTGAGCATGATGGCGCGGGCAATGCGCATGAAATGGGTCAGCGGCAGAAATTCGCCGATCACTTGCGCCCAGCGCGGCATGCCGAGGAACGGGAAGATGAAGCCCGACAGCAGCATGTTGGGCAGAAAGAACATCATCGACATCTGCACGGCTTGCAGCTGGTTCTGCGCCAAGGTCGAGAACGTATAGCCGAACGACAGATTGGTTGCGATGAACAGCGTGGCGAGCGCGCCAAGCAGCGCCAGGTTGCCGACGATCGGCACGCCGAACATCAGCACGCCGGCGCCGATGATCAAGGCCGCTTGCAGGAATCCCACCAGCACATAGGGCGCGATCTTGCCGAGCATGATCTCGAGCGGCGTGATTGGCATGGCGAGCAGGCTCTCCATCGTGCCACGCTCGGTTTCGCGCGTCACCGACAGCGCGGTGAAGATCAACATGGTCAAGGTCAGGATGGTGCCGAGCAGCCCCGGCACCACGTTGAGCGCGGTGACGGCGGCCGGGTTGTAGCGCTGATGGATGCGGATCTCGAACAGCGGCTGGCCAGAGTCAGGCAAGCCGTGATCGTTGGCGAGCGCGGTGTTGACCAGCTCGGAGAGCGCCGCGACCGCGGTGCCGGTCGCCACCGGATCGGTGGCGTCGGCGGCGACCAGGAGCGCCGGCTTGTCGCCGCGGCGTAACGCGCGCTCGAAATTCGCCGGGATTTCGATGGCGAACAGCACCTTGCCCGACGCCAGCGCCTGATCGAGCTCGGCATCGTTGTGCAACAGCATGGTCACCTTGAAGAACTTGGTGTTCTGCATCGCCGCCAAAATGGAACGGCCGACGTCGCTGGATTCCTGCAGCAGCACCGCGGTCGGCAGATTGCGCGGCGTGGTGTTGATGGCATAGCCGAACAGCACCAGCTGCAAGAGCGGAATGGTGATCATGGTCGCGAAGGTGATGCGGTCGCGGCGCAGCTGCAGAAACTCCTTGAGCAGCATGGCGCCGGAACGGCGCCAGAATCCGTCGGCGCCGATCGCGGCCGCAAGATTTTGCAGCGCGCTCATGATTCCCCTCCCCCACCCGGGCCGCGCTTGCGCGCGCCCGAGTGCAAGCTTGGTGGGGAGGGGTTAGGGGTGGGGGTCGGGAGGTGGCGCGCGCACTTGGACGAATGCACAAGCATCGACGATTTTCTGCAACCGTCGTCCCTGAAAGTTACCTCCCGACCCCCCACCCTGCCCTCCCCGACAAGGGGGGAGGGAAAAGAAAGCAACAACACGCTCATTGGAAATTGTCCTTGGCGCTGCCCATCAGGTCGATGAACACGTCTTCGAGTGACGGCGAACCGCGTTCCCAATCCAAGCCCGGCCGGCCGCGATAAGGAGCGATCGCCGCTTCGAGTGCCGCCTCGTCGCGACCGGAGACGTGCAGGCTGGTTCCAAATGGCGCGACCATCTCGACGCCGGGATCCTTTTTAAGCTCGTCGGCAAGCGCGGTGAGATTCTGGCTATCGGTCGTGTTCACGGTGAAGGTGGTCAAGTGCGAATGCGCGATCACGTCGTGGACCGTGCCGCGGGTTAAAACTTCGCCGAAGGCGATATAGGCGATCTCGTGGCGGCGCTCGGCTTCGTCCATGTAATGGGTGGAGACCAGCACGGTGAGCCCGTCGGCGGCGAGCTTGTGAATCTCGCCCCAAAAATCGCGCCGCGCCTTTGGATCGACGCCGGCGGTCGGCTCGTCGAGCAACAAAAGCTGCGGATTCGGCAGGGTGCAGGCGCCGAGCGCCAACCGCTGCTTCCAACCGCCCGACAGCTTGCCGGCGACCTGCTCTTCACGGCCTTGCAGACCGAGCCGCTCGATCATCGCTTTCGCCGCGGCGACCGGATGCGGCAGGCCGTAGATGCGGGCGATGAATTCCAGATTCTCGCGGACCGAAAGATCCTCGTAGAGACTGAAGCGCTGGGTCATGTAGCCGACGCGGGTTTTGATCTTGGCCACTTCGGTGCGGATGTCGTAGCCGAGACAGGTGCCGCTGCCCTGGTCCGGCGTGAGCAGCCCGCACAGCATGCGGATGGTCGTGGTCTTGCCCGAGCCGTTCGGCCCGAGAAACCCGAAAATCGTGCCGCGTTTGACCTGCATCGAGAGGTCGCGCACCACGACGCGGCCGCCGAAAGATTTGGTCAGCCCGTGCACGTCGATGGCGATGTCTGGCGTCGTGCCGTGGACCGCGGCGGCCGTGGCGGTGGCGGCGCTCATCGTGACGCCTGTGGCCGCGGTGTTTGCGCGGTCGATGTCGGCTGAACCACCGACACGTCGACCGGTTGGCCAACCCGCAACGCGCCCGGCTTATCGGGGAGCGCCTCGATCAAGAACACCAGCTTCGAGCGTTCCTCGACGCTGTAGATCACCGGCGGCGTGAACTCGGATTGCTTGGCAATAAAACTTACTCGCGCGGTGAGGTCGTTGGCGCAGCCGTCGCAGCCTATTCTGATCGTATCGCCGTAGGCGACGTTCTGCAGCGCCGTCTCCGGCACGTAGAAGCGCACCTTGATATTGCCGGGCGGCAATAGCGCCAGCACCGGCCGGCCCGCCGGCACCATTTCGCCCGGTCGGTAATAGACCTCCTGCACGGTGCCATCGACCGGACTGAAGACTTTGCGGCGCGTCAGCCGCGTCTGCGACGAATTCAATCGCGCCTGCGCGTCGCGCAGCACTGCCGTCGCCTGGTCGAGATCCTTTTGCGTGCCGGCGCCGGTCTTGGCCAGCTGCGAGGCGCGGTCGAAGGTCTGCTGCGCATTGGTCAGCGAGGCTCTGACCTGGGCGATGTCGGCTTGCTGCAAATCGTCGTCGACGGTGAACAACGGCTCGCCGGTCTTGACCGTGTCGCCTTCCTGCACCGACAGGGCCTGCACTCGCCCCACTTCGTCGGGCGCGACAAAAATGAGATTGGCCTCGATCCAGCCCTGATAGGTGGTGTCGGCTTTGTTGCAAGCCACGAGCGTCAACGCCAGCAGGCAGGCCGCGGCGATATGGGATCGCGTGCTCATGCCGCTCTCCCCGCGCCGAACAGATTGTCGAAATAGGCGCGCATCATGGCGCGCACGTCGAGCGGCTCGAAGCGCTCGAACAATCCGCTCCAGACGATGGCGATGATGCCGGGCGCGCCGAGCAGCATCGGGAATCGCGCCAGCGCGTCGCCGGCAAGCTCGCCGCGCTCGTGGGCGTTGCGCAACATGCCGCGCAGCGCCTTGAGCAGGCGTGAGAGCACTTCGCGATAGTAGAACTCGGCGACGGCCGGAAAGCGTGGCCCCTCGCTGATCAATAGCCGGATCACCTCGCGGCGGCGGGTGCCATAGACCTCGCGCACGAATATCTCGATCGCCTGCTCGATGATCGCACGCAGCGGCAGGCCGGTCGCAAGCGCAAGCTCGATCGAGCCGACCACGGGCACCATCTTGGCGCGGATCAGCTCCTGGAACAGGGTCTCCTTGTCGGCGAAATACAGATAGACCGTGCCCTTGGCGATGCCGGCGCGCTTGGCGACATCCTCTAACCGCGCGGAAGCAAATCCCTTGGCCGAGAACTCGTCGAGCGCCGCTTCGAGGATGGCATCGCGCCGCGCCGCGGTTTTGGCGGCGCGCGCGTCCTGGCGCGACGCCGCGATAGCGCCGCTCCGGCCGGGACCGACACCGCCGCGGCCGGCTTTGGGGTCCATTTTGCCTGGGCGCGCCAAAGCGTCTTTCGCCGCTCGTTTTGCTATTTTTGCCATGAAATCCATTATGACTGACTGGTCAGTCATAATCAAGAGGGATTCGCGTTATGTGTTTCGGCGTGGGTTCATGCGCGGCAGCACATTCGCTGCGACGCGCTAAACTCTGCTACGTTGGTCACCAAGAAATCATGGAAATCAGTACAAGGAAGACCATGCACAGCACACGGCGCTGCTTCATTGCGGCAATTCTGGCTCTCGGCGGCATCGCGACCGCGGCGCAGGCGCAAGACTATCCCACGCGCCCGGTGCGCTTCATTTCGGATTCGGCGCCCGGCAGCGCCATCGACGTCACCATGAGGGTCATTGTCGACGGCATCGGCCGGATCTGGGGCGGCAATGCGGTGTTGATCAATCAACCGGGCGCCGGCGGCGCCATCGGCGTGCGCGCGGTGTCGTCGGCTGCGCCGGATGGCTACACCTTCGGCATGTTCGCATTGTCGGATTTTGTTACGCTGCCCGGCACCGCCGACAACTTGCCGGTTCAGGTGCCGCACGATTTCACGCCCGTTGGCAGTCTCGGCGGCGCGCCGATGTTCATCACCGCAGCGCCGTGGCTCGAGGTGAAGACGCTCCCGGACCTGATCGCGCTGGCGAAGCAGCGGCCGGGCGAGCTTGCCTATGGCACCAACGGGCCGGGCCGGCTCACCCATCTCACCGGCGAATTGTTGCAAAGCCGCGCCGGCATAAAGCTCCTGATGGTGCCCTATTCCGGCGGCACGCCGCAGGTGCTCAACGACATGATGGGCAAGAGGGTCGCGCTGGCCTTCGATTCCTATTCGGGCATCGCCGGCGCGGTGGAAGCGAAAAACGCCATCCCGCTCGCGGTCGCGGCGCCCAAGCGCATGACCATGTTTCCCGACCTGCCGACGGTCGCCGAGACGCTGCCCGGATTTCAGTCCGAGGGTTGGCAGATGCTGGTCGCGCCCGTGGGCACGCCCGACGCTATCGTCAAAAAGGTCAATGCCGATCTGATCAAGGCGCTGGCCTTGGACGACGTGAAGAAACGGCTGACCGCTCTCGGCCGCGAAGATTCACCGCTGTCGCCGTCGGAAACCTTGGCATTCATCCAGCGCGAGCAAGCAACCTGGTCGCCTATTTTGGCGCAGATCGGCCCGGTGAAGTGAGAAAGGCCTAGCCTTTCTCGTCGCAGGCCCAGGCGCGCACCACGCATTCGCGGCCGCCGAATTCGGTACAGCGGCGCATCGAGGCGTTTTCCGCTCGGCCGAGATGCGATTCGATGGCCCAGCCGAAGCTGCCGCACGGGTTCTTGGCGTCGACCGCAATCGCCGCGCAGCCCTTGCGCATGTCGCCGATCAGCTTGCAGGTCCCGCCGGTGCACTTCTTGATCGCCGCGGCCCTGGCCTCGGTGACGTTGCGGAAATCGAAGCCGTAGCCGTAGGCGCCGCAGACACCGACCGCGAAGGCGCCGGCCGCTTGCGCGGCGCCCATCAAGGCGATGGTGAAGCAGACAGCGGCAATGGCGAGCGCGGAATTGCGCCGCAATCGATAGGTGACAGACATGGTAGCCCCTTCCCCTCAAGGACCGTCGCAACGCTAGCCGGGAAGGGTTTCCAGACGGTGAACAGGCCGGGATCGGTCCGCATAAATTGAGGTCGACGGGCGACGGCCGGTGAATGTCCGCCCGGCCAGCACCATAGCCGGGCGGCAGCTGGACCACCGGTAACGGCCATGAAGAGGCGTGTGCTCTTACCCCGAAAGCGGACGTTCCACAGTCCCGCCCGGCCCGGTGTATTTCACTTATCGATGCAGGTGGCGGCGGGTTGCGCCAGTGCGTGCGCCGCGTGGAGCGTTCATTGATTAATCGTAGATCTTCCTACGCGGCTCAATAACGAACAAGAAAATGCAAACGCCAGCCAGGGCTGCTATGGCGAGCGCGATAAAAAATGTTTCCATGAGCTAAGCTCCCAAAATATCCAATTGCTGAGAGTGATTGTGCCGACCGACGGCAGTAGCTGCCTGTTATTGAGCGGCGAATTCGGTAGGTCGCCGTTTTGCTGGCAGCTCGCAGCGGGACATAGTCCCGCCTGTCTTCAGGCTGATTTTCACTGGACGCCCTATTCGTTCGAATAGCAAGCGCAGTGTTTCCTGCCGGCGCGACTGTACGTGCGTCAAATCGTGACGTCTGCTCTTACGCCGAAAGCGGACAATGTCTGCGGGTCCACGTCCTGGAGCGGCGGGCGGATGCCTTACGTTCTTTCCAGCTCCGCCCGCACCGCTTCGAGCGCTTCCGGCGTATCGACGTCGGTCAGCGCCGCGGTGCCGGTGAGCGGCACTTCGGCCACGGCCTCGGTGTAGCGGCCGATCAGGTAGCGCGCGCCGACGTCGCCCTCGACCGTCATCAGGTCGGGGAAGAAGCGGCGCGACCACACCACCGGATTGCCGCGCTTGCCGTCGATGGTCGGCACCACGACAAGCGCGCCGTGGTTGGGATCGAAGGCACCGACCAGGCGGTCGATCAGGGCTGAATCGACTTGCGGCATGTCGCCGAGACAGACGATGGCGCCGTCGACTTCCGCCGGCAGCGCGGCGATGCCGGCTTTGAGCGAGGTGCCGAGCCCGTCGGCGAAAAGCGGATTGTGCACGAATTTCACCGGCAGGCCGGCGAGCGCCGCCTCGACCTTGTCGCGCTGGTGACCGGTGACGACGATCACCGGCCGCGCCCGCGATGCGAGCGCCGCCTCGGTCACGATACGCACCAGCGGCTTGCCATTGATCTCGGCCAAAAGCTTGTTCGGTCCGCCCATGCGGCTCGAGCGGCCGGCGCCGAGCACGACGGCGGCGATGGCACGGCCTTTTTCCGGCTCAGGCTCGGTGCGCGGCTGCGGCCGCGTCACGATTTCCATCAACAGGCCGCCGACGCCAAGCCCGGTGATGTCCTCGCGCGGCACCGGCAGCCCGGCGAGGAGCCGCATCAGTACCCAATCGAAGCCGTTCTCCTTGGGGCTCCTCGCGCAACCCGGCGCGCCGAGCACCGGACGGCCGTCGGCGTCGCCGATCATCAGCAAATTTCCGGGATCGACCGGCATGCCGAAATGCTCGACATGGCCGCCGATCGCTTCCAGCGCCGAGGGAATCACGTCGCGCCGGTCGGCGATTGCCGAGGCGCCGAACACGATGGCGAGCTCGGCGCCGGCTTTGAGCACTTCGTCGAGCGCACGCGCCAGCGCCGCGCGCTCGTGCGGCACGCGCCGCTCGGCGACGATGCTGGCGCCGGCCGGTGCCAGCCGGTCGGCTGTAATCTTGAGCGTCTTTTCGATCACCTTTGGCGCCAGCCCCGGCAGCAGCGTCGACACCACGCCGACCTTGCGGATGCGATAGGGCGCGACGCGCAACAACGGCTCCTTGACGCCGGCGAGCGCCGCATCGCGCGCGGTTTTGGCGACCGCGAACGGAATGATTTTTACGGTGGCGATCATCTCGCCGACGACCACCGGCCTGAAGGCCGTCAGCGTCGCGAAGGTGATCGCCTCGTCGACCCTATTGAGCCGGTCGATGGCATCCTTGTCGACCACCAGCACGCCCGGGACTTGCGCAAACAGATTGGCGCGGCCGGTGAAGGCGCGGTCGATATGCACGCCGGGGCCGGCGACTTTTTTCGCGATCTCCGCGGCGGCGACGTCTTCGGCGACATCGTCCGGCTCGAGCTGCGCCACCACGACGTCCTTGATGCCGGCGGCTTCGAGGGCTGCGATTTCGGCAGGCCCGATCAGCGTGCCCTTCTTGAGCACTAGGTCGCCTTGCCGGATGGTGTGCACGGCGGTCGCGCCGCGCGCGTTCTTTGGCGTCACCGCCCCAAATTTCATGACGCGGCCTTTATGGCCGGCTCGGCGTCGGCTTCCTCGCGCAGTTTCTCCGTGATCTGCGCCATGATGGCGACCGCGATTTCGGCCGGCGACACCGCGCCGATGTCGAGCCCGATCGGCGCGGCGATACGCGCAATATCGGCGTCGGAAAAACCCTGCTGCTTGAGCCGCTCGACCCTGCGCGCGTGCGTCTTTCGCGAGCCGAGCGCGCCGATGTAGAAGCAATCGCGCTTGAGCGCATGCGTCAGCGCCGGATCGTCAATTTTTGGATCATGCGTGAGCGCGACGAACGCCGTGTAGCGATCGACATTGAGCGGCGGCAGCGCCTCCTCCGGCCACTCGGCGACCACCTTCACGTCGGGAAAGCGCTCGGACGAGGCGAACGCCGTGCGCGGATCGACGATGGTGACGTCGTAGCCGAGCATCTTGCCGATCGGCGCCAGCGCCTGGCTGATATGCACGGCGCCGGTGATGACCAGTTGCGGCGCCGGTACGTAGACGGTGAGGAAGACGCGGCCTTCCGCGGTATCTTCCATGCCGCTCTTGCCGGTTCGCAGGTGCTCGGCGAGCACGGCGCGCAGCGGATCCTTGCCGACGTCGGCGGCTTTCACGAGGCGCTGCTTGCCGCTTGTCACGTCGGTGACGATGATCGCGGCACGGCGCGCCTGCCGCTCGGCGTTCAGGGCGGAGAGGATGTCGATTTTCATGGCGGGCTAAGCCTACTCCACCTTCTCGACAAATACCCGGATCGTACCGCCGCAGGACAGGCCCACCTTCCAGGCCGTCTCGTCGGCGACGCCGAATTCGAGCATTTTGGGCTTGCCGCTCTCGATGACGTCGAGCGCTTCGGTAACCACCGCGCCTTCGACGCAGCCGCCGGACACCGAGCCCAAAAAATTGCCTTCCCCGTCGATGACCAGGTTGGAGCCGACCGGTCGCGGCGCCGAGCCCCAGGTCTCGACCACGGTGGCCAGCGCCACCGCCCTGCCCTTTTTGCGCCAGTCCTCGGCGGCTTTGAGAATGTCGTTGTCGGTTGACAGCATATCCGTCTCCATTTCCTTGTCAGTCTATTCAGCGCTATATTCCTACGAATATAGCGCGTCACGCAACCTTTTGCATCCACGCTTTGGGGTCGCCGGCGCGGTCGCCGCCGCGCCGCAGCGCCGCCACCAGGCCGGCCATGGATTCCAGGTTATGGATCGGCCGGAATTCGTCGACATGGGGCAGCATGGTCTTGATGCCGCGGGCGCGGGCCTCGAATCCTTCGAAGCGCAGCAGCGGGTTGAGCCAGATCAGGCGCCGGCACGAGCGGTGCAGCCGGTCGATTTCGAAGGCGAGCGTGTCGTCGGCGTCACGCTCGAGCCCATCGGTGATGAGGAGCACGATGGCGCCCTGGGTGAGCACGCGGCGCGCCCAAAACTTGTTGAAGGCGTGCAGCGACGAGGCGATGCGGGTGCCGCCGGACCAGTCCGGCACGCTCGCCGAGCAGGCCGAGAGCGCATCGTCGGGATCGCGCTCGCGCAACGCGCGCGTGACATTGGTCAGCCGCGTGCCGAACAGGAACGTGCTGACCCGCTTTCGCGCGTCGGTGAGGTCGTGCAGGAAATGCAAAAAGATGCGGCTGTACTGGCTCATCGAGCCGGAGATGTCGAGCAGCGCCACGATCGGCGGCGGCTTGGTCTTCGGCCCGATGAAGCGCAGGTCGATGAAATCGCCGCCGCCTTTCATGCTGGCGCGCAAGGTGCGGCGGATGTCGATCAGATGGCCGCGCGGATGCGGCGCCAGCCGGCGCGTGCGTATTTCGGCGAGTGGCAGCACCAGGCGCTTCATCGCCTCCTTGGCGGCAGCGATTTCCGCGCTGGTCATCTGGGCGAAATCTTTCTTTTGCAAGATTTCGCGGTCGGACACGGTCATGCGGGTGTCGAGCTCGATCTCGCGCTCTTTCTTGAGCTTGTCGTCGAGGCCGGAGAACAACGCCTCGTGCACCCGCGTGGCGCCGGCCTGGGGCGGTTGTGGCGGCCCCGACGGCGCCTGCGGCAGCATCATCGCCAACAGCTGATCGATATAGCCGCGGCGGCGGAAGAAGATGCGGAACGCCTGGTCGAACAGGATCGAATGCTCGTGCCGCTTCACGAACACCGCGTGCAGGGTCCAATAAAAATCATCGCGAGTGCCGACGCCTGCGGCCTTGACCGCTTCGAGCGCATCGAGCACCGCGCCGGGGCCGACGGGAATGCCCGCGGCGCGCAGCGCACGCGCAAAGTAGACGATGTTCTCGGCGAGGCGGCCTTCGGCTTTTCCTCCCCCGCTTGCCGGGGAGGACGGCCCGGCGAAGCCGGGACCAGAGGGGGCCTGTGTTTCACCCATGAGCTAGCCTCGCTTGCCCCCTCCCTACCCTCCCCCGCAAGCGGGGGAGGAAAGAGAGAATTCACTCCGCCGCGCGCAAATCCGACTTCACCTCGTCGAGCATTTCTTTGACTTTGCTGCCTTCGAGCTTGGCGATGTCGTCCTGGTATTTCAGCAGCACGCCAAGCGTATCGGACACCGTCGCCGGATCGAGCGCGACAACGTCGAGCTCGGACAGCGCCGCGGCCCAGTCCAGCGTCTCGGCGACACCGGGCGACTTGAACAGATCCTGCTTGCGCAGCGCCTGCACGAAGGCGACCACCTGCTCGGATAGCTTCTTGCTGACGCCCGGCACTTTGGTGCGCACGATGGCAAGCTCGCGCTCGGCGCTGGGATAGCCGACCCAGTGATAGAGGCAGCGGCGCTTGAGCGCGTCGTGGACTTCGCGGGTGCGGTTCGAGGTGATGACCACGATCGGCGGGTGCGCGGCCTTGACCGTGCCCATTTCCGGAATGGTGATCTGGAAGTCGGCCAGCACTTCGAGGAGGAACGCCTCGAACGCCTCGTCGGTGCGGTCGATCTCGTCGATCAGCAGCACCGGCGCGCCGGCGGTGTCCGGCTCGAGCGCCTGCAACAGCGGGCGTTTGATCAAAAAGCGCTCGGAGAACACGTCGTGCTCGAGCGATTTGCGGTCGTGGGCGCCTTCGGCTTCGGCGACGCGGATGGCGATCATCTGCGCGGCGTAATTCCATTCGTAGACCGCGGCGGCGACGTCGAGGCCCTCGTAGCATTGCAGCCGGATCAGGCGGCGGCCGAGCGTGGCCGAGAGCACTTTGGCGATCTCGGTCTTGCCGACGCCGGCCTCGCCTTCGAGGAAAATCGGCCGACCCATCTTGAGCGCGAGGTAGAGCACGGTGCCGAGCGAGCGGTCGGCGAGGTAGTCGGCCCCGGCGAGGAGATCGACCGTGGCGTCGATCGAGGCCGGCAGGTTTTGGGGGGAAGAAACCGGTTTCATGCCAACTGGATATAGGCCTTCGGCATGACGATCAAATGCCCAATCGGCACCGCCGCCCGGCGGGTCCTGCAATCCGTTATAGGATATAAATCATATTTAGGTTGACATCATAGGATCAAAAGCCTATACTTCGCCGATCATGGGACCGCAATGATTCACCGGATCTGGCATCTCAGTGAAACAAGTGACCACAACAATCTCGGCCTCGCCTGCACCGACCGGGGCCTCCTGCTCGGCCGCACGCCGCTGATCGAGCGCCGGGACGGCTGCTTCGTCGTGCGCGAGCGCAGCGAGCTCGAACATCTGTTCAGTCACGCCTATGGACGTACGGTGAGCGCGCAGCGCCTGATGGGCGGGCTCGCCGCGGTCGCTTCCGCCCTCAACGCCCCCGACCCGGGCCTCGCGCGGATCGCCGCGGTGCACTTACGCATCCCCGATCTGCCCGACCGGGCCGCGCGCGACGCCATGGAAGCCGTGGACTTCCTCATAAAATACGCCCGCGATGAAGGCGGCGGCGATTGGAATCCGGCGCTGCATCCGCGCGCCGGTACGCCGCCCAACCCCGGCTGGTTCGCGCCGACGGCGGGCGGCACCCAGCTGGCCGAAGCCGACGAGACAGAGCGCCCGGGCCATGAGAAACCTCCGCTCCTGGGCGGCGGAGGCGGCGGCGGTTTTGGACGCGGTGACAGCAGTTATACGGGCGAGCCTGCCGTCACGGTTTGGCAGGGCGGCCGCCCCAATCTTCACAGCATTTTGGTGCCGAACGGAGAGCTGATCGGAAGTCCCGGGTCGGGCGCCAAAATTAGAACAGTTAGTCCGGAAGAGTTTGAGAGCTTACGATTCGACTTGCTGGAGGGCGCCGGACCTGTCTCAGGCCCAGCCTCGTATGACGGCATGGTATTCGAGCGGCCGGACGGCTCATTGATCGGCATTCGCAAATCGGACGATTATGGAATAACGATCGACGTGCTTAGGTGCACTAGCCGCTCAATTCCCAACGGCTTTAAGATCCATCAAAAATGAGCCTAGCAAAATGAGCCTGAAGCGCGATCGATATTTCGGCGAGACCGAGCAGGAAGTGATAGCGGCGTGGGTTGGAGAACTCGCCAGGGATGCGACGTCGCTTTGGCATATCGTAACGGACGGCCGCGAAGGGTTCGAACTCGACGGCCCGGAACTGATCGACTTCGTGCGCAGAAGCCTCATGGCCCTGTTTGCCGCCGGCGCCAAACCGGTGATGGGCAAGATCGACCCGGACTACCTGTGGGGTCGCGTGAACAAATACGGCGACGATCCGCAACAGATGACCGACGCTATCATCGACGAATGGCAGAAGTCGGGGCGCGATCCCGACGCAGGCGGCATCTGGTTCGCCACGCCGAACGTGTATGGGGAACGGCGCAGAGGATCGCGGGGCTGAAAATACGGCACGGCAGCGATCCGGACTTTAACCGGACGGATGCTTGGCTTACATGTCCCGGACGAAGTTGCCGCCAGCGAGGATTAAGCGCCATGGCCAACCCCGACACGCTCGAAAAGCAAGCGCTACGCTTTCCGACCATCGACGATGGCGTCAAGATCGGCCACATCCACCTCAAAGTCGCCGATCTGCAGCGCGCGCTCGATTTCTATTGCGGCGTGCTCGGCTTCACGCTCACCACCAGCCGGCCCGGCGCCGCCTTCATCTCGGCCGGCGGCTATCACCACCATATCGGGCTCAACACCTGGGAGAGCCGCGGCGGCTCGCCGCCGGCGCCGGGCACCACCGGGCTCTACCATACCGCGATCCTCTACCCGACCCGCCGGCTGTTGGCCGATGCGCTGCGCCGGCTGGTCGTCGCAAAAATCCCGCTCGAAGGCGCATCCGACCACGGCGTCAGCGAGGCGCTCTATCTGCGCGACCCCGACGACAACGGCGTCGAGCTTTATTGGGACCGGCCTAAGGAGATGTGGCCGAAGCGCGAGGACGGCGGCTTGCGGATGTTCACCAATCCGCTCGATCTGCGCGATCTCTTGGCGGAGCTGGATAAGGCGCAGGGCTGACTTTATCTTCCTGCCCGCGATAGCGGGGAAGGGGGACCACGCGAAGCGTGGTGGAAGGGGCGCAGGCGGCGACGCGATTTCGATGATGCCGGCTAAACGCTGACGAAAAGCTCAACGGATTATTTCACGTCGCGCCTGGCAACAAGCTTATTTGGTCTCACTGTTCTTCAACGATAACGAAGCGGCGAGTCCAGCGCCCCCTCCCCCGCTATCGCGGGGGCGGAAAGTGCCTACTTCCCAATCGCCTCCGCCACTGCCCGGCGCGCCAGCACGCCGACCAGATGCGCGCGGTATTCGGCGCTGCCGTGGATATCGGAGTTCATGCCGTCGGCCGGGACGGTCAGGCCTTCGAGCGATTTCGGCGAGAAGCGCTTCTTCAACGCCTCCTCGAACGACGGCACGCGGAACACGCCGTTGGCGCCGGCGCCAGTGACGGCGACGCGGATTTCGCTGCCGCGTTTCGACACGAACACGCCGACCAGGGCAAAGCGCGAGGCCTGGTTGCGGAATTTCTGGTAGGCCGCCTTCTTCGGCACCGGGAAGCTCACCTTGGTGATGATCTCGCTCGGCTCCAGCGCGGTCGAGAACATGCCGGTGAAGAAATCATCGGCCTTGATGCGGCGCTTGTTGGTGATGATGGTGGCACCGAGCCCCAGACAAGCCGCCGGATAATCGGCATTCGGATCGTTGTTGGCGATCGAGCCGCCGATGGTGCCGCGGTGGCGTACCGCCGGATCGCCGATCAGGCCGGCGAGCTTGGCCAGCACCGGGATGGTTTGTTGCACCACAGGCGAGTCGTTGACTTCGTGGTGCCTGGTCATGGCGCCGATGGTGAGCGAGCGGCCGCTCTGCTCGATGCCGGACAGGCCCTCGATCAGCCCCATCTCGACGATCTGCGACGGTTTCGCCAACCGTAGCTTCATGGTCGGCAGCAGCGTGTGACCGCCGGCAAGAAGCTTGGCGTCCTCGTCCTTGGCCAAAATATTGGCCGCCTGCCGCACCGTCGTCGGGCGTGAAAAGGTGAAAGCGTACATCGAAGTCCTCCGTTTATCTCATGAATCTCATGCCGCGTGCGGCAGCTTGTGGGCTCTCTGCAGCACCGCCCAGACCGAGGCGGGCGTCGCCGGCATGTCGATGATTTCGGTGCCCAAGGCATTGGTGATGGCGTTCATCACCGCCGCCGGCGCCGCGATGGCGCCGGCCTCGCCGCAGCCTTTGATGCCGAGCGGGTTCGACGGGCATCGGGTGAAAGTGGTGTCGACCTTGAACGATGGAAAATTATCGGCGCGCGGCATGGTGTAATCCATGTACGAGCCGGTCACCAACTGCCCCTTGTCGTCATAGACGGTGTGCTCGAGCAGCGCCTGGCCGACGCCCTGGGCGACGCCGCCGTGCACCTGGCCCTCGACGATCATCGGATTGATCACCGTGCCGAAATCGTCGACCGCGGTCCAGGCGGCGATTTCGGTGTTGCCGGTCTCGGGATCGATCTCGATCTCGCAGATGTGGCAGCCGGCCGGGAAGGTGAAATTGGTCGGATCGTAGAACGCGCCCTCTTTGAGGCCCGGCTCGATCTCGCTGGTGGGAAATTTGTGCGCCACGTAAGCGCCGAGCGCGACCTCGCCCCAGGCCGCCGACTTGTCGGTGCCGGCGACGGTGAACTTGCCGTCCTTGAACTCGATGTCGGCATCGGCGGCTTCGAGCAGATGGGCTGCGATCTTTTTCGCTTTGGCTTCGACCTTGTCGAGCGCCTTGACGATCGCCGACATGCCGACGGCGCCGGAGCGCGAGCCGTAGGTGCCCATGCCGAACTGCACCTTGTCGGTGTCGCCGTGGACGACCGAGACATTGTCGATCGGGATGCCGAGCCGCTCCGACACCAGTTGGGCGAACGTGGTCTCGTGGCCCTGACCGTGCTGGTGGCAGCCGGTGAGAAGCTCGACGGAGCCAGTCGGATTGACCCGCACCTCGGCGGATTCCCAAAGGCCGACGCCGGCGCCGAGCTGGCCGACCAGCGAAGACGGCGCCACGCCGCAGGCCTCGATGTAAGTCGCAAAGCCGATGCCGCGCAGCTTGCCGTGGCGCTCGGATTCGCGCTTGCGCTTGCCGAAACCCTTGTAGTCGTGGATCTGCAGCGCCTTCTGCAGCGAGGCGTTGTAATCGCCGGCGTCGTAGAGCGACGCGACGGACGTTTGGTACGGGAACGTCCTGACGAAATTCTTCTTGCGCAGGTCGGCAGGATCGACACCGAGCTCACGGGCGCCGACTTCGACCAGACGTTCGACGACGTAAGTCGCTTCCGGGCGGCCGGCGCCGCGATAGGCGTCAACCGGCACGGTGTTGGTATAGACCGCGTCGACCTCGCAATAGATGTGCGGGATCTCGTACTGGCCCGACAGCAAAGTGGCATAGAGGAAGGTCGGCACCGCCGACGAGAAGGTCGACATATAGGCGCCGAGATTGGCGGTGGTGTGTACCTTCAGGCCGGTGATCTTGCCGTCACCGTCGAATGCCATCTGCGCCTTGGTGACATGGTCGCGACCGTGGGCGTCGGTGATGAAACTTTCCGAACGCTCACAGGTCCATTTCACCGGGCGGTCGAGTTTGCGCGCCGCCCACAGACAAACGACCTCTTCCGGATAGATGAAGATCTTCGAGCCAAAGCCGCCGCCGACATCGGGCGCGATGACGCGCAGCTTGTGCTCGGGCGCCATGCCGACGAAGGCGGCGATGACGAGGCGGGCGACGTGAGGGTTCTGCGTCGCGTTCCACAAGGTCAGATGGCCGCTTGCGGAATCGTATTCGGCCAAAGCTGCCCGCGGCTCCATGGCGTTCGGCACCAGCCGGTTGTTGATGAATTCGAGTTTGGTGACGTGCTTGGCGTTCTTGAAGGCCGCGTCGGTCGCGGCCGGGTCGCCGATATGCCAGTTGTAGATCGTGTTGTTCGGCGCGCTTTCGTGAATAAGCGGCGCGCCCTTGGCCGCAGCCCTGGTTGGATCGACGACAGCAGGGAGCGGCTCGTAATCGACGACGACTTTCTCGGCGGCGTCTTTCGCCTGCGCCAAAGTATCGGCGATCACCACGGCAACCGCGTCGCCGACATGATTGGCCTTGCCGGCGGCAAGCGCCGCGTGCGGCGCCATCTTCATCGGCGAGCCGTCCTTCGACAGCACCGTCCAGCCGCAAATCAAATTGCCGAGCTTGTCCTGCGCGAACTGTCCGCCGGTGAAGACGCCGGCGACACCCGGCATTTTCGCCGCCGCGGCGGTATCGATGCTTTTGATCTTGGCGTGCGCGTGCGGCGAGCGAATAAAATAGATCGCCGCCTGCCCCGGCCGGTTGATGTCGTCGGTGTAGTGGCCTTTGCCAGTAATGAAACGCTGGTCTTCCTTGCGGCGCACTGAAGCGCCGATCCCGGTTGCGCTCATGGCATTGCCCTCCGGCAATTCACTCTCCGGGACAGCCCGTCGCTGTCCCGACGTCCCTTCCCTGATTATTCGGCGGCTTGCGACGCACCCGCGCCGCTGCGCATGGCTTTGGCGCCGGCGGCGATCGCTTTGACAATGTTGTGGTAACCGGTGCAGCGGCAGATGTTGCCCTCGAGCTCCTCGCGGATGGTGTGATCGTCGAGGTCGTTGCCCTTGCGGCGCACGATATCGACCGCGGTCATGATCATGCCGGGTGTGCAATAGCCGCATTGCAGGCCGTGGTTCTCGCGGAACGCCTCCTGCATCGGATGCAGCTGCGTCTCCGAAGGGGCCAGCCCCTCGATGGTCAGCACGGTGGCGCCTTCGAGTTGCAGCGCCAGGACGGTGCACGACTTCGTCGCCTTGCCGTTGACGTGCACGACGCAGGCGCCGCATTGCGAGGTGTCGCAGCCGACATGGGTGCCGGTGAGCCGCAACTGCTCACGCAGCAACTGCACCAGCAAGGTGCGGGTGTCGACGTCGGCGGTGACGGGCTTACCGTTCACCGTCAGGGAAACGGCTGCCATGGGCTCCTCCTCAGGAATACCGGTCAAACGTTTCGAATCGCCGGGCGGTTCATATCGCCGGCAGGTTCAAAGGGCGAAATCTCGACGATTTTGCCCGTTTTCGCTCCCTAGAACAAGAATTACTCTGAACCGGGGGCCGGCTGCCGGTCAAGGGGAGTTCGTGGGGCGAGCGGTTCCGCCAGGCACCGCCGCGCAACGGCCCCCTGGGCATGGGTGGGCAAGATTTACGCCGCGGTTATGCGTCGCGTGCGACGCAAATCTGGATTGCAGGGAAGCGGGAAACGACACCGCGCGCAGGTCGTTTTCCGTGCTCGGGGCGACATGGCGGCAGCGGCAGCGGCGGCGGCGCTTCAAACGGTGCTTGCCGCGTCTGCGATGAAACAAGCAAAGAGGAACAAACGCATGCGCTCAACAAAAATTGCTCTTCACCTCGCCGCGCTTGGGCTCGGCACCGCGTTGATCGCGGGACCTGCCGTGGCGCAGGACTATTATGTCGGCGACCAACAAGCCAAGACCGGCCAACTCGGGGCGGCCGCGCCGGGAGCCTCCAATTACCCGACCGGCCGCAGCGCCAATGACGGCGGCTTCGTCACGCAACCGCAAAGCCAAGCGGCGCCGGAGCGGCAGTTCGCCTGGGAAGGCAACAACGCGGCGTATGGCGGCCAATATCGCACCGGCCAGTACTACAACTACAGTCCCAATTGGGGCTTCGGCGCGCCGGCGCAGCCGATCACGCAGAACGACGTCACCGACTGCCAAGCCCGGTTCCGCTCGTTCGATCCGGCAAGCGGCACCTATCTCGGCTTTGACGGCGCGCGTCACTCTTGTCCGTGACGCGAACCATCGGCTGATCGACGCAAAACGAGTCCGCCGCTTCCTCGGCGGGCTCGTTCAATTGCTCTTCGGGCTGACCGCCGCGGCGAAATTTTGGAAAAAGTCGTCGGCAACCTTTTTCGCCGCGCCATTGATCAGGCGCTGGCCGAGTTGCGCCAGCTTGCCGCCGATCTGCGCCTCGACCGCATAGCTGAGCAAGGTGCCGCCGTCCTTCGGCACGAGCTTCACCGTGGCGCCGCCCTTGGCGAAGCCGGCGACACCGCCTTCGCCCTGGCCGGAAATCTTGTAGCCGTTCGGCGGGTCGAGATCGGACAAGGTGACGGCGCCTTTGAATGTTGCTTTCACCGGCCCGATCTTGATGGTGGCGACAGCCTTGAAGCCGGTGTCGGACGTTTTCTCCAATGACTCGCAACCGGGAATGCAGGCCTTGAGCACTTCCGGATCGTTGAGCTTCTCCCACACCGTCTGCTGCGGCGCCGGAAGCTGGTACTCGCCGTTCATCGTCATGGCCATGCCACTTACTCCTTGCGCCCACGCCGGGGATTGGCGCGGCGGGCGCGGACCGCTAAAGCTCCATCATAACGTCATTGCGAGCGGAGCGAAGCAATCCAGTTCTGCAGCGCCGAACTGGATTGCTTCGTCGCTTCGCTCCTCGCAATGACGATACACGGGAGGAAATAGCAATGCCCGACATCAAAGTCGATGACGGTTGCAGCATTCATGTCGAGGTCGAAGGGCCGGAGCGCGCGCCGGTCCTGATGCTGTCGAACTCGCTCGGCACCGATCTGCATATGTGGGACGAGCAGGTCGAGCCGCTCACCAAGCATTTCCGCCTGGTCCGCTACGACCGCCGCGGCCATGGCAAATCCGATGTGCCCAAAGGCCCCTACTCCATGGAAAGGCTCGGCCGCGACGTGGTCGGCGTGCTCGATGGGCTCGGCATTGCCAGGATCAATTGGTGCGGGTTGTCGATGGGCGGCATGGTCGGCATGTGGCTCGGCGCCAACGCGGCGGGCCGCATCGACAAGCTGATCCTCTCCAACACGTCGAGCTATTTCCCCGACAAGACCATGTGGGACGGCCGCATCAAGCTGGTGCGCGAAAAGGGCCTCGAAGGCATCGTCGACGCCAATATGGAGCGCTGGTTCACCTCAGGGTTTCGCGACCGCGCGCCGGACGCCATGGCGCGGATGAAAAAGATGTTCGTCGCCACCAAGGTCGACGGTTACGTCGGCTGCGGCGAAGCGATCCGCGACATGGATCATCGGCCGCTATTGTCGAAGATCACCGCGCCGACTCTCGTCATCGCCGGCAAGCACGACCCGGCGACGCCGCTCGAAGGCAACGAGTTCATCAAGCAGCACATCCCGGGTGCAAAAATCGCAGTCCTCGAGGCCGCGCATATCGCCAATATCGAGCAGCCACGGGCTTACGCCGATACCGTGCTGGGATTTTTGCTGAACTAGGGTGCAACAGGCGCCTTCATTTTATTCCGGCCGATTGCGCCGAATGTGCTAAGTCGGGCGTGACTCGGGTCCACGAAGGACCAACGAGCGCGTGTGTTCCACACAATAGGACACAGACGACCGGCACGGCCGAAGGCCGTGGCGCTAAACATCTGCCTTGAGAAATGAACATGAACCGGCCGGGTTCGGCACCAACCAACCTGAAGGTCTCGATGCTTCACGCGCTCACGCGCCTTCCGCGTGGCGTGCGTCTGGAGCGTACCCAGGTGGTCGGATTGGTGCTCTACCACACGCTGGCCTTGCTCGCATTCGTGCCGTGGTTCTTCAGCTGGACGGGCGTCGTTCTTGCCGTCCTCGGCATTTATGTCTTCGGCGTCTTGGGCATCAATATCGGCTATCACCGGCTGCTGACCCACAAGGGCTTCGTCTGCCCCAAATGGCTGGAGCGCAGTTTTGCGTTCCTCGGGGTGTGCTGCTTGCAGGGCAGCCCATCACGGTGGGTGGCGACGCACCGCCGTCACCACGAACACGCCGACGATGAACCGGACCCGCATAGCCCGATCATCAGCTTTTTATGGGCGCATATCGGCTGGGTGCTGGTCAAGAACGAGAGCATGGAGCGCGACGGACTTTACCGCAGCTACGCCAAGGACATTCTGCGCGACGATTTCTACGCCTGGATCGAAGACCGCAAGATGTGGATATGGCTCGTCTTCGTGTCATGGGCCGTATTTTTCTTCGGCGGGCTCGCGGCCGGTCTCCTGCTCGGATGGCCGCCGCCGAAGGCAGCGCAGTTTGGTTTGAGCGTGTGGCTATGGGGCGTGATCGTGCGCACCGTCGTGCACTGCCATTTTACCTGGGCGGTGAATTCGGTCACGCATCTATGGGGCTATCGCAATTATGAGACCGCGGACAACAGCCGCAACAATGCGATCATCGCCTTCATCAGCAATGGCGAGGGTTGGCACAACAATCATCATGCCGACCCCCATTCGGCGCGCCACGGGCACACGTGGTGGGAGATCGACGTGGCCTGGCTCACCATCCGTTTCCTCATCGCCATGGGGATCGCGACCGAAGTGAGAATGCCCGCGTCTCATGCGCTGATGGTTCGCAAGAACGCCGCCTAGCGGCACGCCTGCCTTCTTGTCGCGGCGCCGGCGGGCCCGGCAGTCATCCGCCGCGCTGCGCGCGGAATTCGTGCGGCGTCGTGCCGGTCTGCTTGCGGAAGAAGCGCGCGAAGTGGGACGGGTCGGCAAACGCCAGTTCCTCGGCGATGTCGTGGATCGGCTGCGCGGTGAAGACCAGCTGGCGCTTGGCTTCGGTAAGCACGCGCTGGCGGACCAGGTGGCCGGCGGTGACGCCGGTCGCGCGTTTGACGTGGTCGTTGAGCCGGTCGACGGTCATGCCGAGCTTTTCGGCATAGAACTCGAGCTGGCGTTCGACGCGGAAATTTTCGTCGACCAAAGCGCGTAACTGCGCCACCGAGGCGTCGGCCGGCCGTAGTGTCACGCTGCCGGTGCGCGCGCGACTTGCGGCCAGGCGCGCCACGCCGACAGCGATCAGCACCAGTAGCCCGCGCATCGCCAGCCTAAAACCCTCGCGCGCCAGACTGTGCTCCTCGAACAATTCCGCGCACAGCGCCGACAGCCGCGCCCGTTCTGATTCATCGCCGATCGGGATCACGGGCTGCGCGGCCAGCGCGCGCAGCCGCGCCAAAGCCTCGCCCGCCCGATCCGTGAGCGCGCCCGCGGCGTCCTCGGTAAAACTGAGCACCCAACCGTCGGTGATGTTCGGCTCGAAGCGGAAACCGTGCGCGATGGTCGCCGGCACCAAAATCGCGGCCGGCGCCGCGAACGGCAGCCGCGCCATATCGAATGTCATCTCGCCGCCGCCCTTTTCGATCAGCAGGATCTGAAACAGGTTGCGATGGCGATGCGCCCGGATAGTCCAGTCATGGACGGCAGAGCGCGAGGCGATGGTTTCGACGTGAATAAAGTCGAACGCCTGATCGTCCGGCGGATCGCCGTAGAGGTGGAACAACGGCAGCGTCGAGGCCATGGTGCTAATCCAGTCGGAAGCATAGGCCGATCGGGGGAAAGAAGAAGAGCGGGCCCCTGTGTATAAGCCGGAAAGCTGGCCACCCCGACGGCGGCTCAGCGTGCGCCCGGAGGCTCGGGTATTGGCGGCAACGGCGGCGACGTGCAATTGCCACAGGTACATTGCGGCACGTGGTATCCGACCGTGTTGAGCCACCGTGCCGACATGCAATCGGGTGCCGACATGCCGAACGCGCGCAATACACCCTGCCCCGGCTCTGTAAAGACCAGCACGCCGGCTGCGGCCACGATCAGCACCGCAAGAACAAGCAGCATTCGCATGCGGCGACCCGGCTTTAGACCTTTTTGTACAGCCGGTCGTGATAGACCAGCGCCGGCCCGGCCGGACCGAGCCGCACCGCTTCGACGGCACCGAACAGCACGTTGTGCGAGGCCACCGCCTTGATCTCGACGGTGCGGCAGTCGAAGGCGATGACCGCCGACGCCAGCACCGGCGAGCCCGTTTTCAGTGTGATCCATTCGCCGACGGAAAAGCGCTCTTCGAGATGCACGCCGCTTCTGCCCGCAAACAGGTCGGCGAGCTTCTCCTCGTCGGCGCCGAGCGTGTTGACGCAGAACACGCCGTTCTGGGCCAAGAGCGGGGCGCTCTTGGCACGGCGGTTGAGGCACACCAAGAGCGTCGCCGGCTGATCGGACACCGAGCAAACGGCGGTGGCGGTAAAGCCGGTCTTACCGCCCGGGCCCGCCGAGGTGACCACGTGCACCGCGGCGCCGAGCCGGCTCATGGCATCGCGGAACACCGCCACATCGACGCTGGAAATCAATGGCCCCGGCGCCACCGCCGTAAAGGCGCCGTCCATGGCATCGTCGGGCCGTTGGTCGATCCAGCTCATGGGCCAAATCCTACTCTAATGGGCAGAATCCTACTCCGCCGCAAGCGCCTTGGGTAAGCCCGGATACGCCACATCATCGGGGTCCAGCCATGCAGAATCGGTCCAGCCGTTCTCGTCGTATTCGGACATGCACTGCTCGGCGAGCGCCGTCATCTGCTCCATCATCCCCGACGAGCGCGCGTTCCATAGCGCCTGGATGCGGATGTCTTCGTGGTTGCCGGCGTAATTGCGCTCGTAGAGCTCGTGGCGGCCGCCGAATTCGGTGCCGATGGCGTCCCACAGAAGCTTCATCACCTTGATGCGCTGCTTGTAATCGATGCCGTAGGAGCCGCGCACATATTGGGCGAGGTAACGGTCGATCTCCGGATTCTTGAAATCCTTGGCCGACGACGGCAGATAGATCAGCGACGAAGCGACGATCTTTTCTACGATCTCCTTGATGCGACCGTAAGCGTCGCCGGCGAACACGCGATAGCTCGAGCCCGATTGCAGGTTCGGCAGCACCGCGCCGTTGACCCATTCGGTCGGATTCATCGCCATGGCGTCGGTCAGCGCCCAGAACAGGTGCCGCCAGGCGATGACCTCGCCGAGCATGGCCTGGTTGCCGCGGAATTCGTCGGAGCCCGCCGCGCGCAACGCCTTGGCGAGGACGCCGACCATGAAGTCGAGTTTCACCGCAAGCCGCGTGCAGCCTTGGAACTGATAGCCGGCCAAAAAGCCCGATTGCGGGAAGAAGATTTTCAGCTTTTCCAGATCACGGTGCAGCAGCACGTCTTCCCAGGGAATGAACACGTTGTCGAAGACGAAGATGGCGTCGTTCTCGTCGAAGCGCGACGACAGCGGATAATCGAACGGCGTGCCCATCACGCTTGCGGTCATCTCATAGGAGGCACGGCAGAACAGTTTTACGCCTGACGCATTCATCGGCGCGATGAACATCACCGCGAGATCGGTATCGTGCAGCGGCACGGCGGCGTTCTGGCCGAGGAAATTGTAATGGGTCAGCGCCGACGACGTCGCCACCACCTTGGCGCCGGAGATATAAATCCCCGCATCGGTGTCCTTCTGGATGGTGATGTAGACGTCTTTCACCTGATCGGCCGACTTGGCGCGGTCCACCGGCGGATTGACGATGGCGTGGTTCATGAACAGCACATTCTCTTGGGCACGTTTGTACCAAGCCTTCGCATTGCCGGCGAACTTGCCGTAAAAATCGAAATTGGCGCCGAGCGTGTTCATCAGCGATGCCTTGTAGTCCGGCGAGCGCCCCATCCAGCCGTAGGACATGCGTGCCCATTGGGCGATGGCGTCGCGTTGCGCCACCAGGTCTTCGCGCGAGCGCGCGGCGCGGAAGAATTTGTGGGTATAGCCGCCGGAGCCGGTATCGGTCGGCGACGTCAGGATGCCCTTGGTCTTCTCGGCATGGAGCGCGTCGTAGAGCCGGGCGATCGAGCGCGCGGCATTGCGGAACGCCGGGTGCGTGGTGACGTCCTTGACCCGCTCGCCATAGACGTAGACCTCGCGGCCATCGCGCAGGCTTTCGAGGTATTCCGCGCCGGTAAACGGCCGCCCCTTGGCGCCAATGGCGTCCTCGGATTTGACCCGGTCCATGGAGGGTCTCCCTGTTCTTGCTGCCGTTGGCGTAGCCCGAGGCGGCGGGGACGACAAGCCGGCCACACTCACCTGTCATGCTCCGCGAAGGCGGAGCATCCAGTAACCGCAGTCCTGCGCCACTTCGCTCGGTGTTTATTGTCCGGCAACCGGTGAATACTGGATCGTCCGCCTGCGCGGACGATGACAGGCCAAATTACCCCTGTTAAGACTTTAACGGGATTCGGAAAGCGCGGCGGACGCATGGAATACTTCGTCCAGCAGCTCATCAACGGCATCACGCTCGGTTCGATCTACGGCCTGATCGCCATCGGCTATACGATGGTGTTCGGCATCATCGGCATGGTGAATTTCGCCCATGGCGACGTGTTCATGGTTTCGGCGTTCATCGCACTGATCGCCTTCCTGATCCTCACCACCTGGCTCGGCATCACCTCGATCGCGCTGGCTTTATTCATCGTCCTCGTCGTGGCCATGGTGTTCACCTCGCTGGTGAACTGGGTGATCGAGCGGGTGGCCTACCGGCCGTTGCGCGGCTCGTTCCGGCTGGCGCCGCTGATCTCGGCCATCGGCATGTCGATCTTCCTGTCGAATTTCGTGCAGGTGACCCAAGGGCCGCGCAACAAGTCGATCCCGCCCATGATCCAGGGCGAGTTCGTGCTGTTCAACCAGAACAATTTTGCGGTGACGCTGTCCTATAAGCAGCTCATCATCTGGGGCATCACCGCCGTACTGCTGCTGGCGTTCTGGTACCTGGTGGCCAAGACGCGGCTCGGCCGCGCGCAACGCGCCTGCGAGCAGGACCAGAAGATGGCGGCTTTGGTCGGCGTCGACGTCGACCGCACCATCTCGATGACGTTCGTGATCGCGGCCGCGCTCGCCGCCGTCGCCGGCACCATGTATCTGATGTACTACGGCGTCGTGACCTTTTCCGACGGCTTTGTGCCAGGCGTGAAAGCGTTCACCGCCGCCGTGCTCGGCGGCATCGGCTCGCTGCCCGGCGCGGTGGTCGGCGGCCTTCTGATCGGGTTGATTGAGACCTTCTGGTCGGCTTACTTTTCCATCGACTACAAGGACGTCGCCGCCTTCTCCGTGCTGGCCATCACCTTGATCTTCCTGCCGCAGGGCCTGTTCGGCCGGCCGGATGTCGAGAAGGTCTGAGATGGGAAGCGGCGCGCAAAGCAAGCGCGTCGATATGACCGGCGCGTTGCGCGACGCCGGCTTCACCGGCTTGATCGCGTTCGGCGTGCTCTTGCCGCTGATCGGATTTTTGACTGGCGTCGACGGCAGCAACCAACTCGTCCTGACCACGCGCTGGCCGCTATTGTTCGCCGTCGTCGCGATCATCGCCGCCTGCCGCTTCCTCTATTGCTTCGCGCTCATGCCGTGGCTGGCGCGACGCGCGCAGCGGCCGGCGCCATCCCCAACGCAGGCAAGTTTTTCGCTGAAATTGCGCGGCGCTCTCGCCAGGTGGTTCATCCCGTCGGCCATCGGCTTCTTCGTCGCCTATCCGCTGATCATCTACTTCGCGATCGGCACCAGCGGCGGACAGAAATGGATCGACAATTTCGGCATCCAGATCCTGATCTATGTGATGCTCGGCTGGGGGCTCAACATCGTGGTCGGGCTCGCGGGCCTCCTCGACCTCGGCTATGTCGCGTTCTACGCGGTCGGCGCCTATTCCTATGCGCTGTTGGCCAAAACTTTTGGCCTGTCGTTCTGGATATTGCTGCCGCTCGCCGGCGTGCTGTCGTCGTTTTGGGGCATCTTGCTCGGCTTTCCGGTACTGCGCCTGCGCGGCGACTATCTCGCCATCGTCACACTCGCCTTCGGCGAGATCATCCGGCTGATCCTGATCAACTGGGTGGCGCTGACCAACGGCTATGCCGGCATCATCAGCATTCCGCGGCCGACGTTCTTCGGCATTCCGTTCAATGCCAATGACGACGGCTTTGCCGCAACATTCGGCCTGTCGTACTCGCCGCTCTACCGCGTCATCTTTCTCTATTATCTGATCCTGGCGCTGGCGTTGCTCACCTGCTTCGTCACGGTGCGGCTGCGCCGGCTGCCGATCGGCCGCGCCTGGGAAGCCTTGCGCGAGGACGAAATCGCCTGCCGCTCGCTCGGCATCAACACGACCAACACAAAGCTCACCGCGTTCGCCATGGGGGCGATGTTCGCCGGGTTCGCCGGCTCGTTTTTCGCCGCGCGTGAAGCGTTCATCTCGCCGGAATCCTTCACCTTCATCGAATCGGCGACCATCCTCGCCATCGTCGTGCTCGGCGGCATGGGCAGCCAGATCGGCGTCGTCATCGCCGCCATCGTCATGATCGGCGGCACCGAGATCTTGCGCGAGCTCGATTTCCTCAAAACCATCTTCGGCCCGACTTTCGATCCGACCCAATACCGCATGCTGCTGTTCGGCTTCGCCATGGTGGTGATCATGATCTGGCGGCCGCGCGGGCTGATCTCGATGCGCGAGCCGTCGGTGTTCCTGAAAGAACGCAAGGCCATCGCCGCCGATCTGGTCAAGCAGGGACGCGGCTGATGGATTCCGCGCGCGACGGCTCTACCGTGCTCCGTGTCGAGCATTTGACCATGCGCTTCGGCGGCCTGGTCGCCATCGATAATCTCTCATTCGACGTCAAGCGCGGCACCATCACGGCGCTGATCGGCCCGAACGGCGCCGGCAAGACCACCGTGTTCAACTGCATCACCGGTTTCTACAAGCCGACCGAAGGGCGCATCGCGCTGCAGCGGGGCGATGCCGCAGTGTGGGGTTCACTCGAAAGCCTCACCGACAGCGGCAAGCGCGGCGTGGTGCGAGCCGACGGCGCACTTTATCTGCTCGAGCGCATGCCCGATTTTCTGGTGGCGCAGCAGGCGCGCGTTGCCCGCACATTCCAGAACATCCGCCTGTTTCCCGGCATGACCGTGCTGGAGAACCTACTGGTCGCGCAGCACAACCCGCTGATGCTCGCGTCCGGCTATACGTTCCTCGGCGTGCTCGGGTTCCCATCCTACGCGTCGGCTGAGCGCGCCGCGCTCGACAAGGCGCGCGGCTGGCTCGAGCGTTTTGGTCTCATTGAGCGCGCCGACGATCCGGCCGGCGTGCTGCCCTACGGCGCTCAGCGCCGACTCGAGATCGCGCGCGCCATGTGCACCGAGCCGGTGCTGCTCTGCCTCGACGAGCCGGCGGCCGGGCTCAATCCGCGCGAGAGCGCCGAGCTCAACGAGCTCCTGCTCGCCATCCGCGACGAGTTCGCCGTCTCGATCCTGCTGATCGAGCACGACATGTCGGTGGTGATGGGAATTTCCGACCACGTCGTCGTGCTCGACTACGGCGTCAAGATCGCCGACGGCGCGCCCGAAGCGGTGCGCAACGACGCCAAAGTGATCGCGGCCTATCTCGGCGTGGCCGACGATGAGGTGGCAAAGGTCGAGGCGGAGGTGGGCTTGTGACCGCGCCGCTTCTCTCGCTGCGCGGCGTGACCGCGTTCTACGGCCGCGTCATGGCGCTCAAGGGCGTCGACCTCGACGTCAATCCGGGCGAGATCGTCGCCCTGATCGGCGCCAATGGCGCCGGCAAGTCCACGCTGATGATGACCGTGTGCGGCAATCCGCGGGCGCGCGACGGCGAGATTACTTTCGTCGGCCAAAATATCACGCAGCTACCGACCCACGAGATTGCGCGGCTGAAGCTTGCGCACGCGCCGGAGGGCCGGCGCATTTTCGGCCGCATGACGGTTTTAGAAAACCTGCAGATGGGCGCCACCGTCGCCGCGCCGGGCGAATTCGCAGCCGATCTCGACCGCGTGCTGGCGCTGTTCCCGCGGCTCAAAGAACGCCTCACCCAGCGCGGCGGCACCTTGTCGGGCGGCGAGCAACAGATGCTGGCGATTGCGCGCGCGCTGATGAGCCGGCCGCGGCTGCTCCTGCTCGACGAGCCGTCGCTCGGCTTGGCGCCGCTGATCGTGCGGCAGATCTTTGACGCCATCAAAAAACTTAACGCCGAGGACGGCCTCACGGTGTTCCTGGTCGAACAAAACGCGTTCCATGCGCTCAAGCTGGCGCACCGCGGCTATGTCATGGTCAACGGCCTGATCACGCTGTCGGGCACCGGCGCGGAATTGCTCGACCGGCCGGAAGTGAAAGCTGCCTATCTGGAAGGCGGACGGCAAAAGGTCGAGCCATGATGCCAAGCCTTTCAATGCAAGGTTTCCTCCACGAGGAAGGCTCATTCGGCGTCTTCCTGCTCGTGACCATCGTTCTCGGCGGCGGCGCGGCGGTGCTTGCCGGCCGCGCCATTGCGCTGACTTGGCGGCCATGGTGGCAAATCGTCGCCTATATGCTGATCTTGGGCGCCGCGGTGCGCTTCATCCATTTTGCCTTGTTCGGCGGCACGCTGTTGTCGCTGCATTATTATGTCGTCGACAGCGCCATTTGCCTGGCCTTCGGATTGACCGGATTTCAGGCCGCGCGTGCCGGGCAAATGGTCAGCCAATATCGCTGGATCAATCAGCCGAACGGTTGGCTGCGCTGGCGCCGCAAGGCGCATTGACGTAACATTGCGCCAAATTCGGCCTTCCGCTTCCAGTTAAGGGGAACTGACGATGAGAACGATCACCACGCTCGGTGTTTCGCTGAGCCTAGCGTTCGTGTTGGCGAATTCCGCCACTGCCCAAGTAAAGTTCGGCGTCGGCGGCCCGATCACGGGCCCGAACGCCGCGACCGGCTCGCAGATGAAGAACGGTGTCGAACAGGCGGCGGCCGACATCAACGCCGCGGGCGGCATCCTCAATCAGAAGATCACCACCGAATTCGGCGACGACGTTTCCGATCCGAAGCAAGGCGTCTCGGTCGCCAACAAGTTTGCCGGCGACGGCGTCAAATTCGTCATCGGCCATTACAATTCCGGCGTCACCATCCCGGCCTCCGAAGTCTATCAGGAAAACGGCATCCTCGAGATCACCCCGGCCTCGACCAATCCCACCGTCACCGAGCGCGGCTTGTGGAACATCTTCCGCACCTGTGGCCGTGACGATCAGCAGGGCAAGGTCGCCGGCACTTATATCCTCGCGCACTTCAAGGGCAAGAAGATCGCCTTCGTCAACGACAAGACCACCTACGGCAAGGGGCTCGCCGACGAAACCTTGAAGACGATCAAGGCCGGCGGCATGACCGAAGTGCTCTATGAGGGGATCAATACCGGCGAGAAGGATTATTCGGCGCTGATCTCCAAGATCAAACAATCGGGTGCCGACCTCGTCTATTTCGGCGGCCTCTATACCGAAGGCGGCCTGATCGTGCGGCAGATGCGCGACCAGGGCGTCAAGGCGCCGCTGATGGGCGGCGACGGCATCACCTCCGACGAGTTCGCCTCGGTCGGCGGCCCGGGCGTCGAAGGCACGCTGATGACCTACGGCCCCGATCCGCGCAACAAGCCGCAGGCCAAAGACGTGGTGGCGGAATTCCGCGCCAAGAAATTCGAGCCGGAGGCCTACACGCTCTACAGCTATGCCGGCGTGCAAATCATCAAGCAGGCGGCGGAAGCGGCCAAATCGGCCGACCCGAAAAAAGTCGCCGACATGATGCATTCCGGCATGAGTTTTAAAACCGTGCTTGGCGACATTTCGTATGACAAGAAGGGCGACATCACCAAGCTCGATTACGTGATGTATATCTGGAAGAAGGATGCCAGCGGCAAGATCACGTATGCCGAGTGTCCGGAGTCCGGCTGCACGATGTAAGTGGCGGCGTCGGGTTCATCCGATTTTCCCCAGCATCGGAAATGTATCGAGCAGCCAATAGCTCGCCTGACTGACGACGCCGGTCAGAAACGCGATGCCGGTGAGCACCAGAAGGCCGCCCATCGCCTTTTCGACAAGGCCGAGATTTTTGCGGAAGCGGGCGAGGAAAGCGGCGAACGGCTCCACGGCCAGCGCCGCGACGATGAACGGCACGCCAAGGCCTAGCGAATAGACCGCAAGCATGCCGGCGCCCTTCGCCACGGTCGCCTCCGACGCCGCGACGGCGAGAATCGCGGCGAGGATCGGGCCGATGCACGGCGTCCAGCCGAACGCAAAGGCAAGTCCCATCAGATAGGCGCCCCATAGGCCGACGGGCTTTGCGACTTCAAGCCGCTTCTCGCGCATCAGCCACGCGATCGGGGTAATGCCGAGGAAGTGCAGACCCATGATGACGATGGCGATGCCGGCAACGATCGCGAGCTCGCCCGAATAGGCGCGCAGCACCGCACCGATCACGCTGGCTCCGGCGCCGAGCGCGACGAACACGGTAGAGAAGCCGAGCACGAACAGCAACGCCGCCGCGATGGTTTGCCGCCCGGCCCGCGGCTTGGTCTCGGCGTCGGCGAACCGCTCCAGCGATATGCCGGTAAGATAAACGAGATACGGCGGCACCAGCGGCAGCACGCAGGGCGACAGAAAGCTCAACATGCCAGCAAGCAGCGCCGCCAATATCGAAACATTGGTCATGGCGCATGCAATGCACCGGGCGCCATGGCGATTGCAAGGCGCCCGTCATTCCGGGGCCGGCCAAGGGCCGGAGCCCGGAATCCATACCCCCTGCCGCCAGGGGAAATTTCAGTGCAAGTTCTGTGAGACCTGTGGTTATGGATTCCGGGCTCGCGCCTATCGGCGCGCCCCGGAATGACGGGAGCCAATGCACAACCTCCTCACCGACGTCCCCGGTGTAAAAGTCGGCCACGGCACCGACACCCGCCTCGGCTCGGGCTCAACCGTCGTCGTCTTTGACGAGCCCGCCGTTGCCTCCATCGACGTGCGCGGCGGCGGGCCGGGAACGCGAGAATCCGCGTTGCTCGATCCGGCCGGGACGGTCGACGGCATCGACGCCATCGTGCTGTCCGGCGGCTCGGCCTTCGGCCTCGATGCCGCGTCCGGCGCGCAGGCCTGGCTGCGCGAGCAAGGCCGCGGCTTCGCCGTGCGCAGCGCGCGGGTGCCGATCGTGCCGGCCGCCGTGCTGTTCGATTTGCTCAGCGGCGGCGACAAGGATTGGGACCGGTTCCCGCCCTATCGCGAGCTCGGCTACACCGCAGCCGCCTCGGCCGCGGCCGATTTCGCGCTCGGCAGTGTCGGCGCCGGGACCGGCGCCACCACGGTCAATTACAAGGGCGGCCTCGGTTCCGCCTCGGCGCTTACGCCGGATGGTCATACCGTCGGCGCGCTCGCTGCCGTCAATGCCGTCGGCAGCGTCGTGATCGATCGCGGCCCATGGTTCTGGGCGGCTCCGTTCGAGGAGAATGGCGAGTTCGGCGGCCGCGGATTTCCGGCCGCTTTACCATCGGGTGCGCTCACGCTTCGGACCAAGGGAACCGCGCAGGAGAGCACCACGTTGGTCATCGTTGCGACCGACGCCGTTTTGACCAAGGCGCAGGCGAAGCGGCTTGCGATCATGGTGCAGTCGGGCCTGTCGCGTGCGATCTACCCGGTGCACACGCCGCTCGACGGCGACGTGGTGTTTGCCGCCTCGACCGGCCGCCGGCCGCTGGGTGAAGCGCATCTCGGCCTGACCAGTCTCGGTTCCATCGCCGCCAATGTGGTGGCACGCGCCATCGCGCGCGGTATTTTCGCCGCAACGGCGCTGCCCTTGCCCGGCGCGATGCGCAGTTGGCAGGATGAATTCGGCCGTTGAGATAAGCGGCTTGGCGCCATCTTCGACGCGGAAACCACGATCCGCATCTTTGATCCAGGCTTGCGTCGTTTTCGTTGACTCGCCCGGCGTTTGCGCTTTGACTCGCCCCTGGCTGGGTCGCGGTAGTTGCGGAGGGTCTGATGCGCGTCGTTGTCATTGTGTTTGCCGCGTTGTTGACATTGGGTCTCGCGGCATTTGGTGTCGTGGCCGCCCAGCGCGCCAACGCCCCTGCCACGGCGAACACCATGGCTGCGCAGGTCGCGCCGCCGGTTCAGAGCGCACGTCCAACGCCGGTGCGCGCACCGGTCGCCGATATTGCCCAGAGTGGGATTGCCGAGGTGGCAAAGCCGACGGTGGCGACCGACGCCCCCGCGGTAGCTCCGATCGTCCTTGCCCAGAACACGCCAGCTCCCGCCGCCACCCCCGCTCCGGCCGCAGCAGCGGCACCGCAGAGCGCCGCGGCACCTACGCCGTCTCCGGTGAAGAGCGCTCCGGTCTGCGACAAGCCGGACGGCATGGGCCTTGCCCGCACCGTCGAGATCGACACCACCGGCGGCCCCGCGTTCGGCACCGAGCATTTCAAGCAGTACGATTTCCTGCGCGACAAGGAAGTGGTGCTGACCTTCGACGACGGCCCGTGGCCGGAGAATACGCCGATGGTGATCAAGGCGCTCACCGACATGTGCGTCAAAGGCACGTTCTTCGAGATCGGCGAGCACGCTACCTGGCGTCCCGACATTTCGAAGATGGTGGCGGCGGCCGGCATGACCGTCGGCAGTCACACCTGGTCGCACAAGGATTTGGCCAGAAAACCCTATGCCACCGATATCGAGCAGGCCAAGCAAGAGATCGAGATGGGCGTGAGCGCCGTGCATATGGCGGTCGACGGCCCGATCGCGCCGTTCTTCCGCTTCCCCGATCTGCAGCAGCCGGCCGATCTGATGACCTATCTCGGCACGCGCAACATCGCGATCTTCTCGACCGACATCGACACCTTCGACTTCAAGATGCGCAAGCCTGACGACGTCGTGAAATCGGCGATGACCAAGCTCGCCAAGAACGGCAAGGGCATTCTGTTGATGCACGACTTCCAGCATGCCACGGCGGAAGCGATGCCGGAGCTCTTACGTCAGCTCAAGGCCGGCGGCTACAAGATCGTGCACATGGTGCCGAAGCAGCCGGTGACGACCGTCGCAAAGTACGACGATATGGTGCGGGCGCAGGACAAGTTCTCCAACGCCAACAACACCCGGCCGCAGTCGAGCGTCGTCAAGACGATCAACGAGTAGTGTCATTCCGGGGCGGCCCATAGGGCCGAACCCGGAATCCATAGTCACCGTCTTTTCAGAACGTGCTGCTTCACAGACAGGTCGTCTGCGTCTGTGATTATGGATTCCGGGCTCGCGCTTCGCGCGCCCCGGAATGACGGCTAATGTAAAAACCGCTCCGCCGCGTAAGGCGCTGGATCGCAGAATGGTGCCGCACCCGTCATCATCTCGGCAATGAGCCGTCCCGTTGCCGGGCCGAGCGACAGCCCCCAATGGCCGTGGCCGTAAGCAAGCCATAGGCCGCGTTGCCCCGGCGCGCGCGAAATCACCGGCCGGGAATCGGCGAAGCACGGCCGCGATCCCATCCACGGCTTCGGCTCGACGGCCTCGCCGAGCGCGAACAATTCGCGCGCTTTCGGCAGCACGCGATCGAATTGCACTGGCGTCGGCGGAGCGTCGCGCGCGGCGAATTCGGCGCCGGTGGTGAGCCGGATGCCCTGCTCCATCGGCGCCAGGCAATAACCGTTGTCGGCATCGAGAATCGGGCGGCTCAATCCGGCATTGCCTTGCGGGCGGAAATGCCAGTGATAGCCGCGCTTGACCGCGAGCGGCAGTTTGATGCCGAGCGGACCGATCAGATCCGGCGTCCACGGTCCGAGCGCGACCACCACGTCGCCGGCATCGAGCGGGCCCGCGGCGGTATCGACGCGCCAATGGCCGTCGGCGCGGTGGAGCGTGCGCGCATCGCCGGTGAGCGCAAGGCCACCGAGCGCGGCAAAGCGCGCCGCGTAGGCGCGCGTGAGCGCCAGCGGATTGCTGACGCTCACCGCGCCGGTCCAATGCACCGCGTGACGGAACACCGGCTTGAGCGAAGGCTCGAGCGCACGCGCCGCTTCACCATCGAGCGGCACATTGGCGATGCCAAAGCGCGCGGCGAGCTCGAGCTCGCGCGCCTGCGCCGCGAATGACTGGTCGCTGCGGTAAAGTTTTAGCCAACCGGTGTGGCGCAGATATTTTTCGGCGCCGGCTTCCGCGCTCAGCGCCTCATGCTCGGCGACCGCACGCGCCATCAGCGGCCGGATGATTTGCGCGGTCTCAATGAGCCGCGCCGGTTGCGAGGCGGCGCGGAAGGCCAGCAGCCACGGCGCCACTTTCGGCAGAAACGACAGATGATAATTGGCCTCCGGCGCGCGCTTGAGCGCTACCCGGAGCAGCGCTGACCAGCGCGACGGAAACGCCGCCGGAAAGATCGTATTGCCCTCGATGATGCCGGTATTGCCGTAGGATGTGCCCTCGCCCGGCCCGCCGCGATCGACCAGCGCCACGGCGACGCCGCGCTTGGCGAGACGAACGGCAATCGAGGTGCCGACGATGCCGGCTCCCAGCACAATGGTATCGACGCGCGCCACGGCAACCTCCGTGGCAGGAGTTATAGCGCCGATAGGGCCAAGTCCAGTCGCGGCTTTTTAGCGGGACAGCCTAGGCGGTTGCGACGTTCTGCGCCGGCGTCGGATTAATCAATTGCGCCTGCATCTGGATCAGGCGCTCGAGCAGATTGTTGTTCGCCACGTTGGCGCCGCCGGCCGATGTTTTCGAGCTTGCTGACGAAGTGGAGCTGTCCGACGGCGCGGCGGGGGTCGGCGCGGTGGCCGAGCCATCGCCAGTGCCGCTCATCTGATGGTGGTGATGGCCGTGATGGCCGCCGCTCTGCTGCGCCTGCTGCGATGAAAATGAATTGTCCGAGCCGGTGCTGCCATCGAGCGGCGACTGCGCGGATTGCGAATTGGCGGCGTTGGCCTGCATATCGAACATCGTCTGCAGGGTTTGCGCGCCGAATTGCGGCGATGAACTGCCCGACGTCACCGCGCTGCTTGTCGAGGATGAGCTTGCGCCGCCGGAGGATGCCGTCGCGCCTGTGGCGGTGCCTTGGCCCTGACCCAGCGCCGCCAACAGCGACCCGATCGGATCGGACTGCACGCTATTGCTCGCCGAAGAATCCGGCTGCTGCAGCGACTGCCATAGCGCAAAGGGATTTTGGGCGTTCGAACCGTTGACGGAAAACGACATGAAATACTCCTGCGCACGTCACACTGCGCCAAGCTCGCTTCGCAGTCGCAATGCAAAACCGGGGCCGTGAGACAAATCCATGAAAAACAACGGTTTTTCCTGAAAGCCGGCGTCTGAGACAGGCGCGAATCTGCCGCCGCGGCGCGCGCGGCGGCAAGTTTTGCCGGCCCGCTGCCGATCGCGTTGCCCGTGCGGACACGGCGTGTTACGCGAACATTGATTTGGAGACGCCCGTGCATCGCCCGCTCATCATCGCACCGTCGATCCTGGCCGCCGACTTCGCCAAGCTCGGCGAGGAGGTGCGCGCGGTCGACGCCGCCGGCGCCGACTGGATCCATGTCGACGTCATGGACGGCCATTTCGTGCCGAACATTTCCTTCGGTCCGGACATCGTCAAAGCCATCCGGCCGTACACCAAGAAGCCGCTCGACGTGCATCTGATGATCGCGCCATGCGATCCTTACCTCGAAGCCTTCGCCAAGGCCGGCTCCGACATCATCACCGTGCATGTCGAGGCGGGCCCGCACATCCACCGCTCGCTGCAAGCGATCCGTGCGCTCGGCAAGAGGGCCGGCGTGACCATGAATCCCGGCACCCACGAGAGTGCCGTCGAGCACGTCATCGACCTCGTCGACCTGATCCTGGTCATGTCGGTCAATCCCGGCTTCGGCGGCCAGAAATTCATTCCCGAGGCGGTGGCAAAAGTGCGCAACCTGCGCGCCATGGCGGCGGGCCGGCCGATCGACATCGAGGTCGACGGCGGCATCACGCCGCAAGTGGCGCCCGAAGTCGCGCGCGCCGGCGCCAACGCTTTCGTCGCCGGCTCCGCGGTGTTCAAGGACCGCACGCCAGAAAGCTATCGCGCCAACATCGCGGCGATCCGCAACGCGGCGGCGCTGGCGCGCGGGGACGTGGCGTGACCGTCCCGCGCTACACCCGCCCGCAGATGGCGGCGATCTGGACGCCGCAGACGCGGTTTCGCATCTGGTTCGAGATCGAGGCCCATGCCGCCGACGCCATGGCCGAGCTCGGCATGATCCCGAAAGCGGCGGCGAAGAGGATTTGGAGCAAGGGGAAGACGGCGCAGTTCGATATCGACCGCATCGACGAGATCGAGCGCGAGACCAAGCACGACGTCGTCGCCTTCCTCACCCACCTCGCCGAAATCGTCGGCCCCGAGGCGCGCTTCGTGCACCAGGGCATGACATCGTCCGACGTGCTCGACACCTGCCTCAACGTGCAGCTGGTGCGCGCCGCTGATCTTTTGATCGCCGACGTCGAGGCGCTCAACACAGCGCTCGAGCGTCGCGCCCGCGAATATAAATTCACGCCGACCATCGGCCGCTCCCACGGCATTCACGCCGAGCCGACTACGTTCGGGCTGAAACTCGCCGTCGCCTACGCCGAGTTTACCCGCGCGCGTGAGCGCCTGATCGCGGCGCGCGCCGAGGTCGCGACCTGCGCGATCTCCGGCTCGGTCGGAACGTTTGCCCAGGTCGATCCGAGGGTCGAAGCCCATGTCGCGCGCAAGATGGGGCTTAGGGTCGAGCCGATCTCGACGCAAATCATTCCACGCGACCGCCACGCCATGTATTTCGCCACGCTGGGCGTCGTCGCGGCTTCGGTCGAGCGGCTGGCGACGGAAATCCGGCATTTGCAACGTACCGAAGTGCTGGAAGCCGAGGAGTATTTCTCCGCGGGCCAAAAGGGCTCCTCGTCGATGCCGCACAAGCGCAATCCGGTGCTGTCGGAAAATCTGGTCGGGCTGGCGCGCATGGTGCGGGCCTATGTGACGCCGGCGCTGGAAGACGTGACGCTGTGGCACGAGCGCGACATTTCCCATTCCTCGGTCGAGCGCATGATCGGCCCGGACTCAACGGTGACGCTCGATTTCGCGCTCGGCCGCCTCGCCGGCGTGATCGACAAGCTGATCGTCTACCCAGAAAACATGCGCAAGAATCTCGACCGCCTCGGCGGCCTCATTCATTCCCAGCGCGTGCTGCTGGCGCTCACCCAAAAAGGCGTCGCCCGCGAGGACGCTTATCGCCTGGTGCAGCGCAGCGCCATGAAAGTGTGGAGCGAAGGCAGCGATTTCCTCACGCTGCTCAAGACCGACAAGGACGTGCGCAAGCATTTGAGCGAGAAGGAACTCGCCGCCAATTTCGACCTGGATTTTCACTTCGCCCACGTCGACACGATCTTCCGCCGCGTGTTCGGCCGGGCGTGAGAATCAGCGCCGCCTGACACGGCGTCGGCACGCTGTCCACGCCAGCTTCATCGCCGCAGCGGCGCGTTTTCGGCGCCGCGGCCGATTGTTTGTTTGCCCGACTCACTTGCCCCGGCGTAACGTCCCACAAACTTCTCAGGAGCGAATCCTTTTTAAGGAGAGAGTCATGGGCCGTTTGGTGCGCAAGCCGCGGGTGCCCGACCTCGATCTGCAGATCGCGGGTCTGGAAAGCGTGCTGCAGTCCGACATCGCCGGCATGCAGATGGCCGGTACCGTGCCCGGCGACAACTACGTCGAGCGCATGATCAAATATATTCCGGGCGAAGTGATCGGCTTTTCCATGCTGATCAATGCCATCCTCGATCAGGCATTGAAGGGCGGCGGGCCGAACGCCGCCATGGCGGGACTGCCTATCGCCGCCATCGCCACCGGCGCCTTGCTGATCGGCTGCATCCTCACCCCGCTGTTTTGCTGGTATGTGCGCGAGGACGGCGACGCCTGGATCGTCAATGCCGTGGTCTCGACCATCGCATTCCCGTTCTGGGCCTATCTCATGGGCGCGGTCGCCTTTGCCGGCATCCACGACGGCAATTTTGCGGTGATCCTGGTGCTCACCTTCACCGTCATCAGCGGCCTGATCTCGCCCGCGGCGAGCCGGCCGAAGGTCGCTGTCCGGCAGGAGGCGGCGCCCCCAAAGGACGGGCCGCGGCTGGTTGAGGCTTTCGCTTAAGGCCGATTACCGGTCCCAACCGCGGGGCGATTGCGGGCGTCCGGCGGCTCGTGGCATGTATCGCGCCATGGCGGATCGGGAAAAAATCCTGTTGTTCGATTCAGGGCTCGGCGGCCTCACCGTGTTTCGTGAGGTCGCGGTGGCGCGGCCAGAGGCCGATTACGTCTATGTCGCCGACGATGCCGCCTTTCCCTATGGCGCCATCGAGGAGCATGCGCTGGTCGTCCGCGTCGTCGCGCTGATGGGCGAGCTGATCGAAGCGCACCGCCCCGATCTCATCGTCATTCCCTGCAACACCGCCTCAACCATCGTGCTGCCCGACCTGCGCAAGACCTATGCGGTGCCGTTCGTCGGCACCGTGCCGGCGATCAAGCCGGCATGTGCCGCGTCGATCACGCGGCGGGTTTCCGTGCTCGGCACCGAGGCGACGGTTAAGCGCGAATATACCCGCGCGCTGATCCGCGATTACGCCGGCGACTGCAAAGTCACGTTGGTTGGTTCGAAGAATCTCGCGGGCTACGCCGAAGACGATCTGGCCGGCGCCAAGATCGATGACGGTGCCATACGCCAAGAAATCGCGCCGGCCTTTGTCGACGACGGCAACCGCACCGACACGATCGTACTCGCCTGTACGCATTATCCGCTGCTGATCGAACGCCTGCGCAAGCTGGCGCCATGGCCAGTGAATTTCATCGATCCGGCGCCGGCCATCGCCCGGCGCGTCGTCGATCTGCTCGGTCCCACCCCACCGTCGGCGGGACATGGGACCACGCGCGCCATTTTCACGTCGGGCCGGGCGCGGGCAGCGGTGCTTGATCGTTTCGGCATTCGCTCGCCCGAACTGGCACAAACAAAGCCTGCCTAATCGCCGCTCAGCGCCTGCATCGAATTTCGGCTGGGTCCGGCTTGTCGCTGCGACCCGCCGCCGGTACGCTTTTAGAGTTCAATGCCGGGCAGCCGGCTTGGGGGCATTCACATGAGCACCGCCGTCGCAATCGAATCGAAGGCTTGGTATCTCAACCGCTGGAACCAACTCATCCTCGGCGTGATCGCCATGATGGCGATCTCCAGTCCGCAATATGTGTGGACGCTGTTCACCGGCCCTCTCAACCAAAAACTCGGAACGACGCTGGCGGAACTGCAGTGGACCGTCTCGCTGCTGATCATCCTGCAAACCTGGTTCTCGCCGTTTCAGGCCTACCTGGTCGACCGCTTCGGGCCCCGCCTCCTCATCTCAGTCGGTGCTTTGTTGTCTGGCGGCAGTTGGATCCTCTCCGCGTCGGTCGACAATATTTGGGCGCTCTATTTGACCTATGGCCTGATCGGCGGGTTCGGCACCGGCATCATCTATGTCGGCATCATCGGCCTGATGGTGCGCTGGTTCCCCGACCGTCGCGGACTTGCCACCGGCCTCGCCGCAGCGGGCTACGGGTTCGGCGCCTTCTTCACCAGTTTCCCCATCGACGGCATGATCAAAAGCTCCGGCTATGCCCACACGCTCGTCGTGTGGGGGGTCATCCAGGGCGTCATCGGCATCCTCGCGGCGCAATGGCTGCGCACGCCGCCCGAGAACTATCAGCCGCCGGCCGCCGCGGCGCCTACCGCAATCGCCGCCCAGCAGACCCGCCGCAGCTACTCGCCGCGCGAGATGCTGCAAAGCCCGGTCTTCTATCTGCTGTTCGTGATGATGAGCATGATGTCGACCTCAGGACTCATGGTCGTGTTCAATGTCGGACCGTTCGCCAAGGATTTTGGTGTCGCCAACGCGCTGGTCTTGGGGATGGCGGCCCTTCCCCTTTCACTCACTTTGTCCCGATTCACCAACGGCCTGACCCGGCCATTCTTCGGTTGGGTCTCCGACCATATCGGCCGCGAGAACACCATGGCGCTCGCCTTCTCGCTCGAATGCGTCGCCATCTTGATCTTGTTCGCATTCATCGACCAGCCGGCGCTCTTCGTCGTACTGACGGGCCTCGTTTTCTTCGGCTGGGGCGAGATCTTCTCGCTGTTTCCCTCCACGCTCACCGACACGTTCGGGCCGAAATACGCGGCGACCAACTACGGCTTCCTCTATATCGCGCAGGGCGTCGGCTCGATCCTCGCCGGACCGGCGGCGGCGTTTCTCAAGCAGACCACCGGGAGCTGGACTTCCGTGTTCATCGTCGTTGCGATCCTCGATGCCGTGACGGCGCTGCTCGCGATCACGGCGCTGCGGACCATGCGGCAGAGGCACTTGGCGCAGGGCTAAGCGCCTTGCCCGCGCCGGTTTGACACCGCGCGGGTTTCCCCTTAGAAACCGCGCACTTCGCGGGCCCAAGCGGCCCGCGTGGTGTTTCGCACCCGCGGTTTGCGCCGGCGCAAAATTCGGCGGCAAAACCTGTCGGTTCCGGCCCCAAAGGGGCGGAACAGGAGGAGGGCGCGATCCTCACGGCATGATCCCGAAAAGCAAGCTTTCGGGTGAGATCATGCCGCCACGAAACAGCGAGGACGCGAATGACCAAGCGCCACCAGGCGAAGTACAAGATCGACCGGCGTATGGGCCAGAATATCTGGGGCCGGCCGAAATCTCCGATCAACAAACGCGAATACGGCCCCGGCCAGCACGGCCAGCGCCGCAAGGGCAAGCTGTCCGACTACGGCGTGCAATTGCGCGCCAAACAGAAGCTCAAAGGCTACTACGCCAACATGTCGGAGCGGCACTTCCACGGCATCTATGACGAGGCGCGGCGGCTGAAGGGCGACACCGGCGCCACCATGATCGCGCTCCTTGAGCGCCGGCTCGACACCGTGATCTACCGCGCCAAATTCGTCCCCACCGTCTTTGCCGCGCGGCAGTTCATCAGCCACGGCCACATCACCGTGAACGGCAAGCGCGTCAACGTCGCGAGCTACCGGGTCAAGGTCGGCGATCTGGTCGAGGTCAAGGAGAAATCGCGGCAGCTGGCGCTGGTGCTCGAAGCCACGGCGATGGGCGAGCGCGACGTGCCGGACTATATCGACGTCGACCATTCCAAGATGTCGGCCAAGATGGCCCGCATCCCGGCGCTCGGCGACGTGCCCTATCCGGTGCAGATGGAACCGCACCTGGTGGTCGAATTTTACTCGCGCTGAGCGGCGCGCTACGCGGCGCAACTGCGCCGAACGCGCCTGGGGCCGGCCACTTATCCCCAGGCCTCCGACTTTGAACGCGGTGCGGTAAGTCTACGCAATCTGCTGAGAAAAGCGGCGGAGCGCCGATGTGCTCGTGGCGTATACGGCCGGTTGTCTTGTCGAATCTGCCTATTCCTCATACGTTGCTGCCGCAAATTGTCGCAGACGGCAATTTCGTAGCGTAGCGTTCGGGTTGGGGCTTCTTCAACAAACAAACCGGGAGAACGCACATGGATGCGTTGGGAAGAATTAAGGGCTGGATCGGCTCGCTGACGGAAATCGGGCTGATGTTGTTGGCGCTGGCGATCGTCGCTGCGCTCCTCGTCGGGGCCAATCTGCCGTTCTTCGGCAATGTCACGGCCAACATCATGGCGCTGGTCAAATCGCTCGGCGATGCCGGCTTGGTGGGCCTGATCACGCTGGGCATCATCCTGTGGCTGTTCGCGGGACGGCAAACGGCCTGAGCCGTCACCGGCACAACCGTCACTCATGATCAAACCTGCGTTGGGTGGCGAGGCAACCTGCCGCCCGACGCGTGAGCATGATCCCGAAAAAGCCTGCCTCGGACCAGCTCCGGGGCAGGTGGCGATTTTCGGATGAGATCAGGCAGGAGCCAAAACCGGGTTCGGGTGCGATGCTCGACTACCTGCAAAAGGCCAAGCAATATCTTTGGGCCTTCGTTGAAATCGGATTTTTGACGGTTCTGTCCGTCATCCTGATTTATTTGATTCTCGGTCCGGATTCGTCCGGCGTGTTCGTATCCGGGGTCGCTGACAATGTCTTGAAATTCGCCGCCGCGCTGCCGGCGCAAAGCCTGGTCGGATTGGCGATCGTGCTGGCGCTGGTGGTCCTGCTCAGCAACCGGATGCGCAAATTCTAATGCCGGAACCGCTGGCGCGGCGTTAAGCCTGCGCCGTTTCCTTGACCGGGACGCCCTTGTCCTTGAGCAGCGATAGCAATTCGCCGGCCTGGAACATCTCGCGCACGATATCGCAACCGCCGACGAACTCGCCCTTGACGTAAAGCTGCGGGATGGTCGGCCAGTTCGAATAGTTCTTGATGCCGCCGCGCAGGTCGTCGTTTTCCAGCACGTTGAGGCCCTTATAGGGGACGCCCAGATAGTCGAGGATCTGCACGACCTGGCCGGAGAAGCCGCACATCGGGAACTGCGGCGTGCCCTTCATGAACAGCACGACGTCGTTGCCCTTTACCTCATTGTCGATGAATTGCTCGATTGACATCGCGGTCATCCTTCCTGACGCCGCCGGCTGCCCCAGCCGCGCGACTCTCACCCTCTCAAGCCCAGGATATATGTAGCGCAAATACTGACTGCAAAACAGGGCAAAGCCCATGCCGGATTTCATGCCTGGACGGTCAAAATTTCGTCGGGCAAACCTCGCCGGCAATGGAATGCCGTCAGTTCGTCGCCTGGGAGCATGGCTTTCCACGCTGGCGCGGCCGCACAGCACGGCACTCGATGGCGGCTTATTTCAGCGTTCCGGCGTGCCGGTCTGCAGCGCCAACGCATGCAGCTTGCCGCCCATTTCGGCCTTGAGCGCCTCGTAGACGATCTGATGCTGCTGGACTCTGGATTTGCCGCGGAACGATTCGGCGATCACGGTCGCGGCATAATGGTCGCCATCGCCGGCGAGATCGCGGATCGTCACCTCGGCGTCGGGAATGCGCGCCCGGATCAGGCGTTCGATATCGTTCGCAGCCATTGCCATGATGCGTCTCCTCGCGGGGCCACGCTTTGCCGGCGAAGCGCCCAGAGGGATTAGCAGATCGGCGCCGCGCGGCAAAGGTTTGACGGCCGTTCCTCCCCTGGACGCGGTGCAAGCCGCGATGCATGTTTCGCCGCAAAACATGGCGGCGTTCACGCCGTAGTGAGGGCCATTCGATGTTCAGGTTTTTTGCCTTTGCGGGCTTGCTGCTGGCGCTGTTGCCCGCGCAAGCCTCCGCCCAGCAGCCCACGCAAGCCCAACGTGACGCCATTCGCGCGGCTTGCCGCACCGACTTCATGGCGAACTGTTCCGGCGTCCAGCCCGGCGGCAAGGAAGCGTTCGAGTGCCTCGTTCGCAATGACGCCAAGCTCTCGGCGTCGTGCCAAGCCGCCGTCAATGCTGCTGCGCCGAAGCCGGCCGAGCCTGCCGCGACCGCCGCGCCAGAACCTGCGGCCCCGGCGAATTCGGGGACCGCGCCACCGGCCACCAAAGTCGAGCGCGCGCCGCCCGGGATTGAGGTCGCCCCGACCGAAGCCCAGAACGACGCGCTCAAAACCGTGCAGCAGGCCTGCACGCTCAACGACTTTGTGACGCACTGCGCCTGGATTGCGCCGAGCGATCCCGAAATTCTGTTGTGCCTGAAGGGCAATGCGGCCGATCTCTCACCTAATTGCCAAGCCGCGGTGCAATCCCTTCCGGCTGCGTCACCGCCCACCGCTGCAGCATCGCCGCCAACTGAGCCGGCGCAGCAAGCAGCGCCAGCCAAGAAACCGGTAGAGCCAAAGCCTGTAGAGCCGGTGCGCGCCAGTGTACCGCCTGCTCCGGCCGCGGCCGCCGCCGCCGCCCCGGTAGGCCCAACAGCGCAACAGAAAGCTGCCATCCGCGCCGCATGCCGGTCCGATTTCATGTCCCATTGCTCAGGCGTGCAGCCTGGCGGTGCCGAAGCGTTGCAATGCCTCAAGCGCAACGAGGCGCAGCTCTCGGCAGCGTGCCGCAGCGCTGTGGCTGCAATCGGCGGCAGCGCATCTGCGGCAGCCCCATCCGGAGCACCAGCGGCAACGGCTGCGCCCGCCCCCATCGGACCGATGCCGATGCTGCGCCCACGTGACGCGCTGGCGATCGTGCAAATCTGCGGCGTTGAAGTGCGGTCGCTCTGTGCCGGCGTTCCGTTCGGCGGCGGCCGTGTTATCAGCTGCCTCGCCGCAAACGCATCGAGCCTGTCGCCGAGCTGCTACAGCGCGCTGAGCGCGGCGGCGGGTCGATAGTCGCTTTGCCCTAACTGGCGTCCTGGTCGAGAACACGATGCAGGCGCTTCTCGTCGAGCGCGCCTTCCCATTTGGCCATCACGATGGTTGCGACGGCATTGCCGAGGAGATTGGTGGGCGTCAGTCCCTGGGACATCAGGCGGTGGATGCCCAGCACCAAAGCGACGCTCGCGACCGGTATGCTGCTTTCGGCACCAAGCGTTGCGGCAAGGACCACGAACGCGGCGCCGGCTACGCCTGCCGCGCCCTTCGATGTGAGGAGCAGGATAAGAAGCAATCCGATCTGATGCCAGATATCGAGCGGCGTATTGGTGGCTTGAGCCAGAAACACGGCCGCGGTCGCAAGGTAGAGGCAGGTGCCGTCGAGATTGAATGAATAGCCCGTCGGCACCACCAGCCCGACCACGCTTTTCTCGCAGCCAAGCTGCTCGAGCTTATCCATGATGCGCGGCAGCACCGTCTCGGACGACGTGGTGGCGATGCAGATCAGCAGTTCTTCCTTGATGTAGCGGATCAATTTCAGCAGGCTGAAGCCGCATAAGCGCGCTATTGGCGCAAATCCGATGGCAATGAACACGATGCACGTCAAATAGAAGCCGAGAATGAGCTTGCCCAGCGAAGCAAGCGAGCCGACGCCGAACTTGCCGACCGTAAAGGCGATCGCACCAAATGCCCCGATCGGCGCCGTCCACATCACGATGCCGACGATGACGAAGAGCATCTTCGACGCGACGTCGATGACGTCCACAAGGGGCTTGGCCCGTTCGCCGAGCCAAACCAGGGCAAAGCCCGACAAGACGGCAATGAACAGCACCTGGAGGATATTGCCCTCGGTAAAGGCGCCAACGAACGAGCTTGGAATGACGTTTACCAGGAAAGGCACGAAGCCCACTTCGTGGGTCAGCTTGACATAGGGCTCGACCACGCTCGGATTGAGCTTGCTGACATCGACGTTCATGCCGGCGCCCGGCTGCAAAATATTGACCGCGAGCAGTCCGATGATGAGCGCGACGGTCGTCATCACCTCGAAATAGATGATCGCCTTGATCGCCACCCGTCCGACGCGGGCCATGTCCGCCATGTGGGCGATCCCGGTCACGACCGTGCAGAAAATGATCGGCGCAATCAGCATGCGAATGAGCTTGATGAATGCGTCGCCGAGCGGCCCCATCTGGCCGGCAAGATCGGGCGCCGCGATGCCAAGCGCTATGCCGAGCGCCATGGCGATGAGCACCCACACCCAAAGCTGCGCCCACCATGGGTTTTTGCGGCGCGCTGTCGCGGGCGCTGCAGTTGTCACGGTCAAGGTCGTTCTCCCGAAAGCCCTCAGCGTCGCCAAAGCGCGGGGCCTTGGCAAGCCAACGCCTTAAGCCGTCTGGCCCGCCATAAAAGCCGGCAGCCAGCTTTCGAACGACTCTTTGAGCTGTGTAACCGCAATCGGGCGTTCGCCGGCAATCGCCAATGCCTTGCCGCCGGTCGCACCGAGTCGCGTCAGCGGAACGCCGGCCGCTTTGGCGCGCTGGGCAATGAGATCGGCATTCTTGCCGGTCACGATATAACGGCCCTGATCTTCGCCGAACCAGAATGCGTGGGCGGGAAGCGCCGAAGAACCTTCGAGCACCGCACCGATACCGGACGCGATCGCCATTTCGGCCAGCGCGACCACAAGGCCGCCGTCGGAAACGTCGTGCGCGGCGGTGACCAGATCGTCGCGGATCAGGGTGCGGACGAAATCGCCATGGCGTTTCTCCGCGGCGAGATCGACCGGCGGCGGCGCGCCCTCCTCGCGGCCGCAGACTTCCCGCAAATAGACCGATTGACCGAGCCAGCCCTGGGTTTCGCCAATCAGCAAAATCGCTTCGCCCTCGGCTTTGAAGCGAAGCGTCATCGATGTGGTGAAATCATCGAGCAGGCCAACGCCGCCGATGGTCGGCGTCGGCAGGATCGCGCGGCCATTGGTCTCGTTGTAGAGCGACACGTTGCCCGACACGATCGGGAAATCGAGCGCGCGAGCGGCCTCGCCGATGCCGCGGATGCAGCCGACCAGTTGCCCCATGATCTCCGGCCGCTCCGGATTGCCGAAATTGAGATTATCGGTGAGTGCCAATGGCTTGGCGCCGACGGCGGAGAGATTACGCCAAGCTTCGGCCACCGCCTGCTTGCCGCCTTCGAACGGATCGGCTTCGCAATAGCGCGGCGTCACGTCGGAGGTCAGCGCCAGCGCCTTCGGGCCGTCGTTGATGCGCACCACGGCGGCGTCGCCGCCCGGCCGCTGCACGGTGTTGCCGATGATGACGTGGTCGTACTGTTCCCAGACCCAGCGGCGCGAACACAGATCCGGCGCGCCGATCAGCTTTTCCAGCGCCACGGCGACCGGCATCGGCGGTACGACATCCGCCGCCGCGATGATTTTTCGCTGCTCGGTTTCGGCGAAAGGCCGGTCATAGAGCGGCGCCTCGTCGCCGAGTTCCTTGATCGGCAAGTCGGCCATCGTCGCGCCGCCATGGCGGACGATGAAACGCTTGGTCGGTGTCGTTTCGCCGACCACGGCGAAGTCGAGACCCCATTTGCGGAAGATCGCTTCGGCCTCTTTTTCCTTCTCCGGCTTGAGCACCATGAGCATGCGCTCCTGGCTCTCCGAGAGCATCATCTCATAAGCGCTCATGCCGGTTTCGCGGCACGGCACTTTGTCGAGGTTGAGCGTGACGCCGAGATCGCCCTTGGCGCCCATCTCGACCGCGGAGCAGGTCAACCCGGCCGCGCCCATGTCCTGGATGGCGATGACGCAGCCCTTGGCCATGATCTCGAGGCAGGCTTCGAGCAGAAGCTTTTCCGAGAACGGATCGCCGACCTGCACGGTCGGGCGTTTCTCCTCGGCGTCGGCGCCGAATTCGGCCGACGCCATGCTGGCGCCGTGGATGCCGTCGCGGCCGGTTTTCGAGCCGAGATAGACGATCGGCATGCCGACACCGGACGCCGCCGAATAGAAAATCTTGTCGGCGTCGGCCAGCCCTACCGCCATGGCATTGACCAGGCAATTGCCGTCGTAGCGGCGATGAAAGCGCACCTCGCCGCCGACCGTGGGCACGCCGAACGAATTGCCATAGCCGCCGATGCCGGCAACGACGCCGCCAACCAGCGCACGCGTCTTCGGATGTCTTGGATCGCCGAATGACAACGCATTGAGGCAAGCGATCGGCCGCGCCCCCATGGTGAACACGTCGCGCAAAATGCCGCCGACGCCGGTCGCCGCGCCCTGATAGGGCTCGATGTAGCTCGGATGGTTATGGCTCTCCATCTTGAACACCACCGCGAGGCCGTCGCCGATGTCGATGACGCCGGCATTCTCGCCCGGCCCCTGGATCACCCAGGGCGCCTTGGTCGGCAGCGTGCGCAGATGGATCTTTGAGGATTTATACGAGCAGTGCTCGTTCCACATCGCCGAGAAAATACCGAGCTCGGTGAAGCTCGGCTTGCGGCCAATAAGCTTCTCGAGACGCGCGTATTCGTCCGGCTTGAGGCCGTGCTCGGCAATCAGCTCGGGCGTGATGGCAGGCTCGTTGGAGATCACAGGCAAAGCGCTCGATTCCCCTCCGTCTCCCATATGAAAAGAGCGAAGTCACGCCGCCAGCCTGACGTGATCCACAAGCGCTTAGCCCCGCAGCGCCTTTTCGGCGAGCGCGATCCACTCGGCCTGTGCCCGCCGCACATATTTGGGGGCGCGCTTGAGCTGCGCCAAGACCTCGGTAAGGACCACCTTGGCCTCGGCCTGCCGGCCGGTTTTGTCGAGCAGGAGGCCGTAGCGCACGCGCGCTTCGGCGCCGGCATAATAGCCCGCGACCGCCTGATATTCGGCCAACGCCTCCTCGGTGTGGCCGCTGTCTTCGAGCGCGCGGGCATAAAGCAGGTGCCCATCGGCCGACTGATAGTCCGGCCATCTCGCGCGTAAATCGTCGAGGGTGTCGACCGTCTCCTGCGGATGGCCGAGACCGAATTGGGCGCGCGCCTTGCCGAGCGCATAGATCGCGTCGTCGCCCAAAGGCAGCGACAGAATGTGGTCGTAATGGCGCAGCGCCTCGTCGAATTTTCCGAGCACCAGGCATTCCTCGGCCAGCGCCGAGCGGTTGGCGATGGTGTCGGTGACGTCGAGCTGATCGGTCAGCGTCCGGTAGCGCTTGCCCGGATCGAGCGTGCTGACCACGCGCTTGCGCGTATGCTGGCCCTGCACGCTGCCGAACCATTCGGGCACCAGCTCGACCAGCACATAGGCCAGTGCGCCGAAACCGGGCAGGAACAGGATCACATAGCCCCAAGGCCAGAACCGGCCGGTCTTCGCCGCATGGACGATGCAGACGACCTGGATCAGGAGCAGGATCAGCCCAAATTGCATCGCAGCCCCAAAACGGCGACGCGCGAGACGCTTACGCCGCCAACTTGAAGTGATCCACGAGGCCCGCGAATAAGCCGCGGCCGTCGGTGCAGCCCATCACCGCTTCGACGTGATTTTCCGGATGCGGCATCATGCCGAGCACGTTGCCCCGTTCGTTGACGATGCCGGCGATGGCATTGAGGGCACCGTTGTGGTTCCAGTTCGGGTCAATCATGCCGTCCGGCGAGGCGTAGCGGAACAGCACCCTGCCCTCGCCCTCGAGCCGCGCGATGGTCTCGCCGTCGGCGATGTAATTGCCTTCGCCGTGGGCAACCGGCACGCGGATCACCTGGCCGGCATTGTAGCCGCGGGTAAATGCCGTGTCGGAACGCTCGACGCGCAGATAGACGTCGCGGCAGATGAAGCGCAGCTGCGCGTTGCGCATCAGCACGCCCGGCAGGAGTCCCGCCTCGCAGGCAATCTGAAAGCCGTTGCACACCGCGAGCACGAGCCCGCCTTTTGCTGCGAAGGCGCGCACCGCGTCCATGATCGGCGCGCGGGCGGCAATCGCGCCGCAGCGCAGATAGTCGCCGTAGGAGAAGCCGCCCGGAATGACGACGAGGTCGGTGCCTGCGGGCAATTCCCGGCCGGCATGCCAAACCATCGCCGGCTCGCGCCCGGACAAAAGCTTGAGCGCGCGGGCCATATCGCGCTCGCGGTTGATGCCGGGAAATACGATGACCGCGGATCTCATCCGGTCACCTCGATGCGGTAATTCTCGATCACGGTATTGGCGAGCAACTTTTCGGCGGCGTTCTTCAGCGCCGCCTCGGCGCCGGCCCGATCCGCCCCCTCGATCTCGATGTCGAACACCTTGCCCTGGCGCACACTAGCAACCCCGCCGACGCCGAGCGATTTGAGGGCGCCTTCGATGGCCTTGCCCTGCGGGTCGAGGATTCCCGACTTCAAGGTGACAGTGACGCGTGCTCTCATGGTAGGGGCTTTAGCGGCGATCTTGGCGAGCGCTCTCGCCTCTTCAATATGTAGGAATCGCTGCCGCTGCAACCAGCCGGGCGCGGCTAATGCACCGGCTCCTTGGCCAGCTCCAAGAGCCGGCCGTAACCGGGTACGCGGCCGCTTTCGCCCACGAGCCGCATCGCCGCCCAGAACGCCGCCGTGGCCGACGACACCACCGGAATGTGGTGACGGTTTTCAAGGGGCTTGGCCACCTCAAGCGTACGCAACCCGCCGCAGGAGATCAAAATGCCTTCGGCGCCCTTGGCCCGGGCGACGGCACTGTCGCTCAGCGCGATGATATCGGCTTCGCTCTTTTTGCTCGGCCCGCCGAACTCGAGAAGATCGAAGCATTCCAGCGACAGCGCCTCGATGCCGGCCGCCGCGAGCAGTTCCTTCAGGCGCCGGTTGACGACGTCGCTGTAGGCGGTGGCGACGGCGACCCGTTGGGCGCCGACCTCGCGCAGGCCGTCGATGATGGACTGGCTCATGGTGCTCACCGGCAGGCCGGTGCGCTCGCGCAATTCTTGGAGCAGCCGGTCATGGGCCTCCGGCCCCTTATAGAAGGTCAGCGAGGTGCCGATCACCATGATGGCGTCGACGTTCTGCGCAGCGAGATACTCCGCCGCCGGCAGGATGCCGTTCCAGGCCGGTTCATAGCCTTCCGGCGTGAGATTGCGCACGCCGACGCCGCGCGGAATGAAGCGCACGCCCGGATACATGATCGGGCCTTCGAACGGCACCTCGTCGGTGGCGAACGGAACGACGAGGCCGATGGTGATGTCTTTGCGCATGCTAAATGTCTTTACGCATACTGAGCGTCGCGATGCCGCGTGTCGCACGGCGTCGTCCGGATCAGCCCTTGACCAGCACCGGCCCGGTGCCTTGCGGCCGCTCGCCTTCGCTCATGATGCCCAGCCGCTTGGCGACTTCGGTATAGGCCTCGAGCAGGCCGCCGAGGTCGCGACGGAAGCGGTCTTTGTCGAGCTTCTCGTTCGATTTTATGTCCCACAGCCGACACGAGTCAGGGGAGATCTCGTCGGCGACGACGATGCGCATCAAGTCGTTTTCCCACAGCCGGCCGGTTTCTATCTTGAAATCGACCAGACGGATGCCGACGCCGAGGAACAGGCCAGACAAGAAGTCGTTGACGCGGATGGCGAGCGACATGATGTCGTCGATCTCCTGCGGCGTCGCCCAACCGAACGCAGTGATGTGCTCTTCCGACACCAAGGGGTCGTTGAGCTGATCGTTCTTGTAATAGAACTCGATGATCGAGCGCGGCAGCTGCGTGCCTTCCTCGATGCCGAGCCGCTGCGCCAACGAGCCCGCGGCGATGTTGCGCACGCAGATTTCCAGCGGGATGATCTCGACCTCGCGGATCAACTGCTCGCGCATGTTGAGCCGCCGGATGAAGTGGGTCGGCACGCCGATGTCGTTCAAATGCTGGAACACGTATTCGGAGATGCGGTTGTTGAGGACGCCTTTGCCCTCGATCACCTCGTGCTTCTTCGCATTGAAGGCGGTCGCGTCGTCCTTGAAGTGCTGGATCAAGGTTCCGGGCTCGGGTCCCTCATAGAGGATCTTCGCCTTGCCTTCGTAGATGCGGCGTCGGCGGCTCATGGGAGTGTACCGTGGCTTTGTAAAATCCATTGATGCCGTGGCTCCAATTACGGTGGCGAGATCCGCGGCGGCGGAAGTGGGCGGCACGACTCAACGCTGCGGCCCGTCCGCGACACAAAAGCTAGCCGAAGGTGCCGCGAAGTACAATCGGCATAGACCCGCACGGTCGCCGCTGCAACGACCAAGTTCAAGCGTCAACACGGTTGCCTTGACGGGTCACCCCCGATATGCAAGGCGGCACGTGATTTGCGGTGTTCCATCAACATCGAGGGCAAGGTCGAGGCAAGTCATGACCACATTCGACAAGCGCGAAGAAGCCTTCGAGCAGCAATTCGCGCACGACGAAGAGCTCAAATTCAAGGCCACCGCGCGGCGCAACAAGCTCCTAGGGCTGTGGGCTGCGGAAAAGCTCGGGCTTTCCAGCGCCGAAGCCGACAGCTACGCGCTCTCCATCGTGATGGCCGATCTCGAGGCCAGCGAACACGACGTGGCGGGCAAGATCCGCAAGGATTTCGACGCCAAAGGTGTCAATCAGTCCGATCACCAGATCGCCCGCACCATGACCGAGCTGATGGCCAAGGCTGTCGCCGACATCAAAGCAGGAAAGTAGCGCACATCATGGCTATCCCCGCATTTAGTCTCGCGAAAAAACTGCATGCCGGCGAAACGGTCTATTCCGGCTGGTGCGGCCTGCCCTACCCGCTCGTGGCCGAGACGCTGGCGCGCGACGGCTTTGCCGCGGTGGCGATCGAAAGCCAGCACGGTCTGTGGGACGTCGGCGGCATCCTCAATGGCATCGCCGCGGTCCGCCAGGGCGGCGGTGCGCCGATCGTGCGCGTGCCGCTCAACGATTTCGCGCTGGTGAGCCGCGCGCTCGATTTCGGCGCCGAAGGCATCATCGCGCCGATGATCAATACGGCGGCCGATGCGCGGGCCTTTGCGGCTGCGGCAAAATTTCCACCGATCGGCGAGCGCAGCTGGGGTCCGCACCGGGCGATGACGCTCGGCGGCGTGTCCGACATGGGAACCTATCTGCGCGAGGCCAACGACAACATCATCACGCTGGCCATGATCGAGACCCGCACGTCGCTGCAAAATTTCGAAGCCATCATCACCACGCCCGGCATCGACGGCTTTTTCCTCGGCCCGTCGGATCTGTCGATCGCGCTTTCGGACGGCAAGACCGTCGATCCGCTGTCGAAGGAGGTCGAAGGCCATCTCGACACTTTGATCGCCGGCGCGCAGAAGGCGAAAAAGATTCCCGGCGCCTATTGCCACTCCGCCGAGCGCGCCGCGGCTTTGGCCAAGCGCGGCGTAAAATTCCTCGCGGTGTCGAGCGATCTGTCGATGCTGCGCGCCGGCGCGGCTGCGGCGCTCAAAGTGCTCAAGGGCTGACCGGCGGCGTGCTGCGGGCCTTGGCGCGCCGCCGCACCGGCCGGGTCACGCCCGGCACCATCCGCAGCAAGGTGCGGTCTTCGAACAAGTAGTGGTGCACGAGCGCCGCCATGGCGTGAACGCCCGCGAGCAGCAACAGCGCGTCGGCGAGATATTCATGCACTTGGAGAAGGTTCTTCGCCATCGCCCGGTCGACGGGCCATGGCGAATTCAAGTCCCAGATGCCGAACAGCGGCAGCGCGTGGCCGCGCTTGAGCTGCACGAGAATTCCCATGAACGGCACCGCCACGAGCAGCGCGTAAAGCACGTAGTGCGTGAACGCGGCGATCGCCTGCTGCAGCCAGCCGAAGCGCGTCGGCTCAGGCGGCGGCGGCGGATTGGCCATCCGCCAGACCAGACGCGCGATCAAGAACACAACGACGAATTGCCCAAGCGTCATATGGACGACCAAGCCAGAGGAGCGAATGGAGCCCTTCGGCAGATCATCGAGGAATGTGCCGAGCAGCCAGCCGCAGATCACGAACAGCGCCGTGAGCCAATGCAGGATTTGCGGAACGGCGCCGTACTGCGCCTTTGAATTCGTCAATTGCATTTTTACCGACCGTGCTTGCCGCTGCGGCGACGAACCGAAAGCACGGCACTTTGGAACTGAAACAATTCAATTCCCGCCGATGGCGTTTTCGATGCGCGCTAGCGCCGCTGCCATATCAGACTCCACATCGCGGTCAAATATTCCCAGCACAGTGTAGTCATGCGCTTTGAGCCAATCGCGCTTTTTCGCTCGCGATTTTGCCGCGGCCTCGCTTTCGTCGGCCGGCACCAGGTCGATCACCAGCCGCAGCGGAAACGACACGAAATCGCAGATGTGCTGGCCGACCGGTGTCTGGCGTTTGAAACCGCGGCCGGCGAAGCGGCGGTCGTTGACCAGCGCCTGCCATAATGCGCGCTCAGCTTCGGTCGGATTGCGGCGCAGGAGCCGCGCCAGTCCGCGCACCGGGCCGCGCTCCTTCGGCACCCGGCCCGGGCCGTGCTCGGCGAGCAGCGCGCGCAACATTTCGGCCTCCGCGCCGTCGAGCACGCCGCCGCGCGCCGGGCCCTTGCGGCCTTCGGCGATCGACATGATGACGCCGTGCAGGGTCTGGATGTCCTGCTGCGTCGGCTGCATGCGGGTGAAAATGTTGCGCAGATTGATCTGCATGGTCTCGCGCTTGTCCGGCGGGCGGAAAAACTCGACCTTTTCCAACTCGCGCTCAAGCGAAGCAAAGAACGCGAGCAGTTGCTCCTTCGGCGCGGTTGGCGACTTTTGCGGCATGGCGAACGGCAGCGTCTCGCCGCTCGAAAGCTTGAACCATTCGTAGGCCACGATCACCACCGCCTGCGCCAAGTTGAGCGAGGCGAACGCCGGATTGACCGGCAAAGTGACGATGCGGTCGGCCAGCGCCACCTCGTCGTTCTCCAGCCCGTTGCGCTCGCGGCCGAACAGAACCGCGACGTTTTCGCCTGCCGCAACGCGCGGCGCCACCAGCGCCGCCGCTTCCGCCGGACCGACGACCGGCTTGGCCTGGTCATGGGCGCGCGCGGTGGTGGCAAGCACGAACGTGCAGTCGGCGATTGCCGCTTCGAGCGTGTCGTAAAGTTCGGCGCCATCGAGGACGCGGTCGGCGCCGGCCGCCATCATGCGCGCCTTGTCGTTGGGCCAAGCCTGCCGCGGCCGCACCAGCCGCAGGCGCGACAAGCCGAAATTCGCCATGGCGCGGGCTACGGCGCCGATGTTCTCGCCAAGCTGCGGCTCGACCAGGATCACGATGGGGCCAGGCCCTTCGCGCCAACGCTTGGTCTTGTCGGTTCCTGCCCCGGGCATTGCTCCTCCGCGAGCGGTATAGCCAATGGCCCTGAAAAAAGGCAGCACATTGCGCCCAATGTCGGCTTTCTCCGCCGCCCCTCGAATGCTATAGGGCGCCCGTCGAACTCCCGTCAGTCGAATTCCCGGTTGGCGACGTCCGCGCCGAGAACAATCCATTTGAGGGCCCGCGGGAGAAATCATTCCACCGCGCGCCCGGAAATGTTCAGTTTCCGGTCGGCCCTAACAAGCACGGCGACCAAAGGTGCAAGCATGCCAGATCTCGAAATCATGTGGACAAAGGTCGATGAAGCCCCGGCGCTCGCGACCTATTCGCTACTGCCGATCGTCGAAGCCTTCGTGGGCGCGGCGGGTGTGTCCGTGACGTTGAAGGACATCTCGCTGGCCGGTCGCATCCTCGCGGCTGTCCCTGACAAGCTCACGCCCGCGCAACGCATCAACGACGAACTTACCGAGCTCGGCGAGCTTACGTTGCGGCCCGAAGCCAACATCATCAAGCTGCCCAACATCTCCGCCTCGATCCCGCAGCTCAAGGCCGCGATCAAGGAACTGCAAGGCAAGGGCTACAACGTTCCGGACTATCCGGACAATCCTACGACGGAAGCCGAGAAGGACATCAAGTCCCGCTACGCCAAGGTGTTCGGCAGCGTCGTCAACCCGGTATTGCGCGAGGGCAATTCCGACCGCCGCGCGGCCGGCGCCGTCAAGCAATACGCCCGCAACAATCCGCACAAGATGGGCGCCTGGAATTCCAACTCCAAATCGCATGTGGCGTACATGTCGGGCGGCGATTACTACGGCTCGGAAATCGCGACCACCGTCGCGGCGGCGACCAATGCCCGCATCGAGCTGGTCGGCGCCGACGGCGCCGTCACGGTGCTGAAGGCGAAGACGCCGCTTGCAGCCGGCGAGATCATCGACGCGGCGGTGATGAGCCGCAAGGCGCTGCGCGCATTCTTTGCCGAGCAAATCGAAGCCGCAAAGAAGGAAGGCGCGCTGTTCTCACTGCAGGTGAAGGCGACCATGATGAAGATCGCCGACCCAATCGTGTTCGGCCATGCCGTTTCCGTCTTCTTCGCCGATGTGATCGAGAAGCACGCCGCAACGCTCAAGCGCCTAGGCGTCAATCTCAATAACGGCTTCGGCGATCTCTTGACGAAGATCGAAACATTGCCGGAAGCCGAAAAAGCGGCGATCAAGGCCGACATCGCGGCCGAGTACGCAAAACGACCGGGCCTCGCCATGGTCGATTCCGACAAGGGCATCACCGGCCTGCACGTGCCCAGCGACGTGATCATCGACGCCTCGATGCCGGCGATGATCCGCGAATCCGGCCGCATGTGGGGCGCCGACGGCAAACTGCACGACGTCATCGCCGCGATCCCGGACCGCAGCTACGCCAGGATGTATCAGGCGGTCATCGAGGACTGTAAGGCCCACGGCGCGTTCGACCCCAAGACCATGGGCTCGGTTCCGAACGTGGGGTTGATGGCGCAGCAGGCCGAGGAATACGGCTCGCACGACAAGACGTTCGAAGTTCCCGCAGGCGGAACGGTCCGCGTCGTCGCCGACGACGGCAAGGTGCTGCTGGAGCGTCCGGTCGAGACCGGCGACATCTTCCGCATGTGCGAGCTCAGGGACGCGCCGATCCAGGACTGGGTCAAGCTCGGGGTGCGCCGCGCGCGCCTCACCAACACGCCTGCGGTGTTCTGGCTCGACGCCAAGCGCGCGCATGACGCGCAAGTCATCGCCAAGGTCGAGAAGTATCTGAAGGATCAAGACACCGCAGGGCTCGACATCCGCATTCTGGCGCCGGTCGAAGCGATCAAGTTTTCGCTCGATCGCATCCGCAAGGGACAGGACACGATCTCCGTCACCGGCAACGTGCTGCGTGATTACCTGACCGACCTGTTTCCGATCATGGAGCTCGGCACCTCGGCCAAGATGCTGTCGATCGTCCCGCTGTTGGCGGGCGGCGGTCTCTTCGAGACCGGCGCGGGCGGCTCGGCGCCCAAGCACGTGCAGCAGTTCCAAGAGGAAGGCTATCTCCGCTGGGATTCGCTCGGCGAATTCCTCGCGCTCGGCGCGTCACTCGAACATCTGGCGCAGACCTACAAGAACGCCAAGGCGCAGGTCCTCGCCGAGACGCTCGACACGGCCATCGGCAAGATCCTCGAGTTCAACCGCTCTCCCGCGCGCAAGGTCGGCGAACTCGACAATCGCGGCAGCCAATTCTACCTCGCCCTGTACTGGGCTCAGGCGCTGGCCGCACAGACCAAGGACGCGCAGTTGCAAGCCCGCTTCAAACCGCTGGCCGAAACGCTCGCCAAGAACGAGGCCAAGATCAATGGCGAACTGATCGGCGCGCAAGGCAAACCGGTCGACATCGGCGGTTACTACCTGCCCGATTCCGCCAAGACATCGGCCGCGATGCGGCCGAGCGCCACGCTGAACTCAGCGCTCGCCGCGCTCTGACGCCGAACCTGCAATCGACCGCGCTCCAACGGGATCAAATCTCTATGACGAAAATCAAGGTCACCAATCCCGTCGTGGAGATGGACGGCGACGAGATGACCCGCATCATCTGGAAGGAGATCCAGGACAAGCTCATTCATCCCTATCTCGACATCGACCTGATGTATTTCGATCTCGGCATCCAGAAGCGCGACGAGACCCGCGATCAGATCACCATCGATGCGGCGGAAGCGACCAAGAAGGTTGGGGTCGCGGTGAAATGCGCCACCATCACGCCGGACGAGGCGCGGGTGAAGGAATTCCATCTGCACGAGATGTACCGCTCGCCGAACGGCACCATCCGCAACATCCTCGGCGGCGTCATCTTCCGCGAGCCGATCCTCTGCAAGAACGTGCCGCGGCTGGTTCCAGGCTGGACCCAGCCGATCATCATCGGCCGCCATGCTTACGGCGACCAATACCGCGCCACCGATTTCAAGGTGCCGGGCAAGGGCAAGCTTTATCTGACTTTCGTCGGCGACGACGGGGCGGAGATCAAGCGCGAGGTGTTCCAGTTCCCCGGCTCCGGCGTCGCCATGGCGATGTACAATCTCGACGACTCGATCCGCGACTTCGCCCACGCTTCGATGAATTACGCCTATAACCGCGGCTATCCGCTCTATCTGTCGACCAAGAACACCATCGTCAAAGTCTATGACGGCCGCTTCAAGGACATTTTCCAAGAAATATTCGACACGGAGTTCAAAGAAAAATTCGCCGAGAAGAAGATCACCTACGAGCACCGCCTGATCGACGACATGGTGGCGTCCGCCCTGAAATGGTCGGGCGGCTATGTCTGGGCGTGCAAGAACTACGACGGCGACGTGCAGTCGGATACGGTGGCGCAGGGCTACGGCTCGCTCGGCCTGATGACGTCGGTGCTCACCACTCCCGACGGTAAGGTGGTCGAGGCCGAGGCCGCCCATGGCACAGTGACGCGGCACTACCGCGAATACCAGAAGGGCCGCGAAACCTCGACTAATTCCATCGCCTCGATCTTCGCCTGGACCCGCGGCCTCGCCCACCGCGCCAAGCTCGACAACAATCCGGAACTGGCGAAATTCGCCGCCACCCTGGAAAAGGTCACCGTCGGCACGGTTGAATCCGGCTTCATGACCAAGGACCTCGCCCTCCTCGTCGGTCCGGATCAGAAATGGCTGTCGACCGGGGGCTTCCTCGACAAGGTCGACGCCAACCTCAAAGCCGCGATGGCGTAGGTCGGGGCGCGGCAAAATTCCGCCCCGATTGGCGTTCGGCGCGCCAAGGCATATGTTTGCCCCATGGCAAAGTCGAACACGCCGAACGCCAAGCTGAGCATCCTGGGTATCGTCGCGATCGCCGCGCCGCTATTTGCCATACTGGGCGCGGCGATGTGGTTTGCCGCCCGCACCTGGCTTTCGCTCGGTGGCCCGCCGATGCCGCCGGCCGGCTATATCGCCATGACGCTCGGTATCGTGTTTTCGGTCGTGGTCGGATGCGGGCTGATGGCGCTGGTGTTCTATTCGAGCCGCCACGGCTATGACGAGCCGTTCGGACCGCAAGGCGACCGCGAGTAAGCGGACATTGAAATGAAGAGGCTCCGATGACCAAGACCATCCGGCTGCAAAGCGACAGCAACGCCCATGACCGGCCGTGGCGGGTCGCCGTCGAGCAGGGCTTTTTTGCCGCCGAGGGATTGAACGTCGAATATCACGAGGACAATCCGAAAGGCGCCGCGGGACGGGTCGAGGATTTCTCCAAGCGCTGGAAGGAGACCCAGCTGCAAAAAGGCGCGCTCGAAGTCTATCCGGTGTGCGAATGGGGCGCGATCGAGCGGGTGCAGGCGCTTGGCGGCGGCAAGATCATCGGGCTCGACACCACGGTGCGCACCGGCGCGCTGATGGTGCGGAAGGATTCGAACGTCCAATCGCCGGCCGAATTGCGCAACGTGCCGATCGCGGTGACCTGGCATGCCGGCACATTCTATGCCGCAATCGAAGTGCTCGAGGCAGCCGGCGTGCCGTTCGAAGAGATCACCCTGGTCCACGCCAATGACCGGCTCGAAGCGCTGCTCGGCGGCACCACCCAGGCCGCCGCCCTGATGGAGCCCCTGGTGAGCCGCGCGCTCGCCGCCGGCGCCCGCAAGATCGCCGATCTGCGCTGGCGCGGCGGCATTGTCGCCGGCAACGACGTCGACGAGGACACCGCGGCAAAACTGCGCCGCGCGCTCAACCGCGCCATCGCCTGGCTGGGCGAGAACGAAGACCGCTCGCGGCAGGAGGTCTTGCGCGATTTGACGCCGGAGCAACGCGCGAACGGCCTGATGCCGGAACTGGTCGGCGTCAAGACCTACCGTGCCGAGGAGTTCCAAGAAAAAGTCGATTGGATGCTCGACCGCGGCTTCCTCAAGGACGCGCCCGACTATGCCGAAGTGGTGCGCAGCAAATAGCGCCCTATCCGCCCAGCGCTGCAAACGCGGCCGTAAATTCTCTATAAATTTCCGGAACGAGGCGGCTGTCGTTAACGATTACGGCGCCCCCGATTACGAAAATTTGTTCTCATTTGCGTGCCGCGCAGGGCGCCGGTACCGGAAAACGATGGTCGCCAAGGCGGCAGCGGCCTATTGTCCGCTCAAGGGTAGACTCAATCGGTTTTGGACGACGCTTTAGGTGCGAATAAATCTCATGCTCGCGGCGCTGCGGCGCGAAATGCGCGGCATAGTCGTTGCCCTGTTGTTCGTCGCGGTGACGACCGTGGTGGCGATGGCGTTGCGTCACTATATCGGCATCTTGCGCGGCGCCGTGCTCTATCTCGTGCCGGTGATGCTGGCCGGCTATTGGTTCGGCGTCATTCCGGCGCTGGTGGCGGCAATCGCCGGCGTGCTGCTCTCGGGCTATGTCTATTTCGCCCAGCTCTACAGTTTCCAAGTCGCCTCGCCGCAGGAAGCGCTCAATCTTTTGCTGTTCATGGTCGTCGCCGTGGTGGTGTCGCACTTGTCCAGCCAGGCCAAGCAACACATCATCATTGCGCGCAAGCGCGAGCGCGAGATGAGCGATCTCTACGCGTTCTCGCGCCGCCTCGCCATGGCGCCGAGCGCGGCTGAGATTTTTATCGCCATCCAGGAGCATCTCGCCAATCTGGTGCAGCGCAAGGTGGTGCTGCTCGGCGTCGCCGACTCCGGCACCGCCGACGACGTGCCGGAGACGGTGCGCTCCGCCGTCACGCGGGTCGAGCATGACGAGGGGCTCGAGCGCACCGTGGAGGACGGCACCGGCAATGTCTGGCTCATCCGCCGGGTGTCGCCGAAGACGCCCGATTTCGGCCTGGTCGCCGTCGATCTCGGCAGCGTCTCGGGAGAGCCGCTTGCCGACATGCGCCAGCGCATCGACGACGCGCTCGCCGATGCGGTGGCGACGCTGGAGCGCTTGGACGTGGCGCGCGCGCTGACCGAAGCCAAGATGCGCTCGGAGAGCGAGCTGTTGCGCGAGGCGCTGATCGGCTCGGTGTCGCACGAATTGCGCACGCCGCTGGCCTCGATCCTCGGCGCCGCGACGGTCCTGCACAACGCGCCGGCGCTCGCCGGCGATCCCCGCTTGCTGGCTTTGACGGGGGTCGTGCGCGACGAAGCCGAGCGCCTCAATATCGACATCCAGAACCTGCTCGACGCCACCACCATCAGCCGCCAGCAGGTGCGGCCGAAATTGCAATGGGTCGAGCCGGTCGACATCGTCAACGCCGCGTTCGAGAACCGGCGGCGGCGCCTGAGCGGCTATCCGGTGACGTTCGATCTTCATTCCAACCTGCCCATCGTCCATGTCGATCCGGCGCAGGTCGAGCAGGCGCTGGTGCAGATCATCGACAATGCGGCGAAGTATTCGCCGGCCGGCTCGCCGATCCGCGTTGGCGCGCATCCCAACGGCCACACCGTCATGCTCTCGGTGCACGATTGCGGCTCGGGCCTCACGCTCGAGGAAAAGCGCCAGGTCGGCGGCCGCTTCTTCCGCGGCCCGCGCCATGCCGTGACCACATCCGGCTCCGGGCTCGGATTGTGGATCGCCAACGCCTTCATCTCCGCCAATGGCGGCAAGGTCGAGGTCGAAAGCGACGGCGCCGACCGCGGCACCACGGTCACCATCCATTTGCCGATGTCGCCCGACGCTGAACGATTGGAGACGACTGTCGATGACTGAAACACCCGCCGCCGTCCTTGTCGTCGACGACGAGATCCAGATCCGGCGCTTTCTGCGCACCGGTTTCGAGCTCGACGGCTTCACCGTGCACGAGGCCGAAACCGGCGCCGAAGCCTTGCGCACGGCAACGCTAAAGCCGTCCGACCTGGTCATCCTGGATCTCGGCCTGCCGGACATGGACGGCGCCGACGTGCTGGAGCGGTTGCGGTCGTGGTCGAGCGTGCCGCTGATCGTGCTGTCGGTGCGCGGCAGTGAGAACGAGAAAGTGCGCCTGCTCGAGGCCGGCGCCGACGACTACGTGGTCAAGCCGTTCGGCATGGCCGAGCTGCTGGCGCGGGCGCATTCGGCGATGCGGCGCCAGCTGCGCGCCTCGCGCGGCGAGCCGGTGATGAAATTCGGCCCCCTGTCGATCGATTTCGCCGCCCGCGCCGTGTTCATCAACGACGGGCGGGTGACGCTGACGCCGAAGGAATATCGGCTGTTGCAGATCCTCGCCCAGCACTCCGGCAATGTGGTCACCCACCAGTTCCTGCTGCGCGAGGTCTGGGGCAACGAGCACATCGACGACACCCATTACCTGCGCATCTTCGTGCGTAAGCTGCGGCGCAAGATCGAGGCCGATCCGACCCAGCCGCGCATCCTGCTCACCGAGCTTGGCGTCGGCTACCGCCTGGTTTCGGCCGACGGGCCGCCGGCGGCCCAACCGGCCCAGGCCGGCGCCCAATAAGCACCCCTATTCTGTCTATTTTCGGCGGCCGGTCATGGCAGCAAAAGCGCCCTATTGCCGCAAATTAGGCTTAAGACTTAAAACAAGCTGAATCTCGTATCCATTTGCAGTACATAGCATTTTACGGGGTGAAGGGCTTTTGCCGGCGGCATTACAGCATTTTTGTGATGCCTATCAACTCGATTGGAACCTTTGTTCGTTAGAACTGATTTGCACTTTGGAGCGACAAAAGGGGGAGCGGGGCAAGATCCAAGTTTGCGTACCCGAATTCGCGTTCTCAAATCCTCCTGCCCAAATCCGCGACCCAAGTCGCTTCACGATCGCCAGTAAAAGCGGGCTTACCGCGCTAAAGACAGAACAGGGATGGCTGCTATGACCAACTTCAAATCCTTCGGCCGGGGCGCCCTTTTTGCACTCGTGGCCGCATCCGCCACCATCGCGACCACCAGCACCTATGCGGTGCCGGGCTATGATGTCCTGTGGAGCGTGTCGATCGTCACCGAGAAAGGCACCTGCGACCGCGGCTATCGCTATCCGATCCGCATTTCCAATGGCGTGCTGGCCAATGCCGGCGACGTTGCCGTGAATATCGCCGGGAAGGTCATGCCGACCGGCGCCGTCACCGTGATGGTCAGCGCTGCCGGCAAGAGCGCCAACGGCACCGGCCGGCTCTCCGGCAACCTCGGCGAAGGCTCGTGGACCGGCGGCGACTGCTCCGGCACCTGGACCGCGGAGCGCCGTTCCTAATTCATCCAGCGGCTGTCTAACAACGCAGATCCCGGGCGCGGCCGCGCCCGGGGTCTGTTTTTTTGACCGAGGCCAACGGGTTTCCCTTGGCTACAGGACGATCTGGAAAAATCCTGCTCTCGGACTCGATCCGAGGGCGGATACCGGCTTTCCGAAAAGACCATGCTCCACTGAAATGTTAGAGCGCCAATCGATATGAAGCGATTTGGCGCTCAAGCGAAAAAGTTAGGAGCGGGGGTCAGAAAGCTTACGCACTACAATAAGCCTACGCAGTACTGGGCGACCCCCGTCCCTGCCCGCCCTCACAGGGAGGGCGGGACTATCGGATGCAAAACGAATGCTGGCTTGGCGAGTGCTGGAGCGAAACCGCGCTCAGCCTTCGGCCGCGTCGTCGTCCTCGGCGGCTTCGGCCTGCTCGCCGGCGAGAATCTTTTCGGCGATGACGCCGGAATTCTGCCGGATCGCCACTTCGATTTTTGCCGCGATGTCGGGATTGGCTTTGAGGAACGATTTCGCGTTCTCGCGGCCCTGACCGATGCGCTGGCTGTCATAGGAGAACCAGGAACCGGATTTTTCCACGACGCCGGCCTTGACGCCGAGATCGACCAATTCGCCGTTCTTGGAGACGCCTTCGCCGTACATGATGTCGAACTCGACCTGCTTGAACGGCGGCGCCAGCTTGTTCTTGACCACCTTTACGCGGGTCTGGTTGCCGACCACCTCGTCGCGCTCCTTGATGGCGCCGATGCGGCGGATGTCGAGGCGAACCGAGGCATAGAACTTCAACGCATGGCCGCCAGTGGTGGTCTCCGGCGAGCCGTACATGACGCCGATCTTCATGCGGATCTGGTTGATGAAGATCACCATCGTATTGGAGCGGTTGATCGAGGCGGTGAGCTTGCGCAGCGCCTGGCTCATCAACCGCGCCTGCAGGCCGGGCTGGCTGTCGCCCATCTCGCCTTCGAGCTCGGCGCGCGGCACCAGCGCCGCGACCGAATCGATGACCAGCACGTCGACCGCGCCGGAGCGCACCAAAGTGTCGGCAATTTCCAGCGCCTGCTCGCCGGCGTCGGGCTGCGAGATCAGAAGGTCGTCGACATTGACGCCGAGCTTTCGCGCATAGATCGGATCGAGCGCATGTTCGGCATCGATGAAGGCGCAGATGCCGCCCTTCTTCTGGGCTTCGGCCAGGCAGTGCAGCGCCAGCGTGGTCTTGCCCGACGATTCGGGCCCATAAATTTCGACGACGCGGCCGCGCGGCAGCCCGCCGATGCCAAGCGCGATATCGAGCCCGAGCGAGCCGGTGGAGACAACGTCGATGTCCATCGACTTGTCGTTTTTGCCGAGCCGCATGATCGAGCCCTTGCCAAAGCTGCGCTCGATCTGGGAAAGCGCCGCATCAAGGGCCTTCGTTTTGTCCATGGACGATCCTTCAACGAGACGAAGCGCTGCTGCACCTGCACTCATGGTCCGTGCTCCTTATGGCCGGGATTCGGGGGGCCAGCAACGAAGCGGCCCCTGCCCTGGCATTGCTAAGACAGCACTGTACACGATCTGTTCTATGTTCGCAATATGTTCTTTTCGGGGGTGTGGCCTAATTATCCCCTAGGAACAGGTAGCATGTTTAGGCTATATTGCGAACTGGAACCCACTAGCCCTAGCGGGCTAACGGAGAGGTTCGCATGTGGTGGCAAGCCGTCGACGACATTGCGGCCAATCTATTCGCTTGGCTCATCTCTGCTAAAGGTGGCGACGTGATTGGCGTCGCCGTCCTGTTAGTAATCGGGGTCGCGACGCTGATTCGTTGGCACCGACGCCAGCGAGCCGCTAAAAAACTAGGCATGGCATCCTTGCCGTTCATCGCCTTATGTTTTGCCGTGGCTCTCTTGGCCGTGGCTGGTGGTGCATACAGTCTCGGATTGAGGTTTTCAGACAAAGCGCCGGATGCGAGGACTGATACCACTACCGTACAGCCGGGATCACAATTGCCGCCCCCTTCCCAGCCTACGAAGCCGCCCAAAAACTATTTCCCCGCTGAAAAAATTGAACTTGGAAATCTTCTCTCCGGTATCGCGAGCAAGCTAAACAATGAAGGGCTCACTGCCGCAGCGGAAGGCTATCGCTATTCTGGCGGTCAATTCGCCTCAAGAGAAGAATTGCTGGAGAACAGCAACAGAGTTCTTCAAACAATGCTCTTGGTTGAAGCCCTGCGGCGGGGAATTTGGGACGACATAATCCTCAAAAATCCGCGATACGAGCATGAACTCAATCAGATTGTTTCACCTGCGCGTAGCGGCATGAATCCAATAAATTCCTTCACTGCCCCGCTAGAGGCATACAAGCGAGAACTTGACCTGCTGAGCAACAAATGGGGCGGCCTCGACGAGGAAACACGCCGATGGATCAGCAGCGACTTGATTGGCAATTTTGCCAACAATGTGCACGCAAGTTCCGACGACTTTAAGGGATGGATACAGTTGTGCAATAATAGGATTGATGACATGCGAGAGGCCTTGAGATAAATGGCACAGCACAAGCTCAAGCTAAAACGCTTCGACACTCTCTTGCGAGCGATGGCTACCCAACCCGAACCTTCGGAAAAGCCTGCAAGAGACAATCGAACATCAGATAAGGCGTCTGGCGCAGGTTATGGCGATACTCGAACTCGCGAAGGTAAGTCTGTAACCACTTCTTCGAAACGTGCACGTAAGTCCCCTTGATACCGCGCTTCACGTTTGCCCAAAAGCCTTCGATTGTGTTTGCGTGAACGTCGCCGCGCACGTATTCATGCGCTGAGTGATCCACAGCGGCGTGCTCATAGCCGTATTTTTCAGTCAGCAGGCGGAACGCCGAACCTTCATCGGTATAGATTTTCGTTCCCGGCTTAACGAACGTCACGACGTGCGGGAGGATATGTGACTTGCGCCGCATGGCGATATGCCGAGTGAGCACGTCGCCTCCCCGCTCTACGATGCCAAACACTACGGCCTTGTCATCATGACCGGCCTTGTCCTTGCCACCGAAAAAGCTTTCGTCGATCTCGACCGTCTTACCGTGGCCGCCAATCGGGTAGTCACCATCCACGTAGCCCATGTACTTGCGGATCAGATTGCACATGCGCCATGCGGTTTTGTACGTGACGCCTAGCTGGCGCTGCACCTCTTTCGCCGCCACGCCGTTCCGCGACGCGCAGAACAGGAACATGACGTAGAACCAGTCTCGCAGCGGCGTGCGCGTGCTTTCGAATGGCGTTCCGGCGGTCGGGTAGACCTGATAGCCGCAATGCTCGCAGGTGAAGCAGCGGCGTTCCTTGACCCGGTAATAGGTCGCCTGCTTCTGGCATTTGAAGCAGGTCAACCGCTCGCCAAACCGGACCCGCATAAGGTGGTTTAGGCAGGCATCTTCGGTCGGGAACCGCTTATTGAACTCTCGGATATTCGGGCCTTTGCGGGGCATGGCACTCTCCATATGCCCCGACGCTTCGGAGCATATAGGTACTGTATCAGGCTTTGTTCTACCTGTCTATAGGGGATATATGCGGGGTGTGGGTGGTGTCCTAATTCCGAGCTCAGCGTCCTAATTCAAACAAGCCGTTGTCCTAATTTCACGGACATGCTTCCGCGCATATTTATGCTTACGGCCGTCGCGATTTACGGAATCGTCCCCGCCTTGAGCCAGGAGGGGCCGAAGGCGACGCCTCCCATCTTCCAAAATGACCCCGGCGCATTGATGCGGTACTGGTACGGACCAAACCCGCCAGAAGAGGTCATTACGGAAATCTGCAAGGCCAAATGCGATAGGCCATGCGCGAACTGGGCCAGGGGGCAGACGGATTTCCAGTTTTCCTACAAAGCCTGCATGGCGAAGTGCCAGAACAAAGATTATCCCTGGTGCCCGTGATGCCGGGTACTGGCCCCTTTCGACCCCTCGCGAAGCCGACTGGTCCCTTTTGAATTTGAGGGTGGCCCCTTTTGGAAAACGGCATTTACCGATAGAGTTGTGCCGTCTTGATCTTTCCATTGAGGGATACAAATGCGGAAATTGCTATTGATGACGGCAGCCTTCGCGTTCGGTTCCATCGCCTTATTCAGCTCGTCGGTTATGGCGCAGCAGACGCACGCCTCGTGTCTTGCCAAATGCGATAACCAGCGGAGTATGTGCTTGATGGACTGCGGCCCGGATACCGCCTGCGCTTTTGGATGCAACTACCAACGTAATAACTGCGGTCGGGCCTGCCCTTAGACAAGGAAAAAGAGGCCGCCTCGCATGACTCACACGTCTGCACGCCCTGAGCGATCAGCGTAGAACAATTTCCCGAATGCCATCGTCTAGCGGTGGTTCGAAATCAAGCTCCCGAGCGCGAGCTAAGTTTTCAGTACCGGAGATGTGGGGGTCCTGGCCCCCTTTAGGGTCAAAAAGGGACGAGCCCAGATCGGGAAAAGGAACCAGACTTACGTCTCGTCGTGGTCTGGCATAGGCCCCAAACGACCAGCCAGTTCGCGTGCCTCTTCGAGCGTAGAGAGCTTCCGCCAAACCTGCAGGTGGGTATCTTTCCAGGCTGGCCCGCGCAATTCGACATGCCACCCGTAACAGCCGCCAGGACCCATCCGTCTGATTAGACGACCGTTCACTTTATCGACTGTCTCGGCAAAAGATTCTTCGGCCATGGGGCCAATTATGCCTCGCTTCGATTTGGTCGAACAGGTCGCCCCGGATTACCCCGAACTGCCGACGCCGCTGCGCCGGCGTAGGCGTCGGCTTGGTCGGGAGCGCCTTCAACTTGCGTTTGAATGCCCAGCGGTACGTGAATGGCACCGCGAGCCTGAACGGCATATTGTTCAACCATGTCTAAGCCCGCAAAACCGCTCCGCCAGGAACTCCTAGAAGCGCGCGCAAGGCTTTTGAGACAAATCTCAATCTGCGCGAACAATCCTCCGTCCAATTTTTGGACGGCCGGGGGCGGTGAAGCACCAGCCCCTACGCCGGTAGCCGAACTCGAAGCAACGCTTAAGGAGATAGATGACGCCCTCGCCAATTTAGGAGAGGACGACGACGCCTAGAGGCGATTGGTCCCTTTTGAATTTGCTGGTGGTCCCTTTTGATGGCTAGTCGTTGAAGGGATGTGCTGCTCGTCCTTGTAGGTGCCTTACCCCAGCACTCATCAACACGCCCGCAATTCCGAGAAAGAACGCCGTCAGCAACATGTAAGGCCATACGACAGGCGCCGGCTCCCCTAATGGGCCTTCCGGTTGCAGCAAAAGAATAAACGGGCCTCTGATGATCCCTGCCACCATACATTTGGCTGCGCCAAAGTGCTTGGCATCGCACCTCCAAGTTGCCTCCACTAAACCGTAAGCAGACGGGGAGAGCGGCAACGCTACGAGCGTCCATATCGCCCAACATGTGACCCAGCGCATCGCTTATGCCTTTTGGCCGCCTCAGTTGGCCCTGTGGTCAATTTTGCACAGACTCACCCCAGCAGCACACCACAGATTGCCGCAGCGCCAAACGCGAGAGACGGTCATGGCTATTCTCAAGAGCGACAAGCACAAAGAATACGCGCGTTACGCTGCGCATTGTCTGAATATGGTGACAGTAGCCAAGGATCAGGACGCCCGCACCATTCAACGCGAGATGGCGGCCGAATGGCTGAAATTAGCGGACGCCATTCTGCACCCGCTGGGCCCGGTGAAATGAGGTACTGGCCCCTTTCGACCCCTCGCCACACAACACATCCAACGGGTTTCATAGCGCGTTGCATGGCGGGCATGTAGGATCAGAGCGAATAAGGCCGCCTCAGTTGGCGGCCTCTTTCATTCGTGATCGTGCGGACGTGGCGAACGCTCCGCGCGCGCCGCACTGACAGCAACTCCAGGTATTGGACCGCAGACATCGAATCGATTTGCGCAAATAAGGCCACCTTGTCCCGGTAGGATCCCGCAATGTTCATTGTCGAGTCGCAATTCAGCCGCGCGGCACGAAAGATGTCCTACCTGATGGCCATCGTGCTGTTGCTCGCGCCTGGCGCGCTTCTCGCGATGCATTTCTACATTCGGCCGCGACCGCCCTCCCCACGGGGCTGGCGCATATTTGGTTTCCCGCGCCGCCGCTAGGCGGCGCCAGTTGGCGGCGTGGCTCTTATCCGCATAGCGAATATCCCGTAGCGGCACCCCGACCTCGATATTCGCCTGGGGGTTGTGCACAGCCTCGTGATAGCGGGCCTTGGGTAAACAGGTCCTAGCCGGTTTCCGAGCTAATTGGCCGGTTTAGAAATTCCCAGTGGCCGGTTTTGAGGTGTTCAATTTTGAACAGACCCATCCCAACAATTCACCCCACATTCCCGGCTTGCTGATTCGCCTGGGGATCATGGCAATTCCGAAGAATGAAAGGCGCAAACAATACGCGCATTACGCCGCGCATTGCATGTACCTGGTGACCGCGGCAACTGATCCGGATGCTCGTACCATCTCGCGCGAAATGGCGGCCGAATGGCTGAAACTCGCGGACGCTATTTTGCATCCGATGGTCCCGGCGGAATGACCCAGGCCGCCTCAGGTGAGCGCTGTCCTAATTCCGAGTCCCTTGCCCTGATTTCAATTTTAGCGCGTCCCAATTTGCGCTAGATTGCAGTCGATTCAGACTGCACGCAGGGGGAATCATGATTCGCAAAGTCATCGGCATCGGTGTGATCGTGACCGCTCTCTTGGTAACGCTCGCACCTGCATATGCTCAATCCAATAATGGCCGGCCCCGGGGTTGCTACGCCGGCGACGGCGGGCACCATTTACGAGGATGGTGCAGACGACACGGAATCCAACCCGCATAACTCTGAAGAGGTTGCCGCAGTCGGCGACCTCGTTTTTTGGCTGGCGTAGCGAAGCTGCGTTGCCGCGCTCACGGCGCGACTTGAGTGATCTTGAAGGGGCCTCCCGTTTCGCCCTTCGCGGCGGCCTCCATGACAGCCCCCGCCACACCACCGAGTACGATGGCCGCCCGGCGTGAGACATCGGTACGCGGCGACACCTGGAAGGCATAGGACTTCCCGGCAACGGCGTCGAATTTTACGACGTAGTGCCCAGGCTCCGCCGTGCCGGTCGCGGTCACGCTGGTCGGGCCGGGCGGCACGCCGGCGACATAGATCTGACCCGGCTGGAGATCGGCGACATGAGCGTCGTTGACGTCGATCAGGGCCGCCGGCATCTCGGCGACGTGACCGCCGTTGATGTCGTCGATCATGACCGGCGGGCCCGGCAGCGCTTCCCGCGTGATCGTGATCCGCGCCTGTCCGGGCGCCACGGCATTCACGAGCGGGAGCGTTGGCTGCGCGGCACAGCCGGCGCACCAAACCGCCATCAGAAGCGATCCCCCGAGTCGTACCCGCATGGCGTGTGCAGCCTAACCGTGCAGAGCGAAACCCGCAACCGCAGCCGCCGCCGGCCTCGTCTTGCTTCAACCTCCCGGCGGCCTAAACTTGAGCCATGAAGACCGGACTCATATTGGCGGCGGCCGGATTGGCTCTCGGCGTTTGCGCCGCCCACGCCGGCAGCTTCGGCAATGCGCCGTGGTGCGCGGTGCAAAATCTCGGCGCCGGCGACGTGGTGTGGGATTGCGAATTTCGCACCGCCGACGAATGCGCCCCCCACGTCATCGCCGGCAACCGCGGGTTCTGCAACATCAATCCAGGCTTCGTGCCGCCGGCTTTCACAGCGCCGGTCAAACACCGCAAACGCCACTTCTGAGAAAACCGCGCCGGCTATTGTATCGAACCGCGCCGCAGATTGACTCCGCCATGCGGCGGTGAAACGGTTTCGTTTCAAGATAATTTTCAGGGGAATTTCCGTGCGCGCATCACTGACAATTGTCGCCCTCATCGCGGCGTTCATGCTGGCAGGCTGTTTCGACGGCCCGCAGGGGCCGCCCGGACCGCAAGGCGATGCCGGGCCGCAGGGGCCGCAGGGCGTCAAAGGCGAGACCGGGCCGATCGGTCCCGCCGGTCAGCCCGGCGCTCCCGGCTCGAGCGGCCTGCATGCGCTGCGCCAGGAAGGCTGCGGTCAGGGCAGCAATTGCGATCTCACCTGCAGCCCGGAAGAGAAGCTGATCTCGGTGACCTGCCCCGGCGGCACCATCGCCATCACCAGGAACGGCGGCATCGAAGCCGCCACCTGCTCGAGCGCGACCGGACCGGCCTTGGCGCTGTGCATGAAGCCGTGAGCGTCATTCCGGGGCCGCGCAACGCGCGGAACCCGGAATCCATAGCCACAGGTCAGCGAATATGGATTCCGGACTTGCCGCTGGCGCGGCAATCCAGAATGACAAGAGCATGCACGACATCCTGATCCGCGGCGGAATTTTATACGACGGCGCCGGCAATCCCGGCGCCGCCTCTGATCTCGCCATCGCGGATGACCGCATCGTTGCGATCGGCCGCAGCATCCCCGGCGCCGCGCGCAAAATCATCGACGCCCAAAACCTCGCCGTCGCGCCGGGTTTCATCGACATAAAAACCCATTCGGATTTCACCCTGCCGATCAATCCGAAAGCCGAAAGCAAGGTGCGCCAGGGCGTCACCACCGAGATCATCGGCCATTGCGGCTTTTCGGTCGCGCCGGCGCTGCCCGGCAAAGTCGACTTGCTCAAGGATTATCTTTCACCAAGCGCGCCGTGGCTGCCGTTTCGCGAAACAAACTTCCCAGATTATCTGCAAACCTTTCCACCGACCGCGGTGAATGCCGGCATGCTGGTCGGCCACAACACGCTGCGCCTGATGGTGATGGGCATGGCGGAGCGCGCGCCGAGCGCGGCCGAGCTCGCGCAGATGATCGCGCTCCTTGAGGACGCGCTCGCCGCCGGCGCGCTTGGAATGTCATCGGGACTATTCACGCCGCCCGGCTCCTACGCTGCGCCCGCCGAAATGATCGCGCTCGGACACGTGCTCAAACGGCACAATGCCGGCTATTTCACCCACTTGCGCGACGAATCTAACAAAGTGATCGAGGCGGTCGCGGAAGCCATCGACGTCGGCGAACAATGCGGCGTGCATGTCGAGATCGTCCACTTCAAATGCTCCGGCATGGACAATTGGGGCAAGGCTGCACAGGCGCTGGCCATGATCGCCGACGCCAAGGCGCGCGGCGTCGATGTGGATTGCGATTCCTATCCTTATGCGGCGGGCTCGAACCCGTTGAAGAACATCCTGCCGCCATGGGTGCAGGCCGGCGGTGTCGAGGCCATGATCGCGCGGCTCGGGATGGGTGAAACGCGGCAAAAAATCCGCGCCGATATCGCCCGCGACGGGCTCAACAATTGGGGCCGCATTCCGTCGTGGGACTGCGTGCAGATCTCGATCTCGCCGCAGCTGCCGCAATTTGCCGGCCGCACCATTGCCTCCTTGGCAGCCGAGCGCGGCGCCGATCCGATCGACACATTGTGCGATTATCTGGCGCAAGATTTGGGCGCGACCCGCGTGCTGGTGACGTCGATTTCGGAAGCCGACATCCGCACCATCGTCGCCTCGCCGCTCGCTTTGGTCGGCTCCGACGGCAATTGCGTCGCGCCCTACGGTGCTGTCGGCAAGGGCATGCCGCATCCGCGCTTCTACGGTACGTTTCCGCGCATCCTGTCGCGCTATGTGCGCGACGAGAATGCGCTGGCGCTGCCGCTCGCCATCCACAAAATGACCGGCGCCACCGCGCGCGCGCTCAAACTCAAGGACCGCGGCCTGCTGCGCGAAGGTTTTTGCGCCGACGTGGTGCTGTTCGATCCGGACGATTTCATTGATCGTGCCACCTACGCCGATCCGCACCAATTTCCGTCAGGCGCGCGCACCACCGTCATCGTCAACGGCGCGCTGGTGGTCGAGAACGCCGCTCACACCGGCGCGCTGCCGGGACACGTGCTGCGCCGCGACGCCGCGGGTGCGGTGGGTTAAACGGCCGCTGTGATGAGCCGCTAATAGCCGCCGCCGGCGGGGCGGCGCTCCGCTTCCCAGTGGCCAGAGCATTGCTCCGTGGGCGAGCGGCCGACCCAGGTGCCGGTGCCGTAATCGCGCGACAGCCGCCCGGTGCCAAACGCCTGTTGCGAGCCGGCGCCGACCGTGACCTGGACCTGGCCGCGCGCGTTCACCTGGCCGGAAACGTTGAAGTTCGGATTGTCGTAAAAGATTCTGCCGTTGGCGATGTGCAGCGCATAACGATAGCCGCGGTCGCAGCTGCCTGAATCGGTGACGATCGATACGCTCCACGTTCCGTCGAATTGCGCCACTCCCGGCGCCGGCGCCGCCGATGCGACCCGGTACGGGGCCAAGGACGCCGCCGCCAGCAATGCGCTTCCAAGCAAAATGCGTTTGAGCATGGCCGTTCAATCCCTGCATCAGGCGCCCCATGATGGAACGCATGGAACCTATTTGGGTAGTCTAGGCCTCGATCACAATCTTGGGCGCGGGACGGCTCGCCACCCGCAAGCCGTCGCGCACGCGGGCGGCGATGGCGCGATAGGCTTGGGCGTGCGGACCGTCCGGTACGCTTGCGACCACCGGCTGGCCGGAATCCGACTTCTCGCGGATATCCATATGCAGTGGCACTTCGCCGAGGAACGGCACGCCGAGCCGCTCGGCTTCGGCGCGCGCGCCGCCGTGGCCGAAAATGTCCGAGCGGGTGCCGCAATGCGGGCAGATGAATGTCGACATATTCTCGACGATGCCGAGCACCGGCACATTGACCCGGCGGAACATGGCGATGCCGCGCCGGGCGTCGATCAAGGCCAGATCCTGCGGGGTGGAGACGATGACCGCGCCCTTGAGCGGCACCTGCTGCGCCATGGTGAGCTGGGCGTCGCCGGTGCCGGGCGGCATGTCCACCACCATCACATCGAGCGTGCCCCACTCGACCTCGCGCAGCATTTGCGTCAGCGCCGACATCACCATCGGCCCGCGCCAGATCATCGGCGTCTCTTCTTCGATCAAAAAACCGATCGACATCACCGGCATGCCGTGACGCTCGATGGGTTTCAATCGGTTGCCGCCGATGGTCTGCGGCTTCTCGCGGATGGCCAAAAGCTTTGGCATCGACGGCCCGTAAATGTCGGCGTCCAAAATGCCGACCTTCAGGCCGAGGTCGCGCAGGCCGAGCGCGAGATTGACCGCGGTGGTCGATTTGCCGACACCGCCTTTGCCCGACGCCACCGCGATGATCGCGGCAACGCCGGGGATGCCGGCCGGCGACGGCGCTGTTCCGCCCTCGCGCGGCCGCGCCGCCGCGGGCGGCATTTGCGGGCGCCGTTGCGGCGCGGTACCGCCCACGCCGCTGGCGCGCTCGGCGGTGAGCGCGACCAACACCGATTGAACACCCGGCACGGCGCGGGTCGCGGCTTCGGCGCGCGCGCGTACGGTTTCCCATTGCTTCACCGCGCCGGCATCGACGCTGATCGAGAAAAACACCTTGCCGTCGGTGACGACGATGTCGGACAGCGTGCCGGTCTCGGTCAGCGGCTGGCCCTGCGGGCTCGCGACTTTGGCCAGCGCGGCGAGAACCTCGTCTTTCAGGGACGCCATGCAGACAATCTCCAGGCCCGCGGACAGTACGCGGCTGCTGGCAGTCTACATAGGCCCTCGATCGGCCCGGTCAACGCCATCCCGATTGACATCGTCCCGGGGAATGCACTCACATTCGTGGCAGGACTGCACGCCCCGAGGACTGAGCGATGCTCGCTTACATCTTTTGGCACCGGCCTTATCCGCAGACCGAGCAAAAATCCTACGAAGCGGCTATCGCGCGCTTCCAGCACGACCTCGCCGGCCAGCCGCCGCCCGGATTCATCGCCGCGGCGTCATTTTGGATCGAGCCGGTGCCATGGCTCGACGACCATCCCGGCTACGAAGACTGGTGTCTGCTCGACGGCTCCTGGGCGCTCGACCCGCTCAACGGCTTTGCGGTGACCGGTCCGCGGCAACCGTCCCACGACGCCGTCGCCGCGCTTATGGACCAAGGCCAGGGCGGGCTCTATGCCCATGCCGGCGGCGAAGCTCTTCAGGGACCGCAGTCCACGGTCTACTGGTTGACGCGGCCGCGCGGCATTGTCTGGCAGGCCGCCCTCGATCCGCTGCGCGCCAAATACCCCAAGATCAATATCTGGCGCCGGCAGATGGTGTTGGGGCCGGCGGCGGAATTTGCCGTCGAAGTCCCCGACGACACGGCGATCGAGGTGCCGCCCGGCTGGCAGGCGCGCCGCGTCAAGCGCGTGCGGCAGCCGCGATAGCGGTTGACGCGAGCGCACTCGGCGGCGCAAAGACCGTAGCGAAAATTCCAATAGCAACGCGCTCGCAGGGAGCAGGAACGATGGCAAAGGTGGCATTCGTCGGGCTTGGCGTCATGGGCTACCCGATGGCAGGGCATCTCAAGGTTAAGGGCGGCCACGTCGTCACGGTCTATAACCGCACGGCGGCGAAAGCGGAAAAATGGGTCGCCCAGTACGGTGGCAACAGCGCGCCGACGCCGAAGGCCGCCGCCGCGGGCCAGGATTTTGTCATGGCCTGCGTCGGCAACGATAACGATTTGCGCCAGGTGATGCTCGGCGAGGACGGCATCTTTGCCGGCACCGCCAAAGGCGCCGTGGTGGTCGATCACACCACCGCGTCGGCGGCGATTGCACGCGAGCTTCATGCCGAAGCGAAAAAACGCGGCTTCGACTTCATCGACGCGCCGGTGTCCGGCGGCCAGGCCGGCGCCGAGAACGGCGTGCTCACGGTGATGTGCGGCGGCGACGACGGCCCGTTCGCCAAGGCCGAGAAGGTGATCGCCGCTTACGCGCGTGCCTGCAATCTGTTGGGCGCGTCAGGCTCGGGCCAGCTCGCGAAGATGGTCAACCAGATCTGCATCGCCGGCCTCGTCCAGGGCCTCGCCGAAGGCCTGCACTTCGCCATGAAAGCCGGCCTCGATATCGAAAAGCTGATCGCGACGATTTCCAAAGGCGCGGCGCAGTCGTGGCAGATGGAGAACCGCTACAAAACCATGGTCGCCGGCAAATTCGACTTTGGATTTGCGGTGGACTGGATGCGAAAGGACCTCAACATCTGTCTCGACGAAGCGCGGCGCAACGGCGCCCACCTGCCAACCTCGGCGCTGATCGACCAGTTCTATTCGCAGGTGCAGACGATGGGCGGCAAGCGCTGGGATACGTCGAGCCTGATCGCGCTGCTCAATCGCTGACGCCCGCGGCCCGCGCCGCGGCTTACTGCTTGCCGTCGCACACCGAGGTGACGACCTTGCAGAAACTGCCGCGGTCGCCGGCGGTCGCCAAGCAATTCGTCATCGCCATTTTCTCAGCGGCTGCCTTGTCGGCAGCGATGGCCCAGCCGGCGCCCGGCGTGCCGGGCTGCGGGTCTTCGGCCTCGGCCGCGCATTGATCGTGGAAGGTCGCGAAGATCTCGCATTTGGCGCGGGCGACGTCGCTGCCATGGGACTTGCAATAATCGAGCGCCGCACCGCGGGCCTGCGTTTCGCTACCGCTATTGACGTTGATGCCGATGGCGTAGCCGTCTTTGGTGATGTTGCCGGTCACGCCGAGCGCCATGGCGCCTTCCGCCGCGGCGCCATCGCACCAAGCGGCGACGGAGAGCGCGCAGCAAACCGCCGTTAATGACACCGCAGTTGATCTTTTGAACATCGCGCCCTCCTCCGACATCGGTTGCAGCTTAGCATGCGCTTACGGGCGCAACGAGTCCGGCGGTTGATTTTTAAGCCTTCGCGCTCGGGCGCGCCGACACCGCGTCGTGCCAGCGCCGCACATGGGCGAGATCCTCCGGCACGGTGAGTTTTGACACGCGCATGAAATCGACCGCGATCATCGCCGTAATGTCGGCAACCGTATAGGCGGCGCCGGCCACATAGGCGCGGGTTTTGAGCTCGCCGTCGAGGAATTGCAGGAACTGCGTGACTCTTGGCTTGTTGGCCTCGCCCCAGGCCGCGACCTGCGGATCGACCATGATCTTCATCGCCGGATGCAGATGCTGGAACACGGTGGCGACCGGCAGGAACAGGTGCAGCTCGATGCGCCGGCTCCACATTTCGACCAGCGCGCTCTCGAGCGCGCCGCGGCCGAACAGCGGCGGATCGGGGTGCAGCGCCTCGAAATAGCGGCAGATGGCGATCGACTCGGCGATCACGGTGCCGTCGTCGAGCACAAGCGCCGGCACCCGCTGCATCGGATTGATCGCCGTATAGGCGTCGCTGCGCTGCGCCAGTTGCCCGAGGTCGACCTGTTCGGTGGGAACCGTGACGCCCTTCTCAGCCAGAAAGATGCGCACGCGGCGCGGGTTCGGGGCGCGGCCACCATCGTAAAGCTTCATCGCAGAGTCCCTCCCTATCTCTTTGAGACGTCGAGATTATCCTGCCTCGCCCGACACCGCCAGCCCGCCGTGGCGAGACCGCCGTGGCGAGACCGCCGCTGCCGCCATACGCCAATGGCGTCAGCGCATGCTTTTTCGCCGCGCGGTCCGGCGACTTTAAGCCTGGTCTTAAGGAATTTGGGCCACTTTTGTCGCGATTCATCGCCAGCCCGGACGGCAATGCCCAATACGATCAGCGAAGCGCACGAGCTTGCGTCGCCCGCAGCCGCTCCACAGACGAAGCGGCGGCTGGCGTCTCAGCATGTGCGCGAGGCGCGCGATCGGCTGACCTCGACCAGCGGCACGCGGCCGGTGTTCGATTACGAATTGCTTCGCCAATTCGCCCAGAACCGCATCTCGGCGTCGCCGGTGATCCTGCTTCTGGTCGTCACCATCGGGCTGTTGTCGGGGCTTTGGACCGGCGCGCTGACGTCGGGCGTGTGGACCGGCGGCGCGCTCCTCATCCATCTCGTCATCATCCGCAAATGCAAGCTGTTCCTCGACGAGACGCCGGGCACAGCGAACCTGCGCTCGTGGCGGATGCGCTTCATCCTGCTCGACCTGTTCTTCGGCATGGCCTGGACCTTCATCCTGATCAATCCGGTTGGCCTCGACGAGCAGGCATCCACCTTCATGCTATTCGTCATGCTCTTGGTGGTGGCGATCTCGAGCATGCTGGCGTCGAGCCTGCCGGTCGCGGTGTTCGCGCTGACGCTTCCGGTCACCATCGCGATCGCCATCGATTTCGCTGCCAAGGGAACGCTGCACGATTACATCCTCGCCGCCATGGCGCTGACCGCCGAAGGCTACTTCTCGCTGCTCGCCTACCGGCTCTATTCGACGACGCTGGCGACGCTGGAAGCGCGCGCCGAGAAGGACGCGCTGATCGGCGAGCTCGAGCAGTCGAAATCGATCTCCGACGAAGCACGCCGCCGCGCCGAGGCCGCCAATATCGCAAAATCGCGCTTCCTCGCCCAGATGAGCCATGAGCTGCGCACCCCGCTCAATGCCATCCTTGGTTTTTCCGAGGTGATGAAGGCCGAAATTTTCGGGCCGCACGGCGTGCCGGCATACAAGGACTATTCGGCCGACATCCATAATTCCGGCGTGCACCTTTTGAATCTCATCAACGAGATCCTCGACCTGTCGCGCATCGAGGCCGGGCGCTACGAGCTCAACGAGGAACCGGTCTCGCTCAACCGCGTGGTCGAGGACTGCCACCATCTGTTGAAGCTGCGCGCCGGCAATCGCGGCATCACCATCCACGAAATGTTCGAGCCCGATCTGCCGAAACTGTGGGGCGACGAGCGCGCGGTGCGGCAGATTTGCCTCAACCTTCTGTCCAACGCCATCAAGTTCACGCCGCAGGGCGGCGAAATCTGGCTCAAAGTCGGCTGGACCGCCTCGGGCGGCCAATACATGAGCGTCAAGGACACCGGCCCCGGCATTCCCGAGGAAGAAATTCCGATCGTGCTTGCGTCGTTCGGCCAGGGCTCGAACTCGATCAAATCCGCCGAACAGGGCGCCGGCCTCGGCCTGCCGATCGCCAAGAACCTGATCGACCTGCACGGCGGCACATTCTCGCTCAAATCCAAGCTGCGCATCGGCACCGAGGTGATCGTCACCTTCCCGCCGGAGCGGGTGATGTCGGCGCTGGCGCCGATCTCCAACACCGCGCCGCCGATCCAGCCGCATCTCGAGGTGTCGTCGTCGGCCGAAGACGGCACCAGCCGCGCCAGAAGGGCGCTCGCCGCCAACGGCGGCTAGCGCTTTGCCTTCCGCCAATTGCTGTCTATGGTGCCGCGCGATTCCCCCGAGACCGTGCATGGCCAACGCCGAAACCAGTATCGAGTCACCTTGCAATAGGGTCTGCGTGGTACATCCGACGCTGGGCCTCTGCATCGGCTGCGGCCGCTCGCTCGACGAAATCGCGCGCTGGATCGATTTCGCTGCCGCGGACCGCGCGCGGATCATGGCGCAATTGCCGTCGCGCCTTGCCGCCATGCCGGGTCCGCGCGGCGGCGCGCCGATTGCTTCGGCCACGCCATAGAGGGTCCCGTGCGCCATCGCCTGTTGTTGCTCCTCTTGATCGGCCTCCTGATCGCCATTCTCATCATCCTGGCGAAGAACGGCGAAGGCACGATCGGCCCGCTGTCGACCGGCGATTTCGGCTCGCTGGCCTACAAAATCCTGATCCTGGTGTTCCTCGGCGGCGCGGTGCTGACCATGTTCCGCGAGCGTTTTTCGCAAGCGATCACCGCCGCGCTGTTATGGGTCGTGGTCGGGCTCGTGCTGGTGGTTGCGTATTCGTATCGCTTCGAGCTGCACGACGTCGCCGATCGGGTGCTCGTCGTGCTGGTGCCCGGCCACGTGGTGTCGCACGGCCGCAGCGTCGAGGTCGGCCGCGGCAATGGCGGCGATTTTTCCATCACCGCACAGATCAACGGCGCCCGCGTCGCCATGGTACTCGATACCGGCGCGAGCTCGGTGGTGCTCACCCGCGACGACGCCAAGGCGGCGGGCCTACCACTCGAAGTGCTCAAGTACACGGTCAATATCGACACCGCCAACGGACGCGCGCGAGCAGCTCCAGTCACGCTGGATCGCATCGCCATCGGCGGCTTGGTCGAGCGCTCGGTGGAAGCGCTGGTGGCGCAGCCCGGCCAGCTCAAGATGAGTCTCCTCGGCATGAGCTTTCTCAACCGGCTGCAAAGCTGGCAAGTCAGCGGCGACCGCCTGGTGCTGCAAGGCTATCCGTAAAACAGGCTGACCAGAAAGCGCGCTGAGATCAGCAGCAAGAAAATACTGAATGCGATTTCAAGCGTGCGCCGCGACAAGCGATGCGCCAACCGCGCACCGTAAGGCGCGGCGAAACTCGACACCGGCGCCATGATCACGACGCCGATCAGCGAGACAAAGCCGAGCGAAAACGGCGGCAATAGCGCGCGGTCGTGCAGGCCGGCCAGGACATAGCCTAGCGTGCCGACGATAGTGATCGGCACGCCGAGACCGGCCGAGGTCGCAACCGCCTGATGGATCGATTTGCCGTAAAGCGTCAACGCGATGTTGGACAGCGAGCCGCCGCTCACCCCCATGAGCGAGCTGGTTAGCCCGATGATGAAGCCGTAGAGCCGCATCGGCACGGGACCGGGCAGCTCGGTACCGAGATTCCAGCGGTCGCCGGCAAACAGAAATTTCGTCGCAATGACTATGGCAATCACCACGAAGGCGATCTTGAACACGGCAGCCGGTGCGAAATACGCGATTCCCGCGCCGCACACGACACCGAGCACGGCGGGCAACGCCCATAGCCGCAGCACGCCGGGCACGACCAGCCCCTTGGCGCGATGCGTGAGATAGGACTGGATCGTGGTCGGCACGATGATCGCCAGCGAGGTGCCGACGCAAAGCTGCATGCGCACCGCGTCGGGCACGTCGAGGATGCGGAACACCTCGTAGAGCACCGGCACGATGACCGCGCCACCGCCGATGCCGAACAGGCCGGCGAGCAATCCGGTAACGACGCCGCCGACGACGATGGCCAGCGCGAGCCAGAGCAGCTCGCTCAACGGAACGCCGAGAATCATCCTGCCGTTTACCCGGGTTGACGGCTCAAGTTACGCGGCGATGTGCGCCAATTCCCGGTCTCTGTCCAGGACCTCGTCGGCAACAAGCGCGAGAGCGGCAGCGAGGAATTCGGCGCCGGCTTGCGGCGATGCCGCAGCCCCGGCGAGATGTCGCCGGTAAGCGCGCGCGCCGGGCACGGCGCGGAACAAGCCGTGCAGATGCCGGGTGATGGCGTGCAGCCGCGTGCCCTGCGCCAGCTCGCGCTCGATATAGGGCATGAGCGCGGCGGCGGCCTGTTTCGGCGAGCCGAACGCCGCGTCCGCAGCGAACACCAGCGGATCGACCGCGATCAGCCGCCACGGCTCCTGATAAGCGGCGCGGCCCATCATGACGCCGTCGACATGCTGCAGATGCGCCAGCGCCTGCTCGACGCCGGCGACGCCGCCGTTGAGCACGACGATGAGTTTTGGATGCGCCGCCTTGAGCCGATAGACCCGCGCGTAATCGAGCGGCGGCACTTCGCGGTTCTCTTTCGGCGACAGGCCTTTCAGCCAGGCCTTGCGCGCATGCACGACCAGTGCGTCGGCGCGCGCTTGTTCGATGCTTTGCGCAAAAATCTCGAGCGCCGTTTCCGGATCCTGCTCGTCGATGCCGATGCGGCATTTCACCGTGACGGGAATCGTCACGGCGGCCTTCATCGCCGTCACGCAATCGCCGACCAGCGCCGGCTCCGCCATCAGACAGGCGCCGAAGCGGCCGTCCTGCACGCGATCGGACGGACAGCCGGCATTGAGATTGATCTCGTCGAAACCCAAATCGGCGCCGATCCGCGCGCAGGTGGCAAGCGCCCGCGGATCGGAACCGCCGAGCTGCAGCGCCACCGGATGCTCGGCCGCATCGAAACGCAGAAGCCGCCCCCGGTCGCCGTGCAGCACCGCGCCGGTGGTGAGCATCTCGGTATAGAGCAGCGCGCGCCGCGTCAGCAGGCGATGGAAGAACCGGCAATGCCGGTCGGTCCATTCCATCATCGGGGCGACACAGAATCGATGGGACCGACTATCAAAAGATATTTTCGATATGTCAGTCATTTATAGATTTTCACTCCAGTCCGATTTCGTACCATATTCGGCCGATTTTGACCCATTTTCGCGCCTTTGGTACGACGGCGTCGTACTTTGAGAGTCTGCGTCGTGCCATGTTGTAGAAAATGGAACCGACTGGCTTGGCCGACTGACATCAACACAACAGGTATGACAAGCGATGGGTACGATAACAGTCGGCGAGCCCGCAAGTAAGTATGCTCGATGTCCGCTATGCCTCCGAAAGCGACCGTTTGCTGCGCGCCGCGAAATGACGCGACGGGCCAACAGCGACATATTGCGCTGCGGCAACGCCGGACAGATTCCAAGGGCAGTCCTAACAGTGCTCGACACAGCACAGATGCGCCGACATTCCAATGTTTGTCGGCGGCATGGTCTTCGACAATTGGATACGCGCAGTCCCCCTGGCGGACCGTACTCTTCGGACGACTCAATGATTTCTTGGCCCAAACACCGACCCAGGACTTCCCGGCGAAACGGGCGTCTCGGGCGATTCAGGCACCGTATATGGAATCGATGGATTGAAGTGCGGCTGCATTGAGGGGACGCTATCCAGCAATGGCGGCTCGGAAAGGCCACGAATTGTGCCCGGCGAATGGCCACCGGCAATTCCACCCCGCGCGTGGGCCTGTCCGGCCGCAAGCGCGAAGGCCACGCATGCGGCCAGGGAAAACGTCGTCAGCGCTATCCGCTCGAATTCTTTCTTACGCATTTGTCATCTCCGTTGAGCCGCTCAACTATAGCCGTAAATAAACAGATAATCGGCCCCTGCCAGTAAATTGCCGTTCAGAAAACTAAATTCTATGTAATGAGCTGGTGAGATTCAATGCGAGGGTTTTACGAACGCGCGACAGTCGCAGGATGCGGGATGACGCGTTCAGCGACCCAAGCTCAGTGAGCGACAGCGCCGATTGCCTGGCCGCGCCGCGTGAACAGCAGCAAGCCTGCGGCCAGCAGCAGCAATACTCCGAGCACCGCAAAGGTGTCGGAATAGGCCATGATCATAGCTTGCTTGCGCACGATGTCGCCGAGCGCAACGATGGCCTTGCGCTGTGCCGTGGCGGCATCGCTGACGCCGTGGCTCATGAAATATGTAGTGAGTTCGTTCAGCCGCTCCCGGACGCTGTTCCGAAATAGCGTGACGTCGCTGCCGATGACGTTGGAATGGAATTGCTCGCGCTTGGTCGCGATCGTCGCCAGCAAAGCGGTGCCGAAGGCGCCGCCGAGATTGCGCAGCATGTTGAACACGCCGGACGCGGCGCCGGACTCCTGCCGGGCGATGCCAACCATGGCGATGCTGGTCAGCGGCGTCAGCACCACGGCTTGGCCGACCGAGCGCACGATATTGGGAATCCACAATTGATCGCCGGCGTAGTCCGGCGACATATAGGCGTTCATGAAGCAGCTGACGGCGAAGATGCCGAGCCCGCACATCACCATGAGCCGCGCATCGATTCTCGCCATCAGCCAAGGCACGAACGGAATAATCAGAAGCGGCGGCAGGCCGGTCCAAGCCAACACGAAGCCTATCTGCTCGGCGTTGTAGCCGAACACCTGGCCAAGATATTGCGGCAGGATATAGACGGTGCCGTAGAGCGCGAAGCCGACGATGACGTTTGTGAGGGTGCCGAAGCCGAAATTGCGCCGGCCCAAGAGCCTGAGATTGACGGCCGGGTTGGCCGATCTGAGCTCGATCCAGACGAACAGCGTCAGAAAGATAGCGGCAACCAGCGACAGCCGCACGATCAAGACGGAGTCGAACCAATCGTCCTTGTTGCCCTCGTCGAGCACGGTCTGCAGGGCCGTGAGCCCGATCGCCATGGCGCCGATGCCAAACCAGTCGCCATGCTCGAGAAGGGAAAGCCGCATCGGCTCGCGCTCAAGCGTCAGCCATAGAATCACGACCATGCCGACGCCGGGAACCAGATTGACGAAGAAGATATATTGCCAGCCATAGGTCTCGGTCAGATAGCCGCCGATGGTCGGCCCGATCGCGGGCGCGAAAGTCGCGGTGAGCGCAAATAGCGCCAAGCCGATCGGCTGCTGCGCTTTCGGCAGCTTGGTCAGCACCAGGGTGAAGGCCATGGGGATCAGCACGCCGCCGGTGAAGCCCTGCAGCCCACGCAAAATGATCATCTGGCCAAGGTTGTGCGCAAAGGCGCAGGCCATGGAGAACGCCAGGAACAGAACAGTGTTCACGAGGAGATAGCGCCGGAACGAGAAAACCCGGCTGAGATAGTCACACAGCGGAATGACGATGATCTCGCCGATGAGATATGCGGTCGAGATCCAGGCGCCGTTGTCGACCCCGGTCCCGATCCCGCCTTCGATATAGAGCAGCGATGCATTGGTGATCTGGATATTGAGCACAGCCATGAAGGCGCCAAGAAGCGCGCCGAGCACCATCGCCCAGGTCGTGAAGCTTGCCCGATCGGCCGGGTCGCGCGGGCTCGCAATTGCATCCAATGCAGCCATGATACATGCCTTCGTGCCGCGCTGTCAGTGGACCACCGCGGACTGCATCAGGCTGGCGCCCGGCGCCGGCGCCTTGGTGTCGACGGTTGCGGTGACGGACATGCCGGGCCGGAGATTTCCGCGGAGCGGATCGTTCGGATCGATCGCGATCTTCACCGGAATGCGCTGCACGATCTTGGTGAAATTTCCGGTGGCGTTGTCGGGCGGCAGCAGCGCAAATTCCTCGCCGCTGGCCGGCGCGATGCTGTCGACATGGCCTTTGACGGTCGCCTTCGAATAGGTATCGACCACGATTCTAACCGGTGCGCCCTTGCGGATGTTAGCAAGTTGCGTTTCCTCGAAATTCGCGACCACATAGACCGCAGCGAGCGGCACCACGGCCATGAGCTGGGTGCCAGCTTGCACATATTCACCGACGCGCAAGCTGCGGTTACCGACGACACCGTCGATCGGCGCAACGATATTGGTATAACCAACGTTCAGCCGCGCCTGCTCCTGCACGGCCTCGTTATGCTGCAAGGTCGCTTTGTCCTTGGCGAGCTGCGCCTGCAGCACACCGACCTGTTCCTCGGCGGCCGTAACCGCAGCCGCGTCGCGCGTCAGCGTAGCTTGCGCGGTGTCGCGCTTCGATGCCGCCTGCTGCGCCACTTCCAAGCTGGCGCCGCCGATTTTGGCGAGGCTGCTGAAACGCGTGTTCTCCTGTTCCGCATAGGTTAGATTGGCCTGGTCCACCGCAACGGTGGCGCGCGCCTGTGCGATGATGGCCTGCTGCTGATGCAGGGTAGCCGTGACGTTATCAATATCGGCCCGCGCGGTCGCCACGTCGGCCTTGGCCTGGTCGAGCGACGCGACATAGTCGCGGTCATCGATCTTGGCGAGCGGCTGGGCGGCTTTCACCGGCTGATTGTCTTCGACCAGCACTTCGCTCAAATAGCCAGACACTTTGGGAGCGATGATCGTGGAATCGGCTTGCACATAGGCGTCGTCGGTCGATTCCAGGAAACGCCCGACGACCCAGTAGTAGCTCCCATACGCGGCCGCGGCCGCGATCAAGAGCACAGCAATGCCGAGCGTCGGGACCAAGCGCCTGCCGAGCCGGTGCGGTACGGTCTTGAGCGGCAAGGGCTCCCGGAACGCAACCGGCACCAGCGTCGCGTCGCTGAGCGCGAGGTCACGATCGACGTCGAGTTTTGCAAGGTTCCTCGTGTCGGTCATGGGTCACCGCATCCGTTCCATTTTATTACAGCGGCTAAACTCGTCAATGTTTCTTATCGATGTCTTGCTCTTGTTTGATGGGCCGCATGACAAGGTCGATTGTCGACACCACGGTGAGACCAACGATCGCCAGGAAAAGCAATATCTGAGTCGATTCGCCGAACATGTGCTCCTCCATCGTTGGGAAGGTGTCACGGCTGAAGATAAACAGTTGGCTTGCCGGCACTATTAAATTGCTGTTCAGAAAACTAAATTCGATTTTATGCGCGCAGGTCGAGCGCCGTACCCGTGACGTGCATGTCGGCGTGAATGAAGGGGCGATGCCGGGGGCGTAAACACGACTCCGTGAACCCTCTTGAATAAGACCTTGGTCGAAAAGCGGATCGGATTATGCGATTTCCATGAACAGAGTGATGAAAAAAAATTTAATTGAGGATCACCCGCATCGAACCCACCTCCTGACCACCAAACAGCATGGCTCGTGCCTTTGTCTGGTACCAAACTCAGGAGAAAGACCATGATCAATAAGGCCAAACTCACACTGATTGCCGCTATTGCGGCGTCGAGCATCGCGTTGCCCGCGGCCGCGCTGGCGCAAAGCGCCTATACGACAGGCAGTGCCGCGAGCCGAGTCGCCGCCGGTTACCCGTCTCCATACGGAAGCGGCCTCTACGCCTACGCCCCGGGCCATTTTGCGGCCACGCGGCCGAGGGCCGATGATCGCAAATAACGTTTTTGCGTCCACCAAGACGTCGAGTTCTGCAGCATGGTTGCGACGGGAGCAAACACCCAATGAAAACGCTCGCTTTTCTTCTGGCCGTTGTTTGCGTTGTCGTCGGTGCGATGTATTACGTGCTGCCGGGCGGCTCGTTGCCGACATTTATGCCGGGTTATGCTGCGGACTCGACGCGCATTCATATGTTGCATGGCTTCGCCGCCGTCATCGGTGCCGTTGCCTTTTTGCTGATTGGCCTCTCGACGACGCCTTATCGCCGACGGCCTCGATTGCCGAACTCAGTGTAAAATCGCCGTCAGCCCTACTCACGCACGCGTCTTGCGCTCTCGCGAAGCCTTCAATCCGCGTGCGGGCAGGCAATTTCAGCTGTGCAACCCGGGCCGGGCGAAATCCTAAAACGAAAGCTATGCAACTTGATGATCGCGGCGACCATGCTCAAGCCCAGACCGAGGCCTTTGATGTTTCGACTTTTGTCTGAGCGATAGAAGCGCTGGGTCACCGCTTCCCGTTCGATGTCGGGGATGCCGGGGCCGGTGTCGCTCACCCGGATGACGGCCTCGCCGTCCTGGTGAAGCAATGCGAGCTCCACCCGTCCGCCTTCCGGGGTGAATTTCACGGCATTGTCGACCAGATTGGCAACGGCCTCGAACAGCAGATCGCGGTCGCCGCGCACAGCCGCTCCATCGAGGGCTTCGACGCGAAGGGTGACACCTTTGTTCTCGGCGATCGGGTCGTAGAGATCGCCGGCCTCGCGAATCAGGGGGGCGAGATGGACCTCGCTAAACCCTTCACGCCGGCGACTGTGCTCGATTTCCGTAATGCGCAACAGCGCCGTGATCGTGGTCAGCGATTGGTCGAGACCGGCGATCGCCTGATCGGCAACGGCGCGTAACTCCTCCAGCGTGGCGGCGTGCTCGCGGCCGCGCTCCAGGCGTATGCGCACGCGGGTCAGCGGCGTGCGCAGGTCATGGGCGATGTTGTCGCCTACCACCTTCGCCTCCTGCAGGGCTTCCTCCAGCAGCGCCGCGCGCACCGCCGCGGTTATCTGCGTGGCTACCCCCCGGTAACCGAGGAAACGTCCTTCCGAATCAAACAGGGGCTTGCCGCTCGCGGCAATATAGACTTCGGAGCCGTCCCTGCTGGCGGCCTTGTACCTGAAGTCGCGAAATGGCTTGTGCGCATCGAGGGTCGCCATGTGAAGGCGCCACTTTTCCGGCTCCTCCTCAAGGTCGCGAGCAAAATCCCATCGCAGCATGCCTATCCGGCTGGTGGGCAAGACGCCAATTTTGTCGAGGAGTTGCTCGGACACAAGGTGAGCGATGAAACGGTGGTCCGGGCCGGTCTCCCAGTACCAATCGGACGCCGATTCGGTGAAATCGCGGAATCGCTGCTCGCTCTCGCGAAGCGCGTCTTCGGCACGCTTCTGGTCTTCGATGTCGGTATCAGTGCCGTACCATTTGACGATGTTTCCGAGTTCGTCACGCAGCGGTTGGGCACGGCTCAGGAACCAGCGATATTCACCGTCCGCCCTGCGAACGCGCTCTATGTTCTCGTAGGGAGTCCCGGTTTCCACGGCGATGCGCCACCTATCCGCCACTCCTGTGCGCTCGTCCGGATGAAGCACGTTGATCCATTCGGCGCCGCGCAGATCATCCAAGGAGAGGCCGATTTCCTGCCAACGCCGATTGATGAAATCCAAACGGCCGTCAGGCGACGTACTCCAAACCAGCGCAGGAATCGTATTGATGGCGAACCGAAGTTCCCGTTCCGCCTGCTTCGCAACGGCTTCAGCCCGAAGCGCTGCTTCCGTGAGCTTGCGAGCCCGTCTGACCAACCCCGTCACCGTCAATGGGGTCAGTAAGAAGACGATCACCAAGGCGATATCTTGCGGCAGGTCGTTCGCGGAGCTGAATACCGGCGGGTTAAAAAAGTAAACCAAGCCGCCAACAGCCATGAGAATGAGAACCACCGATGCAAAGTAGCTGCCGATCAGGGCGAGCAGCACGATGATAGCCAAATAAATAAAGGCCGTCGTTGCGAGATCCGCCTTAAGCCGCAGGCAGACAAGGGTCACCAATGTCAGCGCAATGAATCCGTAGATACACTGTGCAGCTGAACGCCGGAATGTCGCAACCTGGCTCGGCATCATTCGCCACGCAACATGTTCCCCGTAATTCGGGGCGCGTGAGATTAGAGCATTTTGGCGAAAAATCGGCAATTCCATTGCGGTTTCCGTACAGGCGCTGAATGTAAATTTCCTTTCAACCGCCGAAGCTCAACTCTCAACGACAGGATCGTGTGCTGTCGGGTTAGCGTCGGTTACTCGATTCGTTCGTTTAAATTCGAATTTAGTTTTCTGAACGGCAATTTAATGGTGCCGACCGGCCAGCAGATTATTTTCGGTCGGGTAGTAACGACGCCACGGGAACCGGGTTCCATGACTCTTGAGTCAGCCGGATGCAGCGGACGTTGAGTTGGCGAATGATACGGAGTCGTCCTATGACCAAGAACCAGACCAGTTCCCGCCTCGACTCCCCCCGAGTGTCTGAGATCGCAACTCGCGAGCAACAGAACGGCTCTGGATCAAACAGTCACCCGCCGGCCCAAGGTGAGATCGGTTTTGTCGGTCTTGGCCAGATGGGTACGGCAATGGCCGCCAACCTCGCCTCCGCCGGACGCCAGGTGATCGCCTATGTTCGCCGTCCGGAGCAACAAGGCAAGCTCGCGGCGCTTGGCCTCAAGCCCACAACGAACATTACCGATCTCTTCGACTGCGTTGTCGTCATCAGCATGCTGCCGGACGACACTGCCGTTCGTGAAATCGTGTTCGGCCGCGAAGCGGTCGGGCTCGATGGCCTCGCCCAGGGTCTGCGGCCCGGCGCCGTTCATCTGTCGATGAGCACGATCAGCACGGCCGCAGCGTCCGAACTGGCGAGCGAGCATGCGCTCAATGGCCAAGGCTATGTCGCAGCGCCGGTGTTCGGAAATCCGGACGCCGCCAAGGCGCGTCAGCTCTACATCGTCGCCGCCGGCGCGCCGACCGATGTCGAACGCTGCCGGCCGCTGTTCGACAGTCTCGGACAACGGACTTTTGTGGTCGGCAGCGATCCGGCGCAGGCCAACCTGATCAAACTCCTCGGCAATATGATGACGGCAACGACGTTGGAGATGCTCGGCGAAATCGTCGCGGTGTTGCGAAAATGCCGGCTCGATCCGGCCCAGTTCCTCGACATCATGACAAGCACGATGTTCAGCGGGCGAGCGCACAAGATTTACGGCGCAAAGATCGTGGCCAGGCAATACGCCCCCGGATTCCGGTTGCCCCTGGCGCTCAAGGATGTCCGCCTGGCGCTTGCCGAGGCGGACAGCGTGGGCGTCCCCATGCCGTCGGTCGACGTGGTGCGGGATCGGATGCTCACCGGGGTGGCCCGCGGCCATGCCAATCTCGATTGGTCGGTTCTCGGACTGATCGCGGCGGAGGAGTCGGGAATTCACGATCCGCCTCAGCCTAAGGAAGCAACGGTGTCATGACCCATCAAACCGAAATCCTCGAAACCGAGATGTCCGCTATTCCGGGCACGTCGCTAAAAGTATCGCGCGTCGCCATCGGCACCTGGGCCATCGGCGGTTGGATGTGGGGCGGCACCGATGAAGCCGAGTCCGTTGCCACCATCCGCGCTGCCTTGGACCATGGCATCAATGTCATCGACACCGCTCCGGTCTATGGCTTCGGCCGTTCGGAGGAAATCGTCGGCAAAGCGATCGCCGAAGGGCGCCTGCGCGACCGCGTCCTGATTGCGACCAAGGTCGGGCTCGAATGGAAGGACGGCAGCGTATTTCGCAATGCCGGCCGAGGCCGCATCTTCCGCGAGATCGAGGACTCTTTGCGCCGGCTGCGAACCGATTACATCGACATCTATCAGGTTCATTGGCCCGACCCCCTCGTTTCGATCGAAGAAACCGCAGCAGCCATGCAAATGCTGTTCAAGCAGGGGAAAATCCGCGCCATCGGCGTCAGCAACTTTTCGCTCGAGCAGATGCAGCGGTTTCGCAGCGTGGCGCCGCTGCACGTGCTGCAGTCGCCCTATAATCTGTTCGAGCGCGAGATCGAGGCCGAGCTTTTGCCCTATTGCCGCAAGAACAACATCGCCACGTTCGGCTATGGCGCGCTGTGCCGAGGTCTTCTATCCGGAAGAATGCGACTGACCACAACTTTCTCCGGCGACGATCTGCGGCGCGCCGACCCAAAGTTCCAGCAACCGCGATTCGCGCAATCTCTCGCGGCGGTGCGACGGCTCGACCAGCTCGCTCAGGAGCGGTTCGGCAAGCACGTCATTCAACTCGCCGTCCGCTGGATGCTCGATCAAGGCATCACCACGGCGCTGTGGGGCGCGCGGCATCCGGGTCAACTCCAACCGGTCGACGAGGTGACGGGCTGGCGGCTTGATGCCTCGACCAAAGCTGAGATCGATCGGATCCTGCGCGAAACGATCACCGATCCGGTCGGCCCGGAGTTCATGGCCCCGCCGGTGCGCAGCGCTGCCGTGTGAGGCCCGCTGGGTGCGCGATTTTCGCCCCGAATGCCGGCGTAAGGTAAAATAACTACGCCGACGCGTGCTGATCTACCTCTCCATAGGTTCAGAACGCGCAACGGCGACGTGAAATGCGGTATTGCGGAAGCCGCGATAATGAGGCCGCCGATGTGGCGTCGGGCTAGCTACGAATGTCTTCTCCTTAGTGCTGCGGCACATCGGGGTTAGTTACACAAAAACCGTGATAATTCACTGCCTGCTCGCATTGTTCGTGGGTCACATACCAGCATCGATAAGTGCCTCCCTGTATGCACCAGGGATACGACTGTGCTTGCGCGGTCGCAGGCGATGCGATGCCCAATGCCGTAATCGCCGCAATAAGTGTGAGTTTGACGTTGTTGACCATGGCCTTTCTCCTGGGTTTCCTTTGTCACCTGGCGGCACGAATGAAATAAGCCTTTAACTTCCAAGTTGCCGTCGTTTCGAGGATGAGCATAAGAAAAGAGGGCGCGCCGAAGCGCGCCCTGCCTTCCTTCGTCGCGTCAGTAAGTCCCCCAGCTATACGTATCGGCCGCCGAGCTGGCCGAGGAAGGTCCCGGAACCATGGCGAAAGCGTCGAGGCCGCTCTGCCGGCCGGCAATTTGGCCGGTCTGCTCCGAACCATTTGCATTGTAGCTGAACGACTGCACGTTGCCCGTGCCGAAGTCCTTGGTGAAGGATTGCGCGAATGCCGGCGTCGCCATGACGCTGGCAGTGATCGCAACAACCGTAATGAGCTTCTTCATAGCCCTTCTCCTGGTTTGTGTTGACCTGCACCTTTTCGGGGTGTGTGCAGCACCTGGCTGCACATTGGAAATGGGCTTACGGCTTTGCCGCACCACTAAATTGCCGTTCAGAAAACTAAATTCGATTTCATCCAAACAGGTTGGCGAGCCGACGAGATCGATCGGCTGCGGTCGTACAAAACATTAAATTCTGTTTAGCCGGATGAGCGCCCGCGGCGACGACAATTCCACTCACGGCACCTAAGAGAAGTTGGATTCTAACAGCGAATTTAATGACCTAACAGGCAATTTAATGGTGCCGGCGTCGCCGCGAGCTCATTATCCAATCAAGAAACGGCGCAATCAGTGTGAATGCGCCGGCAACTTGGAGAAGTGCGGTCATGGCCCAGACTGCTGCATTGCCGATTTTATCGGGCGAAACCGGTCTCACCCGGTATCTGGAAGAAATCAGGCGGTTCCCGATGCTGGAACCGCAGGAAGAATTCATGCTGGCCAAGCGCTGGCGCGAGCACGGTGACCGCGATGCGGCGC
>Ga0210385_10000089_pt1 | contig 102786 bp, 84 predicted proteins | sample IncBWH26OmetaG_FD_160107 | JGI IMG/M metagenome (GOLD analysis project Ga0210385, IMG submission 160107) | Forest soil microbial communities from Barre Woods Harvard Forest LTER site, Petersham, Massachusetts, United States - Inc-BW-H-26-O ... | reverse complement strand
CAGTCCGAACACTATTTCCAGATCGTGAAACTTGGGAAATTTCTTGTGTCGCGGCCAGGCTTCATAGAAGCCTTCGATCGCGACTGGAACAATCGGCGCCTGGGTGTGAATCGAGAGAATCGCGGCGCCTTTGCGGAATACTCTCGGTGCCCCGTCGTTTGTGCGCTCGCCCTCGGGATAGAGAATCAGAACGCGTCCCTGTCTGAGACCAAAAGCACCGGCTCGCATTGCGGGCACGAGGTTTGCGTCGGGATCGAGGACGACCACGCGCAGCCATCGCGCCAAGCGTCGCATGAATCCTTTGCCGAATATATCGCTCGTGCCGAGGGCAAACATGTTGCGAAACAGGCGCCAGGGGAGTGCCGCCGCCATAACAATGGGATCGATATAACTCTGGTGATTGGGACAGATGAGATACGGGCCTTTCGCGGGAAGATTCTGCCGACCGCGAATTTTAAGATGAAAGCAATCGAGCGCCAAAAGGTAGACCAATCTTCCCAGGAGAAAGAAAAACACCTCGGCGATAAGGTTGTGGCGAGCGAGCGCGAGAGTATCGGGATCCGTCACCGGCGCGTTCAGGATGGTTGACCAAGCCGGCTCCGCTGCATGGGATTGGCCTTGGCCGCGACCAGCGCTGGCAAGCACGGCATCGACAAGGTCGCGCACGGTGTAGATTTCCGCCAATTGCGACTCAGGTACGTCGCCGCCGAGCGGTTGCTCCATCGCGGTAAGTAACTCGATGCGTTGCATTGAGTCGAGTCCCAGATCAAGCTCGAGATTGTGGGTGGGGCGAATGGTGCCGAGCTGGTTGCGTGACGTCGCAGGCAAATTTTCCTGAATTACAGCTAGAGCACGCTTCACGTCTTCGCGTTCCAGCCACTGGCGCTCGTCTTCTGTTAGCGGGGTTAGCGGCGTTTCGGCGCCTGCGTCGGAATCGCTGCTGCCGTGTTCTTTTAGTTCGCGAACTCTCTTTTCAATCTGGAAGCGCTTCAACTTGCGCGTGGTCGTGCGCGGGAGTTCTTCCTGCCAAATGTCGTAACTGCCAAGGCGCTTAGTGGACGCTATTTTGTGGGAGAGTGCTTCGATTTCGAGACGGATCGCCTCTTTGGTGTTGACGATTTTGCGTTCGCGAAGAAGTTCGAAGTTCGGCACGACCACGGCGTGAAGACGTTCCGAGGTGGGATCTCCGGGGCGAGCTTCCAACGCCATCACGCACATTTCTTTTAGGTACTGGGCCTGCAGGTAATGCGCTTCGATCTCCTCGGGATAAACGTTCTTCCCGTTGGCGAGGACGATAACTTCCTTGCTTCGTCCCGTGATGAAAAGATTACCGCCGGAATCGAAGTAGCCGAGATCGCCGGTGTAGAGCCATCCGTCGCGCAGCACTTCGGCCGTGGTTTCAGGACGATTCCAATATCCCTTCATCACGATTGCTCCGCGAATGGCAATCTCGCCCGCCGCGGGCGCGCCTTCCTCCAACCGCTTTGGGTCGACAATCTTCGCTTCTACTTCGGGAAGCGGCGGTCCGACAGAGCCAAAAACAATGTGTCCGGGAGTACTGAGGAAGGCTCCGCCGGTGGTTTCGGTCAGCCCATATGCGTTCAATACATCAATGCCGAAGGCGTAGAAATCACGAGCGATCGCGGGATCGAAGCGCGAACCTCCAGTTACCAGGTAGCGCATGCGGGAGCCGAACGTCGCGTGAATCTTGCCGAAGAAAAGTTTACCCGCGTTCACTCCGATTCGCCGGAGTCCACGGTTGAATGCCATCAGCGTGCGCACCAGACGCAGAGTAAGCTTTCCACGCTTATTCAGCTCTTTGAAAATCTTTTCGTGAATCAGATAGAAGAACTGAGGTACGACGCAGAACGCGGTGATGTCGCGCTCCTGCAAGGCTCGCAGCAATTCGGTGGTGTTCAGCGTTTCGAGGTACACGACGCGCGCGCCATTGAATAGCGGCAGAAAGAGATTCGCCATCTGTGCCAGCACGTGGAACATGGGAAGAATTCCCAGCAGCGCGTCCGTGGGGCCGATCTTGACGACAGAGAAGACGGAGTTCGCTTCGCCCACCAGATTGGCGTGGGTAAGCATCACGCCCTTCGGGTCGGCGGTGGTGCCGGAGGTGTAGAGCAGCGCGGCCAGATCGCTTTCGGCCGGTACGACGGGCTGATAGCCCGAAGGGGCGGCGGCGAATATGGAATCTAGATCGGCAGCGAACGGTGATCCGCCGGCTTCTGGCGCAGAAGTCTGGCTGAGACTCTGGGCGAAGTTTTGCTCGGTGGCGGCTGAGATCATCACCAGGCCGAGGTTGAGTCCCTCGACCGCTTCTCGCGCTACGGGAAAATGCTTCACATCGCAGAACAGCATTGAAGCGCCGCTGTCGATCAGCAACTTTCTTGCCTGATCGGCGTGAAAAGCCGTGTCGAGCGGGACTGCAGTTCGCCCGGCGGCGATGATTCCCAGGTATGCCGCAACCCACCGCGGATGATTTGCCGCCAGAATCGCGACGCGAGCGTCCCGCGGAACCCTCGTCGACAGCCAGTTCGCCACGCTCTCCGACATGCGGGTCAGTTCTGCAAAAGTGACTCGTTCCACCGTTTCCTGGCGCTGAATTTCAAGGGCAATGTTTTCGGGAAATTTCCGGGCCGACTCCTGAAATCGCTGGTAGAAAGTGGACATTCCGGAGGAAATCTTACAGGAAATCGGGGTACAGGGCTGTAGCTCGGGACTGTGCCGGGTTGGCCGACCCAAGTTAGGCACGTTGCCCTGATCACGCGGAAACCCATATGTTAAAGATTGGTTAAGATTTCTGAAATCAATGCCCGCGCTGCTTTATAGACTGCCGAAGTCGACTAAAATCAGCGATTGTCCGACTGCAAGTCGAGACGGAAAGCCGGTGGGAGACGAATGAAGTCACGGATATTCACGTTGATGACGGCGGCAATGGCGCTCTCTTTTTCGGCGTGCGGCGGTGGGGTTGGGGGCGGCCATGTGCAGAGTCCGTCCGAGGAATGGACTTGGGCTAACGGCGCCGACGTTGTCAATCAGCGGGGAACTTACGGGACCGAGGGAACTCCGGCTGCGGACAACGCTCCCGGAGCGCGACAGAATGCTAGCAGTTGGACGGACAAGGCTGGAAATCTGTGGCTCTTCGGCGGGTTCGGTTACGACGCCAGCGGGAACAACACTTTCCTCAACGATCTCTGGGAGTACAACGCCGGTGAGTGGGCGTGGATGAGCGGCCTCAGCCTCGGCGGCGAGGCCGGAATTTATGGCACCGAAGGAATGGCCGGTTTGAGTAACGTTCCCGGAGCGCGATGGGGGTCCTCCAGTTGGACCGACGCCGCCGGGAATCTCTGGCTGTTCGGTGGATATGGGTACGCCAACACTACTGACGGAGTCGGCGTGCTGAACGACTTGTGGGAGTTTACTCCGACGCCTAATTACATGCCGGACCAGGGATTAGCCACTGGCCAGTGGACGTGGATCGGCGGATCGAACCTGAATGGCCAATCGGGAACCTATGGCGTACAAGGCACGGCTGATCCAGGAAATGTTCCGGGGGCACGGTGGGGTGCCGTCAGTTGGGTGGACGCATCGGGAAATTTCTGGCTGTTCGGCGGGAATGGCGCCGCCTCGGGCACAGACTTAGGAAATCTCAACGATTTGTGGCAGTACAGCGGTGGCGAATGGACATGGGTGAGCGGATCAAACCTTGCCAACCAGACCGGGTCCTACGGAGTCGAGGGGATGGCCGCACCGGGCAATGTTCCCGGAGCGCGATTTGATGCCGTTGGTTGGATTGATGCATCGGGAAATTTGTGGCTCTTCGGCGGTGCCTCCAGCACGTTGGGCGATTTCAACGACCTGTGGGAGTTCAGCGACGGCGAATGGACATGGGTGAGCGGATCGAATTCGGTCAATCAACCCGGCACTTACGGGACGGAGGGAACTGCCGCCGTCGGTAATGTTCCGGGTGCGCGCAACGGTGCTTTCAGCTGGATCGATAGCTCCGGCAATTTCTGGTTGTTCGGGGGGTTCGGGTACGACTCGGCGGGTGGCGGCGGATGGCTGAATGATCTGTGGGAGTTCGGTGGTGGCAAGTGGGAGTGGGCGGCCGGCTCGAACGTGAACGGCCAAATGGGAGAGTACGGATCCGAGGGCACGCCCGGCGCAAGCAATGTTCCCGGAGCGCGTACTCTTGGCGCTGCCTGGACTGATAAGTCCGGCAATTTCTGGCTGTTTGGTGGAACCGGCATCGACTCACTTGGAAATAACGGAGTTCTCAGTGACTTCTGGTCGTTCGAACCATCAGGATCATCTTTGACAGCCCATCAGACAAAATCGAGCTCTGGCATTAGCACTCGGCAATAGATTGACAATCAAAGATCCTCACCTGTGGGTTTCGCAAGTGGTCCGTCCTTCACCATCCCGGCCGCATCTAATGTGCTAGGCTTTTACTGACGCCAGACACGCGCGTGCACTCTGAAGGATTTCTGTTTTGATCAATACTCTTCTAGGCAAAGTTTTCGGGACCAGAAACGAGCGCGAAATCAAGCGCTTGCAGCCTCGTGTCGAGGCCATCAACGCCCTGGAGTCGGAGATGGCGAAACTCTCCGACGACCAGTTGCGCGCGAAAACGGCGGAGTTTCGCGCCCGCATCCAGGAGCGGCTGAGCACGATCGCCGAGGAGCCGGATGCCGGTACTGATCCCACGAACACTGATCTCAGGAACAACGATCTCCCGAATCGTGACCGTCAGAAAGAAATCGAAGAACAACGCAGCGAGTTGCTCAAAGCCGTTCTCGACGAAATTCTGGAAGAAGCCTTTGCCGTGACCCGCGAGGCCAGCAAGCGCGTTCTCAACATGCGCCATTTCGATGTGCAGTTGATTGGCGGCATGGTGCTGCATCAAGGGACAATCGCCGAGATGAAAACCGGCGAGGGCAAAACGCTGGTCGCCACCCTTCCCGTATATCTCAACGCTCTAAGTGGACGCGGCGTCCACGTGGTTACGGTTAACGATTATCTGGCCAAGCGGGACTCGGAATGGATGGGCAAGCTCTACAGTTTTCTCGGGCTGACCGTCGGCGTCATTATTCACGACCTCGATGACGAACAGCGTCGTGCCGCCTACGCGGCGGATGTGACTTACGGCACCAACAACGAATTCGGGTTCGACTATCTGCGCGACAACATGAAATTCGACCTCCGCGATTGCGTCCAGCGTGTGCACAACTTCGCCATCGTCGACGAAGTCGATTCCATTCTCATCGACGAGGCGCGGACGCCGCTGATTATTTCCGGTGCCAGCGAAGAATCGACAGACAAGTACTACAAAGTGAATCGTATTATCCCCAAGCTTGAAAAGGGAGAAGAAATCGATACGGCGCCGGGCGAGCCCAAGATCATGACGGGCGACTACGTGGTCGACGAGAAGCATCGCAACGTGACGGTCAGCGACGAGGGCTGGGAAAAAGTCGAAAAACTGCTGGGCATCGGCAACATCGCCGATCCGGAAAACTGGGCGCTGAAGCATCACGTGGAAACGGCCGTCAAAGCGCACGCGCTTTATAAACGAGACGTCGAATACGTTGTCAAAGATGGCGAAGTGATCATCGTCGACGAGTTCACCGGGCGTCTCATGCCGGGGCGGCGCTGGTCCGATGGCCTGCACCAGTCGATCGAGGCCAAGGAAAACGTAAAAATCGAGCGCGAAAATCAAACGCTCGCCACCATCACGTTCCAGAACTATTTCCGCATGTACAAGAAGCTTGCCGGCATGACGGGCACTGCGGAAACGGAAGCGCCGGAATTCGAGAAGATTTACAAATTGGAAGTGCTCGTGATTCCGACCAATCGCCCCATGTTGCGCATCGAGAATCCGGACATTATCTATCGCACCGAGCGGGAAAAATACTTTGCAGCAGCGGATGAGATCCAAAGGTTGCACGACAACGGACAGCCGGTGCTGGTGGGTACGACCTCGATTGAAAAATCAGAGCGTCTTTCTGAGTTGCTCCATAAGAAAGGGCTAAAGCAGCACGTCGTGCTGAATGCGAAGTTCCACGAGCGCGAAGCGGAAATTGTGGCGCAGGCTGGTCGCAAGGGCGCGGTTACGATCGCCACCAACATGGCGGGCCGCGGTACTGACATTCTACTGGGCGGCAACGCCGAGTTTATGGCCAAGCAGGAGTGCGTCAAGAAGGGAATCGCGCAGCCGATCCGCGCTGCGCAGGGCAAGATCGAAGCCGAGGTCGACGACCCGAACCGCACGGTCTGGTACTACGCCGGCAATGAGTATGCGGTCCCGACGGATCAGTGGACCGAGATCTTTGCGCGCCACAAGGCCGACACCGACCGCGAACATCAGGAAGTGATCGAGGCTGGCGGGCTGCATATTTTCGGAACCGAGCGCCACGAGGCACGCCGCATCGACAATCAGCTTCGCGGACGTGCCGGCCGTCAGGGCGACCCCGGCTCGTCGCGCTTCTACCTGTCGCTCGAAGACGACTTGATGCGAATTTTTGCCAAGGAATGGGTTTCCAATATGCTGCAGCGCCTCGGCATGGAAGAAGGTGTTCCCATCGAATCGCGCATGATGACGCGTCGCATCGAAGCCGCACAGAAGGCGGTCGAAGGCCAAAACTTCGAGGCCCGCAAACATCTGCTCGAGTACGACGATGTAATGAACAAACAGCGCGAAGCGGTTTACGGATTGCGCCGACGTTTGCTGGAAGGTCTGGATCAAAAAGATCTGATCATCGAAGACTACGTTTCGGGAATTCTTGGCGAGATACTGGAACGCTTCTGTCCACCGAAAGAGCACGTCGACAACTGGGATCTCAAAGCACTGAAAGAGGCGATCATCGCTCGTTTCGGGGTCGACATATACGCTGAGGGCTTAAAGCCTGAGGAGATGAACCGGCAGGAACTGGGTGATGCCGTCTTTGACAAACTGAAAGAGCGATACGACGCGAAAGAGAAGCTGATTGGTCCTGAGGCCATGCGCTATCACGAACGCATGATCATGCTGAGCGTGATCGACGCGCAGTGGAAAGACCATCTGCTGTCGATGGATCACCTCAAAGAGGGTATCAATCTGCGGGGTTATGGACAGCACGATCCGCTGGTCGAGTACAAACGCGAATCGTATGACATGTTCGAAGATATGATGCAGCGCTTTCAGGAAGAAACGGTCCGTTACCTGTACTTGATGCAGGTCATGGAACGTCCGCCGGATGCGGGAGCAGCGCCGCTCGGCGTCGGCTCGCAGGATTCTCAGGCTCAGGGACCTGATACTGGCACGCCGTCTGTGGTCACTGGCGGTCGCGGTGGCAATGGACGACCGCCACGCCAGGTCGCGACTTCTGTTGACGAACTTGAAGAAGCCTTCCAGCGCAAGAAAAAGCGCGAACTGGAACAGGCGCGCATGGCCGGTGCGGGCGACATGCAAACCGTGCAGCAGGTAGTGCGTGCGGGAGACAAGATTGGGCGCAACGATCCTTGCCCTTGCGGTAGCGGCAAGAAATACAAGAAGTGCTGTGGTGCAAGTGCGTAGTACTCACTGCGATTTCCGACCAACTGCCTTGAATGTCATCTCCGTCGCCTTGCTTCGAGTGCGGCGTTTCCAGGCAAAGAACATCGGGGCATAAGTGTCGGTGATGTAATCGGCACGGCTGATGCCGAGAGCGCGTGCCGTGCGATCGATCCAGCGTGGAGTACCTTCAATCTCGCCGAAGTCTCCAATCGGGGTTTCATCCAGCACCACATGCCCCGTGCTATCCGCCCACTCGGCTCGAAACTTTTCATAGCGAAAGGTCGGCTGATATCCCAGCGCGCGCAAAATGGCTTCCATTTGCGGGCCATTTGCCACCCGAGTTTCGAGCTCAACTCTCACCTTGTGAAGTCCGGCTTTGCCTTTTGCCTTGTGCGTCAGTGTCCAAGTCTCGCCGAATTTGCGCAGGCGCAGCAGTTCTCCTCGGTTGCGCAGCTTTTCGCCGGGCAGGTCGTAAAGTGAATTCATCTCGTGGGTGGAGCGGGTAATCTGCCTGAAACCGGTTTTTCTTAGTGCGCGGGCAAGCGCCGGGAGGTTCTCAATTCGAAATTTGATCTCAACTTCGCTCGGCATCTCGGTGGCTAACTCTTTGGCTCGGCCTCTCGTTTCGGTTGAAACCAGCTCATGTGCGGCAGATCGTGTTCTACTTTTCGTCGTTTCGCAATCAGTTCCGCGGTGATTGAAACGGCAATCTCTTCAGGAGTAATGGCACCAATGTCGAGACCGACGGGAGAATGCACTCGCTCAAATAAACTAGCTAGCAACCCTTCCTGTTGCAGTTCTTTGAAAATGGTGATGGTTTTTCGTTTCGACCCGATCATGCCGATATAGTGCGCTGGAGTTTGCACCGCCCAGCGCAGCATTCGCATGTCGTCGCGGTGCCCTCGGGTGACGATCACAATGTAGGAAGACTCGCTCGGCGTGAGCTGCGCCGCGGCCTTATCAAAATCTTCGGCAATCACCCGCTGCGCCTCCGGAAAGCGTTCGCGGTTCGCGTAGGCTTCGCGGTCATCGACCACGGTGACGTCGAATCCAGCGATGCGCGCCACTCTGTATAGGCTCGCTGCCACGTGACCGGCTCCGAAAATATAAAGATCGGCGGGAGGTAAAACCGGCTCGACGAAAACTTCGAGCGTCCCGCCGCAGACCAGGCCTGTGTCGTATTTCGGATTCTGATTCAGATCAAACGTCAGCGTCCGCGGACGCTCCGACTCCATTATTTCTCGCGCCGCCTGCCATACTTCTGCTTCTACGCATCCGCCACCGATCGTGCCCACGATCGACCCATCATCCCGCACTAGCATCTTGGCCGTCTTGAACGAAGGTATCGAGCCGCGCACATTAACAATGGTCGCCACGGCGCCGCGCCGGCCATCCTTGCGCAAGCGGACGATCTCCTCGTAGAGGTCCATGGTGTGATTATGGGTCGCTGAGCGAGCGAGGTCAAACGGCGCAGCCGACGAGTGATCGAATTGTACTACTCTCACCGGCGCCAGACCGATGCCGTTTGTGCTAGGTTGTAAGGTTAAATTTACGCGCGCACTCAGGAGTCTCCATGAAAGCCGTTCGCATTCATCAGTTCGGTGGACCTGAGGTTCTTACCTATGAAGACATCGCCGATCCCAAGCCGCGCAAAGATCAAGTCCTCGTCCGCGTGCGTGCGTGCTCTTTGAACCATCTCGACATCTGGGTGCGCCAGGGATTGCCCGGCGTGAATCTGCCGCACATCCTCGGCAGCGACATCGCGGGAGAAATTGTTGAAGTCGGTGAGTATATCACTGACCCCAAAGCTGGACAGCGGGTTCTGCTCGCGCCAATGAAGTTTTGCAATCATTGCGCAAAGTGTGTTGCCGGACTGCAGAACCAGTGCCGCCAATTCACCGTGCTCGGCAATGGCGTGGATGGCGGCAACTGCGAGTTGATTGCTGTGCCTGCGGTCAACGTCGTTCCGATTCCCGATTCACTCGATTTTAATGAGGCGGCCAGCGTTCCGCTGGTTTTTGTCACGGCCTGGCACATGCTTGTGGGACGAGGCGCGATTCGTCCCGGACAAACGGTGCTGGTGCTGGGAGCGAACTCGGGAGTGGGCATCGCAGCCATCCAGATTGCCAAGCTATTTCATGCACGCGTAATTACGACCGCAGGCGACGAGCGAAAAATGCAGCGCGCTCGCGAGCTCGGCGCCGATTTCGTCATAAACCACTATCAGCAGAAAATTTCACAGGAAGTCCGCAAGATCACTAATTCTGAAGGCGTGGACATTGTTATCGAACACGTGGGCAAAGCAACCTGGGAAGAAAGCATGCGCTCGCTCAAGGCCGGCGGTACGCTTGTAACCTGCGGCGCGACCACCGGACCGAAAGTCGAACTCGATCTGCGATTTTTGTTTTCGCGTCAATTGGCACTCCTTGGGTCGTATATGGGAACGATGAGCGAACTCCATGAAGTGCTCGGGCACGTTTTTGCTGGACGACTCAAGCCGGTCATCGACCACACGTTCCCGTTGAAGGACCTTCGCGCTGCGCACGAGTATCTGGAGAAGAGTCAGATGTTTGGCAAGATTGTCGTGAACCCGTGAGCTCTCGCCGCCGAGATGCCGAGGGCGCCAAGAAGCGCTGAATATAAGCCTCGTTGCCGCGGCTTAACGCTATAATTGCGCGACACAGATGGCTCTTACCTCTGGCACAAAACTTGGGCCTTACGAAATCCAATCGCCGCTGGGCGCGGGCGGTATGGGCGAGGTTTATCGCGCGCTCGACACCCGACTTGATCGCAACGTGGCCGTCAAGGTTCTTGCCGCTCATCTCTCCAGTTCGCCGGAACTCAAACAACGCATGGAGCGCGAGGCGCGCGCCATTTCTTCGCTGAACCACCCGCACATCTGCCATCTTTACGACATCGGATCTCAGGATGGCACCGACTACCTGGTAATGGAGTTTCTTGAAGGCGAAACTCTGGGCGAAAGGCTGCGCCGAGGTGCTCTGCCACTGAGCGAAGTCTACAGAATTGGGATCGATATGGCCGAAGCGCTAGCCGTCGCGCATCGTCAAGGCATTGTGCATCGCGATCTGAAGCCAGGAAACATCATGTTGACCCAGGGCGGGGCGAAGCTCATGGACTTCGGGCTGGCTAAGCCGCTGGGCACTCAGTCGGCAAGCGTCACCTCGGGGACGGTCCCGGCATTTACGGCCGCGCCCACGATGAGCGGCCCGAGTCCACTAACTCCGCTGACCACCGCGGGCAGCATCGTTGGCACCATCCAGTACATGTCGCCGGAGCAGATCGAGGGCAAAGAAGCCGACGCGCGCTCGGATATTTTTGCCTTCGGCGCAGTTCTTTACGAGATGACAGCGGGCAAGCGCCCCTTTACCGGTAAGAGCCAGATCTCTCTGGCATCTTCGATTCTTGAAAACGACCCAGAGTCGATCAGCGCGCTCAAGCCGCAGACCCCATCCGCCTTCGAACATGTTGTGACGACTTGCCTACAGAAGAATCCGGAAGACCGCTTTCAATCTGCGCACGACATTAAGCTGGAATTACAGTGGATTGCGTCCGACAGATCCTCGCCTGCGCCCTCGTCTGCACTGGCAGGATCGCAGCCTTCGCGTTCGAGAGGGCGCGAACGTCTGGCCTGGTTAGCCGCCGTAGCGGCCGCGGTTGTCGTCGGCGCAGCGGCGGGATTATTTCTCTTCCATCCCGCGCAATCGACGCGCTCCATTCGCACCGTCATCGATCCTCCGGAGAAAACGACCCTCAATCTCACCGGTGATTCCGCCGGTCCGCCTGTGCTGTCGCCCGACGGCCAATCCGTCGCATTCACAGCGACGGACGCCAATGGCAAAATCTCCCTGTGGATTCGACCCATGAACTTGCTGGAGGCGCATCCGCTCCCCGAAACCGACGGCGCAGTTTTCCCCTTCTGGTCACCCGATAGCCGGTCGCTGGGATTTTTTGCCGATGGCAAGCTCAAAACTATCGATCTTAACGGCGGTTCCGCGCTGGTGATTTGTGACGCTTCCTTCGGTCGAGGAGGCGCATGGGCCCCAGGTGGAACCATCTTGTTCTCGCCGAATACGCAAGAGCCGCTCCTGCGCGTCAGCGCCGGCGGTGGAACTCCGGTTCCCGTTACCACCGTCGATAGATCGCAGCACAGTTCGCATCGTTGGCCGTTTGTTCTTCCTGATGGCAAACACTTTCTTTATCTCGCCATCAACCACGACCCTGCTCGAGCATCGAACGATACCTTGTTCTATGCCTCGCTCGATGGCCGGGAAAATCGTCCTCTGATCCATTCGCAATCCAATGCTGTTTACGGCAGCGGCTATCTTTTGTTTGCCCGTGGCGACCAGTTGATGGCGCAACCCTTTGATCCCGCCAGCGGGAAACTCAGCGACGAGCCCCGCAGCTTCGCGCGCGGCGTTATGAACGACATCAGCACCTGGCACATGGATGCATCGGCCTCCAACGACGGAGTGCTGATTCTGGGCAGTGGAGGTAATGCTGACTGGCAACTCATCTGGATGGATCGCGGCGGAAAAACGATTAGCACCGTCGCCGATAAATTGACAAACCTCCAGCAAGCGAGGATATCCCCCCAAGGCGATCGCATCGCTTTGCAGATCGACACTGGCGTGAACGATATCTGGGTGCTCGATCTGGCACGCGGTGTACGCACGCGGCTTACCTTTGGGCCCGTCTCGAACGCGTGGCCTGTCTGGTCTCCCGATGGCAAGTGGATCGCGTACGTGTCTGATCGCGACGGTCGCCATGAAATTTACCGCAAACCCTCCGACGGCAGCGGCGCGGAAGAGTTGCTCCTCGTCGACGATAACCAGATCTACGCCCAGGATTGGTCGCGAGATGGGAAGCACTTGCTCTATTCGCGGATTTTTCCGGACCACGGCGAGATCTGGGTGTTGCCCTTAGAGGGCGACCGCAAACCATCAATGATCATAGCGAAGGGCATCAGGGGGAAACTCTCTCCCGACGGCCGTTGGCTTGCCTACCAATCGCTGGAAACTGGCGGCGTTGAGGTGTTTGTCGTGGCCTATGGCGGCGGGCAGGGGAAGTGGCAAGTCTCTTCCAATGGAGGAATATTTCCGCAGTGGAGCAATGATGGGAAAGAGCTTTACTACATGTCACCTACTTATAATCTTTTTGCTGTTCCGGTGAAAGAATCCGGCGGTGCATTGCAATTCGGGACCCAGCGAAACCTTGTCATCAATTGGTCGGCTCCGAACGTGTTTTACGATGTTACTGCCGACGGAAGTAAAATTCTGCTCGATAGGGTTTCGCAACAGGCCAGCCAATCGGTCACGGTGGTCACGAATTTCCCGGCGGAATTGAAGAAATAGAAGTGAATACGGATGAACTACTCAAATACCGAACATCTTCCCGGTACGCATTCAGCGCCCTCTGCGGTTAAAATATAGTCATGGCACCAGAACTCAGCTTCGGTCCCTACGTTAGCGTCGAAAATGGCAAGAAGGTCGTGAAGGAACTCGTCTACGGCGACGGTGTGCCCGAAGGCATTGTCATGACCACGTTAGACTCGACGGTCAACTGGATGCGCAAGAACTCCATCTGGCCCATGACGTTCGGCTTGGCCTGCTGCGCGATTGAAATGATGTCGATGGGCGCTTCGCGCTTCGATATTGCGCGATTCGGCGCCGAGGTCTTCCGTCCCTCGCCGCGCCAGTCAGATTTGATGATTATTGCCGGCCGCGTCTCCAACAAAATGGCGCCGGTGATTCGCCAGCTCTACGAGCAGATGCCTGAGCCGAAGTGGGTGATTTCGATGGGAGCGTGTGCTACTTCCGGCGGCGTCTTCAACAATTATGCGCTGGTGCAAAGCGTGAATCAGGTCATTCCCGTGGATATCTACGTCCCCGGTTGCCCGCCCCGTCCCGAGCAGTTGATCTATGCCATCACCCTGTTGCAAGACAAAATCATGATTGAACGCGGCACCGTAAAGAAGGCCCTTAATCTCGTCCCAGCCGGGGAGTAGTGCCTCTCAATCTGCGCAAAACTAGAATTATTTTCCATCTCAGCGAAGCGAAAGATCGGCTTTTCGGGGAGCGCAAAAGAAGGAGCGCATCGAAAGCGTATGCCAAGAGCCATCGATTTCGGCCCTTACTGTTTCATCCTCGTCGCCATTTGCCGCTCCGGCGGAGTCATCTGGTTCCAAACCGCTTCCAAGTCTTTTTGCAAAATCTGATTATTCGGATCCAGACGCAGAGCCAGGGCGAACCACAAATACGATGTCGGCAGATCGCGCGCGACACAGTGCCCGGTGTCATACATGGTTCCAAGAGTGCTCCGCGCTTTGGAATTATTTTTTGCGGAGGCAGCTCTCAGGTCCTTCAGGGCCTCGTCACAGTTTTCGTGTGCGCCGCGCCCGTAGAGATAACCTTCACCTTGGCGAAATTCGGCGTCGCCGTTGTCGGCCGCGGCGGTTTCGACCGACTTAGGACTCTTGGCGGGAGCAACGACCGCTTTGCGTTTCTCCGCTGCTGGGGTTGGCCGTGGAACTACCGGAGCTGCTATTGCAATAGGCGCTGCCCCCGATTTCTCGCTCGACTGGGAAGCGCCAGGACTAGGGTTCGCGTTCTTCGAAGGAGCAACAGAAGCCGCCGCTGCCGGCGGTGGAGTTGGGGTCGTCTCTGCTATGGGAGCGGCCAATTCATTGGCAGGAGCCGGCTGCGCGGCTTCCGGCTTCTGCGTGTAGCTTGAGGCGAGATAATTCGTGTAAGTCCACCAACCGGCGCCACCCAAGGCGGCCAGCAGGACTAGCAACAATAACAGGCGGCCTTTGCCGCTCTTCGGCTCCTCGGGCTCGAAAAAAGAATCTAACCCAGAGAATGAGTTCTGCCGCAACGAGTCCGGGGTTGGAAGATCGTTCACACTCTCTACTGTCGCGGACGGGGTCGGTTCTGCTGCGTTCATCATCTTTGGCAGATTCGGTACGGGCGCCCCGGCCGGCCGGCGAAGTTCGGGCCGCGCCTCGAGCACCGTGCCACACATTCCGCAGAAGCGGAAATTGTCGGCGTTGTCCTCACCGCACTTGGGGCAGATCAAGCTGACTCTCCTGATGCTTATTTAGTGTAACTCGCACCGCGCCGCCATTCGGTCGGCACTTCAGATTAGAATGCAGGGCGTAGCAATTAAGAATCCGATTGCGCCCATGGCGAAACCCCCGAAAGCCAAATCCGAAACGGTTGCAAGACGCTTTGAGGCTCGTTTGGAGCGCATGCGCTCGCGCCTCGGTTGGACCATAATTCACGTACCGTTCGATGCGGTTAAGTTATGGTGGTTGCGTGGACAAATCAAAGTAAAGGGTGAAATCAACGACTTCGCCTTCCGGACTTCATTGTTTCCCACCGGTGTGGGCGGTCATATTCTGCTCGTCAACAAGCGCATGCAAAAGGGATCACGCGCCGTGGAGGGTAGCTTCGCCCGTTTTCGACTCGAACTCGACACAGAAAAACGGAAGATCGGCGTTCCTGATCAGCTCGAACAAATTTTTAAGCGGTATCGTTCGCTAAGACGCTGGTATGACGAGTTGAATCCCTCCACCCGCAAAGACATATATAAATGGATTAGCGACCCCAAGAGCTCGGCAGCCCGCACGCGCCGCGCCGAACAACTTGCCGAACGTCTGCTTGCGGTGATGGATGCGGAAAGGGAACTGCCACCCGTCTTGCAGCTGGCTTTCGCGCGCCAGTCGCGTGCCCGGGAGGGGTGGGATGCAATGTCGGTCGCACGCCGTCGTGGACACCTGTTCGGCATCTTCTACTACCGGACTCCCGACGGCCAACGTCGCCGCATCGAAAAGATGCTGGAGGATGCTACGACGGTTGCCGACAAGTCGGAAGGCAGGAAGAGATAATTGAAGAGAGTCCCCTCGACGGTATCAAAACTCTGGTCGCGACGAAAATATCTCGTCTCCAATCGGCATAATCCGTATAATTCAATCGTTTTAATGCCGAGGTTCCCTCAAACGTTTTTTGCCGCCTGGAGGCGTTCGCGTGAAGGTCGCTCCTAGCTTCATCCTGATTTCTGTCGTCCTTCCTCTGACCGTTCTTTCCGGAGCGCAAACCGTCACCGTAGACGTATCGCACTCCACTAACCACTTTGTGCCTCGTGAAACTCTCGGCGCCGGCGTTGACCGCATTCCCGCCTTGGCTATCGACAAAGATTTGTTGCCCGGTTCGTTACAGATGACGCTATCTTCAGGCTGGCAACCAGTCTCTTTTCGGCAGAACACTGAACTCGCTGTCGAAGCGTGGCATTGGAATCCGGAAGGGAAGTGGAGCGATGGAAGCGACTCCAGCAACCCTGATGGGAAGGGCTATTTCACTGGCGCCGATATTCCCACTGAAAACCTGCGCTATTCTTACGGATACGGGTTACCCCGTCGCGGATTCACCCGCAACGACGGCACTGACAACTCCGGCTTTTCGCGATTGACAGACGGCGGCCTCAGCACCTTCTGGAAGAGCAACCCGTATCTCACCGAGCGTTTCACTGGCGAAAGTGATGCCTTGCATCCGCAGTGGATCGTCCTCGATATGGCGCAGTCGCAACCCGTCGATAGCATTCGCATCGCGTGGGGAGAGCCGTATGCGACCCGCTATGTCGTCCAGTATTGGACGGGAGATGATCCCATCAGATTGCCTACTCGCGGCGTCTGGCAAACGTTTCCGCAGGGTAGCGTCAGCGCTGGCAGGGGTCATACCGAAACTGTTCGGCTCGTCACCACCCCGATCGCCGTGCGTTTCGTGCGCGTCTGGATGACCGCGTCTTCGAATACGTGCGACGGAGACGGCACGAGCGATATTCGTAATTGTGTCGGCTATGCCATTCGCGAACTCTATCTTGGAACAACCACGGGAACTACGGATCACGGCGGCGAATTCCACGATTCTCTGCGCCATACGCCAGACCAGGAGCAGACGACCACTTACTGCTCTTCTGTTGACCCGTGGCATCAGGCGTCAGATCTGGGATCAACAAAGCAGGCGCAAGTCGGCTTTGACCTCTTCTTTACCAGTGGCGTAACCCGGGGATTGCCCGCGATGATTCCGGTGGCGCTCCTGTATGACACTCCCGAAAATGCCGTCGCCGAGATCTCTTACCTGGAGAATCGCCACTATCCCATCTCATACGTTGAGATGGGTGAGGAGGCCGACGGCCAGTACATGCTGCCCGAGGATTACGCCGCGCTCTATGTCCAGTGGGCGAACGCGCTCCACAGGCTCGATCCGAAGTTGAAGCTGGGTGGGCCTTCATTTCAGGGAGTCAACAAGGACATCGAAGTCTGGCCTGATGCCAGCGGGCGAGTTTCATGGACCGCCCGTTTTCTCGACTACCTCAAGCAGCATGGACACATGCAGGATCTCGCGTTCTTCTCCTTTGAGCACTATCCCTACGATCCTTGCCGAATTCCCTGGAGCTCTCTCTACGATGAGCCAGAACTCATGCGCCACATCGTGCAGGTGTGGCATGAGGACGGGGTCCCCACCGATCTGCCGATGTTCGTTACCGAGGGCAATCTTTCTTCGGCCGCAAGCGAAACCTATCAGGATATGTTTTCGGGTCTCTGGCTCGCTGATTACATCGGATCCCTGCTTGATGCCGGTGGCAAAGGAGTTTATTACTTCCACTACCTGCCTTTGCAGATGGAGCCCGGTTGCAACAGTTCTCCGGGAACGTTCGGCATGTTCACCGTAGACTCTGACTACAAAATTCAGCAGCCACTCGCGCAGTTTTTTGTGGCGCAGCTCATCAACACGGAGTGGACGCAGTCCGACGGCGGCGAGCATCACGTCTACTCAGCCAAATCAGATATCGATGACGGCGCCGGCCGCGAACTCGTGACAGCCTATGCGTTGAAGCGTCCCGATGGCGAATGGTCGGTGATGGTAGTCAATCGTGATCAGGAGAACGCCCACCGCGTTCGTATCGCATTTCGCGGGACGTCGGATTTATTCGCAAGTTTTTCGGGCCAGGTTGAGATCGCGACTTTTGGAAGCGGACAATACAAATGGCATCCTCCGCTCACGCGCTTCATGGCTCATGCCGAAGAAGCCGCAAAGGCCACAATCGTCGCCTATACGAATGGTAAGGCGGATCCCGACGGCCCGATCGCGCGGTCTGAGCTGAATGCCACGGATGACACGCATTACGAGCTGCCAGCGGCTTCGGTGGTCGTAATTCGGGGAAAGGTTGGGCAACTGAGGCAGCAATGAAGAGGCAAGGATCCCAGCCGTCCGGCATGGGCGTCCAATATGCTGCAGGTGCACGAGTTACCAACACCCCTCCCTGCATTATGACCGAGGTAACCGCACTGCGTGCCTTCTTCTGCTATACTGCTATTAACGCTTTTGCTACGGTTTGCTCGTTAAGCGGGGATCCTGATGGATCCGCACCACCTCCGCATTTCCTGCCCGCCGTTTGGTTCCAGCGCTAATTTCAATGCGAGCGGCATGCGAACTCTGACAGTCGAACAACACCAGTCTGAGAATCTGACTACGCCCCTCCAGAAAGAAAACCATCGAATGACCACATTTACGGAACTGCCCTTGTCTGCTGCCTTGCAGCAGAAACTGGCGGCAGCTCAATTTATTACCCTCACACCCATCCAGGCACGCGGCATCGCTCCTGCTCTAGAAGGCAAGGACGTGATCGGCACGGCGCAGACTGGCACCGGCAAAACCCTTGCGTTTCTGATTCCTATTCTCGAAATGCTGCGGAGAGAGCCATCGCAACACATCACTGCGCTGGTGCTATTGCCTACGCGCGAACTCGCCATGCAAGTCCACGAGCAGTATGAACAACTGCGCGACAAGAAAATGCCGCGGGCCGCGCTCGTCATCGGCGGCGTATCCGAGAAAGCGCAGATCCAGAGCCTCCGCTCCGGCTGCGAATTCATAATCGCTACCCCCGGACGCCTGCAGGATTTCATCACCCGCAAGTTTGCCGATCTGCGCCACGTGAAAATTCTCGTGCTTGACGAAGCCGATCGCATGCTCGATATGGGCTTTCTTCCTGCCATCCGACGCATTCTGCAAATTCTTCCAAAGCGCCGGCAGACGCTGTGTTACTCCGCCACCATGGAGCAATCCGTGGCTACGTTGGTGAATGATTACACGCACGAGCCGGTACGAATCGCTCTGGGTTCGGTGCTGAAACCGGCCGAGAGTGTGAAACTCGAAGCCTACGAGTGCCGCCCGTCGGAAAAATTAGACGCACTTCGGCAGTTGCTGTATGCGGAAAAAGGACAGACCCTGATTTTCACGCGCACCAAACGTGGCGCGCAAAGACTGGCGCAGGAACTCGAACGCGATGGATTTTCGGCTGCCATGATCCACGGCGACCGTACGCAATCGCAGCGCAACGGAGCTTTGAGCGGATTTCAGGAAGGCCGTTACCAGGTGCTGGTCGCAACCGACATCGCCTCACGCGGCTTGCACTGCGATGACGTGGCGCACGTCATTAACTATGACCTGCCAAAAATGGCCGAAGATTTTATTCATCGTGTCGGCCGCACCGGCCGCGCCGGCTTGGAAGGCCGCGCGTCCACACTGTTCACCGCCGCGGAGAACATTTCGCTTCGCGATATCGAGCGCACTTTGAAGCTGCGCATCGAGCGCAAGCAGGTGAATGCATCCGCCAATGACCAGCCAAAGCGATTCGTGCAGAATACTCTGGCGTCGCGGACGCTAGTCAAATTGCCGGGCGAAATATTTGTCTAGGTAGATTTGTGATCGAGAGCTGGGTGTCCCCGCCGGACGTGCGCGACGCCCGTCTCTCTATCATCGCAATCTGAATTGTGTTTGAGTAGAAACGGATTCGCCGGAACCTTGCGCTCCGGCGACTTTGCATCAGCTGATCTGATTATTCGCCCGGCTTGCGCGGCGCAAGTAGTTCCAGAGAATTCGGCTCGTCGTCGGAACCGATGCGGAACAGCGCTGCCTGCGCTTCGGCCAGTTCTCGCATCTCCTGCATTTCATCCACTTGCGATCCGATTCCGCCTTCCGGTTCTTGCTTTCGCTGTGTTTTCTTTTCGTTCTTGTCCCGCTGTTTCTGCTGACGCGCTTGTTCTTTCTGACGTTTAGTAAAAGTTGATCGGCCTCGTGGCATGGCAGTCTCCAAAGAGTATTTATATCGTTAAGACATTTGCAGCGGCGCACACGTAAGAATTTAGAAGGTTGGCCTCGTGCCGGAGGTAGAGTCAACCACGGTTGGCCGAATCCTTAATTGTCCGCTTGCTTTCAGTATAACTCGAAATGCAGCGCCCGATTCTCGGATGGCTGGCAACCGCCTCCACCTGCGAACCGCGAGCGCGTCCCGACAGCAGAGTGGCAGGCCCACCCCCAGCTGTGCTATCCTCAAACAGTTACGAAAACGAGAAGAGACAGGAGTGCAACAGGTTAGTGCTAGCCAGAGAGCAAAAGCAATCCGTCGTTGACACGTATCGCACGCACGCTACCGATACCGGCAGTCCGGAAGTACAAATCGCCCTGCTGAGCGAGCGCATTGGTCAACTCACGGAACACTTCAAGACGCACCAGAAAGACCACGGCTCGCGCCGCGGACTTCTCATGATGGTGAGCCGGCGTCGCAGCCTGCTTGACTACTTGAAGAAGTACGACTCGGAACGGTATAAGACCGTTATTTCGAAGCTCGGCATCCGCAAATAACAGCGCGGCTGGCCCCGTGAGGGGCCGGTTCCAGACATCGAGAGCCTTATCCAGTGCGTTTCCAACCGCGGCCTTGGCCTGCGCCCGCCCACGCGAATCTCCGTACCCGCGCGCATGCCCTTTTGCCCTATAAAAGGATGATCTATGAAGCCTGAAGCAACCAAAGTTTCCGTTGAACTCGCCGGCGGAAAACAACTCTCTATTGAAACCGGAAAACTTGCCAAGCAGGCCCATGGCGCCGCCGTGGTGCGCTTTGGAGATAACGTGGTTCTCGCCACCGCGACCTCGAATCCCGAGCCTCGCGAAGGCATCGATTTCTTTCCTCTCACCGTCGATTACCGCGAATATACCTATGCCGGCGGGCGGATCCCCGGCGGCTTTATCAAGCGGGAAGGACGCATGAGCGAGCGCGAAGTGCTCACGAGTCGCCAGATTGATCGGCCTGTGCGCCCGATGTTCGCGGACGGGTTCAAGTGTGAAACTCAAGTCATCGCCTTCGTCTTGTCAGCCGACACGGAGAACGATCCTGATGTCTGCGGCATCAACGCTGCCTCCGCTGCACTCACCATTTCCGACATTCCCTTTCTCGGCCCCATTGGCGCCGTGCGCGTTGGACTGATCGACGGACGTTTCATCGCCAATCCCACTTATACCGAAATGCGCGATGGACTTCTTAACATCATGGTTGTCGGGACCGCCGAAGCGATCGTCATGATCGAGTCGGGCGCGAAAGAAGTAAAAGAAGAGACGGTGGTCGACGCGATCGAATTCGCGCACACCGAAATCAAGAAAATCTGCGCGGCCATCAACGAACTTCGGGGCAAGGTAGGCAAGCCGAAGCGCGCAGTGACGCCTCCAGAATTGGACGAAACTTACCTCAAAGGTCTGGAAGCCCAGATCGGTCGTCGATTGACCGACGCACTCGATACCAAAAAGCATCCGAAATCGGAAAGCTACGAACTAGTCCGGGTGCTGGAAAAAGAACTTCTCGCCGCTCTGCCCGAGGACGACGAGGCAGGCAAGAAAAAAGTAAAGAAGTACTACGAAATTCTGCGCGAGCGCATTTTCCGCGACCAGGTCATCGATCACAAGCGCCGCCCGGACGGACGGGAGTTCGATCAGATTCGCGAAATCTGGATTGAAGCTGGAGTCCTTCCGCGCGTCCACGGCAGCGCCGTGTTTACTCGTGGCGAAACCCAGGCCCTGGTTACCACTACGCTCGGTACCAGCGACGACATGCAACGCCTCGAGGGTTTCGAGGGCGAAGCCAAGAAACGCTTCATGCTCCACTACAACTTTCCGCCGTTCTCCGTCGGAGAAGTCGGGTTCATGCGTGGGGCCGGCCGTCGCGAAATCGGTCACGGTGCCCTCGCCGAACGCGCCGTTTCGGCCGTGCTTCCCACCGAAGATAACTGGCCTTACGCGATGCGCGTCGTCTCTGACATTCTGGAATCGAACGGGTCGTCGTCGATGGCTACCATCTGCGGCGCTTCGCTTTCGCTGATGGATGCGGGTGTACCGCTGAAGGCTCCTGTCGCAGGAGTTGCGATGGGATTGGTCAAGGAAGGCGACAAGTATGCCATCCTGACCGATATCGCCGGTGCCGAAGACCATTACGGCGACATGGATTTCAAAGTTGCCGGAACCAAAGACGGCATCACCGCGCTGCAGATGGATATCAAAGTCGCCGGCATCACGTCCCAGATCATGCGTGAAGCGCTGGCGCAGGCGCAGCGCGGCCGCCTCTTCATCCTCGGAAAGATGGACGAAGTCATCACCACAGGACGCGAGAAAGTTTCGAGTCATGCGCCCCGCATCTACACCCTGCAGATTCCGGTCGACAAGATTCGCGACGTGATTGGGCCCGGTGGCAAGATGATTCGCAGCATCATCGAGCAGACCGGCGTGAAGATCGACGTCGAGGATTCCGGTAAAGTCAACGTCGCTTCAAACGACGAAGTTTCTGCCAACAAGGCCTTGCAGATTATTAGAGATCTGACCGCTTCGGCCGAAGTTGGCAAAACCTATCTCGGGAGAGTCAGCCGTTTGGCCGATTTCGGCGCGTTTGTCGAAATTCTGCCTGGACTCGACGGCTTGCTCCACATCAGCGAAGTTGCCGAGCACAGAATCAAAGATGTTCGCGATGAACTCAAAGAAGGCGATCAGGTGCTGGTGAAGGTGCTGGCAGTGGAAGGCAACCGCATCAAGCTGTCGCGGAAGGCGATTTTAAAAGAGCAACGCGCAAAAATGGGCGGAGCTCCTTTGCCTGAAGGCGACGACGGAGGAAGTGCAGCGCCCGCACCAGTAGTTTCGCAGGGCGCCTCGCATGGCGCACCACAGGGCACGCCCACGGCTGTGATTGAAGGTGGCGCAGACTTCGATGCCGACGATGAGCCGAATTTCAATCGCGTGGATGGCGTCGTATCCTCGATCGAGGCTGGTGGCGCTCGACCTGAAGGCGCCGGTTCTCGTGAAGGCCGTCCCGGCGGAGGTGGCGATCGCAATCGCCGTCGCCGCGGACGCGGACGCGGCCCAGGCGGGGGACATGGTGGCCACGGCGGAGGTCACTCCGGCGGCGGTGGTGGCCGCGGAAGGCGGTAGGATTGGGATTTCAGTTTGGGTTGCTCAGTGATTCACTGAGCCATGTACGCTGAGTCGTGTAATTTGTGCGAGGGCCGCAGAAATGCGGCCTTCTTTACTTGGCAGATGCGTTCTCGACGCCTGGCGTTTCATGCCAGAGCGCCTGATCACTTTTGGGAGATTGTAAAGTTAACTGTCGTGGTCTCGTTGCTCCGTGCCTCAGCGGACTGCTCCCAGGTTTTGGGTATATCGAAAACTGGACGCTGCACCTTTTTCTCGGTCAATACGTCGAACGTATTCTGGTGACTGGTGATGCTCCAGCCCTCGTGCCAAGCCACAACCTGATAGTGCCCGGGAGGAACGTCCTTGAGTTCGAACTTGCCACTCTCGTCGGTCACGGCATAGTAAGGGTGCGAAACCACCATCATCTCGGCATTCATCCAAACATGGCCGCCGTTGCACTCGAGGTTGACCAGGCCAGGAGTTTCCATGGTCCTGGAGATCACTTGGTTGGTATAAGGGAACGGCAAATTGAAGCTGGATACCCCGCTCATGTGAACGGTGTGAAGAGTAGCGTCGGAACTCTTCATTTGGAGAACATCATTCTGCGGGACTAACAGGATGTGCGGTTCATAGCGGCATTGCTTCTGGTTCAGAGACCGCCTCGGCAGTGGCAGGTCCATCGCTTTGCCGCTGGAGATGTTTTTTAGGAAAACGATGGTATTGGCCACGCCGCCCTGCGGTCCGACAATCAGTCGCTCCAGATCGACCTTCTTGCGTGATTCAGGGTCACAAATCTGCGGGTCTTTGGTTACAGGAAATTCTTCTTCGTGCGGCCTTGGTCCAGACCACTTGACCGTTCCGCTAATCGTTCCGCCGTTCGTTACCGTTATAACCTGGTAGTTGCTCTGGGCCCAGACTTGTCCGGTCAGAACTGAGAACAACCCCAACATTGTCCCTAATTTCAGCGATATGACCATGGCACACTCACTGCTGGTTGCTCTGTCTGCAGCAACCTGACGGCTCGGCTGTGCTGGGGACGAGACCACAGTCCGACTAATGTCAGAGTAAGGATGCCGGCGTCAATATTAAAGATCACTTAAGGTGCGCCACTCTAGTCACGGGTGTTCTCGACTGCTTCCATGTGCGCCAGCCCGGTAGGAATGAAAGGCATAGTGTAAAGCTCTCGGTCAGAAAGATAGACGCTTGAAGATAGTTTCCGGGATCCGTTGGACCGCCGCCATCACGTAACGCCAGATCTTTGGTGTGTACAGCACATCGGGCGAGCGGTGTTCGAGTGCGTTCACGATGTCGCGGCCCACCTGCTCCGGATCGGAGAAGCGCGCTGCGTTTGGCAGATGGTCGGTCATCGGCGTCTGCACTGGCCCCGGTTTGATGGTGATCACTCGAACGCCGACTGGATGCAGTCGGCTGCGGAGTCCCTGAAGAAATAACGAGAGCGCACCCTTGGCCGAGCCGTAGACATAGTTGGAGCGGCGTCCGCGGTCCCCTGCAACCGAGGTGATCGCGGCCAGGCAGCCGGTGTGGCGGCGCTCGAGATCCGCGCCAAATAAGGTCAAAATCGCGGTCGCACTGACGAAATTGACCTGCAACTCTTCGACCAGAACGTCGATCGAACGTTCCGAATCCTTCTGCTCGTGCATGCAGCCGTAGGCCAGTAATACGGTGTCGAAGTCATAGAAATTGTGGCATGCGAATTCGAAGACCGAAGCATGTTGCTGGATCGATGCCAGGTTTGCAGAGCAGGTCAACACCTGCTTGGCGCCGCGTGCCATCAGATCATTCCGCAGTTCCGCGAGCCGTTGCGCGGATCGCGCCACCAGAAGCAACTCGCATCCGCGGCACGCCAACTGCCGTTCGACTTCTAGCGCGATACCAGACGTAGCGCCGAGGATGACAACCTTTTTCATGCCTGCAGTCATCCTCGCGCTCCCGTCACACGCCGCCAGAATGAAGACGACAGTTTCGGATCGATGTAGGGAGCAAAGCAGCGCCAATGCGGAAAAGAAGCTTCAAACATGCTGGGACTCATTCGGGCGTCTTTCGCGGGATAGAGCGCCCCTCCGCTCCGCTGGACAATTTCGTCGAGGGATTGCATCAGTTGCAGCGTGCGCTCACCGCGCATGGCGAAATCAAGCGCAATCGTCAGCCCCGGACGCGGAAAAGAAAGCATCCCTGCCGGCGGCGCGGAGCCAAATTGCTTCAGCACGCCGAGGAATGATCCCATGCCGGAGCGCGCGACACAATCCAGCAGCTCCTCGAACGCCGCGAGGTTTGTTTCCGGGACCACACACTGATACTGCAAAAACCCCTGCCTGCCGTAAAGCAGGTTCCAATGCCGGATAGAATCGAGCGGATAAAAGAACGAGTTATATGAAACTAGCGCCGGACCGGTCTTGGCGGCGTGAATCTTGTAATACGCAGTGTTGAAAGCCCTGACCGTGTGTCGGTTCAGCAGCCACTCGGGGAGCGTGAAGGGCAGCTTGAGTCCATGCTTGGAATGGACGCTCGTGAGGCGATTGTCATTCTGAACCGCCGAGTGATTACCCCGAAAAAAAATGCCCCGTAGGTTCTTTCCAGCGAAGCAGTCAAGCCAGGCGACAGTATATTCGAAGCGGTCGTTGCTCTCGCGGCTCAGATCAATGAAAGAACTCAAAGAGCGGAAGGGCACAAGTTCGGCGTCGATCCATGGCCCAGCAACGCGTTTGAGCTGAATGTCAGCCCATGCAATTACGCCCGTCAGTCCGAGTCCGCCGATGGTGGCGCGCAGCATGTCCGGATATTCTTGCGAACTGCAGGTCACTAATCCGTCGTTCGATCGATGCAAGCCGATTTGGCGAACGTGCGTTCCGAAAGTTCCGGCGCAGTGATGGTTCTTGCCGTGAACATCGTTGGCAATAGCTCCGCCAACGGTAACGAAGCGGGTTCCCGGCGTGACGGGCAGAAACCATCCTTTCGGAAGAAACACGTCGATAATGTCGGAAAGGCTCACGCCCGTTTCGCAGCGCAACATGCCACTCGACGGGTCAAAACCAAGAATACGGTTGAGCCGCCGGCAGTCGATCAGTTCGCGCCCTGCGTTGAGGCAGGAATCGCCATAACTCCGCCCCATCCCATAAGGCAGCAGGGAACCAGGCGCGGCATGCCTGAGAATCTCTGGTACCTGATCGTTCCATGCGGGCTTGTAGATGTGCCGGTGCGCAATCTTAGGATAGCGTCCCCACGAGGCAATCCGGGTGATGGACGATGAAGCAGCGGGTTGTTTGCCGGGAGCTGCGGCCGAATGAGCAGACATACAAAGTGTCTCAGACCTTACGACTGACAACTACTTCTTATGCACGGAAACTCGGGTTGTCTGATCGCTTACCAGTTAATGTGGACCATGCTAGCGGCGATCACTACTACTGCTGCCAGGGCAACTCCATAACTGACGGGGTCGCGGATAGCAAGCGTGACCGGATCTTCTTTCAACTCGCCGCGGTGCGCCAGAAGCCAGGTTCGGCTGAGCCAGTAAAGAACGATTGGGCACAGCAGAAACAGAAATTCGGGCGACGAATAGAGCAGGCGTACGTCCTGGCTGTGAACGTAGAGACTGAAAATGACGACGGCAGAAAAACTGCTCCCAACCCCAAGCGAAAGCAAAAGTTCGCGATCGCCGGTACGGTAGCCACGACCGGAATTGCCTGTCTGGATCAAGTTAGCCGCGTTGAGTAACTCAGAGTAGCGCTTGGCCATGGCCAGACTAAGAAAGACAAACATCGAAAACGCTAAGAACCACTGCGAAAGCGGTGTCGCGGAAATTAGCGCTCCTGCAAGGATGCGGAAACCGTAAAAACTGGAAAGCACGAAAACGTCAAGCAATGCCACTTTCTTGAGATGAAGCGAATACCACATCGTCAGCGCGGCATAACCGAGCAGCACACACCCAAATTGCACGTTCAGTAGAAAGCCGAGGGTGATCGATGAGAAAAGTAAGATTGACGAGACCAGCAGTCCCGTCGGAATTGAAACCTCACCGGAGGCAAAGGGGCGTTCTTTTTTCCAGGGGTGTTCGCGATCGGAGTGAAGATCGAGAAGATCGTTGAGAATGTAGAGTCCGGAAGCGCAGCAGCCGTAGAGCAAGAAACCCAACAAAGTTCGGAGTATGGTCCCGGTCTTCAGCTCATGGGACAGAGCGACAGGCAAGAAAAGAAGAAGATTCTTGGCCCAGTGGTGGCCGCGAAGGGCGTTAACCCACGTACGGACATAGTGTCCGAACGACAGATGCGGTTCGAGAATCGTCGCTTTGACCGTCGTTACCGCGGCGGCCTGCCGGGCGCGGACTTCCGTGCCGACTACGTATGCGGCCTGTGCTCCGCGCCATACATCAATATCTGCGGCGGAATCGCCCACATAATCGAAGCCCGTGGAGGCAAATTGCTGAGCAAGGAACGCAGCTTTGCTCGTTCCCTTGAGATTCACCTTGCCATCGCTGGCATGTACTTCGTCGAAGAAGCCAAGATAGGTAGCGATGGTTTCGGCCAGTTCGCGATCCGCGGCCGTGGTCAGCGCTATCCGGCGCCCGGCAGCTTTTTCACTTTGAATAAGATCGACTACTTCCTGACGATAAGAAAGACGAGCGGGATCGAGATGAATACGGGCAGCGAGTTGACGTTTGAGAAAAGCGCGGCCTGAAAGCAACCACAGTGGGACCAGCAATAGCATGAGCGGGCGGGACCTGAGCGCGGCAAGGGAACACTCCCACAGGAGATTACCCCGGATCAGTGTGCCGTCGAGATCAACGCACAAAACCGGGGACGACGCCTTGGCAGGTTTCGCTCCTGTTGTTGATCCCATGGAATGATCGTCGCATAAGCTGAAGGCGGAAATGTCGGAAGAAGTGGCACACCTAGGTAACCTGAGTAACATGCGCGGCGTGAAGGGGCAGGCTACTATGAATCGAATCGACAGCACTCTGAATCGACGCTGAAAGCAATGCCCCCAAGCAATGAAGACTGACACTACCAAACGAGCTCCAGAGCCCGATGCGCTCGACTTGCTGGCCGAGTATCTTCGGAAACCTGGCGTCATGCTGCCGCTGCTCGGAGTGGTTACCTTCGTACTCTACTGTGGATCGCTAGGGTTCGATTTTGTGTGGGACGACTGGCCGCAGATCGTGAACAGTCCGATCATCCGAAATTGGAGCAACCTGCAGCGAGCCTTCACGAGTGATCTTTGGTATCACGTGGCGCGGCATCAGGTGTATTACCGCCCGCTGTTCGTGGCGTGGTCGATGCTGAATTACACATTGTTCGGCCTGCGGCCCTGGGGATGGCATCTCGGCGCCGTTGTGTTGCATGTAGGCGCGGTGCTGTCGGTGTTCTGGCTGGCGCGCCGGTTGGGATTGGAGTACTGGACGTCGGCACTCACGGCGCTGATATTTGCAGTGCATCCCGTCCACATCGAGCCGGTTGCGTGGGTATCAGCGGCGTCGGACACGATGGTGACCATGTTGTGTGCACTGGCTTTCGTAGCGTTTCTTAACTGGCGCGACGCTGAGCTCACCCCGGGTGGCGGTAAAAGAGTGGCATGGTGGGTCGCCTCGCTCGTGCTGACCCTATGCGCACTGCTGACCAAGGAAATGGCGGTGATATTTCCCGCGCTCGTCGGCATCTACGCGTGGTTGCGCCCCACAGAACAGAAGCCATCATCGGTACACCGTCTTGTTGCAGCGACGATCGCAGCCGGTCCCTATGTCTTAGTTACATTGACGTATTTCCTGCTGCGGAGCCACGCGCTGGCCCATTCTACCGGGCAGTTTGATCCCAGCCACGGGATGATAGACGTTGCGCGCACCTTGCCGCTCGTCTTGTTCACCTATCTGCGTCAGCTGCTGGTTCCGGTTGGTATGACGGCGTTCTACTACACGCCTTATGTGATGAGCGCAGATTTTGGGCAAGTTGTGATTCCAGTATTAGCAGTGGGAGCGGTAACGGCCGGCTTGTGGTATTGGAATCGCCAGGAAAAGAATTGCGTCGTAGCATTTGCGGGATGGTGGCTGATTGTCGGCCTGGCGCCGGCTCTGTACTTGCGAAACTTTGGCAACGGCGATTTTGTCCGCGATCGTTACGTGTATTTGCCTTCGATCGGATTCGCGATGCTAGCGGCAATGGGAATACGCAAGTTGCCAGCTTTCAAGCAATGGAATTCACAAATCGTTCAGGTTAGCGCGGTGGTCGTATTGTGCCTCGGGTATGTGGCTACATCGCTGGCGCAGCAGGTGTATTGGGGCAATGATCTGTTGCTGCTGGTTCGAGGGCAAGCGCTTTATCCGGGAAATCCCTACGTTGTCGCCGGGTTGGCCAAGGAGTATAACCAGCGCGGAGCGCACGATCGCGCGATTGAATTAGCACAGACGGTAGTTAGGGACCATCCCGAGTACGGATATGGGCCTCTGGCGCTGGCGGAGGCGTATATCGGCGCGGGACGTTTTGATGAAGGACGAGTATGGCTAAACCGGGTGAATCCGGATTACGCCAAATCGGAAGTGGGCATGGCGGGACTCGCTGGGCTGTACGGACAGATGGGTGATTACGACCGCGCTTTCGGTCTGTGCTCGGAAATTCTGGAAAAGGAGCCCAACCTATATTCGGCGCTCTACAACTGCGGCAACATTCACTTACTCGACAGCCAGTATCACGAAGCGGAGCAGCTATTGTCGCGCGCGGTGCAGTTAGTACCAGAACAAGCGGCTCCGAGACATTTCTTGGGACGTGCGCTTTTAAAAGACGGTCGTAATGCGGAGGCGCAACCTTACCTGCAGCAGGCGGCTGCGATGGACACGAAGGTTTGGGACTATCACTACTGGCTGGCGGTATCGTTGGAGCAGAGCGGAAATAGAGCTGGCGCACGGACAGAGTACCAGCGTGCGTTGCAGTTGAACCAGGACAGCAAAGAAGCGAAGCTGCGGCTGACGGCGCTGGAGGCGAAGTGAAGAAGGAGACGCAGCAAGGTTCCGGTGGGTCGAAGGTCGAAAATGAGCCCGCGCTGAACGTCGAGATGAGAATTTATCAACAGCCGATGGATGCGTTACAGGCGAGTGAAAACAAAGAAGCAACGACGATCGTTCGGCAAACGCTTCTGGTGCCATGGCTGGTGCTTGCGGTCGTTTTGATGCTTACTGCGCTTTACGTCGCGCCGCGCATTAGCAGCGGCTGGGTTCCGGCCGACGACGGAATTCTGGCTCAAAGCGCACTAAGAGTCATGCAGGGCCAGCTTCCGCAGCGCGATTTTGCGGAAATTTACACCGGCGGGCTGAGTATGATTCACGCCCTGGCGTTTCGCCTTTTCGGCGTAAACCTGATGTCATTGCGTTACTGCGCGCTGTTATTTTGTCTCGCTTGGATTTCCGCCGTTTATTACATCACGTTGCGCTTCACGTCCCCAATCGCCGCAGGTCTGATTACACTAGTCGCCGTGGCTTGGAGTTATCCGAACTATCCCGCAGCGATGCCCTCCTGGTACAACCTGTATTTCGCCACGTTTGGCGCCGCGGCGCTACTGCGATATCTGGATGTTCGTCGCACGAAATGGTTATTCATAGCCGGGGTATGGGGAGGCGTGTCGATCCTTATAAAAGTGATCGGCGCCTACTACATTGCGGGAGCGCTCCTTTTTCTGGCATTTCTGGAGCAGAGCGACACGCAGAGCAAGATGCAGATCGATGAGCCGTGCGAGAATTCGGCACAGCCTGGCAAAAGCGCTGGGCTATACCACCTGTTCGTCGCGACTGCCTTACTGCTGTTCTTGGCGACGGTCGTTTACGTTTTTCATGCGCGGTTGGGACCGGGCGAGTTCTATGATTTCGTACTGCCCTCGACTGTGCTGGTCGTGGCAATCCTACTCGGCGAGCGACTTGGTCCTGGCAATGCACCGCATGCAACAACTGCGGAACGATTCAGTTCGTTGCTGCGCCTGCTATTTCCATTCGTCATCGGTGTGCTGCTCCCGGTAACGGCCTTTCTTTCGCTCTACGCGAAATCACAATCTCTCAGCCAACTGTTTTCGGGAGTGATCTCAAGCGCCATCGCCCGCTCTATCGGATTGGGAGTGATTCGTCCGGCGGGTATTGAGAAGAGTATCTATGCGTTTGCTCTGCTGGGGGTCATCGCGGCGTCTATCTACTGGCGTGAATTTCAAGGCAAGCTAGTAGGGGCGGCCGCGGTTCTAGGTTTAACCGTGATATTAATGAAGGCCGCGACTTCGGGCGAGATCGTTTCAGGAGTGTGGTATTCGGCAGCGACGCTCACGCCATGGATAGTCTTGATGGGAGCAGCATGGGTGCTCACCGCCGCGAAACAGGGCAGCGCAACCAAACTTCAGCGGCAAAGGATCATGGTACTGATTTCGCTGGCCGCGGTGTGCACGCTGGTGCAGTACCCATTTGCCGCGCCTATTTATTTTTGCTATGCGGCTCCCCTAACGTTGCTGGCACTGGTTGCGATCGTGGCGACCGCCAAGAAGCAGCCGGGAACGTACGCACTAGTCTCATTGGCCGGATTCTACCTGCTCTTCGGGATGGTCAGGCTCGTCCCAGATCACATTTATGAATTGACGCATCAGGTGGGGCAGATGGACGAACTGCGTTTGGAGCGGGCCGGCGGATTGCACATCGAATACGCCGCTAATTTCGCAGACTTGATTAAGTTTCTGCAACAGCATTCGCCCAACGGTTTGATGTATGCAGGCAACGATTGTCCGGAGCTGTACTTTCTCTCTGGCCTGAAAAATGTCACCCGCGACGACGGCGGTGCGTCGGAAGAGGATGTTTTGAGGGCACTGCAATCTGATAACCTGAAGCTGGTCGTGATTAACGAATCGCCGTTTTTTCCGTCCGCTAGGATGGGAGTCAAGGTCCGAGAAGAAGTCGAGCGGAAGTTTCCTCAAAGCCAGACGGCGGGAATATTTCACGTTTATTGGCGGCCCTAAATAGACTGTTTCGTCGTTGGTTTGTGCTGGCAGGTCTTATCGTTCCGAGCTGTCAGACCGCACACTGACCTCGTAGATCTGGCAATCTTCGCTATATCCCGCGCACCTTCCGATCACTCGCAGCTTCGCACCGTCCCGATCTAGTTTTCTGAGAAGCCATCCCTGTGGATTGTTATAGGCACCCACCACGACAAATCGCGGATGTGCGGCAATGAAAGCCTGATAAGGTTCCACTCTGCCACGGATCATGGGAAACGCCTCTTTCACTTCCTGATAGTGCGCAAAAACGGTGTCGTGCGCGATGGTTGACGCCGCATCGTCGTCAGTCAACATATACAGGCGTTGCGCAACCTGAGCCGTCTCCTGGTGATCGACTTCGATGAAAGTCAGGCCGGTATTGGCGAGCACCGGAAGTTCGGGCGCAACAGAATCGAGGTGAGTTATGAAAGGAGCGGTCGCGATTTCCGCCTCTAAGTAGCTTGGCGTTGGCGGATAGTGAACCGGTATGATCGGAGGCGGGCTCAAGACGTAAAGCAGTTTCGCTGCCGCAGCGGGAGGAACAAGGCCAGATAATTGATCTACCAGCCATGCTTTACCGGCGGAGTTGAAAAACAGGACAACCGCCAGCGCCAGAACAGCTACGAATCCGGCGATTCTGTTGCGACCGGTGCGGTAACCTAAAAGCAGCGCGGGCACAATGGCCAGGGGGAGCAGCCACACAACGCCATATCGATTGAAGAATGCGGTTCCCATATGGCCAAGCACAATGCCGATGGCCAGCGGCATAAGAGACATGACGGTCAGAAGAAAGTTAAAGGAAACGGAAGTTGCTCGGGAAATCAGAGGCGTGGCTGCCTGTAGTTCACTTCGCCAAACTGGTCCGAGCACTACAAGAAATGCGATGAACGCCAAAGGAGTAATCAAGAACCGAATTGATTCCCAGTAGAAGCTAAGCAACAATAGGGGCGTGACACGATACTCCTTGGCGAACAAAATAGTGGAATGATTGTGCAGGAGTGGTAGATAACTGATCACGCAGCAGAGCGGAACCGCAAGGATTGCCCACAAGGGCCAGTCTGCCTTACGGCGAATCGCAAACCGAAGTACTTCTGCCACGAGAAAAGCCGCATAGACCAACATGCCGAACACGTGCGACAACAGAAGCCCAAATCCGCTTGCCATGACAAGTGCAAGCACCTTTGCACGTCTGTCTGAGTCATCGGTCGCCACTGCCAGGTACCAACTCACGAGTGTCAGTGTCGTAAAGCATAGTAGTATGGAATAGGGCCGTGCTTCGCGTGCCAAGTAAACGAGCGGATTACTCCACAGGAGTAAAGCGCCGATCAGTCCGTAGGTGGCAGACACCAGGCGGCGCAGGAAATAAAACACAATTGCGCTAGAAACAAAATAAGCGACAAGAAACGGTAATCGACAGGACCACGCGCTGATCCCAAACATCGCAAACGAAAGTCGAACCAACAGGTACGAAAGCGGAGGTTGGAGGTCTACGGTGTGGCTGGTCTTGAGAAGCTGGTGAAGAGTTGGCGCCTGCGCGATGTAAAACGTAAAAAGCTCGTCATGATTCAGGTTCCGCGCGACCATGACATTTATGGCGCCCCACCCACAACTGAGAGAAATTACCCCGAAAAGCAGCCAGCCATGCTTGTCCGCGAAGTTCGCAGCGAAGTGGATAAGTCTAACAGTCAGGAACCGGCTTGATCCTGACCTTTCGCCCGAGATTGATGGAAGGGCCGCACTTCCTGCGAACGAACTCATGTGGTCTGCAAACTCTGTTCAGCCGGCTGAATCTTTATTAGAACGGAGTCCCGATCACACGCGTCTTTGCATGGCAGTTTGCAGATAAGATCACTAGAATTCAGCTCGAAATCGTCGTCAAAAAGATTGCCCATACGGAATTGTTCCAATGGCCTGTTTTTTACCAGCTCCGTATAAAGCGGCGAATAGGTATAAGTGAAGCCCGCAGCGCAGGTGAAAACCTGCCCGTCCGGCAAAAGGTTGATGTAGTTGCGGCCAGCGGAACATTGCTTGGGGTTAAAGTCGTCGAAATCCACCAGCGACCTGCGGTCAGCTTGAGTGTATTTTCGCAATAGAGTCTCTTCGGCGCCGCTATAGATGAAGTCGTGATCGACATAGGGATCAACGTGCAGGCTGATCCGGTGTGTTGCCATCAATTCGTCGATAGAGGCAATCACGGGCAAATTGTCGCGCGTCGCCACGATGTTGACGTGAACGTGCAAAAATTCCTGCAATTCTTTTACCCGCGAGACAAAACTCTCTGCGCTCACAAACTCACGGTGAAAGCTGGCATTCAAATGAAAGGGCTGTTTGATTTTCCGGTACACGCTCGCAGGCAGCGATACATTGCTGACGATTCCTAGGAGTTCATGCTTCTTCGGCAGATTATTGACCAAGTCATGAATGCCAGCGTAAAGAAACGGCTCGCCGCCCGATATATAGATCGATGCGGGCGGTAGTTTTTCCAGCGCGGTCAGCCACTGTTCGACACGTTTTTCCGAAGGTTTTGGAAAGACCTTCGCAAAGTCGAACTTCGTGCACACGGTGCAGTAGGTACAAGCGTAGTTGCAGCGGAACGTCGGCCAGAAAAGGACGTGCAAGCGGTTGCTAAACACATTGCGGTAATACGGCTTCAGAAAAAACTTCATCCGAGCCGGAATAAATCGCTGCACGCTCCCCAGATACATTGCGACTCCTCACAATATGTGGACCGCTGCTTGAAACTTCATTCGAACATGTGTTGACTGCAGCGATTGTAGCGCGGAATAAACAGCCTTTAATGTCGATGTAGGAGTTAGTCGGTTACGAAAGATCAGCGCAGCAGTAACCAGTGGCGCAGTGCCGAATGCAAGTGAACTGAGCGGCTGCTCAACGTGGGTTGCCCGCTGCAGCGCCTGAAGCCAGAGTATTCCTGGAAAGCGGTGAGCCCGGCTGGTATTGAAAGTTTAGTCTTTCCCGCTCGATCACCAGCGGCCGGTTGTGTACCTGCGTGTGAATGTTGCCAATGTACTCGCCGATGATGCCCATGAAGAGCAATTGCAAAGACCCTAGGAAAAACATTCCAATAGCGATTGGAGCGATGCCCACTGTGAAATTTCCCCAAAAGCATAACTTATACGCAAAGTAAGCTGTGCCGCCTAGCAGCGAGAGCAAAGAGCCTGCAAAGCCTGAGAACGTGACCATGCGCAGCGGTACCTTGGAAAGTTTGGTTATGCCGAGCATGGCGAGATCGTAGAGCGTATAAAAATTGTTCTTGGACTTGCCACTCTTGCGGCGCTGCTGTTCGTACAGAACTTCGGTGTGGGGAAGGCCGATCTCAGCGATCATGCCGCGGAAGTATGGATATGGATCGCCGAACTGGCGGACCAGGTCGATCACTTGACGGTCATATAATCCAAAGCCGGTAAAGTTTTCGTACGTCTCGATATCGTCGGAGAGCCGGTTGACGAGGCGGTAGAAAAGTTTTCTGACCAAAAACATGGGTGCGGATTCCCGGCTCTGGTGTTTGACGGCGATCACGATGGGAATGCCTCTCTCCCACTGTTCCAACAATTCGGCAAGGACCTCAGGGGGGTCCTGCAAGTCGGACATGAGAACGACGATGGCGTCGCCCTGGGCCTGAAGCAGTGCGTGCATTGGGGAACGCACGTGTCCGAAATTACGTGCGTTGCGGATCACCTTGACATTCGAATCCGCGGCGGCGATGTCGCGAAGGACGGGGAAGGTGTCGTCGCGAGAGGCGTTGTCGATGAAGATATGCTCGTAGCGATACTTTCCCAGATTCAACATTAAATTGCGCACGCGCTCGTAAACCTCGCGCACGTTGCCTTCTTCGTTGAAGCAGGGCGTCACCACGCTGACCGTTTTCATGGGCTCGGCGCTCATTTGCCGCCTGCTTTGGCCGCGTGCGCCACAGCCTTGGGCGCAAGGCCGCGGTGATAAATCAATTCGGTGAGTGATGGGATGTTCGCGTAAGGGCTGTCAATGGCGTCGATCATGACTGGCTGATCTTTGCTGACAGTCTTCCGAATGACCTCGCCGCGCATCAGCTCGCGGCAGGAAATCTGCCCCTGCTGTAGCGGAATCGCGAGATACACATCGGCATCCTGGAGAACGTGGCCAGGCGGAAGATCGCGTTTTGCATAGACTCCGCGCACCAACGCATCGAGATACTCGATTTCTTTCTGCGGAGGCAGGCGCTTTTGGGTCCCCGGCGCTCCGCACATTCTTTTGGCGCGCTGAAAAGCTTTGAACCAGGTATCGACCTGCTCCGGCACAGAGCAGTATGGGGAAACCGTCATACCCTCGGTCTGGATATCGATATGGCGTTCGAACGTCCGCGCACCTTTGGCGTACGCCATAAGCATGGATGAGGTCCAGTCGTGGTACTCATGCGTGGAAAATCCGATAATGCGATTGGAATAACGGCTGCGAAGAAAATCGATCTGATTCAGTTCGATATCGCTGTCTTCTGACGGGTATAGCGAAACGCAGTGGTTGATCGCCAGCGGGATATGGCGATTGTCGAAGAACGTTACCAGATCGTCGATGTCCTTGAGCGAGGAGCCTCCTGTTGAAACAATTGCCGGCTTCTTCGTCTTTGCAATCTTTTCGATCAGGATCCAGTCGTTGCAGTCGGAGCTGGCGATCTTCAGAATGGGAATGCCGAGCTCGCAGCAGAAATCGACGGAACTTTCGTCGAACGGCGTTGCCATCGGAATGCAGCTGGCCTCGCGGATGGCCTGCACCAGCTTGGCATAATCCTCTAACCGGAGGCGGGTCTCGAGCGTTTTCTTGATATATCGAATGTCATCCCGATGCCGGAAGTCCTGATGGATGAAGGTGTCGACATCGCGGAATTGCAATTTGATGGCGGCGCGTACGTTGTTGAAGCGCACAACTTGCGCGAAGTTATTGATAATCTTAAGTCCCCGCTGCAAGTCGCCCAGGTGGTTATTGGCCAACTCCAGCACGAATAACTCGTCGAATATGTCGTTACCAGTCATGAGGTCGCTTTTCCGTCTGATGGCTTTACCGTATCGCAAAGTGACTTGTCAAAAGTATGTTAGTGTCCTTATTCCTTGATCACATTGTCCATTAGTTCAGTCTCATCCAGGAATGGGTACATGTCCTCTAGATTGGGAGATACGATCCGCCCATCGGCCAATTGTCGAGCCTTCGATCGGGGCTCGAATTCCTGATTGCGATCCACTAAAACATCGACTAATGCGGGTCCATCGGCTGCCAGTGCCTGATCGATCGTTCCCATCTGCGACTGACGGTCGACCCGGGTCGAGGGAATGCCATACGCGCAGGCCACTTTGACCATGTCGGGGAGGGACGCGCCGCTGGCGATGCTCTCCCCCGTGAGTCGCCCGAAAAACCCGGTTTGCGTCATGCGCATCGACAGATAGCCGGAGTTATTCAGAACGAAAATCTTGATCGGCAAGTGATGATGAACAATTGTTTGCAGCTCCTGGACGTTCATCTGGATGCTGCCATCTCCGGCAATGCAGACCACCCGTTTGCCAGGCCGCGCGAAAGCGGCGCCGATCGCGGCCGGCAGGTCGTATCCCATGGAGGCAGAACCAGAATTAGAAATAAGGCGTTGTTGTCGGCGCAGACGCATCGTCTGAAAGGGCACGATGCACGCGGTAGCATTGGCGCAGACCACGACGTCATCTTCCGCCAGCTTTGCTGACAACTGCTCGACAAAGTAATACGGATTCATGGGCGGTCCCGGCTGGCGCTGTCGCTCTTGCACGACGGGATAGCGTTGAACTCGCTCCCGGCACCACGACAGCCATGCCGTGTGAGCTTCAGGGTGACGGTTGCCAGCGTCGCGCTGGGCATCCCACTCCTCCCGGAGTGCCACTAGGAACTGCTTGAGATCGCAATGAATAGCCAGGTCCGGCTGAACCGTAGGTTTGTGAAATTCGGCTGCGTCGATATCGACTTGGATCTTGAACGCGCGCGAGGCGAACGACTGCCAGTTATAGCTGGTTTGACGGATGTTGAGCCGCGATCCCAGAATCAAAAGAACATCGGCACTCTGTACGGCGAAGTTTCCGGCGCGATCGCCAATCGTACCTTGCCGTCCGCAAAACAAGGGATCGTCAGAGGCGACGATGTCGTGGGTCCACGCGGTGGTTACAGGGATTCCAAGACGGTGGATGAGATCATCGAACTCCGCGACCGCTTGACTGGCGCGAACGCCGGTGCCAGCCAGAACCACGGGACGCTTCGCGTTTCTGATGCATTCGAGAACGCGCTGGCAGTAAGACCTGAGCCGAGAAGGATCGCCGGCAATAGGGTCCGCGGCGGCAGCATCCTCCGCTGGATCGTAAGCGCGGAGGTTGGCCGGGTCGATGATCGCAGCCTGGACGTCAACCGGAATATCCAGCCAGCAAGGGCCGGGACGTCCACTCTGCGCGAGGTGCCATGAACGCTCAAGGTGATATCGAATTGAGCAGGGATCGTCGATCATCACCGCATACTTGGTGATGCCGCCGACCATGGCAACGATGTCGACTTCCTGGTCGCCCAGTTGACGCAGGCCGGTAATACCTTGGGCGCGCATGCATGTTTCGCGTTTCACCTGTCCGGAGATAACCAGCATAGGCACGGAGTCTGTCCAGGCGCCAAAAACTCCGTTGAGAGCGTTGATGGCCCCGGGTCCGGTCGTCACATTGACTACGCCGGGCAGTCCGCTAACACGAGCGTAGCCCTCCGCCGCCATCGCGGAAGCCTGCTCATGGTGATTGCACACATACTGGATGCGAGGTTCGTGACCAATGGAATCGTTCAGATGCATGGCGCCGCCGCCCGTAACCAGAAAAATGTGGCGTACACCCCAATCGACGAGCCGGCCTGTAATGTAATCAGAAAGTTTCATCGCCATGCGGCCTCGGAAGTCACTTGGGAGCGGATTTGCAAGCGAGTCTTTGAGTTCGAGTTGCGCAGCGAGATCACAGGGTTACTGAGCCCGAGCTGACGGATTTGAGCGCGGATCTCGTCGTCGTGCAGCAATGTAGTAATGATGATTGGTTCGGCTGTGCTGGCGATATGCTGAGGACCCACAACGGGGGTGCCCGCAAACGCCTTATCCTTCAGTATTGGGTTGTTGTCTACCAAAGCGCGAATTGTAAGTTGCGCGAAACAAGGCAATGCAAGAAGCTTCATCGCCAACTGACCTGCGCCCCAGAGAATGACCTCCGAAGTATTTGTTAGATGTTTGGCCAAATGCTGGTTGATCTGTTCCATCTGCTCAGCGGAATGCTGGATATAGGAATCGATGGCTGACGGTAATTCGCGGTCCCGCACCACCGCGCGCTCCTCGGCAATTTCACCCTGATCGCGGAAAATTCCAAAGACCGCGGGATAAAGCGTATCCGCCGCTGTCTGAATCAGCTTTTGTTCTACCAGAACCGGCTTGAAGCCGAAGCGGCGAGCGGCATTTTCAAGCGCGCATTTTGAAAAATGGTTAATGTGTTCGGTGTTGAACTCTTGGAACGGGGCGTATAGATAATCGCCATACCGCGTGGCGTCAGGGGTCTCGAGATATAAGTAACCTCCCGGCGCTAGCACACTGCGGGCAGCCGCGAAGAACGCTGGGATGTCATAGACGTGTTCGAGCACGTGGCTGAACACGACGCAGTCGAACTTGGGCATGTGCGCCGGGGCTGAACCGATGGAGCCCACGTAAGTCTCGAATCCCCGCTCGCGGCATGCCGCCGCACAGCGCGGCGAAGGATCGAGACCGGCGACAGCCGTGAATCCCTGATTACGGAGAGCGGTCAGCAATCCGCCCGTCGCGCAGCCGGCATCGAGAACACTCGCGGAGCGTGCGGGCACGGCGCGAGCGATGTCGCGCGCGGCTGTCGCGAGTCGAGCGCCATCGTAGGAGGAAACGCCACTGCCCGTAGCCGTCGCCGAGTCGTCATACTTGGACCACTCGCAGTAAAAGTAATCGTAGTCACGCTGCGTGGCTGCGGGATCGGCGTAAACAAAACCGCAGCGGTGGCACACGACCACGCCGTATTCGCTCGGAAGGGGATAACCGTCGGGAACGACGAACCGCTGATGATGACAAAGCGTGTGTCCGGTTGCGCCACAAACACCGCAGGCGCGATGCGGTTGAGAAGCGGGAGTGGCAGTGCTATGCATGGAACCCTCTGGCGGCGATGTCGGCCTTCACAATCTCGCGCTCGACAAAAGGTTCTCCAGAAAACCATTGGTAGGTTCGGCGAATGCCTTCGCGCAGTGTTACCTGGGCGCTGAGGCCTAGTTCTTCGCGCGCCCTCGCCGTGCTCGGTACATAACGGTGCACTGGTGCTCCAGGGATAGGGGCGGAAGCGATCTCGACATTGGCGACGGGTGGCACCGCAATAGCGACTTCATGCGCGAGGGTAGCGATGTTCACCGCATCTTCGGAGCCGACGTTATAGGCCCGGCGCGACTGACCCTTGAACAGAATCGTCCACAACCAGACCATAAGATCGGAAGCGTAAAGATAAGATCGCACTGCGGAACCATCTCCATGGACGCAAATCGCCCGGCGAGGCAGCCGATCATGGTTGAGATGATCGCCATTAATGCGATCATTAATAAAATTGCCAATCGCAAAGTGTGCGTCGAGCTGCATGTACGGGCCGACGAATGCGAAGCAGCGAGCAATCTTGACTTCGAGAGTGGAGGTGGTGGCGAGCGAGCATAACAACTCCGCCGCTCGCTTGCCCTCGGCGTAGGCGCTTGAGGGGTCAAGCGGATCGGGGCCTCCGGAAAACGATTCCCGCACATGAGTTACTTCCGGCGGTTGAGTTCCATAGACCGCGCCCGAGCTGACAAACAGCAGCTTCCTTGCAGCTTTTGCCGTTGCAAAGTCTAACGTGCGTCGTGTGCCCTCGACGATCGTGTCAAACATTACCAGCGGCGCTTTCCGATTGAGGGTGGCGCTGGCTTCGGTTGCAGCGTGAATGACGTGCGAAAACGCATCTTGCGGGAATGCATCGCGGCGGACATCGGTTGCGTACAGTGCAATGGACCTGTCGCGAGCGAGGTGCGGAGCCTTCTGTGCCAGAGCCTGAGGGTGTCGCGCAACCGCGACCGCACGAGCATTGAGATCCAATCGCTGGTTTGCCCATGCAAAGGTCTCCAACAGCCAGCATCCAAAAAATCCCGTGGCACCAGTGATCAGAATGCGCTCGGCGCGCAACTCCTGCCACAAAGCCTCGGTGCGCGCGAGGATGTCATCGAGATCCTGGGACAGCCGATTTGTCGTCGCTCCCCGAGTCATTGTCGTCGATCCCTTATGCTCCGCGAACGGCGGACGCAGCTTTTGGAAGCTGGTGAAAGGTCTCTGCCATGTAGTCGAGCATTGCTTGCGTGATGCCCGGGTAGAGGCCGATCCAAAAGACGTTATTCATGACAAAGTCCGTGTTTCGCAAATCCCCGGCAACGCGCTTCTGAATGTCGCGATACGCGGGTTGACGCAGCAGATTGCCGCCGAAAAGCAGGCGGGTAGCGATGTTTCGCGATTCCAGAAAACGCACGACTTGGTTGCGGGTCATCGGACCGCCATTACGCACGGCAAGCGGAAAGCCGAACCAGCTCGGATCCGAATGCTCCGTGGCCTTGGGCAAAATGAAAATGTCGTCAAGATCCCCGAGCGCGTCATGAAGTTTGGCGAAGTTGGCGCGGCGCGCGGCAATAAAGCCGGGCAGTTTCTTGAGTTGCGCAACTCCGACGGCAGCTTGCATGTCCGTCGCTTTGAGGTTGTAACCGATATGGCTGTAAATATATTTGTGATCGTAGCCTGTTGGCAGGTCGCCGAGTTTCCACTCAAAGCGGCAACCGCAGGTGTTCGACTTTCCGGGATCACACCAGCAGTCGCGGCCCCAATCGCGAAACGAGTCGGCTAACTTCTTGAGCGCTGGGGACTGTGTGAGCACGCATCCCCCTTCGCCCATGGTGATGTGGTGCGCGGGATAAAAACTGGTAGTGGCGAGATGACCGAATGTGCCAACGCTACGGCCCTTGTAGAGCGAGCCGACAGCGTCGCAGCAATCCTCGATCACCCACAGGTTGTGTTTCGTCGCCAGCGCCAGCACAGCATCAACGTCAAAAGGATTGCCGAGCGTGTGCGCCAGCAGAATGGCTTTTGTGCGATCTGAAATTGCGTTTTCAACCTGAGTTATATCTATGTTGTAAGTCGGCAGTTGTACGTCGACGAATACAGGGATGAGCCCGTTCTGAATAATCGGGTTAACCGTGGTCGGGAAGCCCGCTGCCACCGTAATGACCTCATCCCCAGCGGAAAGCTTGCGTTCCCCGAGCGATGGAGATGTAAGGCACGAAAGCGCAGCCAAGTTTGCGGAAGATCCTGAGTTGACGAGTGAAGCGCAGCGCACACCCATGAACGCGGCAAACTCGCGCTCAAACTGCGCAGCAAAGCGGCCGGTAGTAAGCCAGGCGTCCAATGATGCCTCTACCAGAAATTCGAGCTCGGTCGAGTCAAAGACCTTCCCAGAGACGGGTATGCTGCTCTGTCCTGGCACGAATACCGGTGGCGTTAGCGCGACAGCATAATATTGCCGGATGAGCGCCCGCACTTCTTCACGGAGCTGGTTCGCAGTTTTCGATTGTTTGCTGGTGGTCATTGTCGTCATGGTCAGGTTATCCCCGTCCCGCTTGAGCCATGGCTGAGGGAGCACCTAGAAATTCGCGATACCATTCGAGTGTCCGATCAAGGCCGGACTCGAGCGTAAACCGAGGCTGCCAGTCGAGCACAGTGCGAGCCCGCGCAGCGCTCAAGAACTGGTGACGAATTTCGTTGCTGGCTCGGTTCAGTACCTCAGGGTGCAGAGACGATTGCATCTTTCGCAGAATCAGCTCCACGATGTCGATTACGCTTACCTGACTTTCATTGGAAAAGTTAAAGGCCTGGCCGCGGAGCGCGGGATTCGAGGCAAGCCGCTCTGCGAGCAGCATGTAGGCGGCTGCGCCATCCTCAATGTAGAAATAATCACGGACAAATTTGCCGTCCGACCGCACGATCGGCCGCTCTTTGCGAATAATTGAGCGAATCGTACCGGGGACGACGCGGTTCCAGTTAAGGTCGCCACCGCCGTAGAAATTTCCACAGCGTGTGATCGCGACCGGCAAGTTATAGCTCGCCGCGTAACTCTGCGCGAGCAAATCTGCGCATGACTTACTCACGTCATAAGGATGGCGTCCTTGCAATGGCATGGTCTCGTCGTATGGCAGTTGCTCTTGATCACCGTAGGCTTTATCCGACGAGGCGACGACGATCGACGCTACTTTGGGTGAGCGTCGGCAAGCCTCGAGCACATTCCATGTACCTTCAATGTTGGTTGAGAAGGTCGAGACGGGATTGCGATTGGCGATTCCGACAATAGTCTGGGCGGCGAGGTGAAATACGATTTCGACTTCATACTCGCCGAGTGCACGTTCGATCAAGTCTCGGTCCGTAATATCGCCGCGGACGGTATTGACCTGCTCAATGCGCCCGCTGCGGACCAATTCGCTCTGAGGTACCCAGTCGCGCACCACGCAGACGACACTCGCGCCGTTCTCAATCAGTTGCTTTACCAGCCACGATCCCAGCAATCCAGTACCGCCGGTGACGAGGACCGAGCGATCTCGCCAGAATGAGGTCATTTCGCCCACACTTTCCAGGGAGTTCGTTCGCTTGCCCAAAGCTCATTCAGATGTTGGTATTCGCGATAAGTGTCCATGGCGAAGAAAAACCCATCATGGTGATAGGCCATGAGCTGTCCTTCGCGCGCCAGACGCTCCAGAGGTTCACGTTCGAGGACGCACTCCGGCCCTCCCAGATAGTCGAGCACGCGGCGGTTGAAGACGAAAAAACCCGCGCTGATTAGTCCGTTGGCTTTGGGCTTTTCCATAAAGCGTTGAACTGCGCCATTCGCATCGGTTTCGAGCACTCCGAAGCGCGAGATCGGGGAAACAGATGTAACCGTGGCGAGACGGCCATGCTGGCGATGAAAATCGAGCAGACTGTTGATGTTCACATCGCTTAGGCCATCGCCATAGGTCAACAGAAACGTATCGTCATCCTCGAGATAGCGGGAAACCCGCTGCAAGCGTCCTCCCGTCATGGTTTCAAGACCGGTGTCGGCGAGGGTGACGGAAAAGTCCTGTTCCTCGTGGGAGTCCATGAATTCGATATGTGATTTCCGACCCAGGCACATCTTGAAGTCGCTGTTCATGGCCTCGTAGTTCAAGAAGTAATCCTTGATCATGTTGCCGCGATATCCGAGGCAAAGAATGAACTCGCGCATGCCGTAGTGGGCATACATTTTCATGATGTGCCACAGAATCGGCCGCCCACCCACCTCGACCATAGGTTTCGGGCGGAATTCGGTTTCTTCCCGGAGACGGGTGCCTAATCCACCACACAGAACGACAACCTTCATATCTGGGTTCCTGGCAGCGCCGGCGACCGGCGCCGGCTGGTATCTTTTGGACGTTGTACTTCTGAACGTCGTTACGTATGAATGCGCTACGCGGACTTATCTGCATTGCTTATCGTCAGAAATCTGGTCCGCAAATCAGTTATCCCACATGCGGGCGTGGAAGGCAGTATTACGGAAGTCATCAAGTGAACATTCATTCGAGCGTAAGCGGCGGTCGAAAATCAGCGATCGCTCGGTAGAGATCGGTTGGTGCTGGCAAAAGAGATATGACGATGACCGAAGAAACTAAATGACACTGAAAACACAAGAACAATCGCGCCCGCGATATAAGGAGCACTCCGATCATGTCCGGGCTGGCGACGGATGATGCCGACGACGAATGGAAGTGCGGCTGCGGAAACGACCATGCTGGTGGCGTAAACACCCACGCAGCGGATCCATTCTTTCAGATAGTTTCCTTTGGTTCTGAAAACAAACCACTTATATCCGAAGAAAGAGAATGTGATGCTGAAAAGATTAGCCAAGAGGCTAGCGAGAACGTACCCGTAAGCGAAGACGGAATTTAGAAGCAAGGTGAACAACGCAAAGCAGCCGTACCCGAAAGCCGTATTGCACGCGCCGACGGCTAAGTACCGAATGAGCGTCAGCTTGCGTTGATGAGCTGCTCCAGCACTCGGCCCGGCGAGCGGAGGCAACTGAGAGACAGCCTGATGATTGTCCATCCGCATTTGTGATTATGGTAGTTGGAGGAGCTGGGAACACACAGGTTACTATCGTTACCATCACGATTGGGTGGGAGCCGCCGCGCGCCTAGGGAAGATGTCTCCGACACGGCGGATCTCCGCGCCCACCGCTTTCAGTTTTTCCTCGATATTTTCATATCCGCGGTCGAGATGATAGACGCGGTCGATAATCGTCTCGCCGTCGGCCACTAATGCCGCCAGAACGAGCGATGCGGAGGCGCGCAGGTCTGAGGCCAGAACGGCCGCGGCACTGAGCGGAGTTCCGCCGCGAATGATGGCGCGCCTTCCTTCTATCTTGATATTAGCTCCCATGCGCACCAGTTCTTGTGCGTGCATGAAGCGGTTTTCAAAAATATTTTCCGTGACTATCGACGTGCCTGCTGCCTGCGTCGTGAGCGCCATATATTGCGCCTGCATGTCGGTGGGGAAGCCGGGATACTCTTCCGTGTTCATATCCGCGGCAGCGATAGGTCGATCTCCCATCACGCGGACAGAATCGGCTTTGACCGCTGTCTTCACTCCCGCTTCGGCCAGCTTCTGCAGAATGGCGGTGAGGTGCGTGGGATCGCATCCGGCGATGTTGAGATCGCCCCCGGTCAGCGCGCCGGCGACAACGAATGTTCCCGCTTCGATGCGGTCGGGAATGATGCGATGCTTGGCACCGTGCAGTTTGGTGACACCCTTCACACGAATCGTGGACGTGCCGGCTCCCTCGATTTTCGCTCCCATGGCGTTGAGCAGCGCAGCCAAGTCGGCGACTTCCGGCTCGCAGGCGCAATTCTGCATGATCGTCTCGCCCTCAGCCAGCGTAGCCGCCATCATCAAATCCTCGGTGCCCGTGACGGTGATTCTGTCGAAAACAATTTCCGCGCCGCGCAGGCGGCCGGCAGTGGCCTCGACATAGCCGTGCTCCTGCGTGATCTTCGCGCCTAGGCGCTCCAGCCCTTTGATGTGCAGGTCGATGGGGCGCGCGCCGATAGCGCACCCGCCTGGCAGTGAGACCCGCGCACGGCCGCATCGCGCCACCAGCGGCCCCAAGACCAGCGTCGAAGCGCGCATCGTTTTGACGAGTTCATACGATGCTTCAGGAGTAGCCAGCGCGCGAGCGCAAATCGTTGTCCTATGATGTGCGCGTCCATAGCCGAGTTCGACTTCGGCACCCATTGCGGCGAGAAGCTTACGCGTGGTCCCGATGTCGCGCACCTGAGGAATATTTTCAAGAATCACCGGCTCGTCCGTGAGCAATGCTGCCGCCATGCAGGGAAGCGCGGCATTTTTTGCGCCGCTGATGCGGACCGTTCCCAGCAGAGGATTTCCGCCTCGAATTATGAGTTTATCCATATCGTGATGCGGTCCCGCGCGGTCGAATTCAAGCTATCCGCGTAGATTCCATTCTAGCGGCGGATGCCGAGTGACGCTCGGACCTAGGTATTGATCCCAAAGGCACAGCCGGTTCAAAGCCGATCGCGTTTCACAATCGCTTTCTCTGCGTTGGCTGCCGCGATCGCTTCGCCGACATGTCCGCCGGTTCGCTTGAGTGCCCTCACGGCCTCGCCGCGTCGAACTCCCGCCTTTGCCATCACAAAAGCGATCGGCATGCTCCCGGCTGTGTTAAGCAGTTTGCGCGCACCCACACGATCGAGTCCCACCGCATTTTCTAAAATGCCGATTCCGCGCTCCCTCAGTTTTTCATTTTTCAAACGGAGATTGACCATGAGGTTGCCGTAAACATGTCCGAGGCGAGTCATAGCGCCCGTCGACAGCATGTTCAGGATCATCTTCTGTGCGGTTCCGGCCTTCATGCGCGTGGAACCAGCCACAACCTCGGCCCCAACCTCAGCCACAATGGCCACGCCGGCCGCGTCGCCAAGCGGGGATTTCTGGTTGCTGACCACGGCAACAGTTTTCGCGCCGCGAACACGGGCGTATTCAAGGGCGGCGATTGTATAGGGCGTGCGTCCGCTGGCCGCGATTCCGACGACGACATCTTTTCTGGTGGGCTTCCGCTTCGCGATATCGTGACGTCCGCGCGTGCGCGAGTCTTCGTCAGCCTCCACGGCCGATCCGAGCGCCCGGTTGCCGCCTGCGATGACGAATTGCACCGTGCGGGGGGCAACGTCAAACGTCGGAGAACACTCGACCGCATCGAGCGCGGCGATTCGTCCGCTGGTGCCGGTCCCTACATAGATCAGGCGTCCTCCGTTCGAGAGTGCCGTGACAATCAGATCGATGGCCTTCGCGATCTCCGGTAGTGCGCGCCTCACGGCAGCGGCAACCTTGGCGTCCTCCGCATTGATGATGCGAGCGATCTCGAGCGCAGACCTGCGATCGAGTCCAGAGGACGCCGAGTTTGTTTTTTCCGTGCTTAGGCGGCGAAGCTCCGCGATCGCCGGTTTACGGCGACTCGATAGTTTGTGCGCTTTTCGGCTCAAGCTTTCGTCCCCAACGCTTCCATCACCGCGTCGTAAAACGCCGGCCGCACTTGCTTGATGGCTTCGTTCCGGCAGTCGGGCCAGGTGCGGTTGGTCAGCAAGGTGATCGAAACCTGGCGTTCTGGATCGATCCACAGCGATGTTCCGGTGTAACCGAGATGCCCGATTGAACGCGACGACAAATACTTCCCGGATTGCGATGGCAGTGATGGCGTATCCCAACCAAGCGCTCGCGAAGTTCCCGCGGGCGCAGATTCGCGGCGCGTAAATATCTGCACAGTTGTCGCACGTAGAATCGGCTGTCCGCCGTTGAGCATGGAGTGCGCAAAAGTGGCCAGGTCTTCGGAAGTCGAAAACAGGCCGGCATGCGGGGCAATGCCGCCGAGCACGCGCGCATTCTCGTCCTGCACCTCGCCCTGAATCAGGCGATGCCGGAACGTACGATCGTCGGCCGTCGGCGGAATTGTACCCCTCAAGCCGGGTGCGGGATTGAATGTCGTGTGCGTCATGCCAACCGGGCCAAAGATTTCGCGCTGACAAAATGTGTCGAGCGATTCATCGGCGAGTCGTTCCAGAGCTATGCCGAGGATGATAAAGCCGATATCGCTATATTCGCTGCGCGTGCCGGGCGCAGCCGTCAGAGAAGTCGTGAATGCGGCTTGCAATAATTGCTCGCGAGTGTTCGCCCGCAGAAAAAGTCTCTCGTAGGCAGGCAGTCCCGAGCTGTGGGCGAGAAGCATGCGCAGCGTGACCGTACCGCGGCGAGGATCGTTCTCGGCAAATTGTCCCGTGAATTCGGGGACGATGGCGCTGACCGGCGCTTCAAGATCAAGCAGGCCGCGTTCATAGAGAATCATTGCCATCGTTGTCGTGGCCACAACTTTAGTGAGCGAAGCGAGATCGAAAAGAGTAGAAGTGTTGACTTCAGGCGCGCCCGCATCGTAAGTGAAACGTCCGCAGGCCTTGTGCGCTAAGAACTCGCCGTCCAACGTGACCGCAAGCGAGCAGCCGGGGAACGTCTGCTCCGCGATCGCTTTTTTTAGAATGTCGAAAGCGCCACGAAATCGCTCTTCCTGCGCGCCAAGATTGCGCACCAGAAAGGAAAAACCGGGCTCTCTATAAGGCAGCGTCGAGTCCAAGGTAATTTTGTGAACTGATGGGGTTATAGCAAACGCAGCCAGTGGTGGCAATCCGGGAGTTACTTCCAGGGCATCCTTTGTAACGTCATCCTTGAGCCCCCTCTTCGCGGTCATGTACAGTCACAGCAGACGTGAAACACCTAGCGCAAAGGTTGCCATTCGTCGCTTTCCTGCTTGTTGCCTCTGCATTTTCCCAAACCCCGCCCGATTCCCCTCTCGCCGTTCTCGATCCCATCATCAACGATGCCATCTCTCAGCGGCAGATTCCGGGCGCTGTTCTCATTGTCGGTCACAACGGACAGATAGTTTATCGTAAAGCTTACGGCAGCCGCGCGATCATACCGCGGCAAGAAGCGATGACGCTCGACACCGTCTTCGATTGCGCCTCTCTGACCAAGGTCATTGCCACCACGACCGCGATCATGCAGCTCTGGGAGCAGGGCAAATTCCGCATGAACGATCCCATGGCCAAGTACATCCCGGAATTTGCGCAGAACGGAAAGCAGGACATTACCATCCGGCAGTTGCTAGTGCATTACTCAGGACTGCCTGACGACCTGGACTTGATCAAGAAGTGGGAAGGCAAAGAAACCGCGTATCGGATGGCGTTCGAAATGTCCCCAGAACGCCCACCCGGCGCCTCTTTTGTTTACAGCGATATCAATTTCATCGTGCTGGGAGCCCTCGTCGAGCGGCTCTCTGGTGAGTCGCTCGATGAATATGCGCAGCGACATATTTTCGGACCGCTAGGGATGAAGGAGACTCGTTTCCTTCCTCCGTCATCGTGGGAGCTGCGGATCGCTCCCACCGAAGAGGATGAGAACCACCGCCTGCTGCGCGCCGTAGTGCATGATCCCACAGCCCGCCGGATGGGTGGCGTGGCTGGTCATGCCGGAGTATTTTCGACCGCCGACGATCTGGCGATCTTTGCCCAGACTTTGCTCGATGCGGGCCGCAACGTGCTGACTCCTCCGGCAATCGCGAAGATGATCGCGCCGCAGCAGCCCGTGAACGGCACGACATTGCGGGGATTCGGTTGGGATATTGATTCCCCATTTTCGACGAATCGCGGCGAACTTCTGCCCGTGGGTAGTTATGGCCACACCGGGTTCACGGGAACTTCGCTATGGATCGATCCAACGACGAGAACTTACATCGTGCTGCTGACGAATGCCGTACACATGAATGTGGTTCCCGAGGTCTTGGCTAGGAAAGAGAAGGGAAGCGCGGTCGCACTCAGAACCAAGATCGCAACGGCAGTGACGGCGGCGCTCGCGCTCGATCCGTCCGAAGCCGAGAAGTTACGCGTGGCCACCATCACCGGATACAACGAAATGCAAAGTGCGGCGCGCAAGCTCGCGGTTCGGAACGGCACAGTGAAAACGGGGATCGACGTTCTGGAGGATACAAAGTTCGCGGCTCTACATCCCGCCAAGGGGGGAGCTCCGCGCAGTATCGGACTGCTGACGAATCAAACCGGTCTCGATTCGGAAGGCCGCCGCACGATTGACGTGCTCGCTGGCGTGTCGGGAATTTCGCTGGATGCGATTTTCAGTCCCGAGCACGGTGTCGCCGGAACGCTCGACACACTCCACGTAAAAAATTCAAAAGACGCCGCGACCGGAATCGAAGTTTACAGCGTTTACGGAGGGAGCGATGCCGCCCGTCGCCCGCCAGCGGATGTATTAAAGCGGTTGGATGAGGTGGTCATCGATCTGGCCGACGCTGGCGCCCGTTTCTATACCTATGAGGCGACAGTAGGAAATTTCCTTGAGGCTGCGGCGAAGACCGATATCGAAGTGGTCCTTCTCGATCGCCCAAATCCAATTACGGGATCGTTTGTGCAGGGCCCGGTTTCGGATGCTGGCCAAGAGAAGTTTACGAATTATTTTCCCGAGCCCGTGCGTCACGGAATGACTTTGGGCGAGCTGGCAAAAATGGTGAATGCTGAGCGCCACATCGACGCGAAACTCGATGTCGTCATGATGGAAGGCTGGCAGCGAGGCGACTGGTTCGATTCCACCGGTGTCCTGTGGGCGAATCCTTCGCCGAATATACGCGACCTGAATCAAACCACCCTCTACCCCGGCGTAGCAATGATCGAAGGCACCAATGTTTCCGTGGGTCGTGGAACCGATACGCCATTCGAAGTGGTAGGCGCGCCCTGGATCAAGAGCAAGGAACTGGCTGTCTACCTGAACAATCGCACTGTTCAAAGCGTGCGCTTCGTGCCGATTGCTTTTACACCATCAGCAAGCAATTTTTCCGGCCAACGATGCGAAGGTGTGAACCTGATCGTCACGGACCGCAATACGCTCGATTCGCCGGAGCTTGGCATAGAACTGGCAGCGGCGCTCCACAAGTTGTATCCGAACGACTTCAAACTCGAGAGGATGGCTGACTTGCTCGTCAATCAATCTGTGTTCGACGCAATCGAAGCGGGCGAAGATCCCCGGCGGATTGCCGAAGACTGGCAGGATCGGCTCACGGAATTCGTGCAACTGCGGGAAAAGTATTTGCTATATAAGTAGCGCACTTCGACACAAGAAAGTATTCTACGACTCCGGTTCTTATAGCCACATTTGTTTCATATCGCCTAAGCTAAACCCTCGGTTACAATGCGGTGTAAGCAGGCTCCCTATGACCGAAAATGTGGTTCAAATCCCGAGTGCGTTTTACCGTTGCGCCGGCCCGAATTGCGGGGTTCTAAAAGGCGCGAGCGACCGCTGGTGGGTCATGTGGAGTTCCTTCGACGACCATGATGCTCCCGTCATGCATCTGGCTCCATGGGACGACAAACTGGCCGTCCAGGCAGGCGCATTGCACGTTTGCGGCGAGGGTTGCGCGCACAAATTGCAGTCGCAGTTCATGGGCAATGTTCTGGAGAACCGGTCGCGGAAAAGCGCCGGTTAGGCTCCCAACAACGCAGATCGGACGAATAACGGTCTCACAGATAACCGCCACAATCACCGGAGCATCTGAAATTGTGAGCGTGCTCCATGGTTCAGGAAGGTTGATATTCGATGAACATGCGTGCTGCTTTGACGTTCGTTCTACTGGCGGGCACTGCCGTCGCTCAGTCTACTCTCGCCCCCGATCTCGCTAAGCCCGCGGTGGAGGGCGAGAAGCCTACGTTGACCATTCCAGCGGGAACTACGATTCCGTTGGCGCTAAAGCAGGCGATTTCGACCAAGAACGCTAAGGACGGAGACCCTGTCTACGCGGTAACGGCGTTTCCCTATGTGGTCAACGATCGCATCGTGGTGCCCTCGGGCACGTATATCCAGGGAAAGATCGAGCATGTGCAGCGCGGCGGCCACATCAAGGGACGTGCCGAAGTTCTGATCCATTTCACTTCGATGATTTATCCCAACGGCTATACCGTCATGCTCGGCGGATCGGTCGAAAACACTCCCGGAGCCGAGAAAAGCTCGATGAAAGACTCGGAAGGAACCATTCGACAGGACAGCGATGCAGGCAAGAAAGCGGAGACCACCGCGGCCACCGCGGCCACAGGAGCTACGATTGGCGGCGTCACCAACGGCCTAAAAGGAGCGGGCATTGGCGCCGCGGCCGGAGCCGTGGCCGGCCTGGCCATCGGAGTGCTTTCCCGGGGAGCCGATGTAAGACTCGAAGCGGGGACTTCGATCCAGATGGAAATTCAGCGCGACGTAACCGTGGACGCAACCCGTATCGCTTCAAAACACGAAGCCGTCGCCCGCAACGACTAGCCCCGACGTGCAAACAGGCTTCGAAAGGCAAGGTTCTAGCCGGGCCGCGCACAGTCTACTTCAACGAAAACACAGCGTTGACGTGAGCGGTGACGGTCACGTTCTGAGGCGAAAACTCCTCGGTCGGCGCAGGCGCTTGCGCAGTCATCGCCGCCTTGGCATGGAACGTCCTGGGCCCGAGCACGCGAATGTTCTCGAACGTGTCGACTGAAGCGTAAGAAAGCTCGCCGAGTACGCGTCCACTGGCACTGGCGAGAGACTGCGCCGAAGTGCGTGCCCGGCGATAGGCGTCGGCCACAGCTTTCCCTTTCGCTTCTTCCGTCGCATCGAGCGTATAGCTCAGCGTTTGGCTTTCACCGACGCTGGCGTCGGCCAGTTGCTCGGTGACCGGACCGATCTTCGAGAAATCCTTAAGCTTCAGGCTCACGCTGGTGGTGACCTGGTAGCCGATTACCTTGTGCTTCACGTTTTTCCAATCGTATTCAGGATTCACTGAAAAAAAACCAATCTCCGCGGACTTGGGATCGATGCCATTGGCCCGCAACACCTAGCGAGTGGCCTCTGCCTGTTTGGATGCCTGGTCGTAGGCGTCTTTGGCGGTATCGGCCTGGGTCGAGATGTTGAACTGGATAAGCGCCGTATCCGGCGCGGTTTCATACTTGCCGTCGGCGCCCACGAGAATCGTATTGGGCTGAGTATTGACGGCAGAATTTTGCGCAACGGAAAAAGCGCTCAGAACGAGTACCGCGCAAAACGTGATTAGGCTGCTTTTCATCGGCGCTCTCCTCGGATTTCTGTCGCGATGTTCGTCGATTTTACCGGATGTTACGAACTGATGTTCTGGACCGCAGATGGCACATCCACGCCCTATAGTTAGAACGCTTCGAGCCTGCCAAATTGCGGTCGAGATTGCACTCGAAAGAAGCGCGCTACTAAGTTGGAGGATCCGGAAGCGGCTGCGGGTTTAGAGCTTCGGTAGCGGCGAGTCCGGGCCATTGATGTCTTTTCGCAGGTCTTCCCAGATATTGTCGGGCATCTCGAGGAAGATTTTGACGATCTTAGGATCAAACTGGCGCCCCGACCACAGCTCGATCTCTTTGCGTGCTGCCTGAAAACTTTGTGCCGGACGGTAAACCCGGTCGGAAGTCATTGCGTCAAGTGTGTCCGCGATGGAGAACATGCGCGCTCCGAGAGGGATCTCATCACCCTTCAACCCTCGAGGATAGCCGAGTCCGTCATAGCGCTCCTGGTGGGAATAAACAATCTCCGCTGCTTCCGACAGAAACGGTATGCGCGAGATGATCTTGTAGCCGCGGTAGCAGTGCTCCTTCATGATGGCCATTTCGTCTTCGGTGAGCTTCCCCGGCTTGCGCAGGATGTCATCGGGAATAGCCATCTTGCCGATATCGTGCAAAAAAGCGCCGCGGGCGATGATATTGATTTCTTCCTTGGGTAATCCCATCTTGCGCGCAATCGCGATGGTGTAAGCCGTCACGCGTCTGGAGTGGCCTTCAGTTTCGGCGTCTTTCAAGTCCAGTGCGTCTCCCAGAGCTTCCAGCGTGATGTCGTAGGATCTTTCCAGATTGGTGAGCGCCGTCTTCCATTGCTGGGTGCGTTCGGCAACCAGAACTTCCAGATTCGTGCGATATGCGTCATTCTCCCGCTTCAGGCGGCGATTCTCCAGCGCGCGCCGCACGGTGGCCAGCAGTTGCTCGCGCTCGAAAGGCTTAGGCAAATAGTCGTAGGCACCGTTGCGAATCGCCTGCAGAGCAACAGAAATGTCATGGACGGTCGTGACCATGACAATCGGCATGTCAGGGTAGAGCTCTTTGGCGCGTTCCAGAAGGGCGATCCCATCCATTTCGGCCATCATCAGATCCGAGAGGACGAGGTCGAATTCGTCGCCCGATTCCAGAATCGACAGGGCTTCCACGCCGTTGGCGGCCTGACGAGTCTGAAAATGGGCGCCGCCCAGCATGGAACAGACAATCTCGCGGATTGTTTCCTCGTCATCCACGACAAGGATGCGTTCATTTGGCATAGGCCTGATTGAATGTATCGCTCATTTTAGGCGTCGACTACACATTCCGAAAGTAACCAATTGGAGGCCGAAATCCGGCAAGTACGGATGGTGCGCGTGATATGTAAAAGACTGGGTGTTCGTGCGCCTATTGGCGCCCCTCGTCTCTTTATGGGTCCTGCCTGGCTGTTTGGGAATCGGATTGGCTTGATGACCGTCCCCTGGCTGACGGCGCGGGAAACTGCCACCTTGGTTGCTGTTGCCTTGAGTCTGCTTTTCTTTCGGGCCTTTCGCGAAAAATGTCTACTGGTGTGGGGCGCGGGCTGGGTCGCGTACGGTTCGTTTCTCTGGGTAAGCGGGGGAGCAACTGGAGGAGTGGAGTTGCCCGTCCTCTCGAAGTCGATGGCGGCTTTCGCCCAGGCCGACTTTGTTCTGGCGATCGGGTTGTTTGCCGCAGCGGCATTGATGTCGGCTCAGGCGCGGCGGGAGTTGACCGTGTTGGCCCCCATCTGGTGGGTGCTGGCGGTCTTTGCAGCCATGCGGCCGATGTATTTTCCGGACGCGCTCTATTCCGTCAATTCGAAAACGCTCGGAATGGGAGTGGATGTGGCGTGTCGGCTTCTGGCTGCCTTGGCTGTCGTCGAACTCGTGCGCCACCGCGCCGGCCGGATCGGTCCGGGTGCATTCCTGTTTGGCGCCGGGCTGCTCACGTTGAATCTGAACTGGCCGCTCTTTACCAGCCACATTCCAAGTGAAGCGTATCTGTTCGCGGAAGTGCTTTTCGGCGCGAGCCTCCTGTTGATCGTTCTCGATGATTCCCGCGTGCGCACCCGCCGGCTGGCGGTCCTCAACGAGTTGACGGCAACCATCGCGCGGGGCCAAAATCACGCCCCCATGATCCAGACCGCGTTGGAGAAACTCAAGACCATCGCAGGGGCGAAGGCAGCATGGTTCCAGTTGATGGATGGAGACCGTCTGGTACCAACTCAACATGCTGGCCTGTCGGGCGAATTTCTGCGCGCTATTACTCAATTTGAACCCGAGGAAGCGCAGACCCATGTTCTGCACGAAAATCGGGCAGCGGTCCGAAAACTCGCGGAAATGCCCCTCGCGGAGCGCGAACAACTGAGCAAGCACGGAATTCGTCACGCCGTGCTGTTGCCGGTGGTCGGCAAGAAAACCGTGATCGGCCTACTGTCGTTCGGTTATTCAAGCAACCGCCGTCACGCTCACGATGAACTGGAATTCCTGGAAACCGCGGCGCAGGCGCTAGGAATCGCAACAGAGAATCTGCGTTTGCTGGAGCAGGTCCTGCGCTCCCAACGGCAATGGACGAATACTTTCGATTCCATCCAGGACCTGATTCTGGCGCACGACGCGGATTTCCGCATTCTCAGAAGCAATCAAGCCCTGCTGCAGCGCCTGGGAAAGGCGCCGGCCGATGTTTTGGGCAGTCTTTGTAAAGAGGTTCTGCCCCAACGCCGTGCCTGGAGCGGATGCCCCTACTGCACGCATGGTGAAGGAGTGACCGAAGCTCCGGATCCCTGTTTCGGCGGCCAGTCGGTGGTTTCGACCTCATCCTATGCCGAGCAGGGAAGCGGGCAGAAAGGCACCATTCACGTGGTGCACGATGCTACTGAACGTCAGGTGGCAGAAGAGAAATACCGCATGCTCTTCGAGCAAGCGCAGGAAGGCGTGTTCGTGGCAACGCCGGAAGGAGATCTGCTCGACTGTAACGACGCCTTCGTCACCATGCTTGGATATAGCAACCGGGACGAGTTGATGGCGCTTGATCTGGGGAGCGTGTTGAGCGCGGTTCCCGAAGAGCGAGAGGCTTTCCGCAGAGAGATCGAAGCGCACAACTATGTGCGCAACTTCGAGGTTACGGTACGCCGCAAAGATGGCACTCTACTGACGGTCGCGCAGAGCTGCTTTGCGACCCGCGACACCAAGGGACACATTGAGCGCTACCAAGGTTTCGTCCTGGACATCACCGAGAAAAAACGCTCGGAAGATGAGATGCGGCGGCGCAATCGCGAATTGAACGCGCTGAACGCCATGGCCGTGATCGCGACGCAGTCATTCGATCTCGATGAAATTCTGAATCTGACGCTGCGCCAGGTGATCTCGCTTTTCGGAGCCGAGACCGGCTCGGTCTATCTCGCGGTCGAACCGGAAGGAACCTACCGGCGGCGCGCCGGTTGGGGTCCACGCAGCGAGGCCCGCGTGCGCATGGCGGAAGTTGTTTTTCCCGAGGGATTGGGCGATCTGGTCATGCGCTCACGAGCGGAAGTGGTGACGCAGGATTTTGTTCCGCACCTGCCGCCATCGGTAGTGGAGTTTGCCTGCGCCGATCGTCTGCCGTGCTGGATCTGGGTCGTGCTCTGGGGTAAAGAAAAGCCCATCGGCATCATGGGCATTGCCAGCAAAGAAGACCGGCACTATTCGAGCAATGATGAGAATCTGCTCGTCGCCATCAGCAGGCAGTTGGCGACCACCATCGAAAAAGTTCAGCTCTACGAAGAGACTTGCCGTGCCTACGAAGACCTCCGCCGCACGCAGGAACAACTACTGCAAAGCGAAAAAATGTCCGCCGTCGGCCAGTTGATCGCCGGAGTAGCGCACGAATTGAATAATCCGCTAACCGCGATCCTCGGATATGCGCAACTGCTGGAAGGCGCCGGCCTCGATCAGCGTTCCGCTGAGTACGTACGCAAACTGTTCAAGCAGGCGCAAAGGACGCATCGGGTAGTGCAGAACCTGCTTTCCTTTGCCCGCCAGCGCAAGCCGCAGAAGCAGGAAGTCGATCTCCGTAAGGTGCTGGAAGAATCGCTCATGTTGCGCGAATACGATTTGAAAGTAAACAACGTTTCGCTCGAGCGGGAGATCCCCGAGGATATGCCTTCGGTCATCGGCGATCCTCATCAGTTGGAACAGGTCTTCCTGAATATCGTGAATAACGCGCTCGATGCCATGGTCGAGAGCAGCAGCAAAGGGGTTTTGAAGGTGCGCGTGTTCAAGAAGGACACGTATGTCTGCGTGGAATTCGATGATAGCGGTCCCGGAATCAAGGACCCGAGTCGAATTTTCGACCCTTTCTACACCACCAAATCAGTGGGCAAGGGAACTGGCCTTGGCTTGAGCATCTGTTATGGCATTGTCAAGGAACATGGTGGCGAGATCGTGGCGCGCAATCGCGATGAGGGCGGAGCGACCGTCGAAGTCCGCCTGCTGGCGAGCGATAAATCCGCAGTGCCTGAGACGGTAGAGCCCACGCGGCGCGAGTCAGTCCTCAGAGGACGCATCTTGCTGGTGGAGGACGAAGAGGCTGTGCTGGAGTTCGAACGCGACGTTTTGGTCGGAGCCGGCGCGGACGTCACAACCTCCATGAGCATCGAAGACACGCAGAACCGATTGCGCAACGGTCATTTTGACGTCGTCGTGATGAACGGGCGCATGCCTGGCGGATGCACCGCCCGCGAGATGTATGATTGGATCGCGCAACAGTGTCCCGGACTTGAGAAGGGTGTACTGCTGACGTTTTCAACTGTAATCGACGAGGAGACCCGGACCTTTTTGCAAGAACACGGCGTGCCCGCACTGGCCAAGCCTTTCGAGGTCGCGGACCTTATTTCACAAGTCCGCTCCCTCAGTCAAAGAGAAGACAAATTGTCAGTGAAGGCGAAAGAAAAAGCCGAAGACAAATCCTACGCCACGGGTGCGGGAGCGTAGCCATCTTCCTACGTCGTTTCTGTTCTGAAGATTCTTATTAAGAAATCACGGCGATAAGTCTTCACGCTAAAGCAGGTTTTTCAGCCGCCGGGTCATGTCCGTGATCGACTTCTCGTTCCGCCGATACCAGCGCCAGTGGCCTTCCCTCGCGGCTGCCACCAATCCGGCCTTCTCCAGAATCTTCATATGATGTGACACCGTAGGCTGCTTCAGCTTCACGCGTCGTTCAATATCGGCTGCGCAAAGCCCAGCGTCTTTGCCGATAGAAGACCCTCCCTTCTCCTTGAGCGCCTGCAGAATCCGCCGACGAGCCGGATCGGCAATGGCATGAAGAAAGCGGTCGAGATGGGGCGAAGAATCAGACATGAAAGAAACTGGGAATCTCGCGGCCAAGTAATCTTGTAATCTCGCAAAATTACCAAATGCTCGCTACTTCTTCACAATCGGATTGTATCCATCGCCGATCAGCCGAGCCCGCATTGCCTCGGCCTCCTTTATGTCCGCGTAGGGCCCAACCTGAACGTGATAGAACTTGTCCGACGCTGGATTGTTCGCCGTGAAGGCCGGATACTGTTTTTTCTTCAGCGCCTCGACCAGAGCTTCGGCGTCCTCCTGGCGACTGACCGCTGCAACCTGCACGAAGTATCCGCCGGTTGCGGGCGCTGTTTCGGTAGTCGTATTTGCCGGAGCGTCCATCGCTGGTGTCGTGGCCGCCGCCGCAGTCACAGGGAGCGTTTGTGTCTTCGCATCCGGAGATGTTGGAGTAGCCCCAGCATTCTTCTCTCCTACAGCCTTGTAAAAGCTAAAGTCGCTGGGCTGGGGCGACTGGGCCCCTGCCTGTGCCGCGTCGTTCTTGGCGGCCGAGGGCCGCACAATTGTTGCCGGAGCCGCGCTGCCTGCGCTCAGCAAGTTGCTTGTTGTAGCCATCGTAGTTTTTCGGCCCAGCGAAAAGCCGATCGCGAAGAAAAATGCACAAATCAGCACGAACGCAAAAAAAATCGCCAGCATGCGACCCGTGCCCAGCGTAATCTCCGTATCTTGTTGCGCCATTGCCATGGAAATTTACTTTGACCTCTAAGTTTTCGCCGGTGAGGCCGCAGCTTTTCCGCCCGCCAGCAAATTCTGCATGCCTGAGAAGAAATCAATCGGCACAGGAAAAACCACCGTCGTATTCTTCTCCACACCAATTTCCGTCAGCGTTTGCAAATACCGCAACTGGATGCTGGCCGGCTCCGAAGAAAGCAAATGCGCCGCGTCCACCAGTCGTTGCGCCGCCGAAAATTCGCCCTCCGCGTGAATGATCTTTGACCTCTTTTCCCGCTCCGCCTCTGCCTGCTTGGCCATCGCCCGCAGCATTGATTCCGGCATATCTACCTGCTTTACCTCCACGTTCGCAACCTTTACACCCCACGGCGCGGTGTGCGTATCGAGAATGCTCTGTAACCGCAGGTTGATTTTGTCGCGGTGCGCCAGCAGTTCGTCGAGTTCCTGTTCGCCAAGCACTGATCGCAGTGTCGTCTGCGCAAACTGCGAAGTCTGGTAAGCGTAATTCGAAACTTCCACCACCGCTTTATTCGGGTCGATCACCCGCAAAAAAATCACCGCATTCACTTTGAGCGTTACATTGTCGCGCGTAATAATGTCCTGCGGAGGAACTTCCAGCGCCTCCTGCCGCAGCGAAACCCGCACCATGCGGTCAATCGGAGCGAAAACGAGAATAACGCCTGGCCCCTTGGACGCAATCAACCGTCCCAGCCGGAAGATCACGCCGCGCTCATATTCCGCAAGGATCTTGATGGAACTCAGCATGTAAATGACAACAATGATGACCGCGATCGCGATCACCGGTAGCCCAATATCCGGCATAACCGCCTCCGTCTCTCTTTTGTCTTCTGAGCGGATTGTAGCGCACGCCAGCCCCCTTCGCGGTCCTGAACACCAGGGTGGAGTATTCAGGATGATTCGGGTAGCCATTTACTAACCGGCTGGCTATGGTTTAGTTTGTCAGGCGTGATGCGTACCTCGCACGCCGGCACAAATAGGGAGGTATAAATTATGGGCATGACAAGGCACCCTCGATTCTTGGCCGCACTCGCAGCTATCGCCATTTTTTCCGTTTCGCCCATCCCCAAGATCGGACCGCAATTGGCTACAGCGCAAGTACCATCCGGCATTGCGGCCGATTCTGCGGCGCAGATTCGAACACTCAAAATCACTCTCCTTTCCACGATGCTTGTCGCAGACATGACGGGCATGGGCGAGTGGGGTTTCTCTGCGCTGGTCGAAGCGGATGGCCATCGCATTTTGCTCGACACCGGAGCTCGTCCCGATACGGTGCTTCAGAATGCGCGCGCTCTGAATATTGACTTGTCAGACGTCAATGAGGTCATTCTCACTCACAATCACTGGGACCATGTCTCTGGCTTGCTCACGCTGCGGCGCGAGATGATGAAGAAAAATCCCGCCGCGCTGTCGGTGGTGCATGTCGCCAGGGGAATTTTCTATAGCCGGCCGTCGCCGCAGGGCGAAGCCAACACTATGATCGCCATTCGCAAAGAGTATGAAGCCACAGGCGGAAAAATTATCGAGCACTCTGAATACTCCGAGATTTTTCCCGGCGCGTGGTTGACCGGCCCAGTACCGCGCAAATATCCGGAGCACAATTGGTCCGCGGCCGGAAAAGTGCAGACGCCCGAAGGCTTGGTCGAGGACAATATTCCTGAGGATCAATCGTTGGTGCTCAATACGACTCGAGGATTAGTTGTAGTGACGGGTTGCGGCCACGCCGGAATCGTCAACATCCTCACCGATGCGGCCGGTAAATTCGGCGACCGGCCGGTCTATGGAGTTGTGGGTGGCCTGCATCTATTTCCGGCCACCGATGAACAACTAAATTGGACCGGCGATGAGCTGAAGGAATTCAAGGTGGCAAATCTCCTGGGAGCGCATTGTACCGGCATAGAAGCGGTGTATCGACTGAGAGAACGGGTTGGTCTGACGCGTAAGTCAGCCGTCGTTGGCAGTATCGGCTCCAGCTTCACGCTGACCGACGGGATCATCCCAGGCGCGTTGGCCAAGTAATCTGAAGCCGTTGTCTTTAGCCGACGCCGTTCGCCGCGGGACTTACGCCGTCGTCGGCTTTGCGCCCGCAATCGGATCGACTCGCAGCGTGAGTCCCTCGATCTGGCGAACCACGATCTGGTCTCCAGCAGAAACGGGAATGGCGGAAACAGCGTCCCATAACTCGCCATGAACAAAAACTTTCCCCGCAGGCGCAAGCGCCGTTTCAGCAATTCCGATTTCGCCTATTAATCCTTGTTCGCCCGTAACAATTTTGTTGCGGCGGGCGCGCACCGCAATGCTCATCAGGAACGCCGTAATAATGCCGAGCGGAATGCTGACCGCAAGCGCCGTCGTAAGGTGAACCCGCATCTCAGGGATCGGCGCATCCACCAGAAAAAGCCCACCCAGCGTCAGCAGCGCGATTCCTCCGGTGGTAAGCACGCCATGACTGGCGAATTTTGCCTCGGCCGCAAACAACGCAAAAGCCCCGGCAATCATGGCAATTGCGGCGAAACGTACCGGCAGCAGGTTGAGCGCAAATGCCGCAAGAAGAATAAAGACCACTCCCACAGTCCCCGGAATGACTGCGCCAGGATGGTTGAACTCCGCATAAAGCGCCAGTGCTCCAATCGCCAGTAGGATGAATGCAATGTTCGGGTCCATCAGATAGCTGAGAATGCGCTCCTTCAATGTCATGCGGTAGTCGCGCAAGCTTTCGTTGGTCAGGTTGAGCGTGACGCTCGTCCCGTCGAAGCGCTTGAAGCTGTTCCCGCGCATCTGCCGAAACAAGTCCTGCTCGGTCGGAGCAATGTACTCGATCAGTTTCTTGTCGAGCGCCTCCTGTTCGGTAAACGACTTCGACTCGCGCACCGTGCTTTCGGCAACTTCGACATTGCGTCCACGTTTGGCGACAACGGAACGCATTAGCGCTGCTGCATCGTTCTCCAGTTTCTGTTTCATCACGTCATCCATCTTCTCGCCGAGGATGACAGGGTGTGCCGCGCCAGTATTCGTTCCAGGAGCCATCGCGGCAATATCAGCCGATTCAAGAATGAAAAAGCCGGCAGAAGCAGCGCGGCTTCCGCTTGGCGTCACATAGATGATGACCGGCACAGGCGAAGCCACGATGGATTCAATGATCTTACGTGTCGAATCAACCAGTCCTCCCGGAGTATTGATCTCGATCAAAACCGCCTGATCGTGATTCGCTGCTGCTGTCTCGAGCGCGCGCGCGATGTATTCCGCAGTAATGGGTTGGATAGCGTCGTCAACCGACATTCTCAGGACATCGGCCGAACTGGACGCGGTCAGAGCCAACATAGTCAGCATCGCGAAAAGCAGACGCGACAGCCACCTGCTTGCGGACCCCGACAATTGGCCGCGGACCCCTGAGAGCCGACGATTGATGCCCGATTTCATTGCTGCGATTTCTCCGCTAGCTTGGCCGTGAGGGCGCGCTTTAACTCTTGTCCGGCAGGATTCGATGGCTCCAGTTGTAATGCGCGCTCGATGTCCTGCGTGGCCGCGCCAATTTTATTTTCCTGTAGATCAAGGCGCACCAGAACCAGATAAGCGTCAGCGGACTCGTGAATCCGCAGCGCGGCTTCGGCCTCGGCTCGGGCGGCTTGCATGTCGCCACGCGCCTCGTAGTCTTCGGCCAGGGCGGTGAGAGCCGCGGTGCTCGAGGGATCGACGGCAGCTGCGTGCCGGAATTCGGCGTCGGCTTCGGTGGTGAATCCGTGGGCCATGAGTTCCTTACCCAGTTCAATGTGAAAGTGCGCGTGGGCACGGGGATCGGAGCGCGCGAATTGCTGCTCCGCCCACCCTTCCATCTGTGTGGTCATCTGGCGAAAGGCGTTTTCCTCGTAGTTGCGCTTCACGCGCTCGGCCGGGATCTTCAATGTCGCACTGCTCGGGACAATATCGCCGGGAGCGGAACTGCCAGCGCCCGGAGCGAGCGAATCCAGCAGCATCCTCGCCTCTGCGTCGTTGGGGCGTCGATCGAGCGTAGCCCGCATCTCGCGAGCGGCCCCAGTGCGGTCACCGGAAGACGCCAGCGTGACTCCCAGGTTAAAGTGATAGTCGGCATCGCTGGGATCGTCTTGAATCGCCCTTTCGAAATCGTCAGCCGCATTTTTCTGGCCGCGGCGGGCAGCGACCACTCCCAGGTTGTTATAAATTTCGGCCAGCGGCACCCGCGCCGCCACGAATTCGAAGGCGCTCTCGGATCGCGCCAAATCTCCGTGCGCGTAGGCAGCGAGCCCGAGATAAAAGTTGGCTTCACGGACCACTGCTCCCGAAACCACCGCTCCTGAAACGGCGCTCGAAACTACGGAAGCCTGCTGGCCGTTCTGCCGGATTTGGCTGAGAGCCGCGATTGCCTGTTCGTAAGCGCGTTGTGCATAGTACGTCTTGCCTAGCTCAAGCCAGGCTTCGGAATAATCGGGATTGAGGCGAGTAGCTTCACGAAAATGCTGTTCTCTTTCCGCCGCCTTGGTGGCAATTACGCCATAAATATAGTTTTCCAGCGCGTCGAGCCGTATCGGACCAACGCTGGCGATGTATCTGTCTTTCGACTGAGAGAAATCGCTGCGGATGAGGCGAAGCAAGTCCCACGCCAGCGCTGATTGCAGGCTGCCAAGCTCGGCCAGGGGCGCGGATTCGGTGGCCGGAGACGATAGCTTCTGCGCGCGCATGTCTAGCAACTGCGCCGTTGCCGAAAGACGTGCGCCGTTGTAGCTGTAGGAGCCCAGGACCGCGTAGTCGACATCCATTTCTTCGGCGATGCGGTAGAGAGTCGCCCGTGACGCGTACACGCCGGCTGGAATTCCGCAGCGATCGTAAGAGCGCAGACGTTCGTCACGGCTGGCTACGTACAACAGCGGCGAATTGAGTTGCTGGTATAGAGTTTCAGGAAAAGATTCGCCGAGCCATTCCAGTCCCGGTGTCGGAGAAGCATTTTCAAAGGGCAGCACGACCATTGTTCGCCCAGCAACGGTTTGAGTCGGCGCGTAGCTCTCCTGACCGTGGGACGGCCGGCAGAAAAACAGCGAAGCCACAAAGACGAAAACAGCAGCGCGTTTCACGACACCATGATTATATCGGGGCAATTGGCCGCTGATCCTTAGATTCGTCGGTTACCTGCCGGTTGTGGTTCGCCGGCAACACCGGCCGAATCGCGGAGCAATCCAAGCCGCACCAGACTTTCGGCGGTAGCAACGATGGCCTCTTCATTCGAACGCGGTCTCCAGCCAAGCAGATCCTTGGCCTTGGCGTTGCTAGCGTTTTTCGTTTTGCCAAGCTCAGGCACAACCAGCTTCAACGATGAATCGAAAACTACAGCAATGCGCATCAACCAGTCAGGCAACTGTCGCGTCGGCACGCGCTTGGCCGCTCTACCAAGGCGCTCCTTTAGCACCTTCGCCATGCTGACGAGCGAGACAAATTCGCCAGCCACAGCCAGGAAGCGCTCGCCCTTGGCGGCGGGCTCAAGCATGGCGCGCAGGTGAAGGTCGGCGACATCCCGCACATCGACAATGCCAAAAGCAATGCGCGGCAATCCTGGCACTGCTCCATTCATCATGCGTTCCACGATGGCTATCGAGGTCGAATAATCCGCTCCAAGCGCTGGGCCAAATACCCCGACCGGATTTACGACGGAAAGCTCCAGCCCGCCACCCTCGTTGACGATGAAGTCCCAAGCCGCGCGTTCGGCCAAGGTCTTCGATTTAGCATAGGCGCTCACATCTTTGCCATTGACGTCCGTCCAGTTCATTTCATTAAACGGTGCCGCTTGCTGCGCGTGTCCATAGCCGATCGCGGCAAACGAGGAAGTCAACACAACCCGCTTTACGCCAGCTTCGCGCGAGACGCGCAGCACCCGAAGCGCACCTTCACGCGCGGGCACGATCAGGTCGTCTTCGTGCTTTGGGATGTTCATCGGGAATGGCGACGCCACATGCAGCACATAGCTGCATCCCGCAGCTGCCTCTGGCCAGCCCCCATCAGACGTGAGATCGGCCTCCACAAAAGAGAGAGATTCCCTGGGCGCGGCGCCGCCAACCTTGAGCATGGCGCGCACGTCAGCTTCGCGCGTTAGGGAGCGCACAGTCGTCCGCACGCGATAGCCGGCGCTCAATAGCTGCAAAATGCAGTGTGCTCCGATAAAGCCTGACCCGCCTGTAACCAGAACCAGCTCGTCACTCATGGATTGCCATTTGTACCATTGCCGTTCGTAGCAGAGATTCTTGCGCCGCTGCCGTTCGCTTCAATGCTCGCTGCGGCTTGGGTCCAACCCGGCAGATCGTCTCTGCCCGTGATCAGCCGCGCGCCGCGATCATAGGTAATGTACGACCACGCCCACTGGATCATCACCAGGAGGCGATTGCGAAATCCGATGAGAAAAAGAATGTGGACCAACAGCCACGACAGCCACGCGAAGAATCCGGAGATCTCGACCTTGCCGAACTGGGCAACGGCGGCGGCACGGCCGATAGTCGCGAGACTTCCTTTGTCGTGATAATGAAAATTGCTCCGAGGCTGATCTTCAAGGTCGCGTGCGACGGTTCGCGCCACCCATTCGCCCTGCTGGATCGCAACCGGCGCGACGCCCGGAAGCATTTTGCCTTGCTCATCGTTGAGCGCAGCCAGGTCGCCGATCACAAAGACTTCCGTATGCCCCGGAATGCTGAGATCAGGGCCAACCAATACACGCCCGGCGTGGTCGACCGGAACTCCCAATCGCTTGCCGAGTGGCGAGGCAGCAACTCCCGCGGCCCACAGGACGACTTGCGCGGGAATCTTTCTATCCCCAGCCAAGACCGCTCCTGGCTCAATGCGCGTTACGATGTGGTCGGTGAGCACGTCGACGCCAAGGTGCTGCAGTTGTAGCTCGGCCTTGTGCGAGAGATTTTCACTGTAGGCAGGCAGAACTCGCGATCCACCTTCGATGAGCAGGATGCGGCTCTGTCGCGGATCGAAGTTGCGAAACTCATTCGTCAGGGCATGCCGCGCAATTTCCGCCAGCGTTCCGGCGAGCTCAACGCCAGTGGGACCGCCTCCAACCACTACGAACCGCAGTGGAGATTCGGCTGGGGAAGAGTCGCCTCGATTGCCTTCGCCTCGGTCGTCAGTCTGCCTTACAGCGCCTTGGCGTTCTGCGAGTTCGAACGCGAGCAGAACCCGTCGGCGGATTTCGAGCGCATCCTCAATCGTTTTTAGGCCTGGAGCCAGCGGCTCCCACTCATCATGGCCGAAATACGCGTGCGTGGCCCCGGAAGAGACGATTAAGTAGTCATAATCGATAACCTGCTCCATGGTAATGATCTTCTTGTTTTGCAGATCGAAATCGACTACTTCTTCAAGCAACACTTCAATATTAGAATTTGCTCGCAGAATCCATCGAATCGGCGCGGCGATTTCCCCAGGAGAGAGTCCTGCAGTCGCCACCTGATAAAGCAGCGGCTGAAAAGTGTGATGGTTCTTGCGATCAACCAGCGTGATTTGCACGGGCAATTTGGCCAGTCGGCGAGCCGCCGTCAAGCCTCCAAAGCCGGCGCCGACGATTACGATTCGGGGTCGAGCCTTGCCGTCACTCGGTGGTTTCATGGGGTATCCGCATCGGCCCTCCACTATAGAGATTCACGGGATTCCGACGAGGGTTCATGTATTCCTGGTTTTGAGGAGCCGGACTTGAACTTGAAGCGAAATCGTGAAGCCTGAAATCTTGAACCTCGAAACCCTGAAGTCTTGAAACCTTATACACTGCTTCTTCACCCTTTTTTCCTGATCACGCGTTGATGACTCCGGAGCAGCCCAGCTCGTTCGCTATGCGTTTCTTGCTGCCTTCCGTCCGCAATATTATTTTCATTTTTCTTTTCTGGTCTCTGCTGGCAGGTCCTTTATCGTTGCGGCCGCTCGCCGATGCCGATATTGGATGGCACATTCGTACCGGCGAGCTGATTCTAGACAGCCGCGCACTTCCTCGCACCGATCCGTTTTCGTCTACTATGCAAGGCCAGCCGTGGTTTGCCTGGGAATGGTTGTACGACATCCTGCTGGGAGTCCTCGACCACGCCTGCGGATTGAATGGAGTCGTGTGGCTGTGCGCTTTGCTGGTGGCCTCGATCTTCACGTTTCTGCTCTCCGAACTCATACGGCGTGGTACCGGTCTGCTGCTCGCCATCGTCCTCATGCTCCTTGCGGAAGCCGCGGCGATGATTCATCTCTACGCCCGTCCGCATATCGTGAGCTGGCTCTTTTCGTTGCTCTGGTTTGTCGTGCTCGAGCGATGGGAACGTTCCGAAAGCAGCCCTCCGCCCCGCTGGGTCCTATGCTTCTTCCCCGTCTCGATGTTGCTGTGGGTCAACCTGCATGGCGGCTGGCTGTTCGGATCAGCTCTGCTCGCGACCTACTGCATCGCGGCGTTTATCGACAGCATGCGCGAGCCGGATGCGTTGGCCGCGATTCGTCTCGCCCGCCGAGCCCGCGCCATGGCGATGGTTTGGGTGGTTTCAGCCGCGGCAACGCTGGTAAATCCTTACTCCTGGCGGCTGCACCTGCATATTTATCGCTATCTCAGCGATCGTTACCTGATGAACCACATCAACGAATTCCAGTCGCCTGATTTTCATGGCTGGGCGCAGCGCAGCTTTGCCATGATTTTGCTTCTGGTGCTGATCGCCTTTGCCGGAGATCGAATTGCGAGTAAACCAAAACTCCATCTCAGCCAGATATTGGTCGTGCTGCTGACGGCGTATTTCGGATTCTACTCGGCTCGCAACCTGCCGGTTTCTTCCATGCTGCTGGTGCTGATTGCCGGGCCGATTCTGTGGACGAACTTCGTCGCGCTAGCCGAAAAGCCGCGTGCCTGGCGGTGGCTGCGCAATGGCGTGCGACGAGTTGCAGACTTCTCGGAGCGCATGAGCGAGCAGGAAATGGAACTTCATGGCCAGTTGTGGCCAGTAGCAGCGGTTGCGCTAGCATTTGCGATTTGTCTGCAAGGGGGAATACTCGGCTCGCATCGGCTGATCTATGCGCGGTTCGATGACACAAAAGTTCCTGCCGCGGCAATCACTTTTCTGCAGCGGGAGTTTCACGGCGATCCGGGCACGGACCCAGTATTCTCGACCGATTTCTGGGGAGGGTATCTCATTTTCCGTATGTATCCCGAGCGGAAAGTTGTGCTCGATGATCGTCACGACCTCTACGGAGAGGGCCGAATTCGCCAGTACATGACCCTGACGGAAGCAGCTCCAGGATGGCAGACCGTGCTCGAACAATGGCAGATTCGCACCGTTTTGCTGCCCGCAGGTTCGACCCTTGCCAACCTGCTGCGAGAACTGCCTCAGAATTGGCATGTGGTCTATGATGACAAGGTTGCGGTCGTCCTCGAAAGAATATGAGAGATGCTAGAAAAGATGTGGCCGGCTTCGCTCCATTTTCAATGTCTACGATTGCGCACACTCTTTGCAACTCCGGCGCTTCCGCAACATCTGATCTAGCTGTGTTTAGCGCAGACCGCTGCTAAAGTGCTACCTTGGATCACGCGCGGGAGTTTGCACCGAAAGCCTCAAAGAGACACGATGATGCGGACCGCAACGTTGCACCCATGGGGCAGGATATTGACCGAAAGCTCCGCGGAGAGCTGTCGATGAAGGAGCAGTGCTTATCCTTTCAACAGATCCCCCATTCCTCCCGCCTGTTTCTCGATTATCTCTCCTACACACCTTCCGTTCGCGGGATGTATCCGCGCTCGCCAATTTTTTCCGAGTGGGTGAAAGACGAATCGCAGCGCGTCATCTATGACGCGGAGCGCCGCAGCCAGGTCGGCGGAATTCTCGAGCGGCAGAATCGGGCGTGGGATGCGTCTCCCAAGACGCTGGCTAATCTTGAGCGATTCAAGCGCGGGGCGCTGACCGCAGTTACCGGGCAACAAGTCGGTCTTTTTGGTGGCCCGCTGTTTTCGATCTTCAAGGCGCTCACCGCCGTCAAACTGGCGGAGCAGGCGACGGCCGCTGGAGTGGAGTGCGTCCCGATTTTCTGGCTCGCGACGGAAGACCACGATCTGGCCGAGGTCAACCACATCGCGCTTGCTACCGAGCACGGGCCTCCCGAATTATTCATTACGGATAGCAGCGCGCTTGAAAACGCCGTGGCCGATGCTCCGGTCGGCACGATTCGATTCGGTAACGGAATCGAAGCGGTCGTTCAGCGCGCCACGACTTTGCTTGGGGATTCCGAGGTTTCGAAATGGCTACGCCATGCATATCGTCCGGGTGAGACTTTTGGAAGCGCTTTTGCCCGCCTATTTGTCCACCTGTTTGCAGATTGGGGAATCATCCTGCTCGATCCCATGGACAAGGATTTTCACCAGCTGGCAAAACCCTTGTTCCGTGCGGCGATTGAACGCGCGTCGGAACTCGATGAGGCATTGCTGGCCCGCGGCAAGGCCATCGAAGCGGCGGGGTATCACCAGCAAGTTAAAGTTACCTCGGCGACCACGCTGCTATTCGAAGTGAAGAACGGCGCGCGCACAGTCGTGCGACGCAAAATCAATGGCAGCCCCACAACCAACGACAAAGCCGGTGAGTTTGTAGTCGGGGAAGATCGCATCTCGGTCGATGAATTGCTGAAGCGGATTGAAGCAGCTCCGGAGAAGTTCAACCCGAATGTGCTCTTACGTCCCGTAGTGCAGGATTACTTTCTCCCAACACTCGCCTATGCTGGCGGAGCGGCTGAAGTCGCGTATTTTGCGCAAGTCGCAGTCGTCTACGAAAAACTGCTAGGCCGAGTGACACCGATCCTACCACGCTTTTCTGCGACCCTTCTGGAAGCAAAGCCTCAGCGAATTCTGGCCCGCTATGAACTGGGATTGCCTGACGTTTTGCAAGGCCCCGAGGAGATTCGGGAAGCCATTGCCGCGCGTTCGCTGCCAGCGGACTTGCAGTTGCGCTTCTCAGAGGCTTACGCAACCGCTGAAAAATCGATGGCCTCCCTCCGCGAATCGTTTGGGAAACTGGACTCGACCCTGATCGGCGCGGCGGATCGTGCCCGGACTCGCATGTGGTATCAGATCAACCGTCTGCATCGGCGGGCGTCGCGCGCGGAACTCTTACGCAATGAAGTCATCACCCGCCACGCAGATGCCTTGAGCAATGCGCTGTTTCCGCATAAAGTGCTCCAGGAGCGCGAAGTCGCCGGAATAGGTTTTGTGGCGCGCTACGGGCCGGAGTTGCTGGCGGATCTCTATCGAAAGATTCACGTCGATTGCCACGATCATCAAGTGATTGAGATCTAGAAGTGATTAAGGTCTAGAAGGTTTTGCAGTTCTCCCAGCGACTCCACCCTTCGCACTCCCTTGTTTCGGTAGGCCCTGGGGACGTCCATCAAAATTGCTTCCATGCCCGCGCCCGTGGCGCCGAGGTAATCGACAGAATAAACGTCGCCGACGTAGAGACTCTCTTCTGGTGCGGCATTCATGCTTTTGAGAGCCTGGAGAAAAATTTCCGGATGCGGCTTTTCGAAGCCTGCTAATCCTGAATCGGTAATCGTGCGAAAGTGGCTCGCGATGCCGCATCTCCGTAGCACGTCCTCGATTTTGCCGTCTGCATTGGAGATGACCGCGATCCGATACTTCTCCCCGATGGCCCGCAGTTGTTCAGCTGTTCCCGGACGAATGATGTCCCAGTTGGCCGAGTTGCGAATGCTGGCGACCAGTTCATCGCGCAGGCCATCATCTTCAACCCCCATTTCGGAAAGCAGTTGCGAGTAGAACATCCACCAGAAGCTGTGGTCGGTGCTTCCGTTCTTCGTCATCATTCCGTCAAACTGATTCTTGGTGCGGCATTCCAGTTCGCGCAAGTGATCGGCAACGGGCACGAAGCCGCGCGCAGCTAGAGGCGCGTGAATGCGCTCGCGATTCGGGAACAAGAGCGTGTTGCCTACATCAAAGAAGATAAATTTAATTTTTGCGTCCATGACTTCAATGCATGACCTTCAACCTATGACGTTCGGGTCCATGACTGCCACGTATCTCTATTATCACGCTTGGTTCAGCGGTTTCCGGGCAGTGACGTCGCCGGAATGCATTAAACTGACAAATCGCCGATCTATAAGAAGAAGTCGCGCCCATGGCTCAATTGCGAGTTGTCGTCCTATGGCACCAGCACCAGCCGTTCTACAAAGACCTGGTAACAGGACGCTATCGCCTGCCCTGGACGCGCCTTCACGCCTTAAAAGACTACTACGGCATGGTCAAGTTGCTGGACGAGTTCCCACAGGTGCATCAGACTTTCAACTTGGTGCCGTCCCTGGTCACCCAGATTCAGGACTATGTTTCGGGTGAGGCACAGGATCCTTTTTTGCAAGTTGCTGCGAAATCGGCAAGGGACCTGACCGAGCAGGAGCGGCGCTTTGCGCTGCAATATTTATTTCAGGCGCATCCAGTGAATGTAATCGGGCGCTATCCCCGTTATCGCGAGCTGTGGGAAAAATTTCGCAGTGCTGGCGAGTCCCCTGAGCGAGCGGAGAAATATTTCAACGCCCAGGATTTCACCGACCTGCAGGTGCTCTCGCAAATCGGATGGTTCGACGAGTATTTTCTCGAAGAAAAAGATATTGCAGAACTGATTCGCAAGGGCGCTAATTACACGCTCGAAGACCAGCGGATGCTGATCGCCCGCGAAAGGGAATTACTCGGCCAGGTTCTGCCGGCCCACGCCGACGCGGCCAAGAAAGGCCTGATCGAGATTTCGACTTCACCTTTTTATCATCCCATTCTGCCGCTGGTGTGCGATACGCAGATGGGAGCCGTTTCGACGCCGGGGTTGCCATTGCCGCAGAACCGCTATCGTCATCCCGAGGACGCGCGCGAGCAGCTGCAGCGCGGGCTCGATCTCCACGAACGCGTGTTTGGCGTGCGTCCCCAAGGAGTTTGGCCGTCGGAGGGCAGCGTTTCCGAAGAAGTGCTGGCGATCGGCTGCAAGCTCGGCGTGCGCTGGATGGCCACCGACGAGGGTGTGTTAGGCCGGACCCTCGGCGTAAATTTCTCTCGCGATGGCTATGGCCGCCTGAATTCCGACCTGGCGCATAAGCTGTACACGATTTATCAGTACGAGAAAGATGAGACCCGGATGAATATACTGTTCCGCGACCACTCTCTCTCCGACCTGATTGGGTTCGTCTATTCCGGCATGCCTCCGCAAGACGCGGCCAATAATCTCATCCAGAAAATTAAAGATTCGGCGCAGCCTGTGCTGGCAAATGGTGTAGATGCGGTCGTTCCCATTATTTTGGATGGCGAGAATGCCTGGGAATACTATCCGCAGTCGGGAAGGGAGTTCCTCCGCCGTTTCTATGACGGATTGCAGAAGGATCCAGGGATTGAAGCCGTGACTGTGTCGGAGGCGATTGAACGCCACAAGAATCCAGCTCCGCTGCCGTCGCTGGTGCCGGGGTCGTGGATCAACGCGAACTTCAACGTGTGGATTGGAGCGCCGGAGGATAATCGTGCGTGGGACTACCTGTATCACGCCCGCCAGTTTTACGCGCAGTCCTCGGCCGGCGCACCCGAAAAACAGCGCGCACTAGCGTTTGAAGAAATCCTGATTGCCGAGGGCAGCGACTGGAACTGGTGGTACGGGCCGGAACATCACTCCGCGAACGATCGCGACTTCGACGAACTTTACCGCAAGCATCTCTCCAATGTTTATCAGGCGCTGGGAGGCATCCCGCCGGATTACCTGTCCCAGCCGATTGCCGGTGGTGGCGGGCGGCCTGCGTTCACAGCGCAACGGGCCTACATCCATCCCCGGATCGCCGGAGACATGGTGCGTTACTTCGAGTGGATGGGCGCCGCATGTTACACCGCCGATCAGCGCTCAGGCTCAATGCACGGCAAGCAGTTTCTGATCGATGAAGTTTTTGCCGGTATCGACGAGGAGTATGTTTACGGCCGACTGGATTTTGCAGGCAAGGTTCCAGATTACGGCTTCGAAGTCGTCGTGAATCTGGAGTCGTGGGCCGATGCTGCAACTCCTCAGCGTGAACTCCGCTTGGGTGCAGAAGTAAATGGAGGCCGCATCCAGTCGTGGAACGTAAAGCAGGGCAAGGACAAACCATTGGCGGATTCAAAGCACGCCAACGAACTGGCCCGGATGGCGCTGGCGCGCAATTTTGAGTTTCGCCTGCCGCTGAAATGGCTGAGTGGTTCCGCGACAGACGCTCCGGTCGCGAAGCTGCGACTCCGTTTCAGTGTATGGCAGAATCGTCTGCCCGTCGACGCATTGCCGGTGGAAGGATGGATCGACCTGGAGTTGCTGCCAGAAGAGGATCTGATCGCCGCGGGTGGATAGGCGCCAGGTTTCAAGAGCCGGATTTCAGCAAATGGTTTTCCGGAGCTAAGCCAGAAAGATATGGGAGCTCGCTGTCAGCCGACACTCCCACATCGATGTCGCCATAGCCACTACTGTCCGCTGCTGGCTGCAGTCATCGTCATCGGACGACTTAATTCCATCACCAGTTCCGTGCCCGCGGGAAGTGCTGCTGACCGGTGCTTGCCCAGCCAGTGTGAGACGGTAATGGTGGCGCCGATCGCTCCGCCGATCAGAAGACCTTTGCCGCCATCGGCCAGACCCCCGATCAACATGCCGCCTCCCGTGCCCATGCCGATCTCGGTGAGATCTTTGCCGTCGTAGCCCTTGCCTTTAAATTGGCCTTCCTGGTTGACATCGGTCCCGTGGCGCTCGCTCGTGTCGACCAGCGTCGCGTTCAGCGTGAACCGGTCTCCATTGGGAAGAATGAGGTTCTCGGGAAAGATAGCGATCGTGGGCTTGCCGGCAATGCGGCGAGGCTCGTTCGCTTTCGTGACCCGGCCTTCTACAGTCGCTCCGATCGGAATCACTGTTTTGCCGTCGAGTACAACCGCCTCAGTGACTCGTGCCGAAAATGGATCTCCGGCTTTCGAACTATAGGTTGCGAGCGTGGTTTCAAGCTTCATCTTGACGGCCGTGCCCGTGGGTAGAGCGGCTTGCCCCCACGCGAAACTGGTGATCAGGATGAACGACGTCAGTGCAAGTATTCTTTTCATGATGCGTCTGGCCTCCTGAATTCTTGTGTCTCGACTTCTTTCCCGTGAAATCACTTGCTGATTCTTTGCAAAGCCCCGATGACCTCGTCGAGCGGCGCGCGGTCGTTTTGGTTGTCGCCGCGATAGATGTAACCGATCCATCGGTCGCGATCGATAATAAATGTGGCGGGATGCGCGATGTTGATCGCGTCCACGCCGAATGCGTGATGCAGCCCGTAGTCCCGGGTCGCGGCTCTTTCTTCATCCAGCAAAAATGGACTCGCAATCGGATGCTTCGCCAGAAACTTTCCCGGCTTCCACAAGCCATCCCGTTTTTCTGCGGCGATAAAAACGAGTTGCGCACCCGCTGCTGCAATCTCCGGTAATCGAGACTCGAACTGAGTCATGCGCTTCACGCAGTTGGGTCACCACGTACCCCGCAGAAACTCAAGAACCAGCGCTCCCTCCGCCAGCAGCCCGTCGAGAGTGAGTGTGCCCTCCCGGTTGGCCGCTCCAAGCGAAAAGTACGGAGCGAGCGACCGCAGTTCGAGTGTCTCCGTGCGGTTCTTCATACTGAGCTGACTGTAAGCGAGCTTGAAATTGCGATCAATAACGGATGGGGTTCCGGGCCCGCGGCGACAGTCGGCTAGACCAGTTCAAGACCGCTGACCGTGCGCTTGCGGCTCCGATATAATCGCTGGTTCAAACGAGGTGGCATGGCGAAACATATATCGGCACCGGCTATCTCACCGTTTAGTCGTTCACAGCAATCTTAGAGAAAGCGTTTTTGACCACAGTCTCAGAATCAGAATTACTAAATTAAGAAAGCAGGCATACCTATGTCGAATATTTCGGAAATTCACGCCCGGCAAGTGCTCGATTCACGTGGCAATCCTACCGTGGAAGCGGATGTTTTTCTGGACGATGGATCTCGCGGCAATGCGATCGTTCCCAGTGGAGCTTCAACGGGCGAGCATGAGGCGGTCGAACTGCGCGACGGAGACCAGACCCGCTTCCTGGGGAAAGGCGTGCTCAAAGCGGTGGAAAATGTAAATGGCGAGATCGGGGAAGCGCTTGCCAACTGGGACGCTTTCGATCAGCGTGGCGCCGACCAGAAGATGATCGAACTCGACGGCACGGAAAACAAAGGACGGCTGGGGGCTAACGCGATCCTCGCAGTCTCAATGGCTCTGGCACGGGCCGCGGCCGAAAGCTACCACTTGCCTCTCTATCGATACCTCGGCGGCTTGGCGAACACATTGCCGGTGCCGATGATGAACATCCTCAATGGTGGCGCCCACGCCGATAATAACGTCGACTTTCAGGAGTTCATGGTGATGCCAGTCGGAGCGCCATCGTTCTCCGAAGCCCTCCGTTGGGGAGTTGAAGTCTTTCACACCCTCAAAGGCGTGCTTAAAAAACGTGGCTACAACACGGCCGTCGGCGACGAGGGTGGCTTTGCTCCATCGGTGAAGTCGAACGTCGAGGCGATTGAAGTTGTCCTCGAAGCGATTCAGCAGGCAGGCTACAAACCAGGAGAGGAGATCGCCATCGCGCTCGATCCCGCTGCCAGCGAGTTCTTTCAGGATGGAAAATATGTCTTCAAGAAATCCGACAAATCAGCTAAGAGTTCGGAAGACATGGTTCGCTATTGGGCGAAGTGGGTGAATGACTATCCCATCGTGTCGCTCGAAGACGGTCTCTCAGAAAACGATTGGGACGGCTGGGCGCTGCTGACCAAAGAACTCGGCGGCAAGATTCAGCTCGTGGGCGATGACATCTTTGTTACCAACATCGAAATCTTCGCCAAGGGCATCGAGAAAGGAATCGCCAATTCAATCCTGATCAAACTCAACCAGATCGGCACCGTCAGCGAGACCCTCGACGCCATCGATCTCGCCCGCCGCAACGGATATACGTCCGTAATCTCCCACCGCTCCGGCGAAAGCGAAGATACCTTCATTGCCGACCTAGCCGTAGCGACCGGCGCAGGCCAGATTAAAACCGGCTCAGCTTCACGTACCGACAGGATTGCCAAATACAACCAATTGCTGCGCATTGAAGAAGAGTTGGGCGACGCGGCAAAGTTTTTAGGGCTGGGGGCGCTGAACTATAAGCCGTGATCTAAATATAAGGTAGCGACACCCTGAAAATCATCATCAGCAGAAAGGGCAGCGATAGCGAGAATGGCGGCATGGCGAGCCCGATCCTGCCATGTGGCTGCTTGTGCCCAATTCCAATCCCCTACAAGCATGGGATAAGCTATTCGAAGATTTTGTTTGGAAAGCAGACGTTACAGGAAATATGCACCCAACTTAATCCTAGGCGAGAGATCGCCGATGAGGTCGCTCATCTCGATCCCGATCTTCGTTTTGAATCTTTGGAAGATCGTCAGAATGGTTGGCGGCCAGCGTTCGGCCAGACCGGATCAGCTGCAGGGCATCTCCACAAGCAGGAGGTTGGGCGTGGCGACTTGTTTCTTTTTTTCGGTTGGTTTCGTGAGACCACGGTAGAGAATGGCGAACTAAAGTTTTCCCGAAAGGACGTGCATGGACGACACATCATTTACGGCTGGCTTGAGGTCGAAAAAGTTCTCGACGTTAAGAACCAACAACCGAGCGGCGACCTGTTATTCCTTGAGCAGCACGCTCACGTCCGCTTTGTAGGGGTCGGGGAAAAAGGTAGGAATCTGATATACGTAGGTTCACGAGCGGGCCTCAGAGCAGGTTTGTTCGAGAAATACGCCGATCGGCTTTCTCTTACGTCGGTGGAAGAACCGCGCTGCGTTCGCTCAAAGTGGAAGCTCCCATCAATATTCGAGCCACTTTTATTGAAGGGTCACCTTTCATACCATCCCAAGTTGAAGGGAAAGCTTGAAAAGCAACCCGACGGAATTGTTTTTCGGTCAGCGAGCATCGGCCAGGAGTTTGTGTTTGACGGCGCGGAGTATCCCGACCCAAAACGCCACTTTGTCGATCTAATAAAGTCAGCTGCGAACGACAAATTTTCCTGTCAGCACTCTTATTGACTAAGTCCATGACTAAGCTATAATGGCCTCATGGAAGTCAATATCCACGAGGCCAAAACCCATCTCTCCCGCCTATTAGAGCGCGTTGCCATGGGCGAGGAGGTTGTTATCGCCAAGGCCGGAACTCCGGTAGCCAAACTGGTGCCCGTTGCGGGCCGGAAGAAGAAGCGCGTGCTCGGGACGGCGAAGGGTGAGTTCATCGTGCCCGATGATTTCAACGATCCGCTGCCCAAAGAGATCGAAGATCTCTTTTACGAATGAAGGCAATTCTCGACACCCACACGTTTTTGTGGGCAATCGCAGAGGAAGGGAAGCTCTCCCGACGGGCTCGACAAATCTATACCGGTTCGTCGGATCTCTGGCTGAGTGTTGCCAGCATGTGGGAGATTCTCATCAAAGTGCAAGCTGGCAAACTCCCTTTACCCGAGCCCGCAGGACCGTATCTGGTCAAGAAGTTGGTACAAAACCAAATCGAACTTCTACCGATCACGTTGGATCACGTGCTTGGAATGGAATCCTTACCCATGCATCATCGCGATCCGTTTGACCGGATGCTGATTGCCCAGAGTATCGCGGAGGGATGGCCAATCATTACTGGCGATCCGTGGTTCTCGCGCTATCCCGTAGATGTGATCTGGTAGTTGGACAGCTCCGGCTAAAACCCTAGTGTGTCATCCGCCGAAGGCCCATAGATTGACGGCACCGGTTTTTCATTTAATCGCAGATACACGCCAAGTTGAGCACGGTGATGCACCAGATGATTGAGAAACATCTGCCGATAGGCCAGAAAGCGTGACCCGCTGAAGATTGGTTTACCGCCGAAGCTCAGTTTCCAAGGCTGTCCCCAGGCTTCATCGGGAGTGTTCTTCAGCGCAGTGCGCACTTTGGCGGCGCCCTCATCAAGCACACCGACCAGTTGCGCGACCGACTCGAAAGGTACAGGCTTGTAGCTGCCCTTCGAAAAATCAAGTTCAGGAGTTGTAAGCACTGAGACTCCAAATCCGGCTAACTGCGCAACATGAGGAGCAAGCTTATTCAACGGCATGGATTTGGCATGCGGCGCAAAAGTTTTCTTGTCTTCCGGAACGCGTTCCAGCGTCGCACGAGTCTTTTTCATTTCTTCATCGAATTCCACTAGAAGTAGTTCATTGATGGCCATATTTGTCCTCCGCGATAGTATATGACGTGCAGGAGTGAAAAACGCACCCATGCCTCGTCCTAAACCTCTCGTCCTCATCATCCTCGATGGCTGGGGATACCGCGCCGAAACCAAAGCCAACGCCATCGCTCTCGCGCACAAGCCAACCTACGATCGCCTGCTCCGCGAGTATCCGAACACGCTGATCCACACCAGCGGCCCCTTCGTTGGACTCCCCGAAGGCCAGATGGGAAACAGCGAAGTCGGCCACCTGAACATGGGTGCCGGTCGCATCGTCCACATGGATATCACCCGCATCGACCTGATGATCCATAACGGCGAATTCTTTTCCCATCCGGTTCTCGTCGACGCGATGAAGAACGCCCGCTCTAACGGACGCAAGCTGCATCTCTTTGGCCTGGTCTCCGACGGGGGCGTGCACTCGCGCCAGGAACATCTCTACGCGCTGCTGAAAATGGCCAGGCAGCAAGGCGTTGATCGCGTTTTTGTTCACGCCTTCATGGATGGCCGTGACACCTTGCCAACCAACGGCGCGGGTTATCTCGAACAACTGCAGCAGAAAATGCGCGAGTACAACTCTGGCAAAATAGCGACCGTCAGCGGCCGCTACTACGCCATGGATCGCGATCGACGCTGGGAGCGCATCGCGAAAGCTTACTCCGCCATGGTCGAGGGAAAAGCCGAAGGCGGATTCCACGCCGATGCCGTGCGCGGCATGAAAGAGTCCTACAACAAAAGCATCACCGACGAATTCGTCGTGCCGTTCGTCTGCACGGACAATGACCGGCATGCGCCCGTCGCGACCATCTCCGATAACGATTCCTGCATCTGCTTCAACTTTCGCGCCGACCGCGTCCGCGAGATTACGCGCGCTCTTTGCCGCAACAGCGGCCTCAACGATAAAGGCGGCAGTGATCTGCCTGGCGCTGCCGAACTGGATGAAACAATTCCTCGCAGCCGCGTGCCTAAGAATTTGAAATACGTCTGCATGACGCAGTACGACAAGAATTTCAATCTGCCGGTAGTGATTCCGCCCGAGTCGATGACCAATATTCTGGCAAATGTTATGGGCGGGCTCAACCTGCGCAACTTGCGCGTGGCCGAGACCGAGAAGTACGCTCACGTCACTTACTTTTTCAACGGCGGAGTCGAGCAGCCATTCCCCGGAGAGGACCGTGTCATGGTGCCGTCGCCGAAGGTCGCAACTTACGATCTAAAACCGGAAATGAGCGCCGCCGGGATCGCGGAAGCAGTCGTGAAAGCCACAAGTGACAGCTCCTTTGATGTCATCATCGTCAATTTCGCCAACGCCGACATGGTCGGACATTCCGGCAAAATTGAGCCCACCATCAAGGCCGTCGAGACCGTCGATGCTTGCCTCAGCGAAATCGAAAAAGCCGTGCGCGCCAAAGGCGGAGCGATGCTCATCACCGCCGACCACGGCAACGCAGAGATGCTGATCGATCCCGTAACAGGAGGTCCGCACACAGCGCACACCACGAATCCTGTGCCGTTTATCGTGTTGTGCGAAGATGCGAGGCAATACACTTTGAAGCCAAACGGATCGTTGCGGGATATCTCCCCGACGATGCTTGGAATGCTCGGCATCGCGGAGCCGAAAGAAATGACCGGCAGCGATCTTCGGATAAGAAAAAGTTAACCAGAGGCACAGACTGACCCCGAAAATACGCCTCGCTTTCGTCGGTACTTTTCTGTGCTCTCCGGTCGACACTCAGCAACCCATGAAGCTCTTGATTTTTGTTCATCACCCGTTCGATCAATGGAACGCGCCTGATTGGTTTCCGCAGCGCCTGCAGCACGAGTTTCCCCAAGTCAGCGTGGTAACCCTTCCCGATTACTCGCGCGTGGACGAAGAAATCGTCGATGCCGGGATCGTCATCGCCTGGTCGATCCGTCCCGACCAGATCGTAGCTGCAAAGAAACTGCAATGGATCCATTCTCCCGCCGCGGCAGTCCATCAGTTGATGTTCCCAGAGTTGGTCAATAGCGACATCCTTCTCACCAACGCGCGTGAAGTGCACGGGCCCGTGGTTGCCGAGCACGTGATCGCGCTCATCTTTGCCCTCGCCAAGAAAATTCCTGATTCCGTGCGACTGCAACTGCACCATGTCTGGGGGCAACAAATTCTGTGGGACGAACTGCCCCGCATCCGCGAAGTTGCCGGCGCAACCGTCGGCATCTTCGGCCTCGGCAGCATCGGCCGCGCCATTGCCAAGAGCGCCAAGGCTTTGGGCATGAGAGTAATCGCCGTGCGCGAGCATCCGGAAAAGGGAAGCGAGTCCGCGGATGCCGTGTTCGGGCCGGCACAAATCGACGAAGTCTTTCGGCAGGCGGATTACATTGTGCTGGCAGCGCCTGTCACCGATACCACGAAAGCAATTGCCAATGCCAAACGGCTCGCGTTGATGAAGTCCGGCGCCTGCCTGATCAACGTCGGCCGCGGCGCATTAGTCGACGAGCCTTCGCTGGCCTCCGCTTTACGTGAAAAGAGAATTGGTGGCGCTGCGCTGGACGTATTTCCTAAAGAACCCCTTCCCGCCGATTCGCCACTGTGGGACGTTCCTGACTTGCTGATTACTCCTCACACCGCCGCGCTGACCGAAAAATTATGGGAGCGCCATTACTCATTGTTTTCGGAGAACTTGAAACGTTATCTCAGTGGTTCCCCGCTGCTGGCGATCGTTGACAAACGAAGGGGCTACTAGTTTCGGCTCAACAATTCGCTCACCGCGTATCGATCCCAAATCCTAAAAACGCATTTACTTCCACCGGCTCATTTCCCCGCAGCGCGGGACGAAATTTCCAACTATGCAGCGCAACCAACAGCTTTGACGTAGTTTCCGCCGCACCCGGCTCGAGAACTCTTATGTCTTTGAGATCTCCATTGCGATCCAGAATACAGGCAAAAACCACATAAGTTGACCGCAATCCCGCCGGCAAGTCGTCGCGCAGAACCTCGGGTTTCGTAAGGTCGCCAGAGTCAGCATGCGCCCCCGACGAGGCATCCGCATATTGCATTACCGCCGTCCCCAACGACGTGTCGATATAGATGGAGTAGTTATCTCCCTTTAACTGCCCGTAGCGATTGAAGACACCGCCAGAATTGGAAGTTGCTTTGACCGTATAACTCGGGCCGCCGCGGGCGTTGACCGAAGAATGTCCTGGGCCCGCCGCGGGCGCGTCGCCCCCCGGCGGCCCGAAGCTCGGCAACGTGATCGTGGTCGTCCCTCCCTCAACCGAAACTCCGGGCATCGCAGGTGTGCCGCTTCCGCGTCCCGCGCCGCCCATTCCCGGATACGGCGAGATTCCGCTATGTGCATTCGGATCGGAACCTCGTCCCGCACCTTCTCGCCCTGCGCCCGAGCCCTCGCCTTGCAATCCGCTGCCCGGCCCATTGCCTTTGCCAATCCCCGCTCCACCGCCGCTCCCGCCAAGTCCACTGCTTGCTGTCCCGCTCGGCGACATCGCGAGCGCCCCTCCGCCGGTCGAGTTCGGCAATCCTACCTTCGTTCCCGGTTGGCTGGAGACGACCACTCCTGACCCCGCGGCGTTCCCGCCGGCGTTGCTTGGCGGAGCCGCGGCCGAACCCAGATCGAGTGCACCCCCTGCGCCCGCCCCTTTATTGCCTCGTCCGCTGCCGCCGAGCGCTTTTCCGCCGCCTAGGCTTGGCGGTGGTGGAATGACGTCCGTTGGTCCCAGCATCGACGATGCCGACTGGCTAGACCGCCCGGTTCCTCCACCACTGCCCCCAATGCTCGCTGGTGGCGGCACAACTTGCGGCGCGAGAGCGCCGGTATTCGCGCGCGCGATTGCGCCTCCGCCAGGCGCGCTCGGTGGCGGAGGAACGGGCTTCACTTTCAGGTCGCCCGTAGCAGTGCTTCCATAGCTGTTGAGATCGCGGCTCACTTGCGACGGAGGTGGTGCTATCACTGCCGGCGCAGGAAGCGTGAGCTTGGGCTTCGATAACTCATCCCGCGAAGGCGCAGAAACCGGTGGCGCGATCACATCGACAGTTTGCGTCAGCGGAATGCGCGAACTCGCCAAATCGCGCGGCGTGTCGCGTGGAGCGGGCGCAACCACGGTTGGCGCGAGCGGATTCGCACCACGCACGCTATCTCGCGAAACATTCGGCGCGGGCGGAACAACACTCGGCGTCAAACTGTTCGCTGCGCGATTGGCCGATGTCGTGAATTCTGGCGAAGGCGGCACAACGTTCATCTGTGGCAGTGCGGGCGCAACCAGCGAAGAGCGCAAGCCTTCAGCCGGAGGCGGTCCGGGAATCGGCTTGAACGCTAGCAGATTCGCGACCGCCGAATCGGAATGCGGCAGATTAACCTTGGGCGCATCGATCACTTTCTCGGTGGGTATGTCGCCCCGCGCGACACGAATCGTCTGCGTGCGATGGTGGGCTTCGTGGCCGCCGGCGCGTCCAGCCTTGCCCGCTTGCGCCCCGCCGCGATCCTGCACCTGTGGCAGTTCGTCGCCCGAATAATAAATCACGTCCCACTGCGGACGATTGGGCGGAAGCGGAATCTCCAGGCTGGCGAAGCGTCCCGGAAGCACCAGCGCAGCGATCAGCAGAAGACACTCCAGCACCCACGCGGCAAGCATCCCTCGATACGGAAACATGCCGATCGGCGCTTCCCCAGCCAGCGCCTTCGGAGGCCGAGTCAACGCCGGGCGAAACGCAGACTTAAACTCTTCCCATCGCGACGACCATTCGACAAGCAGCCGCGGCGATTCGGTCTGCTGTGGGACGCTCTCGATAACGGTGTCGACTTCGGTCATGATGCGATCGTGATTTCAGTCAGCGTCTCGGCCATGTGCTTTCGGTTAAGGACTGCAACGCTTTCGCGCGGCGATCTTCGGGGAGTTCCTACTAGTGTAGTGTGCCAGAAGGGCGGTCGGATTTCCTGAGGGAAACCATCCGCCAGTTCTCTAGGTGATCAGGACTTTGATATGAGATATGACGGATATGAGATATGACGCAATTTTGTCGGCAAGCGCGGTTAATTCGCTACCTTTTATGTATGACTGGAGGTCACAATGACGCGATTCTGAAGTCGACAATCCCTCCAAAGTCCATTCAAACCATTAGTTCTAAACCGCTTAGTATGCACGTACACTAATGTAAGTACATATTTATATGCAAAGTGTTCCACGTGGAACACATCTCCATTTTTGCAGTTCTTGGCTTAGGCGGCCTCGGTGTGGATGGGGTCTTCAAGGTAGATATCGACCTGGTCGCCGAGGGCGGTCAGGGACTCACTGATGGTGCCGGTGGGCAACTCCAGCACCGAGGCGGCCTGGACGCGGATGGCGGCCATGCGCCACGGCTTCAGGTCTTGTTCGAGGTGGATGACCATGCGGTCGCGGTCAAGGTAGACGGCGTCGATCGGGAAGCGCATGGCGAAGGTGTGGATGCCATGGGAGGGGTTGATCCAAAGGCCCTGGCCGCGCGAGAAACGGGAGGAGTCGGTAGCCATGAGTCCGCGAAAACGGGACCAGTGGGTCCGGGCGATCATGAGATCGGTCGCGAGATAGGTGGTGCGGGTGCGGTTGAAGGCGAAGCTCCTGGGGCCGCGCGGCGGCATTTCGTTACCGAGTACCCGTAGCGAAGATTTTCAGCAACTGAATTACGGCGGGCCCCACGGTGACGAAGATCAGCGAGGGCATGACGAACAGGACCAGGGGGATGATCATCTTGACGGTGGTCTTGGCGGCTTGCTCTTCGGCGCGCTGGCGGCGCTCGGTGCGCAGGGAGTCGGAATGCACCCGCAAGGCCTGGGCGACGCTGGTTCCGAAACGGTCGGTCTGTATCAGCGTGCCAACGAGCGAACGGATGTCATCGACTCCGGTACGCTCGGCGAGATTGCGGAGCGCTTCGACGCGCGGCTTTCCGGCGCGGGCCTCCAGATCGAAGAGATGGAATTCGGCACTCAGCTCAGGGTGCGCAGTGCGGAGATCTTCGCCGACACGCATCATGGCCTGATCGAGCGACAAGCCGGCCTCCACGCAGATGACGGTAAGATCGAGGCCGTCGGGAAGGCCGAGCCGGATGCGGCGCTGGCGGGCGGCCAGTTTCTTCTTGAGCATGAAGCGCGGAAGAAAGAAACCCAGCGCGGTAATGCCGGCGAGAAGCATGGGCGAATCGAATCCGGTGAAAAGAAAAACAGAAATGAAGCCGAGCCCGGCGCACAGGACGCGCAATCCGTTGTAGATGGTCGCGTGCTGCGGACTGCGATATCCGGCCTGAATCAGCCAAGCGCGGGTTTGGGAAAGGCCGCTGGGCGAGACAGGCAATGCACGGCTCAAGGGATCGAGGGCTTGCTGCATGCGTTCGCGGATGGCGGGTTTATCAACGGATTTGGGGCGCTGCCATCCAATTTCGCGAAGGCGCGATCCGAGGATTGACGATGGCGTGGAGGCGGCTGCTCCAAAGGCGAAGACAATCACCGCGATGGAGAAAAACACGAAAATGGAGAGCGCCAGCGCCAGGGGCATAGGTCAGTTTCCGTTTACCATTTGCCAATCAATACTAAGCCCATAAAGATCGTTCTCAATTCCGGATGAAGCGAACCGTCTTCGCCTCACACCTGAATCCTGATGATTCTGCGGATGACAAAGTAGCCTAAAGTTTGCAGGGTGATGCCGCCGACGATCAGAGCGTGGCCTACCGGGTCGATGAACAGCGGGCGAATGAAGCCCGGGTTAAGGACCTGCATGGTGACGACCACCGCTGGCGGCAAAGCCATGAGCAGCATCATCGTGAGGCGGCCCTGGGCCGTGTGGACGCGGACCTGGCGCAGGATTTTAAAACGCTCGCGGATCACGTAAGAGAGGTTGTCGAGGATCTCCGCGAGATTGCCTCCGGTTTCGCGCTGCAACATCACGGCGGTCACAAAAAATTTCACATCGACGAGGGGAATACGGTCAGCGAGATTGAGCAGGGCATCGCGGACGGGCAGGCCGAATTTCTGTTCTTCGTATAGTTGGCGAAACTCGCCGGCGACAGGCTCAGAGACTTCATTGGCGATCATTTCGAGGGCGGTGGTAAAGGCGTGTCCAGCGCGGACGGCGCGGGCGAGCGTGTCGATGGCTTCGGGAAATTTCTCTTCAAATTTCTGGAAGCGCTTATTGCGGCGATGCGAGGCATAAGCGTAGGGGAGAAAAAAACCAAGGAGCGCTCCGACCCAGCCAAAAAGCACATTGCCGGAAGCGAAGATGACGACGGCAGCGAAGGCCAGAGCGGAAATCGCACAAAAGAACAGGAAATTTCCGGCGCGAACATCGACATCTCCCTGGGCGAGCATTTTCTGCAGGAGGGAAACGCGTTCGGAGCGGCGCAACCAGGTATCGAATGCGGGGATCTGGCTGAGGACTTCGTCGCGAACAAAAGCCGCATCGGGGGTAGTTTGTTCGGCTGGTTCCTGGGTCGCGGCGAGGCGGTCGCGGAGAATGCGAGCTTGGGCTTTGCGCTGATCGAACAAAGAAATGCCGGCGAAAAAAGCTACCGTGACCACGAGAAATACGAGGACGGCGATGAGGAGGGGCATGGGCTAGACCTCCATCCGCGATTCGAAAAGCGCCGGACTGAGGCGGCAACCGGCGGTGGCGAGCCGTTCGGCGAACTGCGGCGGATAGCCCATAGAATGGAAGACGCCACGGACTTTGCCGCTCTCGTCGATTCCGCTGCGTTCGAAGACGAAAACGTCGCGCAGAACGATCATGTCGCCTTCCATGCCGGTGACTTCGGAGACGGTGATGACTTTGCGGGTGCCGTCCGAGAGACGCGCGACCTGGACGACGGCATGGACTGCATTTGCGATCTGATGGCGAATGGCCCGCTCGGGAATATTCAGATTGGCCATGGACACCATATTTTCGATACGCGCGAGAGCGTCGCGAGGAGAGTTCGCGTGGACGGTGGTGAGCGAACCCTCGTGGCCGGTGTTCATGGCTTGCAGCATGTCGAAAGCTTCTTCACCGCGCACCTCGCCGACTACGATACGGTCAGGGCGCATACGCAGACTGTTGATGACTAACTGGCGCATGCGGACCGATCCCTTGCCTTCAATGTTGGGGGGCCGGGTTTCGAGGCGAACGACGTGCTCCTGCTTGAGCTGCAGTTCGGCGGCATCTTCGATGGTGACGATGCGCTCGGAGTTCGGGATGTATCCGGACAGGACGTTGAGGACGGTGGTTTTGCCGGCGCCGGTTCCTCCGGAGATGATCAGGTTCAGGCGCCCTTTGACCATCGCGGAGAGCAGTTCCAGCATGGGCTCGGTGAGGGTCTTGTTGTCGAGCATGTTGCGGGCAGTGATGGGATCGCGGCCGAAGCGGCGGATGGAGAGACAGGCCCCGTCGAGCGCGAGCGGAGGAATGATGGCATTGACGCGCGAACCATCCTGCAGGCGAGCATCGACCATGGGCGAGGACTCGTCGACGCGGCGTCCAATGCGGGAGACGATGCGGTCGATGATCTGCATCAGGTGCTGATTGTCTTTGAACGACAGCCCGGTGATTTCCAGCTTGCCGCCACGTTCGACGTAGACGCGGTCGAAGCGGTTCACGAGGATATCGGAAATGGTGGGATCTTTGAGCAGCGGTTCGAGCGGGCCGAGGCCGAAGATTTCGTCGAGGATTTCGCGCGAGAGTTGCTCGCGCTCGGCGAAGCTGAGCGGAACGGCCTCGCTGTTTACCGAACTCCGAATGAGGACGAGGACTTCATCGCGCGCGGAATCGCCCGTTGTGCGGCCGAGTTTTTCGAGGTCGAGGCGATCGAGGATCTTGCGGTGCAGGTCGGCTTTGACCTGCTGGTACTCGCTCCGTTCGAAGGCTTGCAGATTGGCCATATACAGATCGCGGTCGCTCTAATTCTAAGCTATTCGCGCTTGTGCACGAAGGTTACCTCGGAGTTAATGGGTCCTCGAGGGTTTTGAGCCACGCGCCGAAACCTACTGTCATGAGAGTTGAAGTTCAAACCGTCTTGAATAACGACCAGGCGGTGCGTTTTACTTCCAGATCATCTTTGGTTAGGAGTGCGGCGAGGCCGGAGATGGAGCGGGCGATATCACTGTTGCCCTGCTGCATCAAGGGCACACCGCGATCGATGGCGGAGGAGACGGCGAAGTACTGATTGGGAATTCGCCAGAGCACGGGCGCTCCGATGGCGGCCTCGGTTTCAGCTTCATCGAAGCCAGCCACTTTCCGATAACGGTTGAGGACGAGAGCAAAACGGTCGCGCGATGCGCTCTCGCCGAGATATTGGGCGACGCGACCGGCGCTCCAGAGGGATGCGACGTCGGCGTGTCCGATGAGAAGGACTTTTTCCGAAAGGTTGCTGACCAGGCGCGTGGCGCTATCGAGACGGGAGGATGCGTCGACCACGATGTAATGAAACTGTCCGACCATGGTGTCAAACAGATGCGCGAAATCGGAGGCAGAAGGCTCGACGGCGGTGGGTGCCGAAGCGCCGGCCAACACCTGCAAGCCGCGATCGTGACGGGCCATGAAGCTAAGGAGCAGGGAAGAGTCGAGGCGATGCAGATTGGCGACGGCGTCGGAAACGCTGAATGCAGGTTTGAGATTGAGATGCAGGGCGCAATGACCAAGCGGGGCGAGATCGACCAGCGCGGTGCTGGGATGGATCGACTGCAGGGCCAAAGCGAGATTGACGGCGACGGTGGTGGCTCCGCTGCCGCCTTTGGCGTTGGCGACCGTGAAGACTTTTCCGCGCGAGGTTTCGCGGCCGGGGCGGCGGCGAATTGCAGTGAGGCGGACGAAGGCTTCCAGTAGATCGGTAGTGGTGGTGGGACGCTCAATATATTCGCGGACTCCAGCACGCATGGTGCTGACGATCAGCTGTGGCTGAGTCATGGGGCCGACAGCGAAGACGGCTGAGTCGGGGAGTTCCTGATGGAGCAATTCGATGGCCCGCAGCGCACCGTTGATATCGTTGGCGGGAATGTCAACCAAAACGACATCGGGCGCAAAGCCAAGAGTCTTGCGCAAGACGGGGTCGTTCGCAGCAAGGGGCAGCGTGGGGTCGCTGAAAACCGTACGAGCTACGCTGGTGCCGTCGACCAACACCTGGAGCACAGCGCGTTGGTCATTGTCGGTGGAGAATACGGCTACTGACAATTCCGGCATGAGACTTTACTCCACTGCAGAAACGAAACCTAAACCCTGCGTCTTCACGCGCGACTATTTGCTGGTGTCGGCGGGCTTTTTGCCGTCAAATTTTTTCTTGTCCAGATTCGGCACCGGCATCGCTGGGCCGGGCGGCGGCTGGACGGATGGAGAAATCCGGTGCACGGTACACAACACCATCAACTCCGAGTTGCTCTTCTGGTCACTCTTGCTCTTGAAGAAATTTCCGATGATAGGAATATCTCCGAGCCAAGGAATTTTGTTGTCAACATTGGTTACGCGGTTGTCGAGCAGGCCGGCGATGACGAAGCTCTGGCCATCCTGCAATTCGAATTCGGTGTCGGCTTTGCGGGTGCTGATGGCGGGGATGGTGGTTCCGGCGACGGTGACGGCGTCGGCAAAATCGAGCGTGCTGACTTCGGGAGCGACGTGCAGGTGGATGCTTCCGTTTGGCTGAATGACTGGGGTGAATTTCAAGCGCACGCCAAACTCGCGAAACTGAATGGTGACGGTGGCGATGCCGCTGGCGTTCTGCTGGGCGACGGGAAAGGGGAATTCGCCTCCGGCAAGGAAACTAGCTTCTTTGCCATTGACGGCGATGAGGTTAGGCTCGGCGAGAATCTGTAAGAGGTTCTGCGATTTGAGAGCCTCGATCACCGCGCCGAGATGCACCTGAGGATTGAAGAAGAACATGTTGAGTACGTTCGACACCGTCGCCGTACTGGGAAAGGGGCTGCCCGAACCCGTATCGGTGATACTGCCGATACCGCTGACTCCGCCGAACTGGCCAGTGCCCAGGGCGCCGAGGGTGTTGCCGGATCCGGTAGAAAGGAAGTTGAAGCCGACCTGGGTCAGAGCGGTGCGGTCGACCTCCGCGAATTTGACTTCGAGAAGAACTTCTTCGGCGCCGACGGGGCCAAAGGTAAGCACATTGACAACGTTCTTCGAATAGGCGGAAGCCAGCGCGCCCGCGTGCTTGGCAACCTCTTCGGTCGTGACGTGACCGGAAAGAACGATGGCTGAGCGCGAAGGGGTAACATTGATCTGCTCGGTGGGGAAAAGACGATGAATTTCCTCCGAAGCGGCGGTGACATCGACATCGACGCGAAGATCGAAGCTTCGCGAGCGTTCTGCCTCGTCCCAGATGAGGAGGGAGACTTCGCCGGGAGACAGTCCGTTGACCAGAACCTGCGTCGGCGTGACGACAAGCGCATCGGCAACAGAGGGGTCGGTGACGGAGACGCGCTTTAGTCTTTCGGTGGTGTTAATCAGCAGGGACTTGCCGACCATCACGCGCAAGGGAGCGGCGCCGGGGGTCACGTTCTGGGATGCAGCTGCATTCGGACCCGGAGCGGCGGGAGCGTTGTCGGGGGTCTGAGCGGGCGCGTCCTGGGAAGAAGTTGAACCGACGGCGGGAGGTTCGGAGGTCGCTGCCGCGCCGAGAAGGATAGTTCCGGCGAGCAGGATCACAACACTGAGGAGAAGCTTCATCGACGGTTCACTTGTCGCCTTTGTCTTCAAACTTGGTTTCATCCCGTTTGCTGCCGCGAATTGTTTCCACCTGGTACGGGCCGGGCGGAGGTGGCGGAGTCGATTTCACCGCGGCTTTTCGGATCTTGGGTTTCGAGTCGGCCGGGGCCGGTTTCTCGCCGGGATATAACGAACTCGCGCGGGTAGCGCCAATGGTGCTTTGTTTTGTGTCCAGCGGATTGCGCAGCGATAGCTGAATGCGGCCCTCCTGCGAAACCAAGGCCAGCTTCTGCGCATCGTCGGGCGAAACCGCGAAGGTAATCACTGAAGCAGTCTGGGTATCGGTGGCAGCGTTGCGCTCTAAGTTCTTGCCCACGGCGAGGACGTAAACATTTTCAAGGACGGTGGTTGTTTGATGATCGTTGCCGCCAGAATCGCCGGTGGCCATGACATCCACGTGCGAGCCAGGTTGCACGAAGCCGGCTACTGAAACCACGTCATTGACACGAACAGAAACGGCACGCATTCCCTGCGGGATCAGCGAGGGCAGGCCGGTTCCGGCATTGGCCGCCGCCAGTTTGATCGGGAGAATAAACTCGCCCTTAGTTATCGGCCAAACCGCGCCGCGGCCGACAACCTTGGACGCTGCGGAATAGGCGCCGGGAGGAACGGCCGATTGCGGGATGGTGATCACGCGGACGTCGTTTGCTCCTAACTTGGTTCCGACGGCAACGTCATCGGCAGCGACAACTACAGGTACGTCATTCGCAGAGGTGTCAGCACCCGCCTGGTTGCGGAGCTTGACGTAGACGGAATAGCTGACGAGCAGACCGATGGCCAGCGCCAAGCCCCCAATCATCAGCAGACGGCTTCGATTCATTCCTCTCCTGCCGGGAAACCATTCCGGACCGATTCGTTGTCTGGATCTTCGTTGCCCTGATCTTCGTTCTTCTGATCAGCAGATTGAGTGCTAGTTCGACCCAACCTGGCTGGCGACTTGCGAGAACACGTTGTTCGCGTTGCTGCCAATCAGACGGACCGTACCGATTACGATCACCAGAATTACGGCCAGCATTACGGCGTACTCTGCGATGTCCTGGCCTTCATCACTGCGCCACAGGAATTTACACAAATCCGTCATTTTCGACTCCTTCGGGCATGAGGCTTGCAATTGATTCGGGGAAGGGCGTTGAAGCCAATTCCCATATGCGCCCTAGTTTCGCAGATTCGGGATGGCTCTGGGAATATTTTTTCACCTTTTTGGCATTTCCGACGTCAAGCCGGTGGAAACGGCTGTTTTTTCGGTGCCGGGGTAGGTCCGGAGCAGCAGAATGGCCTCGGAGTCGCGCTGGGCGATATGCCAGTTCGGATCCAGGATAAGGGCTTGCGCTAAGGCCGTGGAAGGAGGTACAAGCACGGCGGCGATCTTCCAGTTGTCGAGGATTTCGCGCCAACCGGAGTGGAGTTCGACGGCGGTCCGAAATTGGCGAAGAATGTCGTCGCCATAGAGATCGGCGCGGCCATCGGCGAAGACGAGGTATTCGGGATAGAGCTTCCAGATGGCATAGCCTCCCCAGTCGTAGAAAACGAAAATTCTTTGGGCGTCGTTCTTGGGAAGTGAATTGCGGCTGGCATAATCACTCGCGCGCAGGAAGGCAATTGCCTGTTCAGGATATTGCCTGGCCTCGCTCACGGCTTGAGTGCGGGCGAGAGTGATCCATTTGGCCAACGTGAGGATTGCCATCAGCAGTAGAACGATAGCGCCGAATAGACGCTGATGACGCGATGATGCCGGAGGCTGCGCGGGAGTTATGGCTTGGCGCGGGAGAGCGGCGACGATGACCGGAATCGCAATCAAAATGAAGATGGGAATGTGGCGGAGCGCATCCAGCGAGGCGAATGCGGTGAGGACAAGGGGTGCGAGCACGCGACCTTTTGGGCGGGAGCGGGCGCTGGCGACTGCTGCGAGCAGCAGCAGCCATACGATCAGGAGCGGACGATAAAGGCCGTCATGAAAATTCGGAGAGTGCCATTCGGCGATGAAGGAGCGCATTCCGGAGGAGAGCAAAGTGCGCAGCGGATAGAAATAGAGATGAACTCCGCTGGGATTCAGAGGCACGAGCGCGAAACACGCCAATAGAAGTAAGAAGACGCGCAAGAGGAGTGGCTGCACTTCAGGCCACGACGTGCCGCCGAATGCGGCTTCGAAGATTAATCCAATGCCGTAGGCAAACAACAGCGCCGGGCCGAGGGCAAAGCCGGCGTGCAAATTCAGCCAGAGAAGGAAGAGAGGCGGTATCCAGAGCAGAAGCTTGGGGTGGTTCTCGCCGCATTCGAGGAGCCAGAGAAGAATGCTCGCCAGGGTAAAGGTGAACATCTGCGGGCGAGCGCCGAAGCACGGGGCAGCGGCCAGCGCGCCGAGGACCGTAGCTGCGGCCGCCCAAACGGGCGCTCGATTGGAGGTGAGGCAGCGTCGATAGAGCAGGAAGAAGCCGAGAGTGATAACAGCGGCGGAGAATATGATGAGGGCGGCTGTGCCGGCGCGTTTCCAGATTTCGTAAAAAATCACCTCCGACAACCACTCGTGCGATACCCAGGCGTGACCAGCGCGGGTGAAAGAAAACGGGTCTGAGTGCGGGACGTGTCCTGTTTCGACAATCCACTGGCCGGTACGCAGATGCCACCAGAGATCGGGGTCGGTGGCGCTGCGAGCAGTCATGGCGAGCAAACCAAAAAGCAGGATGCCGCCAAAAAATGCGCGCTTGATCCAGCGAAGATTTCCAAACGTCACCATGGGGCGTGATTATAGAATCAGTGGTCCGCAAAATCTCTTCATGACGTTGCTGCTCCCAAGAAGAAAGCTTTACCTTGTGTCATATCTGCTGGCGATGACGTTCTGCAATCTTTTCATGGCGGGAGATGTCGTGTCGCGCCTGCGTGATGGATACCAGGACTTCACTATTTATTACACTGGCGCCCTGCTCCTGCGAAATGGCGAGGCGTCAAAACTCTACCGGCTCGCCACTCAATATCAGACGCAGCTCACGTTCACGAGTGTGCCCATACGCCAAGGAGCGCTGCCTTACAACCACCCGCCGTTTGAGGCGCTTTTGTTCGTTCCCTTCACGCTGCTGGGCTACTGGCCGGCCTACCTTTTTTGGACGGCGCTTAGCCTGCTCATGGTTGGCATGAGCATATGGTTGTTGAGAAAACAGTTTCCTCAACTCGCGGCAGTTTCCCCCCTCATTCTGGGGCTCGGAGCTTCGGCATTTTTCCCGCTGGTCCTCGGCATCATTCATGGGCAAGATGAAGTCCTTTTAGAATTTCTGTTGGTGTTGGCATTCATCTGTCTCGATAGAGGAAAAGATCCCCCGGCTGGCGCGTTTCTGGCGGCGGGACTATTTCGTCCCCACCTGGCCATTCCATTGGCAATTTTGTTGGCGGTGCGGCGCTGGCGCATTCTGCTAGGCTTTGTGCCGGTTTCCCTCGTTCTGGCCGGTATTTCTGTGCTCCTGACGGGATGGCGCGGTCAGATCGACTATGTGCGTTTTGTGTTTTTAGTGGAGAGGAGCCGCATCGGCAGTTACGGCCCACCTGCCATTCCCAATATCCGGGGCCTGATTTTGGGTTGGCAAGGATTGAGCGTCCCGAGCCCGTTCATGGGATTCGTGGTGTTCGCGACGTCGGCAGTTGTGTTCCTGGTGGCGCTGTTCAGAATTCGTAACGGGCGAGACTCCATTGCGTTCGCCGGATGCCTGGCGACGGTCACGACCATCTTGGTTAGCTTCCATGCGCTTTGCTATGACTTTACGTTGTTGTTGCCTCTAATATTTTTCCTGCTGGCATCGATGGCCGGCGGACAGGGTAGGGAGGTCGACGCGCCGACCGTGCTGCTGCTGATTTTGTTATTTCTGACGCCGCTGTATGTTTATCTGCTGTTGGCGGCCGGGGAGTATTTCCCGGTTGGTTTTATTTTGCTTTGGCTGTACGTGCGGCTTGAGCTGACACCGGCTCCGGCAGAGGTGCCGGTTTAAGCATGAATGACCCGGGGTTTTTTCGTGGGCAAGTATTGCTGGTATTGGCGGCTGCAGTTTCGCTTGCGGGGGGATTGTTGTATTGGCAACGCGTGCTGATCCCGCACCAGATCCACGATGCTGCTGCACGCGACACTCCGAGGGGCATCCTTTCCGATCTTTATCCGCAGTGGATCGGCGCGCAGGAACTGCTTTTGCACGGGCGCGATCCGTATAGTCCGGAGGTGACGCGCGAGATTCAGGAAGGCTATTACGGTCGTGCTCTCGATTCAAACAAACCCGGGGATCCAAAAGACCAGCAGGCGTTTGCTTACCCGGTCTATGTGGTGTTTTATCTCGCGCCCACCATCCGCCTTCCATTTGCGACGGTGCGACGCGGATTCTTCTGGGGCTTGCTCGGTTTTACTCTAGTCACGGTTCAGCTATGGCTGGGAGTACTGCGTTATTCGGTGCCGTTGGTGACGAAGCTAAGCTTCATGGCTTTGACGGTTGGGAGTTTCACGGTCATGCAAGGGCTGAGGCTGGAGCAACTCACCTTGCTGGTGGCGGCGCTGTGCGCGGCGGGGGTGGCGCTGCTGGTGGCGGGGTGTCCGATTGCGGCTGGAGTTGTGCTGGCGCTGGCGACCATCAAGCCACAACTGGTGTTGCCATTGTTGTTGTGGCTGGGGCTGTGGAGTATGGGCGACGTGCGGCGACGCTATCGCTGGATAGTTTCGTTTCTGATTGTGATGACGATCCTCTGCGTTGCCTCAGAGTTACTTCTGCCGCACTGGATTGTGCGCTTCTGGCATGCTGTTGTCGCGTACAGGCAATATGCGAAGGGCATTCCAGTGCTGGAGATCTTTCTGCCGACGTGGGGCGGCAGAATTTTGGAATTGCTGTTTGTGGCGATGACCGCGCTGACGTGTCTGAAGTGGTTTCGATATGCGGAAAATACGCCAGCCTTCCAAGCCTGCACATGCCTGGCGATGGCGGTGAGCGTGCTGCTGGTGCCCAAGTTTGCTCTTTACAATCAGACGCTGCTGCTTGCCCCGACGCTGCTGATTGTCCGTGATCGAAGGGATATTTGGCAGGGGAGCGCGATTCACCGCTTTGTGCTTGTCGTGGTCGCTGTGTCGCTGGCGTGGATATGGCTTACGAGCGTGGTTCTGGCGGGGCTTTCGTTCATCGTGCGGCCGGAGTTGGTGGAAAGGGCGTGGGTAATTCCGCTGATGACGCTGCCGGAGATTCCGGTGGCGGTGACGGCGTTGCTGTTGCTGCATTACTATCAGACGACTTTTGCTCCATCGCTGGGGCAACCGACGTCGTAGAATGCTTGGGGTAGAATGCTTGGGTGCCCGTGCCGGGTACTGGCGTCGTTTTTCTTGTCATCGCCGGGCATAAGGGCTTGCGGAGAATTCAGGGTAAATGTCGACTTCGTCGCACTCGGGAATATCGAGCATTTTTCCCATCGCGATTTTTGTGCAGGGCAGCGACCAGCAGACGCTGTCGCTGAACCACTCTCCTTATACCGTGGGGCGCAAGGTGGACCGCGATCTGGTGATTGCGGATCCCCGCGTGTCGCGCGAGCATGCGACGATCGTGGCGGAAAACGGCGAGTTCTTTGTCGTTGACTTGGGCAGCAAGCACGGCACCTACGTGAATGGCGAGAGAGTGGATCGCCACAAACTGCAGCGCAACGACCGACTGGAGTTTGGGGCGCGCGATATTGCGTATCTGATTTTCCATCCGCTGCATACCACTTCGAACACGGCGCGCGAGTTTCTCAGCCAGATTTCAGGGATACAGATTGCTCCGGAAGCGAGCGACCTGGAGAAACTGACGCTGTTCATGGAAGCGGCACGCAAGCTGAATACAATTGGCGTGCTCGATGAAATCCTGGTAACGCTGCTCGATGCCACGCTGAAACTGACACGCGCGGAGCGCGGATATATTTTCCTACGCGATGTTGGCGGCACGCTGACGCTTGCGGCCGGACGAACTTCCAAAGGCGAGCCGCTGCTGGACGACAAGACGATTTCACGTTCGGTGCTGGAAGGAGCGTTGACGTCGAACTCCGAATATCTGGTCACGGATACGAGCCAGATGCTCGACGTGAAAGAGCGGCAGAGCATTGTCGCCTTCGATTTGCGGACGGTGATCTGCATGCCGTTGCGGAAGCCGATGGTGCAAACTACCCGCGCCGATCAACCTGCCGGCGGAGAAGTGATGGGCGCACTCTACGTGGATTCTCGCTTTGCGTCGCGCGACATCACCAGCGTCAGTCACGATATTTTGCGCGCGATTGCGACAGAAGCCGCGCAGTTGATCGAAAACGCGCGCCTGGTGCAGGCGGAAGAAGCTGGGCGCCGCTACCAGCAGGAGCTAGGGATTGCGGCCTCGATTCAGCAGCGGCTGCTGGCGGTGACTTTGCCTGAAGTTCCTTTTGCGCGCGTGAACGGGCGCAACCTTTCGTGTAAGGAAATCGGCGGCGATTTTTTTGAGGCCGTAAACACGCCGCAGGGCTTGGCGGTGGTTCTGGCCGACGTCAGCGGCAAGGGCGTGTCGGCGGCGCTGCTAGCCTCGATTCTGCAGGGGATGGTTTATTCGCAACTGATTTCCGGCATGCCGCTGACGGAGATCGTCGATGCGGTCAATCGCTTTTTTACCTACAAACACATTGGCGAGAAGTACGCGACCATGATCATTACGCGCCTGCGCAATGATGGCGATCTGGAATACGTGAATTGCGGGCACGTTCCGCCGGTGTGGATCTGCGGGAACGAAGTGCTTCGTCCGTCGCATGGAAACCTGCCAGTAGGTTTGCTGGGGGATGCGACGTACTCGAGCGATCGCTGCCAGATGAGGCCGGGAGACCGGATGATTCTGGTGACCGACGGCGTGACCGAAGCCGAAAATGCCCGCGGAGATATGTTTGACAGCGAACGGCTCGAACACGTGGCGGGGAAGAGCAAGTCGATGGAAGACGTTTTCACAGCCGTGGCCGATTTCTGCGGTGGGACTCCCCTGAACGACGATTGCACGGTGGTGGAGTTGTCTTACACGGGCGGCTAAAGCTTTGCGTCCTTGTGAATTTCTACGGTGGACCAGGTCTTGTCGGCGGCGTGACAGAGCGTCTCGATGCCGCAATCAGCGCACTTTGGATTGCGCGCCATGCAGAGTTTTCTTCCGTGCCAGATCACTTCGTGAGAGAAGTCGGTCCAGCGATCGCGCGGAATAATCTTCATCAAGTCTTCTTCAATTTTCTTGGCGTCTTCTTGTTTGGTTAGCTCTAGCCGGCGCGAAATTCGCGTGACGTGAGTATCGACGACTACGCCTTCGTTCTTCTTGAACCACGTGCCGAGGATAACGTTGGCCGTCTTACGGGCAACTCCGGGAAGGGTCAGCAGTTCATCCATAGTTTGCGGAACGTGGCCGCCGAAGTCGGCGACTATCTTTCGGGCGGCGCCCACGACCGACTTCGCTTTGTTGCGGAAGAATCCTGTCGAGTGGATATCGGGCTCCAACTGTTGCGGTTCGAGCGCGGCGAAATCCTGAACCGTCGGATACTTTGCGAAGATTATCGGCGTGACCTTATTTACTCCAACGTCGGTTGATTGCGCGGAGAGGATGGTTGCTACCAAGAGTTCCCAGGCACTGCGGTGGGTGAGAGCGCAGGTTACTCCCGGGTACATCTGGTCAAGGCCCGCCATGATCTGGCGCACGCGCTCGGGGACAAGGGATCGTAAGCGGAGTCTCGGCGTGCCGCAGCTTTCGTGCCGGATGCAGATTTCTTTTTCGGCGTTACTGGCGTGGCGGTGGGGCTTCGATCCGACTTGACGGGACGGAGTGCCGTTGCAACGCGAGTCTTGCCAGGCGCCGGAGAGTCTTTCACGCGGTGGGCGCCTTCGTGACGTCCGCTGCGACTGGGTTGACGCGGCACATTTCCGCGAGGCATCGAGTCCCTCCTGAGCAGGGTTTATGGTAACAAAGGAGCCAGTTGGCTGCTTCGACCTGCGTCAAAGGTAACCCTGCTGCAATTGACGGCTTGGCGGGGGCATGAGTAGTCTGAGAATGTAATCTTAAGAGTTCGAATCCGTGGAATCAGGTAAAAATCTTTGGCCGTGAAGAGCATCAAACTCGGGCAAGTCTGGCGCCAGGACGCGACCGGCCAGGATCACCTCGTCACCAAGGTTTACAGCGAAGTTTTCACACAATATGCGGTGCTGCGTCTGGCCGAGGTGACTGCGCCCGACTCGCCAACCGTGAAGGTGAAGGTCGCGAAATCGGCCGACGGAGTTACTTTGCCAGGTTTCAGCTTTACGCAGGAAGGGGCGTTCTGACGGTGGCTCGCCTGCCTGGTTGTTATCCTTCGCGCTGCGAAGAGCTTGCTGTTCCTCAGTGTGCGCCTCTGATTGCATGACCGAGAAGATTCTCACCCTGTTGTTCATCTTCATCAATTCTCTTGTCGCGGCGACCGGATATGTTGGCATTACGCTGCTGATGGCGATTGAGTCGGCGTGCATTCCGTTGCCGTCGGAACTGATCATGCCTTTTGCCGGGTACCTGGTGTATACCGGCGCGATGAAGCTGGTTTGGGCGGCGACGGCGGGCGCAATCGGATGCAATCTGGGGTCGCTGGTCGCTTATGAGATCGGCTGCTACGGCGGACGTCCGCTGGTTGAGCGTTATGGACGCTGGATTCTCATGGGTCGCCGCGAGCTGGATTGGGCCGATCGTTTTTTTCTGCGCTGGGGAGACATGGCGGTGTTTATTGCGCGGCTGCTGCCGATGATCCGGACATTTATTGCGTTACCGGCGGGGATTGCGCGTATGCCGCGCGGTAAATTTCATGTCTACACTTTTCTCGGGTCATGGCCATGGTGTTTCGCGCTGGCTTACTTCGGAATGAAGCTTGGCGAGAACTGGCGCTCGCTGGGAAAATACTTCCACAAGTTCGATGCCGTCATCGGCGCGTTTCTAGTGGCTGGGATTGTTTGGTTTCTTTGGTCGCACTGGCAGAACCGGCTGCGACCGGAGGAAAGCTAGCTTCGAGGCTTTCTAGTCCGGCTTTCTAGTCCAGTGGTCGCGCTAACTGCGAGGCTACAAGTTTCCACTCGCCCTCGCGCTTTCGCAGCACATCCAGGTAAACATAGCGTACGGCGGAACGCTTGCCGTTGATTTCGACCTCGTCGGATTCCGATCCGTGGACAACAGCGGTGTCGCCGAAGACGCGAATCAGGCGGGCGGTGGAAACGATGGAAGGATAGCGAATCGCGCCGGTCTTGAAGTTATTCAGTACATCCTGCTTGGTGAAGGGCTGACCGGATTCGTTGTACTGCACATAATCGTCGGCGAAGATCTGCGCCAGCATGGCGAGGTCGGCGGACATGAGCGCGCGATCTCCGGCTTCGTGGAGAGCGAGAATTTGCTGCTCGTCGGTCTGCGCGTTGGGCGTCGCAAATTCCGTCGCATTGTTCATCCTTGCGTTGTTCATAGCATCTTCCATAGCATTTCCAGCGGCATAGTTTTGTCACCGAGGCGGTCACTTTCTCCATCTTCTACAAATGTGTAATCTCGCGCTAGGACCTGAAACGGCATGGGATTTCTTAGCTACCTTATATATCCGTGGGGCTTCGTGCTCCAAGGGCTGGCGATCGTCCATTTCATCCGACGACGGCCGGATACTTATTGGATTTTTATCATCCTGTTCCTCGGTGCGCCGGGAGCGATTATTTATCTTTTGGTCGAAGCGCTGCCCGATATCGGATTGCTGGGGCAGTCTTTCAAAATGTTTCCACGGCGCCGGCGGATTGTCGAACTGGTGACGGCGATTCGAGACAATCCGTCGCCGGGAAATTATGAAGAGCTCGGCGACCTTTATATGGATGACGGCAAGCTGGCGGAGGCGCGCGCCGCGTTCGACAAGGCCATCGCAGCACGGGCCGATACGCTCGATCCGTTTTACCGGCGCGGGGTGTGCGCCATTCTACTGGGAGACGCGGCGGCTGCGCTGCCTGACCTCGAGCGGGCGGTCAGCAAAGAACCTGACTATGATTTCGGGCGCGCAGCCGGTTTGCTGGCGCACGCTTACGCGTTGACGGGAGAGAAAGAAAAAGCTGAGGCGCTTTTTCGGAGGGTAACGATCACGTCAACGTTGTCGGAGACATATTTGAACTTTGCGGAGCTGCTGGCCTCCGAGGGACGGAACGCCGAGGCGCGGGAATGGGCGCAGAAGGTGCTCGATAAAAGGAACAGCATGCCGGGGTATTTGAAAAGGCGGGAGCGGCCGTGGTTTCGGAGGGCGGGTGAGATGCTGAAGAGGGTGGCGGCGTAGCGCTAGGACGCGACATTTTGTAGACGGAAGTGGATTGCTAACAAGGCATCGATCGCATGCTTGCCCCAATGGGAGTAGAACAAGAGTCATTTTTAGCTTAGCTGACGTGAGTCATGTGCTCAACCCATGCGTCTTGTGGGCATCCACAATCCGGCTACTCACGGCCAAAATGCTATCCTTCCCTCGATGCGAATTTCTTACCTTGAATGCACACGCTGCGGAGAGCATTTTTCCGGCGACCGTCCGCTGAATATCTGCCCTAAAGATGGTGGAGTGGTTTATGTCCGCTACGATCTGGCCAGTTTGAAGGGGAAGCTGCGACGCGAAGATTTATCGGGCCGCGTGGCCAGCATGTGGCGTTATGCCGAGGTTCTCCCAGACGCTTCGCCAGTCACGCTGGGCGAGGGGTTTACGCCGATGCTCGCCAGCCGAGAGTTTGCCAGCGTCTTCATTAAGGATGAAGGGCTGAATCCTACCGGATCGTTCAAGGCGCGGGGCATGTCGGCGGCCGTGACCATGGCTCGGCATTATGGGCTGAAGAAAGTAGCTGCTCCTTCGGCGGGGAATGCTGGCGGAGCGCTGGCAGCTTATGCGGCAGCGGCAGGAATCGAAGCCCATATTTTTATGCCGAAAGATGTGCCGCTGGCGAATCGTGTGGAGTGCGACTATTACGGCGCGCAGGTCACGCTGGTGGATGGGCTGATCAGCGACTGCGGACGCATGGTGGCCGAGCGCAAGGATAAAGAAGGGTGGTTTGATGTCTCGACGCTCAAGGAGCCGTTTCGCGTCGAGGGCAAGAAGACGATGGGTTACGAGGTCGCTGAGCAGCTTGGGTGGAAGCTTCCTGACGCCATTATCTATCCGACGGGCGGCGGTGTGGGAATGATTGGGATGTGGAAGGCGTTTGATGAAATGGAGGAGTTGGGATGGATCGGGGCTGAGCGTCCGAAGATGATTACAGTGCAGGCGTCGGGTTGCGCGCCGATTGTGAAGGCTTGGGAGGCAGGGAAGAGCGTCTCGGAAATGTGGAACGACGCGACGACATTTGCGGCTGGGTTACGCGTGCCGAAGGCTTATGGCGATTATCTGATTCTCGACATCCTGGCAAAAAGTCGCGGGACTGCTGTTGCGGCGACGGACGAGGAAATTTTGGCGGCGATGAGGCATTGGGCTAGCGTGGAGGGAGTATTTGCCGCTCCTGAGGGAGCAGCGTCGCTGGTCGCTTACTGGAAGCTGCGAGCGAGCGGCTTCTTGAGCGCGGAAGATAAGGTGGTGCTGTTCAATACGGGATCGGCATACAAATATCTCGACTTGATCGAAGCGCGGGAGAGACAAGCACGGGTCGACCTTCCTGCGCGCAGCATTGGTGGAATTATCGGACCGTACTGAAGTGCATTGTGGAATTACCGCTCCAACTCGATGCGTTTCAGGCTCAACGCGAGGCGATGGTTCGGGAGCAGATCACCGAACGCGGGATTCGCGATGAGGGCGTGCTAGAGGCGATGCGACGAGTGATGCGGCATGAGTTTGTGCCGGAGAGTTTTCGACAGCATTCGTATGAAGATCATCCTTTGCCGATTGGCGAGGGGCAGACGATTTCGCAGCCGTATATCGTGGCGGCGATGCTGGAGCACCTGGCGATTCAGTCCGGCGAACGCGTGCTGGAAATTGGCACGGGTTCGGGATATGTGACGGCGCTGCTGGCGCAGCTCGCGGCTAAGGTGTTTTCGGTGGAACGGCATGAGTCGCTAGCATTTTTGGCGGAGAGCACGTTGCAGCGGCTGGGATTTCGCGACGTGAAGATCAGAGTTGGCGATGGGCGCGAAGGTTGGAAGGAATATGGTCCGTTTGATGCGATTCTTGTTTCTGCCGCGACGGCTGAAATGCCTCCGGAATTGTTTGCGCAGTTGCGCGAAGGCGGACGCATGATTTTGCCAGTTGGTCCGGCGTCGAGCCAGGAGTTGCAGTTGATTCGGAAGGTCAGCGGATGTCGTGACATCAGGATTCTCGAAGGCTGCAGGTTTGTGCCGCTGGTAGAGGGAGCAGCGGAATAAATGAGGCTCACGATTCTCACTTCAGTTCTCGTCTCATCAACTTCTCTCCTCATTTCTGAGTGCTTTACAATCAACTCGTGGGCCTCTTTCGAAATCTGAAGATCACGCTGGAGATGATCAAGTGGGAGCATTCGATTTTCGCGCTCCCGTTTGCACTCTGCGGAGCGATGCTGGCAGCTGGTGGATTACCGGCTTGGCGAACTTTGGCGTGGATTGTTGTCGCCATGGTTTCGGCGCGGTCGGCGGCGATGGCTTTCAATCGGCTGGCCGACGTTTCGATTGATGCCGACAATCCTCGGACG
>Ga0210385_10000088_pt1 | contig 102992 bp, 100 predicted proteins | sample IncBWH26OmetaG_FD_160107 | JGI IMG/M metagenome (GOLD analysis project Ga0210385, IMG submission 160107) | Forest soil microbial communities from Barre Woods Harvard Forest LTER site, Petersham, Massachusetts, United States - Inc-BW-H-26-O ... | reverse complement strand
TGAACCTGTCACGGGTCTTCATCCTCACCGGCACCGAGACCTGCTCGGCCAGCGAGTCCATCATCAACAGCCTGCGCGGCATCAATGTTCAGGTGATCCAGATCGGATCCACCACCTGCGGCAAACCCTATGGTTTCTATCCGCAGGACAATTGCGGCACCACCTATTTCTCGATCCAGTTCCGGGGCGTGAACGATCAGGGTTTCGGGGACTACCCGGCGGGGTTCTCCCCCGCCAACACCGTGGCTGCCGCCGGTGTCACCATTCCCGGGTGCTCCGTGGCCGACGACTTCGAGCATGCCCTGGGCGATCCGAATGAGGCACAGTTGAGCGAAGCGCTGGCCTTTCGAGCCGGCGGGGCCTGTACCGTGAGTCCCACCGGTTCCATCATCCAGGGGGCCAAGCGCGCCGTGCAGCCGGGGCTTGCCGTCTCGGCCCGCTCGGCCCTGCGTGAAATCAGAATCCTGCGACAGTAGGGGATGCCGGCCTACAGAGCACGCTGAGCAGTACGCCTAGCATGGGGTCAAGCAAACACACTGAAGGGCTTGACCGTGCATGCGCTGGCCAGAATTTTGATGCTGTGCCTCATTGCCGGGCTCGCCACGGCCTGCCAGCCGTCTGCAAAGGTGGGACCGACGGTGTGCTCCGCCGTGCACGGAGAAAGCCTCCAGCCATCTGCCACTTCGCCAGCGCCGGGGCAGGTTGATATATCCGGCCGCACGCGCCTGGGCAAAGGGTCGTTCTATGCCAGTTGGTTTGCGCATCGGCAGATGGCCGATGGGAACAGAATGGATCCGAAGGGCAACAATGCCGCCAGCAGGACGCTGCCGCTCGGCACCACCGCCAAGGTGACCAATCTGGCAACCGGCCGCAGCGCCATCGTCTCGATCGAGGACCGAGGGCCCTACGCCAGAGGGCGGATCATTGACCTCTCGCCCGGCACCGCGCGGCAGATCGGCCTTACCCACCGTGCCGGTATCGCCAGGGTTGCGGTCGCCCCGATATCCGTGCCACTGCCCGATGGCACCGTGATGCCCGGGGTGGCAGCGCCTCATGAGGCCTCCTGCCACCCCACCAGAGAGGGTTAGAGTCCCAATATGCGCCGATTGACATCGGCGCCGGTGGATCCGGCTGCGAAATCGTCGAATCGCTTCGAAGCGGTCCGGATCATGTGTTCGCGGATGAACGGCGCGCCTTCGCGGGCACCGTCCTCGGGATGCTTCAGACAGCACTCCCATTCCAGCACCGCCCATCCCTGATAGCCGTACTGTGCGAATTTGCTGAAGATCCGCTTGAAATCGACCTGGCCGTCACCGGGTGAGCGGAAGCGGCCCGGCCGATTCACCCAGTCCTGGTAGCCCCCATAGACACCGCATTTGCCGCTGGGATGGAACTCCGCATCCTTGACGTGGAAGGCCCTGATGCGTGAGTGGTAGTGGTCGATGAAGCTCGCATAGTCCAGCTGCTGCAGCACGAAGTGGCTCGGGTCATAGAGAATGCAGGCGGCCGGGTGATTGTCCACGGCGGCGACAAAGCGCTCGAAGGTGATGCCATCGTGCAGGTCCTCGCCGGGATGAATCTCGTAGCAAAGGTCCACGCCCACCGTTGCGAACGCATCCAGCACCGGCCGCCAGCGACGCGCGAGCTCGGCGAACGCGTCGTCGACCAATCCGGCGGTGCGCTGCGGCCACGGATACATCGTGTGCCAGAGCAGCGCACCTGAAAATGTCGCATGCGCCTTGAGCCCCAGGCGTTCGCTGGCGCGAGCGGCGAATTTGAGCTGCTGGGTGGCCCACTCGGGCCACGCCGCGGGCTTGTCGCGCAATGCCGGATCCGCGAAGCCGCGAAACAGATCGACATACGCCGGATGCACTGCCAGCAGCTGACCCTGCAGGTGTGTGGACAGTTCAGTGATCTCGATGTCGTACTGGGCGAGGCGTCCTTTGATGTCATCGCAGTACGCCTGGCTGCTGGCCGCGACCTGCAGATCGAACAGTCCTGGGTCGGAGGTTGGAACCTGCACGCCCTTGTAGCCCAGGTTCGCCGCCCATTCACCCATCTTTTCCAGTGAATTGAAGGGCGCCTCGCTGCCGGCGAACTGCGCCAGGAAAATACCGGGACCCTTCATTTGTCCTCCTGGCCGGCCGCGCCGGACTCAGTTGAGTACGAACGAATACAACACATCACCGACGCTTGCCAACACATACTGATGCCCGTCCAGACTGTAGGTCTCCGGCGGCGCGGAAATGTTGCCGATACCCGAGTGCCACAGCAATGCGCCATTGGCGGCGTCCATGGCGACGAAATTGCCGTTCGTATCGCCGGTGAAGACCAGTCCACCGGCGGTGGTCAGTACGCTGGTGCCCGTGCCGCTGGCGCCCGGCCACACGTGGCGCCACACCGCCTTTCCGGTGCGGTAGTCGATGCCCTGGAAGGCATTGTCGACGAAGCCGACGATGGAGAAGCGCTTGCCACCCAGTCCCATGGAGCCGCGCGGATCGGTATCCGTGAGGTACAGGATGTTGAAGCCGGTGCTCTCGTGGGTATAGAACAACCCGGTATCGGGATTGAAAGCGGCCGCCTGGTAATTGGTGACACCGCCTTCGAAGGGTGACACCAGCGATCCTGGAACGGTGGCGGACTTCTCCGGATCCGGGTCAGGCTGGCCGTTCGGCTTGATGCCCTTGGACCAGTTCGTGGTCGTGCCGTACTTGTAGGTCAGGAGGTGTTCGCCGGTGACCCGATCCAGGGTGAAGAAGTACCCGTTGCGCGCCCCTGTGGATACCAGTTTGCGTGGCTTGCCATCGATGGTGCCGTTGAAAAGGATCGGTGTCTGCGCCGAATCCCAATCATGAGTGTCATGCGGGGAGGTCTGGTAGTACCAGGCGATCTCGCCCGTGGCGACCCGCACCGCGACCAGCGAGCAGGTGTAGAGATTGTCGCCCGGGCGCGCGACTCCGGTGTAACCGGGCGTCGGATTGCCCGTGCCGGTGATGTACAGGTCCGTTTCCGGGTCATAGGATCCGGGCATCCATACATTGCCGCCCCCATGGCGGGCCGCATCCAGCGACGGCCAGGTCTTCAGCGCCGGATCATCGGCGCTCATGGGCACCATGTAGCGCTTCCATTGCAGTTTCCCGGTGGCCGGATCGAATGACTGCAGGAAGCCCGGCGCATCACTGTCATTGCCGGTGCCAACCAGCAGGTGGTTGCCGACCACCACCGGCGCCATGGTGGAAAAGTACTCATCGGAGAAATCGGCGATCTTCACATGCCAGTTTTCATGGCCGGTGCGCGCGTCGAGCGACACCAGGTAGTCATCGGGTGTTTCAAAGAACAGCGAACTGTTCCACAGCGCCGCGCCGCGACTGGCGATGTGCGTGCCGCCGCGGGTCCTCCAGAAGTAATGCCACAGCTCGGCGCCGCTGCGGGCATCGAACGCCCAGGCATTGTCGGGCGAACTCACATACAGCACGCCGTCGACCTGCAGCACCGCGCCCTTCACCGCAGGCGGCGGAATGGCGTAGTCGCCTTTGCCCTCACCCCCGACGGTGGTGATGATGTCGCTCGGGGGTGCAAACGGACCGCGCGGCTTGCCATCGCGCACTTCGCCATTGAGGCGCAGGGTCCATGCCAGCGACAGATGGCTGACATTGGACTTGTCGAGCTGCCGCAGCGCGCTGTAGCGCTGCCCGGTGTAGTCCCCCGAGTAGGTGGGCCAGGAATCCTTCAGTGGCTGCAGCAGTTGCGCCGGTGGCAACAGCGGTGGCGGCGTGGCCGCGGCCGCCAGGCCGGCGATGCCGAGCACCAGGGCGGTGACGGCTGGCGCTGCAACCCGCGAGCCGCCCCTCATTTGAGGCTCGCCAGGTAGGCCGTGACGTCGTGCATGTCCTGGTCCGTGTATTGGGTGAGCAGCTGGCGGTGCTGCGCCAGGGGATCCTGAATGTCCAGCGCGCGCACGCCCTGCGGGCCCTGACGCGTGAAGCTCAGGTACTCACCCTCGGCAGTGGTCAGGCTCACCGAGAAATCATCCACGCGCTTCAAAGTGCCCTCGATCGTGGCGCCGCTGTTGAGTGTCACCTTGACCTGGCTGTGCACCGCCGCCGCGCTGCCACCGGCCGGGGGCACGGCCCTGCCTGATACCCAGCTGTCCTGCAGGCTCGCCGGATTTGAAACCCGGGTCGCGATGCCCTTGAGGTCCGCCTCGGCCGAATGGCAGTTCCGGCAATGCGCCGCAAAGTACCGTTGGCCCCGTCCCGGATCCCCGACCAGGATATTCAGCGGCTGCTCCGCTAGCGGCGGAGGGCCGCCCTGATTCTGTTTCTTGCCCAGGACGCTGTGGATGTATTCGGTTATGGCCTGCACATCGGCCACAGCCAGGGGGAAGGCCGGCATGGGCGGTCCGCCCTGGGAAGACGGGCGCCCCTTCTGGACCACAGGGATGATGGCCTCACCGTTGCGGTCGCCGAGCACCAGCGCCGAGCGCAGCAGATTCGGACCGCCCAGGTCGCCGCCGCGCAGGTCACTGCCGTGACAGGATTTACAGTTGATGCCAAAGAGCGCCTGGCCGCGGGCGATGAGGGCCGGGCTGCCGGCGGGCCGCTGCTTGGCTGGGAAAGTCGCCTGACCAAAAATACCGGGGGTGGTCGCTGCGCCGCTCCTGGCGCCCGCTGTCTGGCCCAGCGCCGCGGGCATCTGGCTCACCGCCAGCACCGCGGCAGCGATACCGCCCATTATTCTGGCGGATCGCCAGCCCGATGAAACGCGCATGGAGCCGCATCCTATCAGCTCAGCGACAGTGGGGCGGCATCCAGGCCCAGCTCGATGAGATGCGCCGCCAGTCGGTCGGTGCGCCCGTGCATGAGCCGGATGCGTCCGGCGCGGCTTTCGCGGCAGGTATTCACCAGTGCCGGCCAATCCGCGTGATCGGAGACCACGAAGCCCACATCGTAGCCGCGGCGCCGACTCTCGCCCTCCAGCAGCATCCACCCGGAACAGAAGGCCCGCGTCCCGCTGCCCAGGCGCCGCAGCCAGGAAGCACGGCTCATGGCGGGCGTCGCCATGACCAGCGCTCCCTGCAACTGCGCCGCTGAGGTTGCGGTCACCGGCACCGTGGGCACCATATCGATGCCGGCTGCACGGTAGACCTCGACGAGGGTCGCGATCTCGCCATGCACATGCACCGGCTCGCGGGTGTGCCCGAGCATTTCGGCGAGCACGCGCTGGGCCTTCCCCAGGGCGTAGCAGAACAGCACCGAGTTCTTGCCGCGCTCGCGGTTGATATGCCACCAGCGCACGATATTGCCCACCACGGCCGCGGTATCCGGCCATACGAACTGCGGTTGCCCGAAGGTGGTCTCGCTGATGAACACATCGCACTCGAGGGGCTCGAAGGGCGCACAGGTCGGATCCGGCTGGCGCTTGTAGTCCCCGGACACCACCCATACCTGCCCCTCGTGCTCCAGGCGCACCTGGGCCGAGCCCAGGATATGCCCGGCGGGATGCAGCGAAACGGTCACCGGGCCCAAGGTGAAGGGCGCGCCGTACTCCATGGCGGCGAGGTTTCGGGCGTCCTTCAGCCGTTTGCGCGCGATGCCCAGTCCCGGCGCCGCCATCAGCATGCGGGCGCTGCCCTCGCGCAGGTGATCGCCATGGGCATGGGTCACCACGGCGGTCTGCACGGCTTTGGCCGGATCAATGTAGAAATCCCCCGGCGGGCAATACAATCCACGCCTGGTGAGGGTGACAAGAGGGGTGCGGTCGGTCATGGACATCCGGACACAGTGCGCTGCGGCAGTCATGATGATCCGGCCCGCCGCCTTCGATTACAACCCGCACACCGCTGCCAGCAATCGGCTGCAGTCCCCGGGCGATGGCACACCGGATGCGGCTGAGCGCGCCATCGCCGAGTTCGACGCCGCGGTCACTGCGCTGCAGGGCGCCGGGGTGCGCGTCTGCGTGGTGGCCGATGAGCCCGTGCCCCCCAAACCCGATGCGGTATTTCCGAACAACTGGGTCAGCTGGCACGCCGACGGAACGGTGGTTCTGTATCCCATGCAGGCCCCGAACCGGCGCCTGGAGCGCCGTGCGGACATTCTCGATGGGGTCGCCCAGCGCTGTGGCTACCGCATCGCCCGGGTGCTGGACCTGTCGACCTTTGAGGAACAGGGGCGGTTCCTGGAGGGCACCGGGTCTCTGGTGCTGGATCATGTCGGCCGTCAGGCCTTCGCCTGCCGATCCATCCGCACCGACGAGATGCTGGTGCGTCGCTGGGCCGACCAGATGGGCTACCAGCCCGTGGTGTTTGACGCCCTCGATGCGGCAGGCGTGCCCTTCTATCACACCAACGTGATGCTGAGCATCGGCCACCGGGTCGCGGTGGTCGCCGCCGACTCGATCGTACCGTCCGATCGCGAGCCGGTGCTTGCGGCGCTCGCGGCCGGGTCGAGGCAGATCATCGAGATTGATCATGCCGCGGTCGGCGGCTTTGCCGGGAACATGCTGGAGCTGGTGGGCAGCGGGGGCCGCGGAGTATTTGCACTCTCGGCACGGGCACAGCGCGTCCTGCCGCCCATTGCACGCGCCCGGCTCGCGGCCGGAACCGATCAGCTGCTGCCGCTCGTCATCCCTACCATCGAACGGCTGGGGGGCGGCAGCGTGAGATGCATGCTGGCTGAGGTATTCTCGGCAGCGTGATCGACATGACGCCAACCGCCGCTGCACCATTGGCCGCCCAGGTGTTCCGCAAGCTCGGACCGGGCGGCTTTCATTCCGGCGCGGACCTTGCGACGCAATTGGGCGTCAGCCGCAACGCCATCTGGAAGGCTGTCGGCGTGCTGAAGGAACTCGGGGTCACGGTCCATGCAGTGCGCAACCGGGGTTACCGCATGGCCGTACCGACGGCGCCCCTGGCGGCGCAGCGCATTCGCGCGGGGCTTGATCCGCAGGCGCAGGCCCAGGTGCGGAATCTGGATGTGGCCTGGCAGCTGCAGTCCACCAACTCGACCCTGTTGGGGCGCACGGATCTGCCGCCTGGACGTTGCGATGTACTGCTGGCCGAAGTACAAAGCGCCGGTCGAGGCCGTCGCGGGCGCTCCTGGTTGGCGACGCCGGGCGGCGCGCTGTGCCTGTCGCTGGGCTGGACCCTGGTCCAGCTGCCGCGCGATCTGGGATCGCTGGGACTGGTGGTGGGGCTGTGTGTCCTGCGCGGGCTGCGTGAGCACCTGGCCGGTGCCATCGCGGAGCGCACGCCGCTGCAGCTGAAATGGCCGAACGACCTGCTGTGCGCCGGGCGCAAACTGGGGGGCATTCTCATCGACCTGCGCGCCGAAGCCGGCGGTCCCGGCTATGCGGTCATCGGCATCGGATTGAATGTGGCCCTGGATGCGGCGGCGCGCACCCAAATCGGCGCGACCGGCACCGAGCCGTGTGACCTGCTGTCCCTCGGGGTCTCGCCCCTGCAGCGCAATGAGGTCGTGACAAGCCTGATACAGTGTCTGCTTCGGGGGCTCGCGGTATTTGAAGAGCAGGGATTCAAACCGTTCCGGGAAGAGTGGCAGCGGGCCGACGCGCTGCGGGGCAGGGCCGTGAGTGTGACGACGGTGCAGGACAATACCCGAGGCGTGGCGCGCGGCATCGACATCGATGGTGCGCTGCTGGTCGAGACCCCCGCCGGCCTGGTCCGCTTTGTGTCTGGTGAGGTCAGCGTGAGAGCCGAAGCATGAGGGGCAGCCGGTGAGTGTTCTCATCGTGGATATCGGCAACAGCCGTATCAAGTGGGCTCTCCTGCGCGGGGACAGGCTCGGCCGCCAGAAGGCCCTGGAGCATGCCGGGATCAGCGCCCGGGACCTCGCGCGGCAGCTGTTCGCGACCCGCGGCATCAGCCGCGTCATTGCCGCAAGCGTTGCCGGCACGCGCCTGAACCGGCTGCTGTCGGCGACCTGCCGCAGCAAGACCGGCCTCAGCTGTGAATTCGTCGCTTCCTCGCGCAATGCCGCCGGCCTCACGACGCGCTACAAGGAACCTTGGCGACTTGGCGTTGACCGCTTCATGGCGGTGATAGCGGGCTATCACATGGCCCGTGCCCGGGGCGCTTGCGTCGTTGATCTGGGCACTGCCCTGACCATGGACCTGGTCGACCCCCTTGGCGTGCATCTCGGGGGCGCCATCATTCCGGGCCCGGAACTCATGGTCGGCAGCGTGCTCAGGAACACGGCCGGCATCGCGCGGCGCGCCAGCGGCGCAATGATGGCCAAGGGTCTTTTCGCGCAGGACACACGCGCGGCGATCAGCCAGGGCGCACGCTACGCGGCGGCCGCGGTCATCGATCGCGCGGTGAGCGAAGCACAGCGCGTCCTGCAGCGCACCCCGCTGGTGTTGCTGACCGGCGGTGCCGCCGTGCAGATCGAGTCCCTGCTGCAATGTTCCTATGTGAGCGTGCCGGACCTGGTACTGCGCGGGGTCGCCCTGCGCAGTGGTCTGGCCCTGAAATAAATGCGTGCGCTGATCATCCTGCTCCTGTTTCTCAACCTGGCGTTCGCGGCCTGGGCGCTGCTGATCGACCGGCCGGTCTATCCTCCTGCGGCGCGCGATATCAGCCGCCTGCCCAAGCTGCTGCTGACCAGCGAATCGATGCCGGGTGTCACGGCAACGACGGCCGCGGGGCAGGGGGCCGGCACTGCGACAGCGGCTGCGCACTGCGTGACCGTGGGGCCCTTCAGTGATATCAACGGCTCCGCTGCGGCCTCGGAGTTGCTGAAGACCCGCGGCTTCAACCCGGTGCAACGCGATGAGCCGGGCGAGGACCTGGTCGACTACTGGGTGTACCTGGACGTGCCCTCGGATGCCGAGGCCACCCGTACGCTGCAGAAGCTGCGCGCCGGCGGCGTGGCCGATGCGCGCATCATGCCCGCCACGGCGACGAGCGACACGCGACGTGTCTCGGTTGGATTGTTCACTGAACACGAAGGGGCCGAGCGGCGCTCCAGGCAGGTCAAGGCTCTGGGTGTCACGCCCCTGATCAGCGAGGCGCATCAGTCCCAGGCGACCTACTGGGTGGACATCAATCTGGCCTCGCCCTCTCAGATCGTCTCCACCGAAGGCCTGCTGCCCTCTGCCGTCGACGGTGGCCATCTGGAGATCCGGGACTGCCCGGCCCCTGCAAGCAGCGCCCCGCCGAGCGCCAGCGCGCCGACCGCCTCGAGCGCACCGAAGGCGGGAGGCGAGTCGACCCCCTGATATACTGGCGCCAGCCTATGCCGGCCAATTGGCGGCTCGCGACAAACGGTTGTCCGTTCCCGATGCGCAGATAAAGGTTTTAGTGGCCTCGCACCTGGCGTGCGTACGGGCAGTCATGCAGCATGGTGGTATGAAAAATCTCCGACGCTTCTGGGACGACTACAGGGATGTAGCGGGACTGGCGCGAGAGTTCAACGCACCGCCGGAAGGTGCGGACGTAGTTCCTATAACCGTGAGGAGCAAGCGCAAGGTTTCCTGACGCAGCCGCTCACACTATAATATCGAACAGTAATGCCGGGTTAGCTCAGTTGGTAGAGCAACCGCCTTGTTGACACGAGTGCCCTACTGGAAACGGTGGGAGTAGAACCCCTCAAATTCGGGGAACGCTAAAGCCTTTTTTGGGCTAGGCCAATCCCGAGCCAAACCCGATCGCGGGAAGGTGTAGAGACTAGACGGGGGGAGCCTAATGCAGTTGCTATGGCTAAGGGATAGTCCAGACCACGAACGAAAGGCGGCGAAAGTCGAAGTGGTAAGGTAAGCGGTAGGTCGTCCGTTCGATTCGGACACTCGGCACCAATTTTAAATCGCCAGTACCGGGTCAAATCGATCCGATCGATCGGCACCGACAGGCTAATCGTGCCCCGAACCGTGTGGCCCACGGATTGGCGGCGAACTGCGCACTCTGAACGCCGGCACCTCGAATCCGACTTTCATCCTGCATTGCGACCGGCGCAGACACTACGGCAGGCTTGGCGCTGTCTCGCAGCTGATCTCCCACGGAATGCCGAATTGATCCGTTAGCACGCCAAAGCGTGATGACCAGAAGGTTTGCTGAATGGCCATATGTACCTCACCATTTTCAGCTAGTGCGCAGAATATCCGTTCCGCATCCATCGTGTCCTTGACGCTCAGCAGGACATAGAAGCCTTGGTGCTTTACGTATTGCTCTGGAAGCATGTCAGCTCCAGCAAACACCGTCCCTCCCATCGCCAAGCTCCCATGGACTATCTTGTCATGCCATCCCGGTGGGACCTGTTCAGCCATGGGCGAGTTGCCGTAGGTGTGGATGTTGACAATCTTGCCACCAAGCACCCGTTCGTAAAATCGGAACGCCGCCTCGCATTGTCCGCCAAAGACCAGATGGATACTTGCTTCCATTTCCCAATCCCGCGATTGACCCGTCGTGGTGCCCGCTAGGGCCGACGGCTCGTGCCAAGCGGTCGATGATCGCCCCGTGGACCCGGCGTGATGTGGAGTAAACGCGTCGGCTCGAGAATACGCACGCGATGCCACTCATCCTTTGACACAATGCATGCGTCTCCAGGGCCCAACTCACAGAGTTCGTCCGGTACGGACTCCCCGACGACTCGCACCTTTCCCGAGATGATGTAAATCAGCTCATCGCCGTCTGGATGCAACTCGCCGCCGTGTGGCGGATCATGGTCCATGTCGACGATTCCGACCATGAGACCGTCGCAGAGGGGTGGCCGTCCGACTCGGTGCTCCACAAGGGACATACGTAAGTCGCGAGAAATCGCGATTGAGAAGCTTGCGGCGTCAATCCTGGTGATTTTTCCCATCGCGCTCTCCCCAGCAGCACGTATGAACCGGTCCGGTTGCTACAAGAGACGCCCGCGACGTCTCAGACACCACTATCATCACCGCGGGGCAGTTCATAGGCTTGAAGAAATGGAAGCTCGCTGCCGATCCACGCTTTGGGTGAAGCGCCAGTGAAGGCGCTCCAGTCCCGGGTCATATGCGCCTGGTCGGCATATCCGCATGCCGCTGCAACGTCGGCGAGCGGGTGCCGGAGAGGGCTGAGTTGGCTGAGAAGCCCGCACGCGCGCTCAAAGCGGAAGATGCGGGCAGCAGTTTTAGGAGTGACCCCCAATTCGGCACGGAAGCGGTCGGCCATGTGCTGTCGACTCCAGCCCATGCCCTGCGCGAGACTCTCAATAGAATGGCGGCCGTGACTGGCGGCCAACTGTCGCCACGCATGCGCCACGAGAGGCGAGCCTTTTGCAGGAGCAAGTCTGCGCGTGAATACCTCATCGAGAATCGCGAAGCGTGTCCGCCAATCCCGGGTGCTGCTCAGTCGTTCCATCAGTTCGGATGCGTCGCGCGAGGCAACATCGGAAAACGCAACGGCACCGCAAGCCAACTCAGCAGCGCTCACCCCCAGAATCGCGCGCAGGCCAAGGGGATGAAAAAACACATGCAGACCTTCCCACGCGCTCGTGCGCTCAACAGTCGCGAAGCCGGCGTGCAATCCGGTTACGAGGGCGGAAAAGCGGGCAGCGGGCCGGGTCTGACTAACCGTCTGTCTGACATTGATCGGCGCCCCGAGGCTGATGATGAGATGGGCATGGCGGGACGGCAGTGTCGTATTGACGCCGGGTGTCAACCCACGCACGCGGGCGCCCCCGTAGTGCGAGATGAAGGGCTTTAAAATGGGCGCAGGTTGACCGGTTGCGAAGTGTGAGTTCAGTGTCCACTCCCTCTGGACGCGGAGGATGGGGCCACACGGCAGCATCTACTTGGAGTGATTCTGAGAATAGCATCCATAACTCATTGGCATCGACTTCGAACTCGGGAAGGACTCGGAACGGCGGCGGCCGGCACACCCGCAGGAAGTGGTCTGATCATTCGGTGTGTGGTACGGAGTGCATCGCAAGAGGCGTACCACGCAATTGCAACACAGTCGTAAATAACGCCTAAATTGCAGACCTGCACAAACGCAACGAATAGGCTTGCACATACTGATTTGTGATCGGGGGGTCGGGGGTTCGAGTCCCTCAGCCGGCACCACAAATCTCCTCACCTCGATCCCTGGCTGCGCGGCCCGAGCCAGCGCGCGGCGTGGCGCCTTACGCTGCGCAACCGGATGTCCTTGAGGCTCAGCCGGAATCAAAGATGGTGGCCCAGACCCTGGGCGGAGATATTTAACATAATTAATCTCGGCGCGTTACATTACCGCATGGGTTACGGTAGTGGCAAAGCGAGCGCTGCGTCTCAGGTCCTGCGCGACCAGCGCTTCAGAACGCCACGAGCAAGGGCGATACAGTGTCTTTATAGGGCCGGAGTCCCGTTCGGCGGTCATGACCTTTTCCTATAACCAGTGGCTGGTTGTCCTTTCGATCGTCGTCGCAATGGCGGTCTCCTATACGGCGCTGCGCCTGGCGTCCAGGGTGGCAACCGGTGAACGCAGTGCGGCCCGCATCTGGCTGATAGCGGGCGCGCTCGCCATGGGGATCGGCATCTGGGCGATGCACTTCATCGGCATGCTGGCCTTTTCCCTGCCCATCACGCTTGCCTACAGTCCGTCGATCACCCTTGGCTCGCTGGGGATCGCGATCGTGACGTCCGCATTCGCGCTCGCCCTCACCACCCGCGCGAAACTGACCGGATCGCGACTTGCCGGCGGCGCCGTGCTGATGGGTGCCGGCATCTGCGCCATGCATTACACCGGCATGGCCGCCATCTCCGTATATCCGGCCATCGACTACGACCCGGCGTGGGTTGCATTGTCGATTGCCATCGCGGTCACGGCCTCCTATGTCGCGTTGTGGCTGTTCTTCGTGTTACGCCATGGCAACTCGCTGCGCACCCGTCTGTACCGCGCCGCGGCCGCGGTCGTGATGGGCCTGGCGATCAGCGGTATGCACTACACCGGGATGAGAGCCTCCCACTTCGCCGCCGGATCCTTTTGTCAGGGTGGCATGACCATCAACAGCCCCTGGATGGGGGCTGCGATCGGATTGTTCGCACTCGGCCTGTTGTGTCTCACGCTGGTCACCGCGCTCTATGATGCATTCCTGCAGGCTCGTGCCCAGGCCCATGCCGCGCTGGCGCTGGCCAATGCGGAGCTGGCGCATCAGGCAACCCACGATGCGCTGACCGGCCTGCCCAACCGGGTGGTATTCATGGACCGGCTGGGCCGGGACATTGCGCGCGGCGCGCGCGATGGCAATCGTTTTGCGGTCATGGTCCTGGATCTTGATCGCTTCAAGGACATCAATGACTCCCTTGGGCACCACGCCGGCGACCAGCTGCTGAAGCTGATCGCCGAGCGCCTCACCGCGACCCTTCGCGACGTCGATACGGTCGCCAGGATCGGCGGCGATGAGTTCCTGTTGCTGATAGCCGATGCCGGGGACCGCCATGAAATCGAGACGGTGGCGGCGCGCGCCGCCACCGCCATGAGCCATGCCTTTCGCATCCAGGGTAGTGATGTCCACACCTCAGCCAGTATCGGAGTCAGTGTCTATCCCCTGGACAGCACGGTGGGCGAGGAACTGGTCGCGCATGCGGATGAGGCCATGTATGCCACCAAGCGCAGCGGCCGCAGCGGCTTCCAGTTCTTCAACGCGGATCTGAGCCTGCGTTCCCGGGAACGGCTGGCGCTTGAATTTGATCTGCGTCGAGCTCTGCCGCTGGAGCAGTTCGAGCTTCACTATCAGCCCAAGGTGGACATCGCGACCGGTCAGATCCGCAACGTGGAAGCCCTGCTGCGCTGGCGCCACCCGATGCGCGGCCTGGTGAGCCCCGCTGACTTCATTCCGCTCGCTGAAGACACCGGACTGATCCTTTCGATCGGCAGCTGGGTCATTCACGAAGCCTGCCGGCAGGCACGCCAATGGCAGCTGGCGGGGCTGCCGTTCATCAGGATTGCGGTCAATGTCTCGCCGCTGCAGTTTCGTCAGGCAACCCTTCTCAATTCCATACGCAGGGCTCTGTCCGAGTTCGAACTCGGGCCGCAATACCTTGAGATCGAGCTTACCGAGAGCGCCGTGATGGAGGATGCGGAGGAATCCATAGGGATTCTCGAGCAGGTCAGCCGGATGGGCGTGGTGATCTCCATCGATGACTTCGGCACGGGCTACTCGAGCCTGAGCTACCTGCGTCGCCTGCCGATCGACAAACTGAAGATCGACCGCAGCTTCATCAACGAGCTCACCACGACCTCGGGGGGCGAGGCGATCGTGCGGGCAATTATTTCCCTGGCGCATAGCCTGAATCTGAAGGTCGTGGCCGAGGGTGTCGAAACCATCGATCAGCTGGCGGTGCTGCGCCAGCTGCGCTGTGACCAATACCAGGGTTTCCTGCTGAGCGGCGCGTTGCCGCCCGCTGAACTGGAGGCCAAGATTCTTGCGAAGATCCGCAGGAATGAGGAGACCGGTGCGACGCAAACCAGGCTGGCAGTGCTGCGCCCGAAGTAGTCCCGCGCTACCCGCGTAGTGCCACGGACTCTATATGCGCGCTTCCAGGACCATGTTGAAAGGTCCTTCCGTCGCCCGTCTGATCCTGGAGAATCCTCCTGCGCGTATCAGGTCGGAAAGTTTCGCCTGTCCCGCCTGCGCTCCCAGGCCTGTGCCGACCTCCTGATCGAGCGATGTGGGAACGCAGATCATGGTTGATGCGTTGTAGTAGAGGCGACCTACGGGGTTCATATTCTGTTCGGGTTTATCACCGGCGATCGGCTCAACGATCATCCAGGTGCCATCCTCGGCCAGAATCTTCCGCATGTGGGCGGCGCATCCACGCGGATCGCCCATGTCGTGAAGACAGTCATACATGGTGACCAAGTCAAACTGGCCCTCGGCGATATCCTTTGCATTGGCCACTGCGAAGCGCACCCGATCACTTACACCGTGGCTTTTTGCGTGCTTGCGCGCATCCTCGATCGAAGGTTCGTGAAAATCGAAGCCGACAAATTCGCTGGACGGATAGGCCTGGGCCATCAGAATCGTAGAAAAGCCGACACCACACCCGACGTCGGCGACTTTCGCGTGTGCTGCGAGCTTGTCCGTTACGCCATCGAGCGCCGGAATCCAGGCTTGCACGATATTGTTGACATAGCCGGGCCGAAAGAAGGCACCCGTCGCGCAGAACAGGCAACTTGCCGAGTCGCCCCACCGAACGCCGGTACCCGCCCGAAAGGCGGCTTCGACCTTCGATTCACCCTCGATCATGGCGGCCGCCAATTCGAAGGCTCCGGCGAGGTATACCGGACTGTCCTGCACGACAAAGATCATGGCCTGTTCCGGTCCGATGCTGAAGGCATCGCTCGCCGGATCAAAGTCGATATACCCGTTCGCCGCCTGGGCCAACGCCCACTCTCTGACATAGCGTGGGGCCAGGCCTCCAGTTCGGGCCGCGAGTTCCGATGCCGTGGCGGGACCGCCTTTGCTGAGCGCCTCGAACAATCCAAGGCGAAAGCCGATGCGCGTAGTGGGGACACTGAACGCCCCTCCCAGGTCGCCCAGCATTTTGCCGATGAAGTCGTTCAGTTTCCGTTCGTCGAGCTGCGCCATGATCCATACCTCGCGTATGCGCACTTCATCGAGCAGGGTCCGATCGACAATGGTTGCAAATATATAGACTTCGTTACAATCGCGAAATCAACGCTGCTGTTGTGCGCTGCATTGATTGACGGATGCTGCGACGCAGCACGATCAGGTCTTTGCGTCACCTGCAGCACGCAGTCTTCAGTGGCGCAGGCGCTCGAAGGGCACTCAGGGGCTGCGGGGTCCCTGCGCCGGCGCCAACTATAATAAAGTCAATACGTTGCCGGCTCCGTGACCTCGGTGCTGCAAACCAAGAACTCAGGCACAGGAGATCCTATGCGCGGCATGGCCGGAACGATGCGGGCCCTCAGGCAGGACCCGACGGTGCTCGAACACCGGATCAAACCCGGAACGCTGCGGCGCACGCTGGGAATCGCCGCACCGTACACGGGGTGGCTGTTGGTACTGGCGGTGGTGGTGGTCGTCAATGCCAGCATCGGCATCACCTATCCCCTGATCTACCGCCGCATCATCAACGACGGCATCCTTCGGGGCGATACCGCACTGATCGTGTGGCTGGCGGTGCTGATCGGAGCCCTGGGTGTGCTGGATGCGGCGCTGGGCCTCGCCCAGACCTATCTGGGCACCCGCATCGGGGCGGATGTGGTGGTGGGGCTGCGCACCCGGCTGTTCGAGCACATCCAGCGCATGCCGCTGGCGTTCTTTGCGCGCACCCAGACCGGAGCGCTGGTCAATCGGCTCTTTTCCGACACCATGAGCGCGCGCAGCGCCTTCACCGACATTCTCTCCACCGTCGCCGGCAACATCGTGACGGTGGTACTGATCATCGGCGCCATGTTCGCCCTGTCCTGGCGCATTGCGCTGGCGGTGCTGGTGCTGCTGCCGTTGTTCGTGCTGCCCGCGCGCTACTGGGGCCGGCGCATCCAGGCCATCACGCGCGAGCTCATGAATGCCGGCTCCAGTGTGAGCAGCATGATGGTGGAGCGCTTCAATGTTGCCGGAGCGGTGCTGGCCAAGCTTTTCGGGCGACCCGATGCGGACACGGCAGCCTTTGAAATCAAGGCACGGGAGCTGTCCGGTCTCGCCATACGGGCGGCGCTGTACGGGCGCTTGCTGGCCACTGCGCTGGTGCTGATGGCCAGTCTCGCCACGGCGCTGGCCTATGGCTGGGGCGGCGTGCTGGCGGCCCGCCATGCGCTGGACCTGGGCACCGTGGTGGCGCTGACCTCGCTGCTGGTGCGGCTGTACGCACCGGTGATGGGCCTGTCCAATGTGCAGGTCACCGTCATGACGGCGCTGGTGGCCTTCGAGCGCGTGTTCGAGGTGCTGGACCTGGAACCCATGGTGCGCGAGAAGCCCGATGCCGTGGAAGTGCCCGCCGGTCCCCTGGGCGTGGCGTTCGAGCACGTCTCCTTCCGCTATCCATCGGCGGCAGAGGTGTCGCTGGCCTCACTGGAGTCCATCGCGGTGCCCGAGCGGCGCGCGCCGCAGACCGTCCTGCATGACGTCGACTTCAGCATCACCCCCGGGTCACTGGTGGCACTGGTGGGGCCCTCGGGGGCGGGCAAGACCACGATCACCCAGCTCATCCCGCGCCTGTATGACGTCATTGCCGGCAGCGTGCGCATCAACGGCGTGGACGTGCGCGATGCCAGGCTGGGGTCACTGCAGCGGCGTATTGGCGTGGTGACACAGGAGGCGCACCTGTTCCACGACACCCTGCGCGCCAACCTCTTGTACGCGCGGCCCGATGCGAGCGCGCAGCAGATCCGCGACGCACTGCGCGATGCTCAGATCCTGGATGTGGTCGAGGGCCTGTCCGAGGGCCTGGACACAGTGGTGGGGGATCGCGGCTATCGCTTCTCCGGTGGGGAGAAGCAGCGCCTCGCCCTCGCCCGGCTGCTGCTGAAGTCACCGGACCTGGTAGTGCTGGATGAGGCGACGGCCCACCTGGACTCGCGCTCCGAGGCGGCCGTGCAACAGGCGCTGGAGCGGGCGCTTGCCGGACGCACGGCCATCGTCATCGCGCACCGGCTCTCCACGGTTCTCAAGGCCGACCTCATCCTGGTGGTGCAGGAGGGGCGGATCGTCCAGCGCGGCACGCACGCACAGCTGTCGGCCACGCCCGGCCTGTACGAGCAGCTGTACCGCACGCAATTCGCGGCGCAGGAAGCGGGCCGGTCGGTTGATCGACAGCAGCAGTGATCCTCAGGAGCCGGCGTACAGCTGGAAGGGAGCCCAGTAGAAGGGTTTGCGATAGACGGCGGGCGAGCGAATCAGCGACAGTTTCGCGGCGCGCAGCGCCACGTCCGGTGTCTTTCCCGCCTGCAGTTCGGCATAGAGTCTATCCATCAGCAGCGGCGTGGAGGCATCGTCGGCCTGCCACAGGGCACCGATGACATAGTGGGATCCGGCACGCAGGAACACCCACGCCAGACCCACCAGCCCTTCACCGGCATAGGCGCGTACACCCGAGCCATAACACGTGGAGATGGTGACCAGGTCGGCGTGCAGGGGCAGCTGCAGGATGTCGTGCGCGTAGAGTTTGAAATCCTCGGGTTGATCCTTTGGCGCTGACAGCACGACGGCCGAGTCGAGCGGACTCAGGCGGCTCGCAGTGCCGTGCGCGACGAAGTGAATATAGCGGTATTGGTCGGGCGCGCTCAGCGCATACGCGCCAGGCACCGCCTGGGATCGGGTAAGAACGGTCTGACTTGCGGCGGGGAAGTGCTGTTGGATGCGCTGAATCTCGTTGGCGGCATTCGGCAGTGCCTCAATCCCGGTGGCGGCCACAGGATCTCCGATGAGCAGCAGCTGCCTGGCGGCCGCGCTCCCGGCGGACTCCTGCAAATGGGCCAGTAAGCCGATCGAGCTTGCGGTCGTCACCGTGACCTGCTCGATCCAATAGCTGAATCCGCCTGCCGATGGTTCAAGCAGGGTCTCGAAGTTGAGCGTATGCAAAATGCCATCCGGGACCAGGAAGACCCGCGAATCTGCGGGGATCAGCGCGGCGGCGGGCTTGACCAGCATCTGGTACAGGGAAATCGCGGCGGCAGTGTCCGCCCGTACCGGATCGGCTGATTTCAGGATCGCTCGCTGATAGGCCTCAACCTGCGATTGAATCTCCCCGGATGCGGGCAGCACAAACAGGCGGGTCTGCCGCGCGGTCACCGCCCACAGGTATGAGCGCTGCGGTCCCAGCGAATAGAACAGGATGGTGGCATCCAGCTTGCGCGCAATCGTGCGGGGGTCGATCGCGTCCTTGCCCGGCGCGTCACGCTCGGATTCGGTGACCTTCAGGCCCTCCGCCAGCGTGCGGGCACGGCTGCGATCAAGGAGGCGCAGTGCCGCATCGGGCTGCTGCCTGCTGATGAGGAAATCGGCATATTGCCGGTACACTGCCGCGCCATAGCCGAAAGCGGCCAGTCGCCGTGATTCATCCGGCTCCGCGGACCGCTTGTCCTCGAAGGTCTGAATGGCGCGCTGGTACCACAGCTGTGCTTTTGCCGACAGACGCCGGTCCTTGTAGAGATCGGCCAGCGCGGCCTCGATATCCGTGCGCAGATCCGTGTCGGTCGCAGCCTGGTGGGCGCTGAGCAGGATCTGCTGCACATCGGCACTTCCGAGCCGCTCGGCAAGCAGGCCCTGCACGAACCCGACATAGGCCAGCAGGTTGTTGTCCTTGGATTCATGGGCCTTCAGCGCGGCCGCCTCGAGATAACGCTGCGCCGCCGGGTATTGAGCCTGCTCATCGAGCAACAGGGCGAGGTTGATTTCGATGTTGGTGACCTGGTCGCTGGCCGCGCCGCCGGACAGGGTCAAATGAGTTTGCAGCGCCTGCTCTTCGTACTGGCGCGCCGCCGGCAGGTCGCCGAGCCTGTATTCAGCGAGGCCGGCATCCTGCAGCCATAGGGCGCGGTTACGGTTCATGCCGATGCGCTGCGCCAGTTGCTCGGCCTGCTGGAACTGGGCGAGGGCGCGCTCGAAGTCACCCAGGTTGTAGTAAGCCCATCCCATATTTCCCTGCGCGATTTGGATCTGTCTGCGTGCCTGCACCGATTGGGCGAAGTCGGCGGCGGTTTGCAGCGGAACCAAGGCCTGGTCGTAATGGTCGCCCAGGAGACTGTCGGCGCCGATGTCGACCAGATCGGAGGCTTGAAGCAGCAGATTGCCGGAGCGACGAGCGATCGCCAGGCTGGCACGGAACTTCTCGGTTGCCTGGTCCAGATGGCCGGCATCACGCGCCACCAGCGCCTCGGCCCGCAGCACATCTGCCATCAGCGCGGAATGCGAGCCTTCCGCGAGCCGGCGCGCTGCGCGCACCTCCTGATCACCGCGCGGCGAGTCATCCAGACGCGTATGGGCAACCCCGGATAGCAGCTGGTACCTGATCGCCGGATCGCCCTGTGTCGGAATGGCGGGCCCGGGTGCGCTGAGCAAGGCGAGGGCATCCTTGGGTTTGTCCTGCCTAAGCAGAATCTCCGCTTCGAGCAGCCGAAACTGAAATCCCCAGGTTGCAGCAGGCTGTGAAGTGCCGGTGGCGAAATCATCGCGCGCCCGCGCCGCCCGGTCGCGGGCACGCTCCAGGTCACCGTGCAGGTAGTCATCGGAAATGCTTTGGAATAAGGCGGCCGGATCCGATGCCTGATGGCACCCTGATAATGGAATGCCAGCCAGCAACGCCAGCAGTGTCGCTGAGGGCGTGGCTAGTTGTCGCCCGTGCCACCACCACCCACCGCGTCGACGGTGAATCGGCCGCGCACCGGACAGCAGCTCAGTTGCGCCCGGATCCCGATCAACTGGACCGCATCGCAGGAAACCAAAAGCTCGCCGAGCAGGATCTGGCCGAACCCCGGGATGTCGATGATGTGACCATGGCTCCGGCAGCCGCCCGCCACCTGCAGACGGTCCACCACGGAAGCCAGTGCGTAGCCGCCACCAGGAGCGGTGGGCCCCGAGGTCATCCGCCGATGTCGGCTGACTACCCACCTATGAGCGTCCTCACTGCCATCCTTGAAGTCATTGAGCAGGCTTTCACCCTGCACGCGGCCGGCCTGCCGGGCCTGTTCCCAAGTGAGTCCGACCGCTGTCTTACCATCATGAGGCCGTTGCAATTCCTGGTTCAAGGTCGCGTGACAGGCGTGCCCGGCAATCCGCAATCCTTCGAACACTGTGCCGCTGACGCAAAACCCGATCGCCTCGGACTGGTCCGAAAGATTGATCGCCAGTTGTGTCACGATCCTGTCCGCTCTGACGACTTCCAGGATATTCAGATCCTCGACCACCGCGGTCACCAGAATCGCGGCGGAGCCGTCCTCGCAGCATTCCTGGCCCGACACGCGCGTATAGGCCGAGGAGCAGGAGATGATTTCATCCGCAGTAAACGCCCCCGATCGCGCCATTGCAAACCCGCCCACCGGTGGCAGTGAGACCGCAGCCAGTGTCGGGAGCGCCTTGGCAGGAGACTCGAGCAAACCCCCCAGGGCACTGGCATCGGCTCGCAGGGAGTAGAGTTTCTTCTGGTCGGACGAATTCATGACGGACCTCGCGACTCGTTAAGCGGATGGCTGCTGCCGACAGTGGTCAGGGGCTCGGATTCAACACAAACCGGTAGCGTGCCAGAGCGGCGGCCTGCGGGTTGCTGCCGCGGTCCTGAGCCTCCAGACCCTGCACGACCAAGGTGTAGTCTCCCGCGCCCAACACACCCGCCGGCACACTGATGGCTATCGTATCCTGCGCCTGGACTGCGGACACCGGTACCCGCCAGACCACCGCTCCTGCGGCGTCGATCAGCTCGCAGGCATAAGCCGGATACGGCCGGGCCGCAGGAATATCAAGCGACAGCAGCAGGGGCTGACCGGAGGGGCCGCGGATCTGGGGCAGGGCGTCCCCGCGGCTGTTGCCACCGATGAGGGAGACGGTCGCCACGACACCCGGCTGCCTGAGCTGGGCGATTTGTGCGTTGAAGCGGGGTAGAACCACGCCATTTTGATAGACGATGACCGCCAGGAGCAGCCCAAAGGCCGGGGTGAGCACTGCCGGTCTGAAGAACACGTCCAGCCAGGGGCGCTTCAGGCTCTTCGCGGCGGCGTGTCCCAGATTCCCGCGCCTGAGTTCCTGGCGCGAAATGTCGAGGAAATCGGCGGTGATACGCACCTCGGCCGCACATTCCTGGCAGTCGAAGAAATGCTCCTCGAACGCGGTCCGCTGCGGTGGTGGCAGCTCGTCCAAGAAGTACCGTTCCACCGCCCCGAGTTGCATGGCTTCCTGGTGATCCATTACTCGGCCTCGCCAAAACGCTGTAAATAGAAGAACTTGAACGATCGCTTGGCCCGGTGAACCAGGACCCGCAGGTACTCCCGCGACAGTCCCAGCTCGGCGCAGACCGTGTCCTTGTCGCGCTCCTCCAGCAATACCAGCTGTAGCAGCCGGCGATCTCGGTCGGGCAATTCGCTCAGGATCCTGCGCACGAGCTGCTGCGCTTCGCGGCTTTCGGCACCCGCGCCCATCGTTTCCGTTGCGACGCAGCTTTCCTGCGGGATCTCATCAATGCTGGCGGCGCTACGGCCCTTGGCGCGGTAATGCTCCAGCAATACGTTGTTGCACACCGAATTGACCAGGGCACCCAAGCCTGCCGGATCGCGGATTTCATTGGCACGTACCAATGTGAGAACCCGCACGAAGGTCTCCTGCCGCACATCCTCGATCGCCTCCTTCGAGCTCAGTCGGGAGCGCAGTTTCAGCATGATGAGCTGGCCGAAGTATGCGGCGAAGTGCCGTTCGGTGTGCACATCGCCGCGTTGCAGGCGCTCCAGGTAGTCGGCGTCGAATGCAATGAACTGCAAAAGGGGCCCGCTCCGTGACTGCGGTCGAGCCACCCATTCTACCCGACTCCCTATGCTCGCCCATGGCCGCTAGCACACGTACTCCAGTGCCCCGATCCGCAGCATGCCTTCCATGGCCTCCCGTGGCAGACCCTCCTCGATCAATGCCGCCGCCGGGCAGCGTGTCTCGAATCTTGCCCAAAGGCGCTTTTCAAAAGGCGAGGCGATCCGGCACAGCGCCGTCATTCCCGGGGCGATCAACAAGGCGCGACCTTCGGGAAATACCGCCAATCCGGCGTTCTCACCGCGCTTCAGGAGCCGCCGCGGATCAAACAGAGCCGGGTCCGGCGCCTTGAAGCTGGCGGCGGCGCGGTGCGCCCGCAGTGCCATCTGCTCGAACCGGCACACTGTCAATTCTGCGGAGGGATCCGGAAGCTGCCTGGCAATGAAATCGAGCAGGGTGTCGGCCGAAGTGGTCCAGGCCATCAACAGCCTCTGTCGCACATCATCGCGCAGGACCGACAGGGTCAACAGACCCTCATTCACCGCGCGCCGCGCGCACCAGGAGTGCTGTACCTGGGAGGTGAACTGGAAGCCCGAGCCATGTATCAATGCCGCAAAACAGGCTCGTTCCGGAACTTCAAGGCTGTACGAGTTCATGCGGCCCCTCCCCAGGGTTGTTATTCGCGACCGTCCTCAATGGTGGCGCGAAGGGGAGATTCGTTTCAGGCCGGCGCTAGCGCGTCCCTTTGATGAAAGCCAGGACGGGCCCCGACACGCCCTTGTCAGGGGTATCGATGGAAAACACCAGTGACACGTGGCTTTGACCTTTCGCAATCAGGTACTGCGGACAATGCGTGCTGCCGCCCTCGCAGATGGCATCGTGCAGGGTGCTGGAAAACGCCAGCAGGGACTTCGGATCCAGTTCGCCGCTGACAATCAGTAACTTGAACGCGGCTTTCCTGAGCTCCGGCAAGCTGGAGCGGGCCAGCTGCGTTTCGGCGCTCGGCGGGGGACCGGAGGGGGGTATGAAGTCCGAGCGCAGCGGTGGGCCGCCGGGTCCCCCCGGGGGAACCCCGGGCAGTGCGCCGTCAGAACCCGCGGCGGAGGCCATGCCGACCTTGTCGCCGCAGGTCTTACCGGCTGCGGTCAGTACATCACCGGCGGCCAGAACGGGCACCTTGGCCGGCGCGATGTTGAAGGCCGCTCCAGACATCAGAACGGCGCCCTTGATGCCAACGCCCTTGGGGCCCCAGAGCTCCGGGCGGCCCAGATAGGTACCCAGCGGGACGTTTCCTGCCGAGTGCGCCCAGATGAAAATCCGCTCGGGATTACCGCCATAGTCCCGGATATGCGCTTCAACCCACTGCAGCATCGCTGAGATGTCTTTGGCACCCCCATCCCAGGTGGTGCTGGCCTTGCGCTGCATCAATACACCGACCATGCCGTGCTGGGTCGCAAAGCGACCGATGTTGTCGTAGAAGGCGTTGGCCGACTTATCCTGGATTTCGATCTTGTTCCCGGCACCGCCTGGCACGTACACCAGCACCGTGCGATTTGCCGGACCGGTCTTGGCGGAAAAGATGTCGACAACGTCTTTCGGATCCGGTCCGAAGGACTGGTTGCGCGTTACCGAGATTCCCGGATAAGGCTGCGGCAGGTTGCTCGTGATGTCCGCTTTCGGCATCAGGGGCCGATAGAGTTTCGCGGTGCACACGGGGTCCACGATCGGCCCGATCTTCACCAGCGCAGACTCGATGTCCGCCGGCGGTTCGGCATGGCCAATAACGACCGCGAGACTCATTGCGGCGGCACCCAATAGCCACCGACTCTTCGAGCAATGCTTCATATTGGCACCGACAGTTTTGACGACCTGGATTGGCGCGCGCACTTCGAGGACCGGCACTATACGCTTTGTCCTGTGCGGCCGAAATCCACAGCCCATGGCCACCTCCGCGAGCCTTGGAACTACAGCGAGCGCAGGAAATTCAGCAGATCCTGCTGCGGGCCGGTGCTCAGAGCGTCGAACTGTTGAACGATGACATTGGCTTCGCTGCCCGAGCTGCTGTGTGCCTGAATAGCCGCGAGCAGGTTGCTGGTTCTGCCATCGTGCAGGAAGTAGACGCGCTGACCCAGGCCCCACAAAGGCGCGGTCCGGAATTCATCCGGACCGGCGGCGCCTTGCGAGATGCCATCCGCAAGGCCTTGGCCCATGTGGTGGACCAGGAGGTCCGAGTACAGATTGACGGGCTTGCCGGACAGGGCCTCACTTGGGCTCAATGAGGCCCCCGTCGCAATGGCATTGCCGGTTGTGAACGACGGCGTATGGCACAGCGCACAGCCTACGGCGGCAAACTGCGCCGCGCCGCGCAGTGTCGAGGCGGTGGCGGGCGCCGCAGTGGGGGGCGCAAGCATGCGCATGAAATTGGCGAAGGCCTCGATATCCGACAGCACCGACGTGGCCCTCGGGGCGGATGCGGTCGGTGGGAAATTGTCAGTGTCGTTGGGTGTCGGATAGCTGCCGTCGCAGCCCGGCGTCTCATCCCGCTCCTGAGGAAACAGCTCATTGCTTATCCCCATTTCGACGTTGTAGGCCTCCCCGGCAAACATCAGCAACGACTTGTTCTGGGCCTTCCAGCCGAATCGCGTAATGGTGCCATCGTTGCCGCTCAGATTGACACTGCCCCCGAGGGTCGAGTTTGCATGGCCTCTGACGCCGGTACGGCCCTTCTGCGTCGCATTGGCATTCATATTGGCGAGAATCGCCGCGTCCGGGATCGCCTCGATCAGCCCTGCGCCGAAGGTCGGTGTGGGGATCCGGTAGACGATGTTTGGATTGCCGCCGCGGCCCGTGACCGGGTCCCCCTCGGGAGTGAAATCAGGCTGCACGATGCCGCAACTGCCGGCATCCGCGCGGCCGCTGACCACGAACAGATTGTGCACGCCACCGTCGTAGGCGCCATTTGATCTGACGAACCTGGCTTCCCTGACAGGTCCTTGCGCGGTGATGAACCAGGGAATTGCATTGCTCGCGCCGCCGGCGGTTGCAACCGCCAGCAGCGGATTGGCCGCCGGGCTGCTGCCGCCGACGTTCGGCTGCGAGTGACACGAGGCGCATTGGTTTGAATTGAAGCGCGGCCCGAGTCCATTGCCCTCATTGGCCTTGGCCCCGCTGACCACTTCGACGGCATTGAATCGCGTCAGGCCATCCTGAAAAAAAGCCAGTTCATCGGCTCCCAGGCCCGCGATCGGCTGCGGCGTGGTGTTGTCCGTCGCCGCCCGGCGTACGCCCGGATCCACGGCCTGCGCAACGGCGGTGATGCTGTATCCCAAGGCGGCCAGCAGCAAAGTGAATCTCGATACCCAGTGCATGACATGTCGGATCTTCATGGTCCTGCCCTCCCGAGGTTGCGAACAATCGATACCTGTCGACTGCTCTTACAGCAGGCGGTTTACTCGCCTTGCACGAAGCTGTCGAAGTGACTCAATCAGGAGACGTCGCGATAGCCCGACAAGCCGCTCGCGCATCGAACCTCGCGTGTTGAGAAAAGCCCATGCAAGTAGGCACTTTCCGACGATGTAACTGGCGGACTCCCACAATCCCTGTCCGGGCCGATCAATCAAACTGAGCCCTGCCACTGCGGTCATGAACCCACCAATCAGGAGCGATGAACCAAATGGTTTCGAGCGCCAGGGCGTCTGTTCAAGGGCCGGCACATGCTGTGGCATGGGGTAGCGATGCCTCTGAAGAGCCGCACAGCGGGCCAGCGAGGGCGGCGGCAGCCCTGTTATCGGCGCAGTTATCCTCAGGAAATCAGCTGCGGGTTCTCAAGGACGGAGCACAGACGCTGCCGGCCATGTTCCATGCCATTCGCGCCGCGCGCCGCTACGTGCACCTGGAATACTACGTCATCGAAGACGTCCATTTGCGCGGCGAATCCCTGTTTGATCTGTTGAGCGAAAAATGCCGGAGCGGAGTTCAGGTCGCGATCATCTTTGATGTCGTGGGTTCATCCGGCACGCACTCGCAGTTCTTTGCCGGGCTGCGTAAGCAGGGCGTCCACCTGCTTGGGTTCAATCCCGTCAATCCGCTCAGGTCGTACTCGTCATACTCACTGAACTGCCGTGATCATCGCAAGATTCTGATCGCCGATGGCACCACTGCGATCGTCGGCGGCATCAACATGAGCCGCGCCTATGAGACCGCGCAGGATCAACAGGGCTGGCGCGATACCGACCTGCAAGTGGCAGGCCCGGCAGTTGCGCACCTGCAGCGTCTGTTCCTGGACCATTGGGCTGCCCACGGCGGCGCTTCGCTGCCGCGGCGCGGCTTCTTTCCCGCCCTCGTGCCACGGGGACAGGAGCGGGTCGCCATTGTCGGCAGCTCTCCCCAGGGTCAGGGGCCACGCTTTCACGATGTGCTGCTGGCGGCGCTGCGCGCCGCCAGACACAGGATATGGCTGACCGCGGGCTACTTCCTGCCAACGCCTGCCCTGATGCAGGAGCTGGTCCGCGCGGCCAGTCGCCAGGTCGACGTCAGGCTGCTGCTGCCGTCGCACAATGACTCAGTGGCTGCATTGGCAGTGCAGCGCTCCTCATACGCAAGGTTGCTGGACGCCGGCGTCACCGTCCTGGAACGCAGCGCCGTCATTCTGCATTCGAAGAGCGCCGTCATCGACCAGGCCTGGTCGTGCGTCGGGACCTCCAACATCGACGCCCGCAGTGTGCGCTACAACCACGAAGTCGATGCGATAGTGCTGGGCACCAGGACCGCGGACGGACTCGCGCGGCTGTTTCTCGAGGATGTCTCGAAAGCGCGAATGATAGAACCCGCGGCATGGAAATCACGGCCCGTCACCCAGAAACTGCGCGAGGCATTCTGGAGTCCCTGGCAAGGGCTTCTGTAGCAACCGCGACGCGCGTGCGCTAGGCGACAGCTCTGGTCAGCCGGACTATGTGGCTGATGAGCACGTCAGGGTCAACCGGCTTTGTCAGATGTTCGTCGAAGCCTGCTTCCAGACTACGGTGCAGATCATCTTGTCCGCCCCAGCCGGTGACGGCAATCAGCCGCATGGCGCGTCCCCAGGGCAGCGCACGCAGATGCCGCGCCACTTCCCGACCGCTCATGTGCGGCAACCCAAGGTCCAGCAGTACGACACCCGGTTGCAGAATCTCCGCCATTTCAAGCGCACTGCGGCCATCGTAGGCGATATGCGGCTGATACCCCACGGTCCTGAGCAGGTGCGACAGTGAATCCGCGGCATCGACGTTGTCATCGACGATGAGGATCCGGACCTTGTCGGCGCCAAGGGCGGCGACATTGCAGATCGCGCCGGGCGAATCGGCGATGGCCGCCGCCTCCGACCCTCTGGGCAACAGAACTCGAAATTCGCTGCCGCGTCCGGCGCCCTCGCTGCGCGCCTCGATGTCGCCACCGTGCAGCTCGACAATCTGCTTGGCCAGCGCCAGGCCGATGCCCAGCCCGCTTTGCGCGCGCGCGCCGGGTTCACCCTGGGTAAACAGGTCAAACACGCGTGGCAGAAGTTCGGCTGAGATACCGCGGCCACTGTCGCGCACCGTGATTGCCACCTGCGTGCTGCTTTGTGTCGCCGATACCCAGATGTGCCCACCGGGATTGGTGTACTTGATTGCGTTGTTGATGAGGTTTCCCACCACTTGAGTCAGACGGGTCTCGTCGCCCTCGATCGCCAGCAGTTCATCGGGCAGCTCCAGGTCGAGCCGATGTTCCACGGAGGAGGCCATCGGACGCGCCGCGTCGACCGTCTGACGCAGAATATTGCGCAAATCCAGAGGTTCGCGTCGCACCTCGAGCATTCCGCGGGTGATTCGTGATACGTCCAGAAGATCGTCGAGCAGGCGCGCCATATGAGCCAGCTGCCGGTCGATCATGCGTCCGGCATCGGCTGCCATCTGCGCCGGTACTTCCGGTCTCAACAAGCGAGTCGCGTAGCGGATGGGAGCGAGTGGATTTCGCAGCTCGTGCGCCAGGATTGCGAGAAATCGGTCCTTCTGCTGATTTGCCTCGCGTAGCTGCTCTTCAAGGGCGCGCCGCTCGGTCAGATCGCTCACAACCGCGACCCAACCGATGGGAGTGGCCTTGCCGTTCCAGACCGGGGTGTACGCCACACTGATCCAGCGTGTGGGCAAGTCGCGCAATGTCTCGGCGCGCTCGTACTGCACCGATTCTCCCGCGAGCACCCGCGCAATGTATGGCATGGCACGTTTGAAGGCCTCGGGGCCCACCACTTCCTCGATGCGCCGGCCCTGCAGCTGTTCCGGAGTGAGTCCGAGCTGGCGCGCGTAGGCCGGGTTCACCCAGACAAACTCAAGGTTCTGATTGCACTGGGCGACACCGACCGACATTCGGTCGGTGACCACTTCGAGCTGCTGTCGAGCCTGGTCGCGTGCCCGCTCGGCCGCATAGCGTTCCGTCACATCCAGCGTCAAGCCAACCCAGCTGATCACGCTACCGTCCGCTCGACGCAGCGGCACGCCGCGGGTCCATATGCGGCGAACCGAACCATCGGCTCCCACCAGCGGGGACTCCCAGTCCCAGGGTTGTGCGCTCGCCATGCATTGGCGCCGCGCGGTGATCTCGTGCTCATTTTCAGGCGTGAGCAGCAAGGTCCAAAGGTACTGGCCGCCGTCCTTGATGTCCGTACCCAGAAACTGCAGCAGCCGCGGGCTGACGAATGTCAGCCGGCCGTCCTGGTCCGCGCTCCACATGCCGAAATCGAAGGCCTCGCTGACGGAGCGGTAGCGCCGCTCGCTCAACTCAAGTGCCTCGACGGCGCGCTTCTCGTCATCGATGTCGATTGAGCGGCCAACCCAGCCGACGATTGCCGCCGAGGCGTCCCGGATCGGGACGCAGCGTGTCTGAAACCAGCGCAGCTGGCCCTTGCGGTTTCGAAGGCGGAATTCCGCGCGTAGCGGAATCCCCTCGCGCAGCGCCAGGCTGCGACTTTCGGATAGCTTCGCCAGGTCGTCCGCGCAAATGCGCCCCGTGACTTCGGCATCGGTGCCAGAGGCTGTTCCGGTGTATTCACTCCAGCGCGGGTTGAAATATTCCTGACTGCCGTCGGCATTCCAGGTGTAAACGATGTCGGGCATCGCATCGAAGTAGCGCTTGAAGCGCGCGTCACGTTCGGCAATGGCGAGTTCTGCGGATTTCTGCGCTGCCAGGGCCCGATCAAGCTGACGTTGCCGGTCGAAGACGCGATAGACCAATGCAATCAGCGCCGTGCAGATGGCCAGGTAGGCGGGCAGTTCCAGGGTATGTATATGCGCGGCCCAGGGTCCGTGCCGCGGCGACAGGAACAGGGTACTGCCGAGCAGGTAACCGAGCAGTGCCGTGAAAATGGCCGGATTCACTCCCAAAAACCAGCCAACGATGATCACGGCCGCATAGTAGGTGCTCAGCGCATAGTGATCGCCCAGCAGCGGATCGAGCGCAAATCGCAGCACCGTGGCGCAGGCGAGGCCGGCGAGGGCGAGAGCAAAAGGAGCCGATCGTGCCCACCAGCGCGCCTTCGGCATCCGAACTCCAATGCGATCACCCAGCATGCTCAGCGCTCCACACCGGCGCGCCCCTGTCAGGGCCCTGATCGTGCCCTTTTGCAGGCATGACGCGGCCTGTCGGGCGCAATGCCTCCCCTCCCTTAACGCGATTCATTTCAAAGTATCTCGGCCCCTTCTGACGGCCGCGCGTAGGTGTCTGGCGCAGTCCTTTGTAGGCGTACTCCTAGGCCGCGGTATGGCGCCGCAACGAACCGGATCGGTTGTGTCCGATATGCGGCTGGGCTAGGCTCCAATGCGGATGGGTCGGACGCAAGCAATTGATTATGAAAGGGGAACGCATGACTGGAGGCGCTGCAACCCAGGACCCGGAGCTATTGCGCCGCTTGCTGCGCGCGAAGGACCGGATGGACGGCGCATCGCAGGAGGACTGGCCGGTCAGGCGCCTGGCGCGCGTCAGTGGCGTCTCCCAGGCTCATTTCGCCCGATCCTTCAAGCAGGCCTTCGGCGTCCCGCCTCATCGCTACCTGCTCACGCGGCGCCTAGAGCGGGCGATGGCATTGCTGCGTGACACCGACATTTCCATCACCGACATTGCCTTTCGCACCGGCTGGGCGAGCCTGGGCACCTTTGGCCGCACGCTGCGCGACGTCACCGGCGAGAACCCGGGCGCGATACGGGCGCAGGCCAGGGCCCTGAGCCGCGCGCCAGGTCGCGTACCCACCTGTGTTCTGAGCGCCGCACAACGACCCGACCTCAGGATCGCAGTTTCGGAGAAGCGACGCCGGGTGGCGGGCGGTATAAACGGCTCCGATGAATAAGGAGCTGTCATGAGTCAAGGTATCGAAGTGATCGGTCTGTATGTTCGAGATCAGGACGAAGCACTCGCGTTCTACGTTGAGAAGCTGGGTTTTCGCGTGCACACGGACGTACGCAACGGTGACTATCGCTGGCTGACGGTGCAGCACCCGGACCAGCCGTCGTTCCAGCTGGGTCTGTTTGCGCCAGGTCCGCCGGTGCACGATGCGGCAACGGCGCAGACGCTGCGTGCGATTGTCGCCAAGGGTGCCATGCCACCTCTGGTGCTGACGGTGGATAACTGTCGCAGTGCGTACGATCGGATGCGCGCGCGCGGAGTTGAGTTCACGCAGGAGCCTACGGAGCGCTTCGGCAACGTGGACGCCGGCTTTCGTGACCCGTCCGGAAATGGATGGAAGATGATGGAGGCGCGCCGGCTATGATGTGAGGATCTATAGCCTGGGACGCAACCATGAAGGCGACTGGACTTGCCGCATTCATATCGATCGCCACACTGACGACAGGCCTCCTCGAGGCGGCCCCGCCGGCCACGCCGATACGACCCGTCACCGACACCTATTGGGGCACGCCGGTGGTGGACAACTACCGGTACCTCGAGGACCTCAAGGCCCCTGAGGTCAAATCCTGGATGCGCGCCCAGGCCGACTATACCCGCGCGCAGCTGGCCCTCATTCCCGGACGTGCGGGGCTCCTGGCACGGATCCATGAACTGGCCAATACCGACACACGGCGCTCCGGCTTCGTGCAGCGCGGCCAGCGGTACTTCTATGAGCTGGCGGAGCCCGCCACGCAGCAACCCAAACTCTACTACCGCGATGGACTTGCCGGCGCGGAGCACCTGTTGATAGATCCCAACACCCTGGGCATCGGCTCAGGTACTCACTATGCGCTCGACTACTTCGCGCCATCCTGGGACGGAAAACGCGTCGCCTACGGTCTGTCTGCGGGCGGATCCGAGGCCAGTGTCATGCATGTCATGGAAGTCGACAGCGGCAAGGTGCTGCCTGAGGCGATTTCCCGTACGGATCTCAATGTCATCAGCTGGTCCCACGACAACGGTTCATTCTTCTATTTTCGGTTCAACGAAGCGGGCCCCGATACACCGGCCTCGGAACGGGAGTACAACGCCCCAACCTACCTGCACCGCGTCGGCGTAAATCCGAGCGGCGCCGGTGACCCGGTCGTGTTCGGGCGCGGCGTGTCCAAAACCATCGATGTGCCCGAAGGACAGGGGACTTACGTAGAAACCGCACCGGACTCAAACTTTGCCGTTGCGGTCGCAAACCACAATCTGGACGAGAATCCGTCCGATCTCTATGTTGCGCCCCTGCAATCCATCCACGGCGCCGACACCCCCTGGCGGCATTTTGCGGCGGTCGCCGACGGGGTCACGCAGGTGCAGCTGCATGAGGACACGCTGTACTTCCTCACTCTTGGCGGGTCACCGCGTTTTCGCATCATGGCCACCCCGCTCGCCCATCCTGATGTCAGGCATGCGCGCAGCGTCGTACCCGAGGGCCAAGGGGTCATCACTGATTTCGGCATCGCGCGCGACGGACTGTACTACCGCGTGCGCAATGGCAGCGCTTCGCGTCTGTTCAGGGTCGACCTAGATGGTCAGCATGTCCGGCAGATTCCGCTGCCGTTCGCGGGCAACTTGTCCGATCTGGCGGTCGATGCGGCACAGCCCGGGGCGCTGTTCACTCTGGAGGGCTGGACGCAGGCGCCGCAGGTCGTTGCCTATGATCCGGCGCGCAATGCGAGCAGCAATCCCGGTCTCACGCCGGCGTCGAAGATCGACACTTCGCAGTTCGTCGCCGAAGAGGTGCTGGTCACAAGCTACGACGGCACGCGCATACCGTTGTCGATTCTGCATCGCAAGGATCTCAAGCCTGATGGCAGCGCCGCGACCATCATCGATGGTTATGGTAGCTACGGTGACGTCCTGGAGGCCGAATTCAAGCCCGCCTGGATGGCGTGGCTGGAGCGTGGCGGAGTGTACGCCCTGGCGCATGTACGCGGCGGAGGGGAACTGGGTGAGAGCTGGCATCAGGGCGGTTACCTGCGCACCAAACCGAATACCTGGCTGGACTTCATCGCCTGCAGCCAGTACCTGGTGGACCGGGGTTACACGCGCCCGGCGCGACTTGCGGGAACCGGCACCAGCGCCGGCGGTATCCTCATCGGCAATGCGATGGCTACCAGACCCGACCTGTACCGGGTGATCATCGACCAGGTCGGCATGTCCGATACACTGCGCTCGGAAACTGAGCCAAACGGGCCGCCGAATATCTCCGAATTCGGATCCGTAAAGACCGAGGAGGGCTTCCACACCCTGTATGCGATGAGTGCCTATGAGCACATCCGGGATGGGGTGGATTACCCCGCGGTGATGTATACCACGGGGGTCAACGATCCTCGCGTCGCCTCATGGCATATGCTGAAGATGACTGCCCGCACCCAGGCAGCCACCAGAAGTGGCCGCCCGGTGCTGCTGCGTATCGACTACGACGCCGGTCATGGCATCGGCTCAAACCGTGCTCAGCGTGAGCAGCAGCTGGCCGATGAGTGGGCTTTTGCGCTGTGGCAGATGGCTGACCCCGCCTTCCAACCCACAGCCGTCCCCTCAGCGCCCTGATCTCCAGAAATCAGCGCCCGTCTCGAGCGTTCCGGTGTCGTAGGTGGCCGAACTCCAGGGGGCGCTGAGCCGGAAGTGCACATCCGAGTCGCAGCTGGCGAAGTCCAGCGTGATTTGCGTGCTGGCCGAGCCGCTGGTCGGGATGTCGCCCAGCACCACCGGGAACTTCGTGGGCGCCACCACGGTTGGCATGCACCGGCGTCCGGAGGTTTGCTGCAGGGTCACCGCGGTGATCTGGGTCGAGTAGGCCGGTCCCACATTGCCGTTGGTTGCCGTCACCGTCCAGATACGCGCATCGCGCGGCCCGGTTCTGCTGGTCACATTGAATCGCAGACCGAAGCCGGGCAGGTGCGTCGGATCGACGACGCCCCAGTACGCCGGCTTGGCCTGCAGGTTCATGTCGAACGGCAAGGGATAGTCGGTACGCGTCACCGGGAAGCTGTCCAGCCAGGTATCGTCGTCCGCCATGCCCCAGAACGTGACGGCGCTGATCTTGTCCCGCAGGCGTCGGAACACCTCGAAGTACTTCTCGTACAGCCAGCCCTGCTCCGCCAGGACGGAGGCCGGAATGCTGTTGCCATAGTTGGAGGTGTCGTCGCCGGCGTTGTACACGCTCATATCCAGCTCGGTCACCTGTTGATCAAGATCCGGGAACTGCTGCGCCACAGTGTCGATGGCCGTGGCCATCGATTCGGGCGTCGGGAAATTGATCTGGTTGTGCATCTCGTGGCCGATGGCGTTGACCGGAACGCCGCGATCACGCAGTTCGTGCACCACCTTCACCAGACAGGCCAGTCGCGCCGAATCCTCGGTGCTGTATTCGTTTATGAACAGCTTCGTGCCCGGTGGCGCATATTGCTTCGCCGCCTTGAATGCGACATCCAGGTACCTCGCGCCCAGCACCCCATAGAACGGTCCGTGTACCAGACAGTCCGGCTGCGTTGGATCAATGGGCTCGTTCACGACGTCCCAGGCGTACACCCTGTTGCCGAAGTGTTGCACCTCGCTCTTGATGTGCTCCTGGATATTTGAGGTCACCAGGGCCTGGTTGGCGGCCGAATTGGTCCCATCGCCGATGGCGTAGGCGGGCGTCTGCTCGCCCGTCGACCACACCAGGTTCTGGCCGCGTACCCGCATCCTGGCGCACACCGCCTCGCCAACCTCGGCATCCCCATTGGTGTAGTCGTAGGTCCCCAGGCTCGGTTCGACGCTGCTCCACTTGAGATCATTTCCCGGAGTCATGCTGTCGAAATGCATCTGCAGAAGCTGTGCATGCGGCCCGGAAAGATCGGTGGTATCCACCGCCGCGCCGATCGGGAAGAAGCGCGAATAGCTCCGGTAGATTGAGGGAATGTTCGACTGTATGGTCGGTGGTGCCACATAACTGAGCTGGAAATCAGCGATGTAGAAAGACACCAGGTCGTTACCCGATGCGGGCACCGTCTGCAGGTACAGAAAAGCCGAGCCCGGAGAGTACGCACTGGCCATCGTATAGCCGGTGACGCTGATCTGGTGCCACTTGCCATCCGCCGGCACGGTGACGCCCGGATAAGCGGTCACGCTGGGATAGCTCGTGTTGCCATCCAGCGTGGTCTGCAGGCTCATGTTGATGACATGGGACGACCCGTCGGCCGGGGTCAACAGAACCCAGGTGCTGATGTTGTACTCCGAGCCCACGTACATCTTGTCGCTGACGTTGATCTGCGGGCCGTCGTAATTGGCACTGCGCCCGGTGGTCAGCACGGCGCGCGCATCGTTGTTCGGGTCCAGGACCGGCGGCACCACGTTCGTCAACGTGGAATTGCCGGTTCTGGAACTCCAACCGTCCAGGGCGCCATCGGCGAACGTGGTGGTGATTCCCGAATTGTCCTGCTGGCTCAGAGTCGGCGCAGGTGGGGCAAGCTCACTGATCACCACATCGCCGATATAGAACGAATCCGTCGCACTGCTCGACTGGAAGTACAGAGTCAGGGCGGTCGGCGGCCCGGGCAGATTGCTGAAGCTGAAGGTGCCCGTGACCTTGGTCCATACGGCGCTGGAGAGCGCCCCGGAGGTTGCAATGTTGCCGAAGCTGCCGGCCGTGGCGCAGTCAGCCGTTTTGGTGGAAATCGTAACCGTGGGATTGCTGCTGTCTGGAGCCGCCAGCAGCACATAGGCCGTCACCTGGTAGGTCGCCCCGGCCACTACGTTGGGCACCGTAAGCAGGTTCAGGCCCGCGCCCATGTAACCCACTGTCCGATTGCTGACCAACAGGCTCAGCGCATCGCCGTTCGGATCCACAACCGGCGGTGCGGCATTGGTCAAGGTGTCACGCCCATACGGCGCCCAGCCGTCCAGGCCTCCGTCGGAGAAGGTGTAGCTGGCAACGGGTGTGCCACCGGGAGGCGGCGCCGTCTCGGTGATGACCACGTTGGCCAAATAGAAGGATTGGGCGCTGGTGGCTCCCACCAGTTGCGCGTACAGGACCATGCCCGTTTCCGTGGTGCTCGCGGTGTAGCTGCCGCCGATCTGCACCCATCCCGAATCGGTGACCGGCACCTGGTAGGAGCCGATGGTGTCGTAGCAGGTGCCACCGCTGCAGCTTGGATCGCTGCGCTTGATCGTGAAGTTCGCATTGGACGGGCTTTCCCCGCTGGTGAGCTGCACCCAGGCGGTGATGGTGTATTGCGCGCCGGCCAGGAGCACGGTGTTCAAGGATATGGACGGGCCACCCGCGCCACCGGCGCCGGTCGTGGTCAGCAAACTGAAGGAGGAACCGCTGTAGGCAGCGGCGTTCGAGGCCACCGGCGTACTGGCGCCATTGAAGGAGGTCCAGCCGTCCGCCGTTCCATCCGCAAAGCTGTACGTGGCGACGACTTGGGCGCTGACCGGGAACGATGCGCACAGTGCTGCGCCGACCAGAGCCACGCCGATCAGCACCCTGCGGCGAACGATGTTCAGGAACGAATAGCCCACGGAACGCAACATCTTGCTCCCCTTTATTATCCGGCGCTGCTGCACTGCACCGCACTGTTGACAAATCAACTGTTGAACAATCGGCTCAAGACCGGGGCCGGAGCTCATGTTTGTCTGGCGCGGAGCGTAAATGGCCGCACACATGTAAAATGTGAGCGCTACCATTCCCGCGCGCAGAGTCTAGGCGCGAGCCTAATTGAAAGTCAATCGGACAAACTCATAATCCGCGTGATTTTCAATCGGCAGTGGCTCAGCTCACGTTGCATGTTGATTTCGCAACGTTCGACTCATGCAGTGCTGTCAGCGGCGCCTGTCACGCAGCTTGCGGCGCGCAGTCCTTCCCGCCTGTGGCAGCTTCGACGTGCTGGCCCCTGCGAGATTACAGAATGCGCAACTTTCCGCGATCGGACAGGCGCCGCAAATGGGGGTCGAGCGCCGGCAAAGCGATTGCCCGTGAATCTTCAGTAGCAGAAACGCACGCTGCCGCGCCGCAAAATCCGGGGCCACCTCCGAGCCGATAAGGCTTTGACCTGCAAGGTAGTCCCTGGTGTAGGACTTCAACGTCGCACCCCTGTGCATGCGCACCGCGACCTGCGTGGCATTGGAGGGAACCGCCGCGATTGCGCGGATGCCGCCAAAAAGCATGATTCGGTCGGCGCCCGGATCGGAAATGCCCGGCATTCTCTTGAGTGCGCCGCGGATCTCATCCGGTGGTAGATACTTGAACGCCCGCCTCAGGTCGCCGCCGAACTTTCCCACGACCGCGTTGGCGATGAACTTCACACGCTCGGTTCGCAATTCGGGTATGAGACCGCCGGCTTTCAGTGCCGCGGTCAGGGTGCCCGGTTTCGCCTTGATCAGCTGCTCCGGCCCGCTACCAATGCGTTCCCGCAGCGACTCCCAGCCTTTGGTGCAGGTCGCATCGCTGGCCGGATAGCCGCACTGCCACCAGATCAGAAACTCATAGGGATCAACCGGCCAGCAGGGTGCTTGAGCACCGTAGTGGCGTTCCAATGCATCCAATTGTCCGGCGAAGCCCGACATGGCGCCAACGAATCTATCCCCTCGGTGGCTGGTATCCGTTCAAGCTGAATGCGTCAGTTCCACCCGCCATTGGCGAGCTCGGGCGGCAGGATCCTCATGAATGCCTCGACCGCATGGATCTGGCCGTCGTAGACCTTGAAGGCCTCCCATACGGTGAGTTTGTCCGGAGCCGTGTCGCGCACGTTCCACGCCATACGCAACCAAACGATTCCAAGGCGCTCATCCACGGCCGCCAGGCGTGTAGTGACCGGGCCTATGCGTTTGAAGATCGCGAGCGACTGCGTGCTGATGTTCTTGCAGGTGGGAGTGAAGACGCAGGCGGCTCCGGCCATCACCGCGCCGTTCTCGAGCCGGTAGGCATCGGGGGTGAATGGCGCACCGACCGCGGCGAAAGTGTCAGCGTTGTTCAGGCCCTTCGGGTAATGCATGGCGATCTCAATGGCCTTCTCCCGCGTCGCGAGCTGCTCGGGACGCGGCACGAAATTCATTTCCTCACTCGGCGCACTCAGCCCGTCGATGTTGAAGCTCAGTCCCTCGGCGCGGGTGCGCGTCGAGACGGTTTCAATCTCGGTAATCTTTTCCGCGACGACCTTGATGCGTACGACCAGGATCAACGGCGCTCCGCTCTCCAGCACGACGACATCCGCGCCGGCCACGCCCGCACGCTCGTCCAGGAAGTCCTGGCGGTAGCCACGCAGGCTGGTCACGCTGTTGAGGATGCTCACCTTGGCCAATGGTTTCTCAATCGCGTCCTCGGTCACGCGCAGGTTATCGGCCAGCGGCAGCTTGCTGGTGTCGTGCTTCAGCAGCGCATACAGATAACGGGTGATGGTGCCGCGCAGACACTCGCGATCGCAGCCTGATGGGGGCTGCGCGGCGCCGGCGGCCCAGGACAGAATGACGAGGCACAGTGCGACTGTTGTTTTCATATTCCCCCCTTGCAGACACTTTAGCCCATATAGGCGATTGGGCCCAAGGCCAGGGTTCTGCGGGGTCTCCTCACCGGCGACCGCACGGAACTTGAGGTCATTCACTGGTGTCGAATCCGCAGGATCCGGGCGGGCAGGTTCGTCGTCAAATAACAAGCAGAGGCGCGGTGACACTGTCGCAAACTCGTTGGCGGCGAATAGTGCTCTTCGTGGCAATCGTGGTTGCGCACGTGCTCGTCGTACGTTTCTTTCCGGCGGCTCAAATGCCCCAGTCGGATCATCCAGAGCAGCAGATCGCCTTCGCCAGCCTCATGGCACCTGATGCCTCGCGGCGACAGCTGTCACCAGCCCGACCGCCGACACCGATTCACGCGGCGCGGGCAGGATCTGTCGTCCCCGCGGAGCGGATAGTGCCTGATGACCAGCGCCCGCAAAGCACTCCGGCGCCTGCCGTGGTCGACTGGGCGAAGCAGGCTGAGATGGTGGCGGCCGATCGTGTGCGAAGTGATGCGGAATCTTCGCGTCAGGCCGCGGCGCTATCAGGATGGCGAGCCAATGCGATGACCGGTGGGCAGCCGCCCGCACAGGCCGCTTTCGCCTGGGACCACTCGCGGATCCACCGATTCGAAGCCACGCCCCAGGGATTGATCGTAAACCTGAACGACCGATGCGCGCTTCTGATCACCGGTCTGGCGATATTGGGCGGTTGCAAATTGGGTCGCCTGCCGGTCCATGGCGACCTGTTTGCGCACATGTCGGAGACGCCCAATCTGAGCCAGGCACAGGATCATTGATTCGCGGCTGATGGTGGCAGCGGTTCGGCTCCTGCCAGCTGCCGCAATATCCTCTCGAACACGGCCGCCGGTTGCCCGCCTTCAATGAGATGCCGGTCGTTGAGGATGACGGCCGGGACGCCGTTGATGCCATGGCTGCCATAAAAGCGCTCGCGGGCGCGTACCTCGGCAGCGTAGCGGTCCGATGCCAGGATGGCCTGCGCCTCACCCGGATCAAGGCCGACCTGTGCGGCGATCCTGGCCAGAGTGGCGTGGTCGCTGGGATCTGCGCCGTCGGTGAAATAGGCGCTGAACAGCGCCTGCTTCAGGTCCAGCTGCCTGCCCTCCAGACCCGCCCAATGCAGCAGTCGATGCGCGTCGAAGGTGTTGTAGATCCGGGTGCGCTTGTGCATGTCGAAGCGGAACCCGAGTTGCGCGCCCCGGGCGCGGATCATCTCCTGGCTCTGCGCGAACTGCTGCGGGGACGATCCGTATTTATGCGCGAGGTGCTCGGCGATGTCCTCGCCACCCGGACCCATGTCGGGATTGAGTTCAAAGGGCTGAAAATGCAGTTCGGCCTCCACCACGCCGCGCAGACCGGACAGCGCTGCAAGCAGCGACTGCAGTCCGATGGCGCACCAGGGACAGGACACATCGGATACGAAGTCGAGCTTGGTTATGGCGCTCATGGGCAGGCGTTATACCCTATCATCCATCGTCATGAAATCGCCTGGCGCAAGACTCCTCAAGCTGTGGCGGACGCTCAGTCCACTTCCCGGCGGCCAGTGGCTATTTGCGCAGATCTTCAGCTGGATGGTTCCATACTCCGGTTCGGTCGGCCCGCGGGTGCGGGTGCTGGAACCGGGCCATGCCGAAATCGAGATTCCGGACCGGCGTTCCAACCGCCAGCACCTGGGCAGCGTGCATGCCATCGCCCTGATCAATGTCGCCGAGCAGGCGAGCGGGCTGGCGATGCTGGTCGGCCTGCCGGACGGCATCCGTGCCATCGTCACCCAGATATCGATGCAATACCTGAAGAAGGCGCGCGGCACGATACGCGCGGTCAGCACCGTGGCCATCCCGGCGATCACGGCCGACACGGAAATTGACGTGACGGCAGACTGCCTGGACCCCGAGGGTACCGTGGTCGCACGCGCCACGGTTCGCTGGCGCGTGGGGCCTGCGCGTTGATGGAGACGGCGTTTACCCGTCACGCAAAGGTGCAGGTGCCATTGATCTGCGGCCCGATGTATCCGTGTTCGAACCCTGAGCTCATCGCCGCGGTCAGCGAGGCGGGCGGACTGGGTGTGATCCAGCCCCTGTCTTTGACCTATGTGCATGGCTATGAGTACCGCGCCGGGCTGCGCTACATCCGCTCGCTCACGTCCCGACCCATCGGGTTCAATGCGCTCATCGAGGCGAGCAACAGGACGTACCTCGAGCGCATGAAGGGCTGGATCGATATCGCCCTGGAGGAGGGCGTGCGCTTCTTCATCACTTCACTGGGCGATCCCCAATGGGTCTGCGAGCGCGTGCACGCCGCCGGTGGTGTGGTCTATCACGATGTCACCGAGGCGAAATGGGCGCGCAAGGGAGCGCAGGGCGGCGTCGATGGTCTGATTGGCGTGAACGCCAGCGCTGGCGGTCATGCCGGCAGCCGCAGCGCCGCGGCCCTGCTCGAGGAACTGCGCCCCTTCGCGCTGCCGGTGGTGGCGGCCGGCGGGATCGGCACCCCTGAGGAGTTCGCGCGGCACATTGCCATGGGCCATGCGGCTGTGCAGCTGGGCACGCGTTTCATCGCCACTGCGGAGTGCCGGGCCAGTGATGCCTACAAGCAGGCGATCGTGGCGGCCACCGAAGCGGATATCGTGCTCACCGAGCGTCTCACCGGCGTGCCCGTGTCGGTGATTCGCAATGCCTACGTCGCGAAACTGGGAACGCGTGCCGGACCCTTGGCACGCTGGATGCTGCGCGGTCGCCGGCGCAAGCACTGGATGCGTACCCTGTACACGCTCAATTCGCTGCGGCGCCTGCGCCAATCACTGTCATCCGGGGACACCAGCACGGACTATTGGCAGGCGGGAAAATCAGTGGCTGGCATTCACGAGATCCTGCCCGCCGCCGAGATCGTAAGCACTTTTGCCGCCGCCCTGCACGGAATTACTGCTTGAGGTGCCAGCCGCTGCGCAGCATCCACGACACTATGGTCAGACAGGCGGCCAGGAAGATTGCGATGAAACCCAGGCTGACGCCGAGCCCGACATCGGTGTGACCGTAGAAGCTCCAGCGAAAACCGCTGATCAGGTACACGACCGGATTGAAAAGGGTAATCGTGCGCCAGGGCGCCGGCAGTATGTCGATGCTGTAGAAGCTGCCGCCCAGGAACGTCAGTGGTGTTACCACCAGCAGCGGCACGACCTGCAGCTGCTCCCAGCTGGCGGCCCAGATACCCAGCATGAACCCAAACAGGCTGAAACTGATCGAGGTCAGCAGCAAAAAGGCGACCATTCCCAGGGGATGCAGGATGTGCAGCGGTACGAAGATCGTGGAGGTCGCGAGGATGACCAGGCCGATGATCATGGACTTGGTGGCGGCCGCGCCGACGTAGCCCAGCAGGATCTCGGCGGTCGATACCGGCGCCGAAAGCAGTTCGTAGATGGTCCCGGCCCACTTGGGCATGTAGATGCCGAAGGAGCCGTTGCCCACGCTTTCAGTAAGCACGGACAGCATGATCAGGCCCGGCACGATGAACGCCCCATAGGGGACGCCACCGATCTGGGTCATGCGCGAGCCGATGGCCGAGCCGAAGACGATGAAGTACAGCGACGTGGTCAGTACCGGCGCACCGATGCTCTGCACCAGGGTGCGGAAGGTGCGGGCCATCTCAAAGTGGTAGATGGCCTTGACGGCGTGCCAGTTCATGCCGCACCCCGCACCAGTGACACGAAGATTTCCTCCAGCGAACTCTGACTGGTTTCAAGGTCGCGAAAGGCCACGCCGGCCTCTGCCAGGTGGCGCAGCAGTGCGGTGATTCGCGCCTTGCCGCCCTCGTTGTCGAAAGAGTAAAGCAGGGTCATGCCGTCGGCGCTGAGGCTCAGGCCATATTCGCCAAGGCTCGCTGGAACGCTGGCCAGGGCATCCTGCAGGTGCAGGGTCAGCTGTTTCTTGCCGAGTTTATGCATCAGTGTGGCCTTGTCCTCCACCAGAATCAGCTCGCCACGGCTGATGACGCCGATGCGGTCGGCCATCTGCTCCGCTTCCTCGATGTAATGGGTGGTCAGGATGATGGTGACCCCCGAAGCGCGCAGGTCCCGGACCACGTTCCACATGTCGCGGCGCAGCTCCACGTCAACGCCGGCCGAAGGTTCATCCAGGAACAGGACACGTGGTTCATGGGACAGCGCCTTGGCGATCAGCACACGGCGCTTCATTCCGCCCGAGAGCGTGGTGATTTTGGCGTCCTTCCGGTCCCACAGTGACAGGCTGCGCAGAATGCGCTCCAGCGTGGCAGGGTCTGGCCTGCAGCCGAACAGCCCGCGGCTGAAATTCACCGTGGCCCAGACCGTCTCGAAGGCATCGGTGGTGAGCTCCTGGGGTACCAGGCCGACCAGCGCGCGTGCGGCGCGGAAGTCGCGCACGACATCATGTCCATCGACGGTCACGCTGCCGCCTGAGGGCGTCACCAGCCCGCAGGAGATCCCTATCAGGGTGGTCTTGCCGGCGCCGTTTGGGCCCAGCAGCGCGAAGATCTCGCCGCGGCGGATGTCAAGGCTCACGGATTTGAGGGCCTGATGTCCCGTGGCATAGGTCTTGGTCAGTTTTTGAATCGAAAGGATGGCGTCCATAATGCGAAGATTACCGGCCTGAAGAGCCAATGGGGGAAATCATGTCGACTCGCAATAACAGTGGTATGTCAGCCGCGGCCCACGAGTACATGCTCGGGGCCTCATTGCGTGAGGCACCGGTGCTGGCGAGGCTGCGCGCCGCCACCGCCCCCAGGCCCGAGGCGGAGATGCAGATCGGTCCGGAACAGGGCCAGTTCATGGCCTTCCTGGTGCGCCTGACCGGTGCCCGGCGCTGCATCGAACTGGGCACCTATACGGGCTATTCGGCGCTGGCCGTGGCGCTGGCGCTGCCCCCTGACGGCAGCATCGTGGCCTGCGACGTGAGTGATGAGTTCACGCGCATCGGCCGCCCCTTCTGGCGCGAGGCCGGAGTGGAGTCGAAGATTGACCTGCGGCTCAAGCCCGCCCTTGAGTCGCTGGATGAACTGCTGGCGCAGCCGGGTGGGCGGGGCGGCTACGATTTCGCCTTCGTGGATGCGGACAAGGGCAACTACATTGCCTACTACGAGAAGCTTCTGGAACTGATGCGCCCCGGCGGCCTGATCACGGTCGACAATACCCTGGGCGTGTCGGGCAAATACGTGACCGAACTGACCTCGCCGAGCGCGCAGGCGATCCGGGCGTTCAACGCCCATGTGCACCAGGACACGCGGGTGGATCTGTCCATGCTGCCCATCGGCGAAGGGCTGACCCTGCTGCGCGTGCTGTAGTGCAAGTGCGGCGCAGCATTTGATGTCGACGTCCTGGAATAGTGCTTGCGGAGCGTGCGGCCGAAGCGGCACGATTCCTTCAACTCAAGAACGCTCGCCTTAAATCGGGGGAACGCATGACCGGAACGCCGTATCCGAAGCAGCAGATGCATCGCTTCGCCTATACCAAGCTGACCAAGGAACAGATTGGCACCAAGCTTGGCCCAGTGGTCCTGAAAGGTCCGACCAGCGTCTCCGCGCCTGCTGCGGACTTCGCCGGCCAAACACTGAGCATCGTCACGGACGAGGGCCCGGCGCTCAAGTACCGGTTCACCAGCAATGCCAGGCTGTCGCTGTCGGAGAACGGCGGCAAGGCGCTCGAGGCCGGCTTCGGCGCGCTGGAAAGCGACAATTTCTGCTTGTTCACTCATCTGATTCCAGGTACCCAGCGCGGCTATGCCGTGGTCGTCGATCGCAAGAGCAAGCAGGCCACGGTCATCGAGCTGTGGTTCAGCGGCTACGAGGACAATCGAGAAGTCCAGCGCCAGATCTATTTCGGCTATATCGATGCCGGCGCTGACGCACCCAAGGGTCGGCATGAACTCACCAATCGCCTGGAGGGGCGGGGTTATCACTGGCGCCAGGACAACGGCATCGAGACCCTCGAGTACTACCCATCGGCGGGTTACTCGCACTTCGTGGAGCTTTCGCGCACGGGCGGTGAACTGGGCTTCTGTGCTCCGTCGGACTACGTGAAGCTGGACAACGATTTCATCCTGTACACCCGTACGGAATGCGAGTTCTCGGGCACTTTCACCGCCGCTGTCATCGACATGAACCGCGTCCAGCAAATGGGCGTGCGGCTCGGCTTTGATGAGGCCGACAATCTGATCTACTGCCTGTCTCGCGGCCACGGCGACATCACCGGTCAGATCGCGCATTTCGAGAAATTCGAAGACAACACGGGGGACCCGATTCCCGGACCGAAGGACAAGGAATCGGGCAAGCCCGTGAAGGGCGGCCGCCGGGTATACCGCCCGGTCCACACCATGGAGAAGATGAGCCGCGAGGAGGTTGCCAAGGTCGTCAAGGATCACTCCACCGCCTTTCCTGCGGGCACCACCACCGGTGGTGCCGCCGGCATGAGCCAGAACGCGCTGCCGGCGAGTGATTATCTGGCGGGCAAGAGCTTCACCCTGCGCTACGACCATGGCCCGGTGATGGAATACAGGGTCGACGGCAGCGATCAGCTCAGCTGGCGCATGAACGGACAGGGGGATTGGATCAAGGCGCGGTATCAGGCCTATGAGGCGGCGCCGGGACTGGTGCTGTTCGGCCACTTGCTGGAAGGGGCGCCCGACCATGACGGCCACATCATGGCCGTGGACTTCCACCAGGGCCTGGTGACCTGTTACAACGGCTACCTCAACACCCCGTACTTCGCCAATGAAGCAGGAGCTCGCACGCTGTTCGGTGTGCTGGAGATGGAGGGAGTTCAGCCGCCCCAATACCGCCGCCACCAGCGCACCACGGAAATGCTCGGCCGCTGCATCACCTACAGCTATGCGCCGGGCCTGGTATCGATGCACCTGTATTCCACGCCGCACACGGTGTCCTGGATCATTTTCACGCCCGACCAGCATGGCGGCATGGAATGGAGCGGCCCGGGGGATTTCGTGAAGATCCGCGATGGCATCTATTTCATGTACTGGCTGGAAGAGGCCTGCAACGGCACCCTTGGCACCGTGCTTCTGAACCTGAACATCATGCACGACGCCGGCATTGGCTATAACTGCGGCACCAGGGGCCTGAACATGAGCGCCATTGGTGCCATCGTCCGGCACGCCGGCAAGTTCGACGTCGACAAGTACTTCCAGATCCGCACTTGAGGAGGGATCCATGAGCAAGCACTCAAGCTCGACGCGCAGGATGTTCCTGAAGTGCGGCGCGCTTTTGGCCGGGCCGATCGCGGCGGTCTCGCTGCCGGCGCTGGCGCTGACCAAAGAGCGACCCGAAGGTGGATTGCAGGCTCGTGTGGCGCGTCTGGAAGATGAGGCCGCGATCCGCGAGGTGCATCAGGCGTGGTTACGCCAGATCAATGCCGGCGGCGGCACCGCGCTGATCGGCGCTTCGGTGACGCGTGTCAGCGCCGATCACGCCGGCGTCGCGGACAGGATCGACATCGCCGAGGATGGCCGAAGGGCCACCGGGCGCTTCGATTGCGAGGTTGAAGTGCAGAGGAGGCTGCCCGACGACTTCACCCTGGGGCAAATGGCGCACGCCCAGGGCAGTGGCACGCTGCGTACCACCGAACGCAGGGTGCTGACGGTCGAGTACCTCAAGGTCGCCGGCGCCTGGACGATGGGGAGGATCTGCGCAGAAGCGGGATAGCCGGACGAGTGCTTGGGCTTTGCCGCTGGCCCGGGATGCTGTCGCGGTCAACCACCCGCCCCACCGAGCGTTTGTCCAAGACACGGGTCCCTTTGTGGTCCCAAGCACAGCGGGGAGATCGTATGTGGCAGCCAGGTCTACGCCTATTGAAGTCCCGCATGACCCTGGTTCTGGGCACCGGCGCCATCGCGCTGACGCTTCTGGCCAGCTGCGGTGACAACGGCTGCTTTAACTGCGGTTACCTGCCACCCGGTTGCGGCCCGTCGTGCTCCTCCGGTTCTGCCGAAGTCTCGCCGGGCCTGGTGGCCGGTAACTTCACGGGCAACGGCTTCACCTCGGTGGTGGCCATCAGCACCATGGAGCCCGCCGCGTCCAACAGTGCCAGCTATCTGAAGGCCTACCTGTCCACGGGCGCCGGCACCTACGCCGCCCCGGTTCTCTTCAGCGATGGCAATGACCCGCTGTACCTGGCGGCCGCCGACCTCAATGGCGATCATCTGCCCGATGTGGTCTCCGCCAGCGCCGTTGACGGCACCCTGTCAGTGTTTCTGAACAGCACCGAGACGCCGGGCAGCACCTTTGCAGCGCCCATCATCCTGAACTCTCCGGGGGCCTCGCAGGTGGCTATCGCCGACATGAATGGCGATGGCATGCCCGACCTGGTGTCGGCGGATTTCAACGTGTCGCTGTTCCTGCAGACTGCCCCGGGAGTGTTCGCAAGCCCCATTTCGCTCTATCCCGCGGGCGCCAACTGGGTGGCGGTGGGCGACCTGAACGGCGATGGCATGCCGGACATCGCTCTGGCCGATGCCGTCGGCGTGAAGCTGCTCATGCATACCGGGGCGGCCAGCTCCACCACTTATGCCGCTCCAGTGCCCATCTTTACGCAGACGCAGAACAATAACGTGCAAGGCGCCAACGTCATCGCCATTGCCGACGTCAACGGCGATGGCTTCAATGATCTGGTCATCACCGATCCTGGTCCGTCCGGCGGCGCCACACCCACGGTTTCGGTGCTGCTGCAGGATGCCACTCATCCCGGGCAGTTCCTCGCACCGGTGAGCTATCCCCTCGCGCCATACAGCATCGCAACATCCATCGTCGTGACCGACGTGAATGGTGATCACCTGCCGGATATCATCGTCGGCGGTACGACCGCGACCAGCGTGCTGCTGCAGAACCCGGCAACACCCGGAACCTTCATGGCGGCCAGCAACTACGCCACGCCCAATGCCAACGAGATCGCCGTGGCCGACGTCAATGGGGACGGCAAACCCGACATCATCGTCGCCACGGGACCGGCCCAGGCTGCCACCAATGGCGTGACGCCGAACGTGCCGGGTGTTCTGCTGCAGAACGCCAGTTCTCCGGGAACCTTTGGAGCCCTGCAGGCACTGCCCTGATCCCGTGCCCCTGATCCGGCCGTTACGACGCGTTAACGGTCATCGTTAACGTTATCCGGCGTTTCCGGCAACCGTAATCAACTGGTCGCCAGCGCAGGCACTCCCGATAGTCCGTGTATCCGGAACCGGGGGTGTTCAGTGCGTAAAATTGCAATCCGCGTCCCGCGGCGGCTTTGCCTTGGGATACTGGGCTTGGGCCTGGCGAGCCAGCTCTGGGCCCAGGCCGCCACCGACTCCGGGGAGACCACCGGCGCGCAGCTTGAGAAGGTGACGGTGACAGCCAAGAGGCTCGAAGAACAGCTGCCGGTGCTGCTCGCGTCGCAAGGCGATCGGGTGGACACCATTACCGCCGAGCAGATTGCCGAGGGCGGCTTCCTCGACATCGCGCAGTCCCTGCAGATGCTGGCCCCGGGCCTGTATATCAGCCCCAAGGACGGTCCCTTCGACTATGTCGATATCTCGCTGCTGGGCTCACGTACTGAGGACGTACTGTGGTTGCTGGATGGCGTGCGGCTGAACAATCGCCTGTACGGAGGCACTACGCCGCTGGATACGCTGCCAGCCAGTATCGTTGACCGTCTGCAGGTCCTGGAAGGCGGCCAGGCGCTGTTCTATGGCACCGAAGCCTCCGCCGGTGCGATCGACATCCTTACCAAGGATTTTTCCAAGACCCCGGACGGGGCCGTCAGTGTCGGCGGGGACACCAACGAAGGCGGTCATTTTGATGGCTATTACCGCGACACCATCGACCGGAGTCAATTTGTCGTGTTCGCGGATGTGGATGTGTCGTCCGGATATCAACCCTTCCGCAACCAGGATATCCAGCCCAGCGATACAGACCGGGATCGTGAGTATCACCTCTACACGCTGGGGCTGAAGTACGCCTACGATTTCACTGACGATCTGCGTTACAGCGCGCTGCTGGAACATACGACCGCAAAGCTCGATTTCTCGTTGCCGTTCCTGGTCAACAAGGCCTTCAACGGCCGCGACGAGAATGTGCTGACCAGCAAGCTCGACTACACACCCAGCGACGATTTCCAATTGTTCGCCAAGGGCTACTACCACTGGTGGTACTCGCACTATACGGAATACGACAATGTCATCGGCAGTCCGGGTCAGCTGTCCGATGTCGAGGACGGCGGCTTCTGGGGATTTGTCGATCGGGGCGTGAACTTCATGGCCAAGTTCAAACTCAATTCCGCGTTCGATGAGATCGTCGGCTACGATTTCCAGAATTACGAGGGGCACGATGCGGTTCTGGTCATCCAGCAGCAGACCGAAAGCGTCAATGCCTTGTTCGGCCAGGTCGCCACCTCGTCCGATCTGATGGCGCACACCACTCTGGCGGCCGGCGTGCGCTTCAACGATCCGACGGTCGGGGAGAGTGCCACAGTCTGGACGGTCAGCGGCAAGCACGATTTTTCCGACGACTTGTTCGTGCGCGGACAGGCCGGCACGGCTTTTCGATTGCCGACGGCCGAGGAGCTGTTTGCCAATGATCCCTTCGATGAGCGCGGCGATCCGAATCTGAAACCTGAAAAAAGCAGCAATGCCAACCTGTCCGTCGGCGGAAGCTTCGGCGTTCCGCACCTGCATTGGGAACTCATCGGCTTCTGGCGCGACATCACGAACCTGATTGACTATGCGAGTTTCGATGCGACCACCCAGCAGGCCGTGTTTGGCAACGTGCCTGGCACCGTCCTTGTCCATGGCGGGGAGCTGGATGTCGGGGCGGACTACCTGGATTTTACCGCGGAGCTGAACTACACCTACTCCCACTCCGTGCAGGCAGGGAATCAGCAGATACCCGCCGTACCGGTCCAGCAGGCCAAGGCGTCCTTTGACTATCACCCGAGCGAACAACCCTTCGGCATTACTGTGTCGGCCATCTTCGTCGGGGCCGAATGGGCTTCAGGACTTGGCGTGGGTGACGGGCGTGCCGAATATGGCAAGTACCCCCTGGTGGATCTCGCCGGTCGCTACTTCATCGACGCCCAGCACCATCACATCATCAGCCTGCGTATCGAGAATCTGTTTGACCGGCAATACGCGTCATCGCTGGGGACCGCTGTCAGCGATGCCGACGGCAGCGACTACATTTACTGGAACCTGGGTGTTCCCCGAACCCTGGAGGGTCGCTACACCTACAAGTTCTGAGTCAGACGCCACAGGTGACGTGCGCCGATATAGACGCCGGTGAGGCTGATCGTGGTCGCGCCCGTGAGCAGAACTAACATCAGGATGTCCCAGCCCGGACGGGTTCGCAGGGCTGATGAAAAATCCAGATTGTGCAGACCCTGCTGCAACCAGCGGTACCAGCGGGCATTGCCATCGAAGACGGCGCTGAGCTGCGCCGTTGCCGGATCAAAGTAATAGCGCACGTGCTGGGCGTCCTCACTGATGATGCGATAGACGGCTTGAGTCTCCTGCCCGGGCGCTGCATAGACATAGGCGTCACCATGTGGCAAGAGTTCCGACGCGGAGACTCCGCCCGGACTGATCAGGCGCGAGATCCGCGCCCATTGTGTCCCATCCACCGGGGCTGGCTGCCCGTCGGAGTTGAACCTCAGCCGCTCACCCCCGCGCGTCGTGCCGATCAGGTACAGGGAATCCAGCACGCCTGCAGATTCCATCGCGACGAGCTGCGAAGACTGAGGCAGTCGCGGCAGCCACTGCAGGGCGGCCCGCACCTGCGCACCGGAAACCGGTACGGGCTGCAGAATCTGCTGAGCTTCGCCATCGCTGTCCAGAAAGCCCCAGGGGTTCATGGAGAGAAGGCCGCTGGCGACCCAGGTGAGCAACAGGATGCCGAACAAAAGCCCCGGAATGTGATGCCACAGGAGCATGCCGCGATAGCCGGACCAGCGACCGGCGGGACGCCTTAGGAACTGGCGCACACCGATGTACAAGCCGATTACGGTGAGAAAGCAGCCGGCCAGGGAGAGCCAGTCAACCACCTCGCTCCAGAGGCGGGTATTGCGCCGCAGCTTCGCGAAGTACAGCCAGTGCGGCACGGACCCAAACCAGTTACCGATGCGCTGATGCAGGGTCGTGGCCTGCACGATCTTGCCTGACACCGCGGACACGTACAGTTGCGTACCACGGGGGTCATCGAGGGCAAATTCGAACAGCGGGCGCGCGCGGTTGAATTCTCCCGACACAGTCCATTGATCGTAGTCGATGCAGCCCAGCAGTCGCGGGTGTCCGGGAATGTCCTGCCCCTGCGCGAAGGCGAGGGCGATAGCCTGGGCATCGGCGGCGGACAGCGCTGGCAGGGGGTGTCCTGTCTTAAGATCGATCAGCGACAGGCGACGGGCGCCATACAGCCTCAACACCGGATGGGAGTCCAGCATCTCGACTTCAAAGCGGCTGACCCGGGCTTTGTCTGCCAAGACATCGGGGCCCAGGGTGCAGCAGGCATTCAGATCAAGTGCTGGCAGGCCTTGCAGGCGCTGTGCCGGTGACAGCGAGGGATACGCCACGTACATCATGACGAAGCCCGACAGGCACCATACAGCCATCAGCAGGCAAAGGCCGATGCCGAGGTAGCGGTGAATCAGGAAAAGCCAACGCATCACCACGCAGCTTTGCGCGAACCAGGCTCAGTTGCCAGTGAATTACCGTACTTTCCGCCGTTACTGATTGTTAGCGGGCTTTGGTGCATCATCAGGATTCAACCACTGAGGCATTCGATTTGTGGACGCACCCGACTCCATCCTTGTTCTGACGACCGGCGGAACGATCGACAAACAGTACTTCGATGCACTAAGCAAGTACCAGATCACCGATTCGATCGTCACCAGACTGCTGGAAGTAGCCCGCGTCCGCCATCCCTACCAGGTCGAGGAAGTGCTGCGCAAGGACAGTATCGACCTCACCGAGGAGGATAGGGCGCAGATCGTGCAGCATGTGCGGGGTGCGCAGCTTGCGCGCATCGTGATCACCCATGGCACGGACACCATGACTGTGACCGCCGCCGCCCTGGCTTCAATTCCCCACAAGACGATCGTACTCACGGGCGCGCTGGCGCCGGCCCGATTCAGCGAAAGCGACGCGGCCTTCAACCTCGGCATGGCCTTCGCCACCGCCCAGACCGCGGCCCCCGGCGTCTATATCGCCATCAACGGATCGGTGTTTCGCGGCGCTGACGTCATCAAGAACCATGATCTCGGCTGCTTCGTGCGCAGGCAGCCTTAGAAGGTCCGGGTCAGCGTCAGGCGCGCCATGAGCGGCTCGAGCGGGTGCTGGTGAATGTCCGCACGACCGTCGGGATAGGTATCCACTTCGCCCTGCAGACGATCGACATACCAGAACTGCGCCGCCGCGGCGTGGGAGTTCAAAAGATTGTAGATCCCCAGTGAGGCGCTCCAGTTTTCCGGCAGCCCGTAGTGAACGTCGAGATTGAGTTCACCGAAGCCGGTGCCGTTCACCTGGCCCGCTGCGGTGGGTGCGTTGGCACAGGAGGTGGCGACCCCGGGAAAGTCATGGACGGCGGCCGCATCCACGCACGGACCCGAGGAGAGCGGATAACTTCCCAGGTAGCGGTAGTCCAGGCCGCCGCTCCATGGGCCAATTCCAGTCATGTACAGCGCGAGGGATCCGGTGACGGAGGGCGCATCGGTGATGTAGGTGCCCTCATGGCCCGTGCCATCGTCGAAGGGGCGTGTGAAGCGGGTGTGGTTGCCCGATACGCTGCCATAGAATTCCAGCCAGCGGTTGATCTGGAACGTGACATTTAATTCGAAACCGTAGCGACGACTGGGCGGCCCGGCGGAATCCTGACCCACATCCGGATCAAGAATGGTCTCGGACTGCTGCCACAGGTTATAGACGGCGAAGGTCGCGGTCAGCGCGCTGCTGGGCGCGGCTCGTGCCCCAAGTTCCTGGCCCTCCTGTCTTGCCAGCAGCGCCGTATGCGGCAGTCCCAGGTCCACGCTCGTGTCCTGATTGACCCCGCGGATGTCGGCGCTGTGAAATCCACGGCCGGCACTGGCGTAGAACTCAAGCGACGGACCGGCGGTGTAGATGAGACTGCCCTTGGGCTGCGGCAAGCCCTGCTGCGCCGTTCCGCCATTGCTGTAGCCGGCGGTTTCGTGCCACGCCGACAGATAGTCGACATCCGTGCCATGCTGATAGTCCTCGCGAATACCCAGCACGCTGCGCAGGGCCGCGGTCCAGTGCGTGATGGCCTGTACATAGGCAGCCCCGGCAAACAGATACACTTGGTCATCGTCGTAAAAGGATGGCGGGTCCGCGGCGGCCGACAAAGGCATCTGATCAGCCGTTGGCAGTCTGCCCACCCGCAGGATGTCCTCACGCGCGAGCACCCCGGCCGAGATCTGGCTGGCCATTGGACCCAGCGACAGCGGCAAGGTGTAGCTCCCCTGGCCACCGAAGGTGCGGCGATTCTCGAACTGATCCTCCTGGTCGCCGAGGAGCGGATTGACCAGGAAGTGAGTGAAGTCATTGTAGATGTGCAGCTGGTTGTCGATGAAATAGGCACTGCTCGTCAGCTGCCCGGCACCGAGCAATGAATGCTGATCGAAGGAGAGGCTGGTGCGCCATGCGCGGCCGCCGTCGCTGGGATCGAGCGTGCCGAAACGGTTTGCCACCAAAGCTTCCGTAATGGCACGCAGCGGAATGTCCGTGGTGTTGGTCCACAGCTGATGGTAGAGCATGGCCGTGACCGAATAGCCGTCGCTCTCATCCCCGATGCTGTAGCGCAGGACTGCATTCACCTTGCGTGCGTCATCTGGCGTCGTAAACGGCCCGTCGTAGTGCTGAACCTCGGTTGCCGCCAGCAACCGTCCGTCACCGAGGTCCCAGGAGCCCGCGGCGAAGGTGCGCTGAAAGCCCAGAGTGCCCACGGTTGCCGACAACTGCTCGGCAATCTCATCCCGGTAACTCACATGCACCGAACCTACCGCGCCGAAGTCGCCGACATCGGCGTAGTAGGGCCCCTTGGTGTAGGTGATCGCATCGGCCAGCTCGGGAATCATGAAATTCAGATCGGTGTAGCCCTGGCCGTGAGCATGAGTGGGCTGGTTGATCGGCATGCCATCAACGTAGGTCTGAAGATCCGTTCCGTGATCCAAGTTGTAGCCGCGCATCAGGTACTGATTGGCTTTGCCTTCGCCGCTATGCAGCGTCACGATCAGACCCGGCACCGTTTCCAGAATCTGACCCGGACGATAGGCGGGAAGGAGCTGGATCTCCTCATCGGCCACGAGCCCTTCGCTCGCGGTGGTGGCGCTACCCAGAAGATCCAGACGCTTGGCGGTGACCGTGACCTCGGCGATGAGGGCATTGGCGGCGCCAAGATCGCTTGCCGTCCCGTCCGAGGTCTCAGCGTGAGCCACGGGACTGCCCAGTGCGATCAGGCCGCACAGTCCGCATAGCGCTACGGTCCCTACGCGCACAGACCGACGCTCAAGTCGCCGCTTCGGCGGCATCGGTCTCTCCCCGCATAACCTCCGTATTCAGTTGGAACTACGGGCTGCCGGGGTGGTTGGATGCACCGCCGGGGAGGGATATGTCAGTGCTGCGGCTTGGCCCGCCAGCCACCGGCGCGCGCCTGCGCTTCGGCGGCGGCATCCAGGGGCTCACCGGCGATGGTATCGGTGACAATCCGGAGCACGGCTGAGGGCAGGCCCGAAGCCGCCTGGCGGTACGGCCCCTGATCCTGCGAGGCGGGCTCGTGCGCCATCACCTGTACCGTCCATCCCTGACTTTCATGACAGGCGAGACCTGCGGCATCCGCGCCGCGCAGGCGGAAGGTGCGACAGTACTCGCCCTGCCTGGAAACGAAGCTGACACCGACCAGCACGTCCGCGGCCGGCGGCTGGTTTGCCGCGAGCTGCCCGTCGAGGGCTTCTTGCAGCGCGCCGGTCGCGATGAACTCACCCTGCTTCGCGGTGATTGGGCCGGAGGAGGTCGACTGGGTGCCGAAGTGCCATGCCAGGGCACCGAGCACGAAACTTGCGGCCAGCGAACCCCACTGCACCCAGACGCGTTGCCGCGCCGGTGGCTTGCGAAAGGGCAGCACCTGTGCCGGCTTTGAGGCGGGTGTGTTGTGCACCAGGGATAACAGCCGGGTGGGTACCGGCTCCTTGAGTATCGGATCAAATCCGGCGCGCAGTTTCTCGCGCAGCGCCTGGTGCGCAGTCACGCGGCGCGCGACCTCGGGATCTGCGGCGACGGCTCTTGCGACCTGCTCGCGGGTTGGCCCGTCGAGTTCGCCATCGACGTACGCCATCAGGGTCTCCTCGGAGAAGGTCACGGCTGCTCCTGTTCGCTGCCACCGAGCATGTTCTGCAAAGCCTCGCGGCCACGCGCAAGGCGGCTGGTGATGGTGCCGACAGGCACGCCAATGATATCGGCGGCCTCGCGATAGGACAGACCTTCGATAAGCACCAGGCCGATCACTTCGCGCTGCTCATCCGGCAGGCGCTCCATAGCCTGCTGGACCGGCAGAATCTGTGCGTGAGCACTGTTCGGGTCCGCGACCTGTTCGCCAAGTTCCTCCGCAACGAAGACCCGCCTGCGCCGGGTGCGCGCGCGCACCTCGTCGATCCAGGCATTGCGCACGATGCCGAACAGCCAGCCCGCCAGCGGTGCACCGGCGTGCAGTTGGTCACACTTCACGAGTGCGCGCTCGATGGCGACCTGCACCAGGTCATCCGCGTCACTGACATTGCCGGCGAGCGAACGCGCGAAGCGACGCAATCGTGGCAGCAGTTCAATGATCTGGGCACTCAGGGCCTCGCTAATGGCTGGCATTTGACGATATGTCTGTCATACGAACCGGGCGACTGTTTCCTTCCCTGCGGCGATCGATTCAACTAGATTATCCACATGCGGCGCATGACTCTAGCACTGGTGTCGAGCTTGGCAGTGGGGCTTGCGCACGCGCAGCTCGGCCTGCCGGTGCGCGTCCCGCTGACCGTACCGCAGCTGCCGCAGGCACCGATAGCCACGCTTGATCGCACGCTGCAGGGCGTGGACTCGCAGGTGGACGCCAATGTCCTGCAGGACACGCGCAGCTTGCAGGTACGGGCGCTCATTCGCGCCAATCGCGCCACTCTCGAGGCGGATCCGAATGGCGCGGCCATCGTGCGCAATGAGATCGTGGCCTTTTCACCCAGCGATGCCGATGTGGCGCTGGCCCAGAACGCCGGCTTCAGCGTAATCGGCATACGCAACCTCGATGGTCTTGATGCACGCATCGTCATTCTGCAGGCGCCCCAGGGCCTGTCGACGGCGCGTGCGCTGGTGCGCTTGCGCACGCTGTTGCCGGCCGGACAGTTCGACTTCAATCATCTCTACAGCCAAAGCGCAGCGCCCGATGCAGCCGGCGCCGCCGCACCGGTGGACTCGGCAGCGAGCCCGGCGCCGACACCCGCGGGGACGCGGGTGGGTTTGATCGATGGCGGCATCGACGGTGCTCATCCCGTGTTCCACGACCTGCTGATTCATCGTCATGGTTGCGCTGAGGTGGCCGTGCCTTCGGCGCACGGAACGGCGGTGGCATCCCTGATGGTGGGGCGCTCGGCCGATTTTCGTGGCGCCGCGCCCGGCGCAGAACTTTATGCCGGTGATGTGTATTGCGGAGTGCCGACCGGCGGCGCGGTGGACGCCGTCAGCGAGGCGCTCGCATGGCTGGTTCATGAGCGCGTGCCGGTGATCAACGTGAGTCTGGTCGGCCCGCCGAATGTGATCCTGGAATCGGTCGTGCGAGTGGTGATTGCGCGTGGCTTCATCATCGTGGCGGCGGTCGGCAATGACGGGCCGGCCGCCCCGCCGCTGTACCCGGCGTCCTACCCCGGCGTGATTGGCGTAACCGCCGTCGATGCCCATCGCCACGTGCTGGTCGAGGCGGCAAGGGGTCCTCAGGTGCGCTTTGCCGCACCCGGCGCGGATATGGTGGCGGCGAAATCCCCCCAGGGCTTCGAGGCCGTGCGCGGCACTTCGTTCGCAGCACCGCTGGTGGCGTGTCTGCTGGCCGCCGAGCTGCGCGCGCCCGACAAGGTTGCAGCCGCGCAGGCGGTCAATGATCTGGCGGCCCGCGCCGTGGACCTGGGTGCACGTGGACTGGACCCGGTATACGGCTATGGCCTGGTGGCGGGGGATCTTGGGCCGGATATCCGCCTGGCAGGCCTGCGCGCCCGCTGACCCGGGATAAGTAAAATCGATCTTTTTTCGACGCGCGGGAAGGAATCGCACCGGGCAGTCGTAGTTCCCTTTGAAGGTCGCGGATTGGCCGCGGTCTCAACGGGAGATACGTACATGAAAGCGAATCAACTGATTGCAGGCACGGCCATGGTCGCGGGGCTGATTTTCGGCGCCAGCGCGCAGGCCGGCGGCCTTGGTGGCGTCGGCGGACACTTCGGCGGTGGACTGGGCGGCAGTGCCGGGGGTGGCATGTCCCACTTCGGCGCCATGGGCAATGCGGAAGGCGCCGCCAAGACTCATGCCGATCGCAATGTAAGTTCGACGGCCAGTGCCACGAGCGGTGCCAGCAGTGCCGTTCAGAGCAACGCGGTCTCGCCCAAGGCGGGGGCCAACCAGACGCTTGCTACGACCAATAGCGCCGCCGCCAATGCTGCGCACACTGCCAGCACGGGCACGACCCTGTCATCGGCGAGCGCCACGCAGACCGCGGCGCCGGCCTCGCAGGCCGGTGCGCAGCTCAGCGGCACCGCAGCGGCTTCGAAGTCCGGCATCAGCACCAGCGCCGCGGGGCAGGCAGCGGCGAGCCAGGGTGCAGTGAGCCTCAATGGCGGCACGAGCCTGGACGCCTCGGTGAGTCACTGAGATTGGTCACCGCCAGTCCCGCTGAAATGCAGGGCGGACCGGCTGCAAGGCCGGTCCGCCCTGCCGCGCAGCACCGCCTCCTTCACACCGGCAGCGCGGTCGAGTATTTCAGCTGCGAAAGCGCGAAGTTCGAAGCGACGGTAGCCACGCTTTCGTGATTGAGTACGTGGTGCATCAGGAAGTGCTCGTATTCCTCGATGTCCGCCACCACGATGCGCAGCAGGTAATCCCACTCCCCGGACATGGAGTAGCACTCCATGATTTCGTCATGACTCTCCAGCAGCCGCTCGATGCCGCGGCGATTCTCGGGTGCGTGCGACTTCAGACGCACGTGGCACATGACGTTGACGCCGCGCTGAACCTTGCGCGCATCGACCAGGCGTACGGTGCGACCCAGAATCCCGGCCGCCTCCAGCGAACGCACCCGCCGCCAGCATGACGCCGTCGAGGCACCGACCTTGGCGGCCAGCGCGGCGGCGCTCAGGGATCCGTCCTCCTGGAGTTGCCGCAGGATCTCACGGTCGACCTTATCCATGAAATGAACCTTTCACAAAATGATTGTTATCGATACTAACACTTCTAATCCAAGGCCAGAATGACCATAAATGAATCCCCCATTTCAGCTCTGGCGCGTACCTTGACTCCCCATGGAAGCACTGTCGGTTGCGGCCCAACGACGCCATCCGCCGCCCCCGGGCGCCGGGGCTGACTGGACGATTCCACAGCGTTGGTCGCAGTACTCCAGCGACGAGCACGCCATCTGGAATCTGCTGTTCAGGCGCCAGCAGGCGCAGCTGGAGGATCGGGTGGTCGCCGCCTTCAAAAGAGGGGTGCAGGCCCTGGGTCTTGGGTCGCACGGCATTCCACGGTTCGAAGCCCTGAACGAGCGGCTGAACGCTCTGACCGGCTGGTCCGTCGTGGCCGTGCCCGGCATCGTTCCGGAGGAGATATTCTTCCATCACCTGGCCAATCGCCAGTTCGTGGCCGGGCGTTTCATACGAACCCTCGCGCAGCTTGACTACCTCGAAGAGCCGGACGTGTTCCATGACGTGTTTGGACATGTCCCGCTGCTGGCCGACCCGGCCTATGCCCGCTACATGCAGGCCTATGGCGAGGCCGGGGTGCGTGCCCCTCAGGGTCCGATACTGGGCCAATTGGCGCGGCTGTACTGGTACACCGTTGAATTCGGATTGATGCGCGCCGGTGAGCAGCTGCGGCTGTTCGGTGCCGGAATCGTGTCCTCAAATGGCGAGAGTGAATACGCACTGGACAGCCCCGAACCCCTGCGCATCGGCTTTGACGTGCAGCGCACGATGCGCACCGACTACCGCATCGATTCCTTCCAGAGAAACTACTTCGTGATCGAAAGTTTCGCGGATCTGGTCAGGCTGACCGCCGATGCCGATTTCACGGATCTGTATCAAGAGCTGGCGCGGTTGCCCGTCATACCGGTCGGCACCCGGTTGCCCACGGATGTGGTGTTCCCTCCCAATCGGCACTAGTCCCTGCGACAATGCGCCGTGATCCGCCTGATCTGCATTGCCCTGGCAAGCGCCGGGACCATTTACCTGGCCGTCTGCGTCACGATGTTTGCGTTTCAGCGGTCCCTGCTCTATTACCCGCAGCCCCGATTGGTGAGCGCCGCAGCCTCCACCATGGTGCTGCCCGTGCCCGGCTCGCAGCTCATCATCACGGTACGGCCACGTGCGGGACAAAGGGCTATCATCTATTTCGGCGGCAATGCTGAGGACGTCTCATCCAATCTTGAGAGTTTTTCAGGCGCATTCCCGCAGCATGCCTTATACCTGCTGCACTACCGGGGCTACGGTGGCAGCAGCGGCAGCCCCTCCGAGGGCGCCATCCACGCCGATGCACTGGCCTTATTTCAGAAAGTACATGCTCAGCACCCGGACGTTGCCGTCATCGGACGCAGCCTGGGCAGTGGTGTCGCCATTCGGCTGGCGAGCGAGGCCCCGGTGTCGCGCCTGGTGCTGGTGACCCCCTATGACAGCATTGAAGAGATTGCGGCTGCCCAGTATCCCTATGTGCCGGTCAAGTGGCTGCTGCTCGACCGCTATGAATCCTGGAAATATGCACCCGGCATCCGGATCCCGACGAGTATCGTGGTCGCGGCGAACGATGAGGTCATACCGCGCGCCAGCACCGAGAAGCTAAGGAGCAAGTTCCCCGCCGGAGTGGCCTCAATGACAGTGATAGACGGCGTCGGCCACAATGATATAGGCAGCGCCAGCGCCTACCTCATGACGCTGCAGGCGGCGCTGCGTTGAATGCGAACGAGGCGCACATGGTCAGTGGTTTGTTGAAATTCACAGGCTCCGTCAGGCGCGATCCCCAGGTCGATGCCTGGCTTGATGCGCATCGCGGGGAACTGGGCAACATCGCGCGACGCTGGTTCGACAGGATGCGCGAATGTGGCGCCGATGTTCGCGAGCTGGTCCATGATGGATGTCCGACCGCATGCGTCGAAGATGCGCCGTTTGCGTATGCCAGCGCGTTCAGGTCCCATGTCAATATCGGGTTTTTCCACGGCGACGCCTTGCCGGATCCGGCTGGTATGCTGCAGGGCGAGGGCCGGTTCATGCGCCACGTGAAGCTAACTCCAGGCCTGGCAGCGGATCATGCGGCTCTCGAGGCCCTGATTGCCGCGGCCTACCTGGACATCAAGACGCGACTGAAGGCCGACTTGCGATGACACAACCGCGCCAAGAGCTCGACCAGATCACGGCGACCACACTCGATAACTACAATGAACGTGCCGCCGAGTTCTGGAGCGGCACGCGCGATCACGATGTGAAGCAGAACATCGATGCCTTGCTCAGGCACATCCGCGCCACCCCGCCCTTTGACATACTCGATTTCGGTTGTGGACCGGGACGTGACCTGGCGGCATTTCGCGCTCTGGGTCACGTGCCGGTTGGCCTTGAGGGCTCGCACTCATTCGCTGCCATGGCCCGAGAGCACAGCGGCTGCGAAGTGTGGGAGCAAAACTTCCTGGCCTTGGCACTTCCCCCGGAGCGCTTCGACGGAATCTTCGCCAATGCCTCGCTGTTCCACGTGCCGCGCCAGGAGTTGCCGCGCGTTCTGGAGGAATTGCGCGAAGCGCTCAGGCCCCAAGGCGTGCTGTTCACCTCCAATCCGCGGGGAAACAACGAGGAGGGCTGGAACCGCGGTCGCTATGGCGCCTACCATGACCTTGAATCCTGGCGTGCATTCCTGACCGCGGTGCCATTCGTCGAGCTGGAGCACTACTACCGTCCGCCCGGCTTGCCGCCTGAACAGCAGCCCTGGCTTGCAAGTGTCTGGCGACGCGCATGAATCACAGCGGCACACCGGTGCGTGAGCGTCACTACTGGTTTCGAGCCAAGCGCTACGGATGGGGTTGGGGACCCCCGGCAAGCTGGCAGGGATGGGTGGTCACCGTTGTCTGGTTCGGAACGGTCATCATCGGGGCGGTAAGGTTGCTTCCCACGCGCCCGATCTCCTTTGCGCTCTTCACCCTTTTCATGGGAGGCGTCCTGACGATGGTGTGCTTGGTGACCGCCGAACCCCCGCGACGGCGCGACGGCGAATGACTGGAGAGTGACGGTGTCACAAAGTGGCTGGAGCGTGGTCGCCAAGTTCGGCGACCCGATTTCCGCGCAGGCATTGTTCGGCCTGCTGGAGGCGTGGAATCTGCCGTGTTACTTCGCCTCGAACGGCGCAGTACCGGGACTCGGTACGGAGTTTGCCATCCTGGTACCGACGGAGTTTCTGGCGCGGGCGCAGCGCATTCGCGAGCAGTCGCAGGTGTCCGAGGAAGAGTTGACCTTTCTGGCGACCGGAGAATTGCCGGACGCGCCGCAGAAGCCATGAAATTGACGCAAATGCAGCATCCTGACTTTACACTTCAACTGCATGCCGCGGCCGTGATCGTCGACGACGAAGCGCGCAGAATATTCCACGAAACCCTCAAGGCAATCCCGGTGCCATCATGACATCACTTGTGACGTTGGTCGGCTGGTTGATCCTTCTGGTCCTGTGCTGGCCACTGGCGTTGCTGGCACTCATCCTGTGGCCGCTGCTGTGGCTGCTGTCACTGCCGTTGCGTCTCCTCGGAATCACCTTCGAGGCGGTGTTCGCCCTGCTGCGGGCGATTCTGTTCCTGCCCGCCAGACTCCTGGGTGGCAGGCCGACGTGAGTGCGCAGCGGACCTGACCGGTGAGCCGTATCGGCGTGATTTCCGATACTCATGGGCTGCTTCGGCCTGAGGCGCTCGAGTTTCTGAAGGGCAGCGATTCAATCATTCACTGCGGGGATATCTGCGATCCCAAGGTCATCGCCGCGCTCTCCAGAATCGCACCGGTCATGGCCGTGCGTGGCAACAACGACACGGGAGCCTGGACGCAGAACCTACCCGAAGCGGACCTGCTGGTGTTCGGTGAGATCCATGTCTATGTTCTTCATGATCTGTCACAACTGGATATTGATCCCGTCGCCGCGGGGGTATCGGTGGTGCTCTCCGGTCATTCACACAAGCCGCATCTAGAATCGCGCGATGGCGTCATCTTCCTCAATCCCGGAAGCGCCGGTCCGCGGCGCTTCACTCTTCCGGTGTCGGTGGCCGAGCTGATCATCGAGGGCAGATCGGTCATGCCGAGGCTCGTAGAGCTCGAAGCACGGGGCTCCTGAATGCCGAAATTCGTGGCGCTGTTGCGCGGCATCAATGTCGGCAAGGCAAAGCGGGTGCCCATGGCGGACCTGCGTGCGTTGCTCATAGGGTTGGGACACACCCATGTGGCCACGCTTCTCAACAGCGGCAATGCCGTGTTTCAGGCCGGCGGTGGCAGCTGTGCAAGGCACGCCAAGGACATCTCCGGCGCCATCGCCGCGCGACTCAAGGTCGATGTACCGGTGGTGGTCAAATCGCTGAAGGAGTTATCGTCGATCATTGCCGAAAACCCGATCGACGCTGAAGCCGAGGAATATCCGCGCCTGCTGGTGGCATTCGTGCAGGATTCAAAGTCATTGCGCGATCTCAGTGCCATCGGGGCATTGGTGATTGCGCCCGAGCGGTTCGCGCTCGGCAGGAGCGCCGCCTATCTGCTCTGCGCCAAGGGCATACTGGAGAGCAAGGCCGCGGTGGCATTGCTCGGGCAGGCCGGGCGGGTGGCCACGTCACGGAATCTGGCGACGGTCCTTAAATTGGCAGCGCTCGCCAATGCCGGCAGCTGATGCCTGTCTTGGAGAACATCATGCATTTTCTTCTGTTTTATCATTTCGGCAGCGACTACCTGGAGCGCCGGCCGCCCTACCGAGGCGAGCACCTGCGTCTGGCCTGGGAAGCCCAGCAGCGAGGTGAACTGATACTCGCAGGGGCCCTCGCGGATCCTCCCGACGGGGCGGTTCTGCTGTTCCGGGGCCAAGACGGGGCCGCTGCCCGCGCCTTTGCCGAGAATGATCCTTATGTGAAAGCGGGTCTGGTCACGCACTGGTCGGTGCGCAACTGGACCACCGTGGTGGGAGATGCGGCCGCGACGCCGCTGCGAACGGTGCCTTGAGAGCGGGCTGAATGTCGCATGAGGGTTCTCGCCATCTCCGGCAGCCTGCGTGCGGCCTCGATCAATTCCGCCTTCTGCCGTGCCGCCGCGGCGCTCGCACCCTCGGACATTCAGGTGCAGGTCCTGGCCGTTCTCGGTGACATTCCCGCGTTCAACCAGGATCTGGAGGCAGCCCCGCCGCGAGTCGTACAGGCGTTGCGCGCCGCGGTCGGTGGCTGCGATGCCATGATCATTGCCAGCCCTGAATATGCGCACGGCGTGTCGGGGGTCCTGAAGAACGCACTGGACTGGCTCGTCAGCTACGAGGGTACGGTGCGCAAGCCGATTGCCCTGGTGAATACCTCACCGCGCGCCCACCACGCCCATGATGCACTTCGGGAGACACTGGCGACCATGTCGACCGATATCGTCGCTTCCGCTTCTGTGACTCTGCCGCTGCTTGGGGGGTGCACGAGCCAGGAGCAGATGGTGAAATCCCCCGACGTGAGCCGCTCCATCCGTGAAATCCTTGAGGCCCTGGCCCGACACGTAGGTGGCCAACCCGTGACTTCGGTTGTCTTCCCGATTTCCTGAAATGGCCACATTGTCGTTCGCAATCCAGCCCGCCGCCGTCGCCGATGCCGCGCAGCTCCTGGCCTTGCAGAGGCTGGCCTATGAGGCCGAGGCGCGCCGGTACGAGGATTGGACCATTCCGCCCTTGACCCAGACGCTGGAATCGCTGCAATCGGAAATACAGAACGAGCTGGTCCTCAAGGTCGTGCACCAGCAAACCATCATCGGTTCCGTACGGGCGACGGTCAGTGGCAACATCTGCCAGATCGGCCGGCTGATGGTGCATCCCAACTACCAGGGTCGTGGAATCGGCACGGCATTGATGCAGGCGATCGAAGCGCGATTCCCCTCGGTGTCGGGCTTCGAGCTTTTCACTGGCAGCCAGAGCGAAGGAAATATCCGCCTGTACATTCGATTGGGTTACGCCGTGACGGGCGCCCGGCGGGTCTCGGATCGCATAACGCTGGTAGTCCTCGGTAAAGCGGCCGTCGCCGCGAGGTAGCCGGGTGCCGATCGCCGTTTTCGACTTCGATTTCACCCTGACGCCCTGCGATACCGCGGCGCGTTTCTTCGCCTGGCTGTTGCGCCGAAACCCATGGAAACTGGTACTGGGCGCGCCGATCGCAGTGCTGATCATCCCGCTTGCCGCCTTTCGCGGTACGCGCCGGGTCCCGATCCGCTTTGGCGCATGGCTGGCGACCTTTGGTCATGGCCATGAATCGCTTCGGACACTGGCCAGAGCGCATGTCGCCGAGGTTCGCATCCGCAATGGGTCATTGCTGCGCCGGGACGCCCGCCTGCAGATCGAAGCGCATCAGGCCCAGGGCCATACCGTGGTGGTGGCCACCGGCGCGCTCGAATATCTGGCCCAGGATATTCTCGCCGGCGAGGGCATCAACGGCGTCGTGGTCGTCGGCTCCTCGATGCGCACGCTGCTGGGTGGCATGGTCGTGAACCGGCATTGCTACGGCGCGCACAAGATTCCCATGTTGCAGGAACGAGGCTTCACGCCGCCCTGGGCCTTCGTCTATTCGGATCACCTATCGGATCTGCCGCTGCTGCGGGCCGGCAGCAGGCAGTTCCTCGTGAACCCCAAACCCAGAACAGCCGCCCGACTGATGGCGCTGCTCGGTCCTTCTGCTAGTCTCGTGACCTGGCGCTAGTCCACTGAAGCTGTGAATTATGAGTATCGATGCCGCCGAAACCGGCCGTCTTCAGGATCTACTGGCGCGCGTCGGCGCTGCGCTCGATGAATTCGTCCGTTTCGAGCATCCCGATGCCCTGCATCCCGGACAGCGATGGCGCGAATCGCTGGACATACCACTGCCGACGCACGGCATCGGGATAGATCGCGTCACTGAAGAGCTGATTCGCGACATCATTCCGAACGGGTCTCAGATACCCAAGCCGGGTTTCAGTTCCTTCATCACCACGGGTGGCACGACCGCCGCAGCCCTGGCCGCCACGGCCGCCAACATCGCCTCACCGCAGCGTTACTCGCTGACCGCCTTCAACCTGCTTGAGGAAGTGTCGCTGAAGTGGCTGGCCACTTTGTGCGGCGTCGGCTCCATGCAGGGCGTTTACAGCAGCGGCGGTTCCACCGCCAACCTGCTGGCGCTCGGCGCCGCACGCCAGTTCGCCTTCGAGAAGATCGGACATGACGTGGCCGCCAAGGGAATGGATCGGCCGGCCTGCCTGTATGCGACCGCCCAGGCGCATCACACTGTGCAACGGTCCGCCGGCGTGCTGGGTTTGGGTCGGCGCGCCGTTCGGGTGATCGCCTGCGATGCGCTGGGCCGTATGGATGTGAAGGACCTGCGCCGGAGCATCGCCGCTGATCAGGCCGCCGGGGTGCTGTCCGTGGCCATCGTCGCCAACGCCGGCACGACCAATACCGGTGCCATTGACCCATTGCGAGCCATCGCTGATGTCGCCCAGGAGCACGGGATCTGGTTCCATGTGGATGGTGCCTATGGATTACCGGGCATTCTGGATGAACGCAAGGCGGCACTGTACGAAGGTCTGGAGTCTGCCGACTCGGCGATCGTCGATCCGCATAAATGGCTGGGCGCTGCCATCGGGGTGGCCGCGACCTTCGTGCGCGACCGTGAACTGCTGCGTCGCGCCTTCACCCAGGAACCGGCGGACTACCTGGAAGGGGCAGTCGAACAGGACCAGGGGATGCCCCGGCTGGTCGAGCATTCCATGGACGATTTCGGCATTCCCTACTATGACTACGGCGTGGAACTGAGCGCGCCCTGCCGAGGCGTCGTGGTGTGGGCGATGATCCGGGAAATCGGCGTCGCAGGACTGCGCGCGCGGATCAGGCGCCACAACGATATGGCGCAGCACATTGCCGCCGTGGCGCGTGAACACCCCAACCTTGAGCTGCTGATGGAGCCGACACTGTCGATATGCTGTTTCCGCTATGTCGGCCCCGGCATCGATCTGGATCGGCTTAACCGGCAACTGCACCGGCGAATGGTCCGGGAAAATCGCAACATTCCCAGCACCACCCAGGTCAATGGCAAATTGGCGCTGCGTCCGTGTTTCATCGGTGCGCGGGCGACCCTGGCGCAGGCCGATTCCCTGGTAGCGGATGTGCTGCGCATCGGCGCCGAAGTCGCCCGCGACTTATCCCGTTAAATTGCGCCGCGACGGGGCTTGCCGGGTTCGGCCCGGGGCCATTTGAGAAAAGCTGCCCGCACGGTCCCGGTCCTGTTGCACCCCCGGCCGAGTCGCCTATCATGATCGGCGCTCCTGGCAGAACCACTCGAACAAGGGGGATACATGGATGACCAGACACTGAACCGGCGCCAGATTCTGGGCGGTGTGGCGGCAAGCGCCGCCGGCCTGCTCGGAGCGGTTGCCACGAAAGCAGCCGCGGCGGCCGATCTTCCGGACATGGGCAATGCCCAGGCACCGCCGATCACGGATGTGAAGGGCAAGGTCGCCTACATCACCGGTGGCTCAAGTGGCATCGGCCTGGGTATCGCGCGCGTGTTCCACGAGGCCGGGATGAAGGTGGTCATCGGCTACCTTGACGATCAGCATATCGGAGATGCCCTGAAGCAATTCCCGACCGATGATCCGCGCATCCATCACATCAAGCACGACGTCATGGACCGTGACTCCTGGGAGCGCGTCGCCGACGAGATCGAGAGGAAATTCGGCGGCCTTCAGGTATTGGTGAACAATGCCGGCGTTGGCCTGCAGGCCCCCGCCAGCACCGGAACCTACAAGGATTGGGAATGGGGCCTGGGCGTGAACCTGTGGGGTCCGATCTATGGCACCCACACCTATGTGCCACGCATGCTGGCCAGCAAGCAGGGCGCTCACATCATCACCACCACATCGACCAGCGGCATCCTGCCGGGAAGTGGTGCCGGCATTTATACCGTGTCAAAGATCGCCGCCGTGGGCTTCATGGAAGAGTTGCGTCTGGAGCTGCGCAACACCAACATCGGAACCTCCTGCTTCGTTCCCGGGCTGACCGCGACCAATATCGGTGTCAGCGAAAGCTATCGGCCCGCGGCGTTGAAGAACGATGGTCCGCCGGCCTTGGCTCCGGGCGCGACGCCGCGCCCCGCGGGGAGCGGTCCGCGCCCGGCGCGGCCGCCGCGTCCCGCGCCGCCGGCAGACCTGGCCCCGGCTGCCGTACGGCCCATGGATCCCATGGTCGCGGCCCGCTTCGTGCTGGACGGCATGCTCAACAACGATCTGTACATCGTCGCCGAGCCTGAATATCGCCTGGGCTGCGAGGCCCGCTGCAATGCCCTGCTGGAGTCGATGAACCCGTTCAAACCGCTGCCTGCCTCGCTGATCAACAACAATGTGTACCGCTCGCCGATCTATGTGCAGGAGATCAAGCATCGCCGGGCGACTCAGATGCGGGACATCCAGGGAATCTGAAGCATCGATACCCGTCAGCTCTTCAGCGTCAAGTCGGACGAATACGCCGCCGCGCGCCCGCGCTATCCGCGCGAGTTGTACCAGTATCTGGTCGGCCTTTGCCCGGACCGGCACAGGGTCTGGGATTGCGGGACCGGTTCGGGCCAGGCCGCGGTGGCGCTCGCCGAGTGGTTTACGCAGGTGGAGGCGACGGACGTCGCTGCGCAACAGATTGCCAATGCCGTCTGCCATGAGCGGGTGCGCTACTCGGTACAGCCCGCGGAAGGCACGGACTTTCCCGACGGATACTTCAGCCTGGTCACCGTGGCACAGGCGCTGCATTGGTTCGACTTCGCTCGATTCTGGCCCGAAGTCCGGCGCGTACTGCGGCCGGGCGGCATCTTCGCGGCCTGGACCTATACCCTGCCGCTTGTGTCGCAGACTTTGGATGCGATCATCGCGACCCGACTGTCGGATGTGATCAAGGACTACTGGGCTCCTCAGAACCGGATCGCATGGGACGCCTACGCTACGATTCCGTTTCCATTCCAGGAGATAACGCCACCGAGGATTGGGATGCAGGTGAGCTGGAACCTGGCGCAGTTCAGCGCCTATCTGGGCACCTGGTCGGCGACCCGACGCTGCATCGATGCCAACGGCCGCGCCTTTTTCGACAGCTTCAGGAGCGAACTCGGGGCCGAATGGGGTGATCCGTCCAGCGCGCGGGTGGTGCGCATGGAGTTTTTCTGCCGGGTGGGGCGCCATTGGGAAGCGCATGCCTGAAACGCTGCGGGCTGTTTTATCCCTATAACAAAGGCAAACGACAATGGGCCTGCGAACCGATATTCGTGCTGCAGCGCAGTACCCGAAAGGAAAAGGATTCAAGCATGACTCACCGCTTCCCCGGCGCAGTGCCGGAGATACCCGTCAGCGACGTTGATGAAGCTGCCGCCTACTATGTATCCCTGGGATTCACCAAGGACTGGGGCGATGATGCGGGTGGAATCGCCGGCATCTCCCGGGGCGAGTGCCGGATGTTTCTCACCAACAACGGATTTCGCGAGATGTACGACACCCATGGACCGGTGGTGATCTGGCTGAACCTGAACAGCAAGGCAGAGGTCGATGAGGTGTACCGCGACTGGCATAACCGACAGGCGAAACTGATCTCCCCACCCGAATCCAAGCCGTGGAAACTGCATGAATTCACCGCGGCCGACCTGGATGGAAACCTGTTCCGGGTATTCTTCGATCTCCGGCAAGATCTCTGACATCGGCGGCTGACAGGGAAGGAACCATGACTGCAGCGAGCTGCGCTCCACGCCAACCATTGATCATCGGCCCGGATCAGGGTCGCCATTACCTCATGGGTCGCATGAGCGCCGTGTTCAAGGCCGATGGCGCCGAGACGCAATCCGGCTATTCCATATCGGAATGGTGGCTGGAACCCAATACCCGCGGGCCGGGCACCCATGCGCACTCCGACGAACACGTGTTCTATGTCATCGAAGGAACGGTTTCGGTCGAAGTTGCCGGACGCTGGACCCAGGCGCCCCGCGGCGCGTATGTGGTGATACCCGGTGGCACACCTCACGATTTCGAAAATCGCGGAACCGGGCGCGCCGGCTTCATCAGCATCAATGTCCCCGGCGGCTTCGAGAACATGATGCCCCGGCTGCTGCAGCATTTCGCCGAGAACCCGGTCGGGGATGTCGCGCCCTGAGGTGTCCCAATGGCCATGTCCCTGTACTACCGGCGCCTGCGGCAACTGGTCGGCCACCAACTGTTGATGATGCCGGGTGTCGCAGCCGTCATTCGCGAAGCCAGTGGTCGGCTGCTGCTCCAGGAGAAGGCTGCAGGGCTAGGGTGGAGCCTGCCTGCAGGGGCGATCGAGCCGGGTGAGGACCCGACACAGGCCCTCAGGCGTGAGGTGCTCGAAGAGACCGGTCTCATCGTTGAGCCGCAGCGGATCCTGGGTGTCTTTGGCGGCCCGCAGTTCCGGCACACCTATCGCAATGGCGACACGGTTGAATACCTGGTCGTGCTGTATCGCTGCAACGTGACCGGCCAGGGCACCGGCAGGCTGGATCCTGAGACCCGCTCGCTGCGATATTTTGCGGCAGCGGAGCTGCCGCAACTGGCGCTGCCCTATCCCGAGCAGGCACTATTCGGCGGGGACTGAAGATCGGGATCTGAAAACGTGGCCGCGGCGGGCCGCCTCCCGGCGCAACCCGGGAGTATCGGACAGTGTCGAATGTTCACAAATCCGGCGCGGTACTGTTTGCCAAGGATCCACAGCGCGTGGCCGCCTTCTACCAGGCATTGGCGGACATGAAGGTGACGCACTCAGGCACTGACGTCATCGTCCTTGAGTCCACCGGCCAGCAGCTGGTGGTGCATCCCATCCCGCGGAAGCTCGCGCGCAGCATCGATATCACCACACCGCCGATGCGGCGCACCCAGGCCGCCGTGAAGCTGGTGTTCGCCGTCAAGAGCATTGCGGCGGCACGCGCTGCCGCCCCGGCTCTTGGCGGGGAACTGAATGCCCCGGAGCATATGTTCGAAGCACGCGGCTTTCGCGCCTGCGATGGCCACGACCCTGAGGGCAATGTCATTCAGTTCCGGGAACCCGCCGCAGTCTCGCTCAAGGCGGTGCGGCGCAAGGCCTCAGGCCGGGGCGTCGACTACGCGACGGTGCGCGAAGTGGCGCTGGCGCTGCCCGATGTCATCGACAGCTCAACTCAGCGTGGCATGGCGTTCAAGGCGCGTGGCAAGCTGCTGGCCTGCAAGGCGATCAACCGTTCCGCCGAACCCGAGACGCTGATGATGCGGGTGGGCGCGGCAGAGCGGGATCGGTTGCTGGCCGCCATGCCGGAGATCTGCTATCTGACGGCGCACTATCTGGTGAGCGAGTCAGTGCTGGTGCGCCTGACAAAGGTCGACCGCAAGACCCTTCAGGAGCTGTTCGGCATGGCCTGGAAGTTCGTGACCGCCACGCCCCCCAAGGCGGCCAAGCGCCGCAAAACCGGTTCGGTGTTCCGGTATCTGTAAGGTGTCAGTGGACGATGAAATCATTGATTTACCTGCGTCAGCCAGGGTCTGAGGACCGCGGCCCGTTCCTGGACGCCGTGCGTCACAGCAAGTCCCTGCATCGACCCTGGGTCCGTGCGCCGGCAACCCGCCGCGAATTCGACGCCTATCTGAAAAAGATGGCCGAGCCCGCCAATCACGCCTATCTGGTGTGCCGTCGGGACACCGATGCGATTGTCGGTGTCATCAATCTGACCAATGTGATCCTGGGGGCCTTGCGCAGCGGCTACCTCGGCTACTATGCCTTTGCCGGCCAGGAGCGCCGCGGCTACATGGGCGCGGGTCTGAAGGCCGTGACCGCGCAGGCCTTCGGCACGCTCAAGCTGCATCGCCTGGAGGCCAATATCCAACCGGAAAATCGCGCTTCGCTGGCCCTGGCACGCAACTGTGGCTTCCGCCGCGAAGGCTATTCGCCGCGCTATCTGAAGATCGGTGGCCGCTGGCGCGATCATGAACGCTGGGCGATTCTGGCTTCCTAGGAAGGTGTTGTGACCAAAGCCGTCGTATTGCTGCAGACCGTGGTACTGCTTTCGATGTCGAATGTCTTCATGACCTTCGCCTGGTATGGCCATCTGAAGGAGCTGAACACCCGTCCGTGGTTCATCGCGGCGCTCGTGAGCTGGGGCATTGCCCTGTTCGAATATCTGCTGCAGGTTCCGGCGAACCGCATCGGCTATACGCAGTTCAGTGTCGGGCAGCTGAAGATCCTTCAGGAAGTCATCACCTTGTCGGTGTTCCTGCCGTTTTCGGTGTTCTTCATGCGCCAGCCGTTGCGGCTGGACTATCTGTGGGCCGCGCTGTGCATCCTCGGCGCGGTATATTTCATGTTCCGCGGCGCCAGCGTCGGCCACTAGCCGCGAGGAGCCTGTGGACTCACCCGCCGTCACGCCCTCCGTGGTCTATAACGACGCCGCCGCTGGCATCGAGTGGCTGCTGCGGGTGCTCGGGCTGAAGCTCCTGTCGCATTATCCGATGCCTGATGGGACGGTGGCATTTGCCGAGTTGGGGTGGCGCACGGGCGTGGTGTTCCTCTGCAGCCGTCCCGCCCCGGACAACCCCTGGTCCAAGGTCGGGGTCGCCTCGATCGCACTGGCCGCACCGGATGCCGAGACGGTGAGGCGCCATTTTCATAAGGCCGTTCTGGCCGGCGCCGATGTGGTGCGTGAACTGCATGTCGCGCGTACCCCGGCCTTTCCCCAGGGCAGCGCGCAGTTCGATGTGCGCGACCCTGAGGGCAATCTATGGACCGTGGGCACCTACCAGCCCAAGGCTGAGCGATGAGCAGGTATTTTCCATAATCTGGCCCATTTGCTATCCGGAATCATTCTCATTTATACTTTGATCGCTGGTTCGACCCCTAACGGAGCGATGATGTACGTATGCGTCTGCAGCGCGGTCACTGATCGCCAGATACATGAAGCCGTAGATCACGGCGCCGTGTCGCTGTGCGACGTGCAGTCGCGTCTGCCGGTGGGCATGTGCTGCGGTCGTTGCCAGGAAACGGCAAAGGCTGTGGTCGATGAATACGTTCTGTCCAGCCGCCGCAAGAACGCGGCCTGATCAGCGCCGCTAAGCGGCGCGCAATCCCTTTCCGTTCGCGCCGCGGCTGCCGCCGTACGGCGGCTGATTGCGCCTGCCCTGACCCTGGCCCATCATGGGCAGCCGTCTGAATCGTTGCTGGAGTCCCGTTGATGAAGGGCGATCCGAAAATACTCAAGCATCTGAATCTGGTGCTGAAGAATGAACTCACGGCCATCAACCAGTACTTCCTGCACTCGCGGATGTTCGGCAACTGGGGCCTGTCGCGGCTGGAGGAGTTCGAAAAGCACGAGTCCATCGATGAGATGAAGCATGCCGATCGGCTGATCAAACGGGTACTGTTCCTGGATGGTCTGCCGAACCTTCAGGATCTGGGCAAGCTGCTGATCGGTGAGAATGTGCAAGAATGCCTGGAATGCGACTTGAAGCTGGAGCTGATGGCGCACAAGGACCTGAAAGCGGCCATCGCCGACAGCGAATCCCTGTCCGACTACGTGTCACGGGAACTGTTCGAATCCATCCTGGAGTCCGAGGAAGAGCACATCGATTATCTGGAAACCCAGCTTGACCTGATCAAGCGGGTGGGAATCCAGAATTACAGCCAGTCGCAGATGGGCGAGGGCAAGGAAGACTGACTCGCCCGCCCGCAAGACCCGCTCAGGCTTTGCCCGCGGCCGTCTTGGCAGCGTGGACCTTCTCCGGCAGCGCCACCGACAGTTCCAGAACCTCGTGACCCTGGTCGCGCTCCAGGTTGATGACCACGGCCTCGGGATCAACGTTCACATACTTGCGGATCACTTCCAGCAGTTCGCGGCGCAGCAGCGGCAGGTAGTCCGGACCACCGCGTGCCCCGCGTTCCTGCGCCACGATGATGCGAAGCCGCTCTTTGGCCACCTGGGCCGACGGGGGCTGGCGGCGAAAAATATCCAGTAGGCCCATGCTCAACCTCCAAACAGGCGAGCAAAGAACCCTCGCTTGGGCTCGTCGATGAACCGCAGCGGGACGGTCTCACCCAGCAGGCGCGACACGGCGTCGTGGTAGGCACGTGAGACATCGGAGTCCTCATTGAGGATCACCGGCGTGCCCGCATTCGATGCCGACAGCACATCGGTGGATTCGGGGACCACGCCCACGACATCCAGTCCGAGGATCTCCTTCACGTCATCCACCCCCATCATCTCACCGGATGCCACCCGCTTGGGGCTGTACCGGGTGAGCAGCAGATGCTCCTGGACGCGGCCATTGCCGCCTTCGGCCAGCCTGGTCTTGCTCGCCAGGAGTCCGAGGATGCGATCCGAATCGCGCACCGAGGAGACTTCGGGGTTGACCACCACGATGGCGCGGTCGGCGAAGTACATGGCCAGATGCGCGCCCTTCTCGATGCCGGCCGGGGAATCGCACAGCACGTAGTCGAAGCCGTCGGCGCGCAGCTCCTGCAGTACCCGTTCGACCCCTTCAGCGGTCAGCGCGTCCTTGTCGCGGGTCTGGGAGGCAGCCAGCACGAACAGCGTGTCCAGCCGTTTGTCCTTGATCAGCGCCTGCTTGAGCGTGCACTCGCCGTTGATCACATTGACGAAGTCGTACACGACCCGTCGCTCGCAGCCCATGATCAGATCGAGGTTGCGCAGGCCGATGTCGAAGTCGATCACGGCGACTTTCTTGCCGCGGCTTGCCAGTCCACACGCGATGCTTGCGGACGTCGTTGTCTTCCCCACGCCCCCCTTGCCAGAAGTCACAACGATGATTTCAGTCAATACAGGATCTCCGTAAGTTCAGATATTGGGTTGACTACTGGTCCAGACGCGCGAAGCGCAGCGCGTCCCCGTCCAGCCACGCCTGCACCGGCTTGCCGGCAAGTTCCGCCGGGATGGTCTCGAACACCCGGAAGACCCCGGCGATGGATACCAGTTCGGCGTAGAACTCCTGGCAGAACACCCGGGCGGCGGTATCGCCGCGCGCGCCGGCCATGACGCGGCCCCGCAGCGCGTTGTATATATGCGCGCAGCCGTCGGCCATCAGTTCCGCCCCTGCTCCCACGGGTGCCATGACGATCAGATCACGGTGCCGGGCATACAGGCGCTGGCCCGAGCGCACCGCCTGGGTATGGATCAGCGGACTCACATTCGGTTCCGGCTCGGGCGTGGGTGCGGCATGCACCACCGGCGGACTCTTGGTCGTGGCGCGAAACTGCGCCAGCACCGGCATGTCCACTTCACGCGCCAGGGTATCCGTCGCCGCCGTACCGTTGACGAGGCCGACGGGGAGCATGCCGGCGCGACGCACGGCCTCCACCACGCCACGCAATTCGGCGGCATCCGGTTCGCGGCCGAGTTCGCTCAAATCCAGACACACCGCGGTGCGCTGGAAAAACTTCGGCGCCGTGGCCACGCGACCGGTCAGCTCATCGACGATGGTTCCAGGATCGGTGGTGCGGATGCGCACCTGGGCCATGTCGACGGGTCCGAAGCGGATTTCGAGGGCGGGTTCCTGATTAGTGGCTTCAGCGGGTCGGTTCATCGCGTCAAACTTCAGCCTTCGGCAGAGCCTAGCGGGGAACGGGCTGGGCAAAACGTGCAGTGTACTTGAGAGGATTGCATCATGAGTAGCTGCGCGCGATCAATCGCGCAAATCTTCCACCGGTGCGCGCACCCAGCTTCGCCAGACCGAGACCAGGGCTGCCATCAGCGCCGGACCCAGAAACAGTCCGATCAGACCGAATTGCTCGACACCGCCCAGGATACCCAGCAGCACCCACAGAAACGGAATCTTGGCGCCCTCGCCGATAATAACCGGTCGCACGAAGTGATCGGCGGTGAATAGCACGATGAAGCCGGCCACCACGATGGTGATCGCGCCACCGATCGCCCCGCTCAGGCCCGTGACCACGGCCACCGCACCAAAAACGATCGGCGCGGCAAAGGGCACCATGGCGAAGACGCCGGTGATGGCGCCCAGCAGGATGGGGTGCGGAACCGACACCAGCGCATACACGCCGGCCATGATCGCCCCTTCGGCGATGGCGACCAGCACGATGCCATCCACTGTGGCGCGGATGGCGTTGACGACGCCGTTCAGGATGGGAATGACGGTGGGACCGAACAGCCGCTGGGCGGCGAACGGCACGTCCTGACGCAGGCGCTCGCGGTTCAGGCACACGAAGAACAGGGTCAGGATCGTGAAGCCCAGCGTCACGATACGGCGCAGGATCTGCAGGCTCAACGCCCGGGTCCACTGCACCACCGTAGGGTGCGCGCGCACCGTGGCGCCCCCCGCGTGAAAGTCCATCTGACTGACCAGCTGCAGCCACTGGCTTTGCGCCCAGTCACCGATGGTGGGCAGCTGGCGGATCCACGCCGGCAGCGCCGGCGGCCCATCGCGGGAGGCTTCGGCGAACGCATGGACCAGGGCGCTGAACTCGCGCACGGCCGCGAAGCCGAAATAGATCAGCGGCACCACCACGATGGCGCCGACAATGGCGGTGAAGGTCAAGGCCGCCCAGATTTGGCGCCGGGGTCCGGTGAAGTTCTTCAGCCAGCGGTCATACAGCGAGGCCGTCGCGACCGCCAGCACTACCGCCCAGCTTAGTGCCGGCAGGAACCGTTGCAGCATCCACGCGCCCAGCAGCAGCAACCCACCCACCAGGGCGTAACGCGCTGTCTTATAGGCAGTGGAACTGCTCGGCCCGGGCAAAATTGAAGCTCCAGCAGGGAATATCGCTATCGTACAGACTCATGGCCGAACTTGGTCACCTCTTGCGCGTATCTTCGTTTTTTTTGCAAGGAGAGTCCCGTGAAGCTGCCACTTACCCTCGCTGTCCTGTTGCTGCTGCCCGCCAGCACGGCGCTGGCGCAGAAGGTGATTGCTCCGACGCCGCTGCCATCGCCCACGCAGGCCGTGGCCGCCACCACCTCGACTCAGGCGGCGCACGATTGGGCGGCACGCACCTTGCCCGGCTGGCCGGTCGAACGGCAGGTGCTCGCGGCCCACCTGGTGACGCGCTACGGCGAACCCCAGGAGATGACCGCCAGCTCCCTGACCTGGCACGACAACGGTCCCTGGAAGCGCACCGTCCTGTACAAGGACGGGGACCTGCACAACTTCCCGCTGCCGCACCACGACGTGTTGTGGCAGACCATCAACTACAAGGTGCCCCTGAACAAGGTCGTGGCCCTGATGACCTACGACGGCAGCATCCTGATCGACCGCACCCGCGGCGAGCTCACGGTGCATTGCGATAGCGAGGAGGCCAATACGCTGATCTTCAATATCGCCAACACCATTGTCACCGGCGAGAATACGGTTGAGCAGGCCGAGGCCTATCACGGCCAGGTGGTGGAGGGCATGCGCATCCATGAGCCCGAGGAATACCCCCAGAAACTGCTGTTCAAGACCGCCAATACCAATGCCGCCACCGCCGATCCGGCCGAGGAGGCTGAGCTGCTGCGGCATCTGATGCAGACTCCCTGAGGTTCACGCCGGCGGCGCGCGCGTGATCGGTGCGTGTCGGGCGAAACTGCGCGCGGCCTCGCGTGCCGCCGGGCCTGCGACCTCGGCGTGGACCAGGACCAGATACAAGGAGACGTGACGCCTGGCCCCGGTGAGCAGCGACAGGGCGCGGGCGCTACCGGCGGCGATGGCCGGTGCCACCAGGTGCTCGGGCAGCCACGCGAAGGCAAGTCCGGCCGTCACCATCGCCAGTGATGCCTCCATGCTGCTGACCGTGAAGCGCCGTTCGGCACCCAGCCAGCCTTCATCACGCGGTTCCTGCAGCCCCGAGTCGCGCACCACCACCTGCGTGTGATGCGCCAGATCCGTTGCGGTCAGCGGGCGTTGCAGGCGCAGCAGCGGATGATCGGGATGCGCCACCGCAATGAACGGTACCTCCATCAGGAAATCACCGAGATAGCCCGCCGGCACGCGGCTGGTGACGACGACGTCGGCACTCTGAGCGGTGATGGCCTCCTCGGCACCCGAGAGCACGGCATCGGAAAGCTGCAACGGGGTGTGCGGACAGGTCGCGCCCAGTTCGGAGACGATCCGCAGCAGGCGCTCGCGGGGGAAGGCCACATCCACCACCAGATTGAGCTGCGACTCCCAGCCTCGATCAAGGCTGGCCGCCAGATCCTCCAGCGTCGCCAGGTCCTGCAGCAGGGGGCGCGCACGGCGCAGCAGGGTTTCCCCATGTTGCGTCAGCACCGCCTTGCGACCCTGGATACTCAGCAGCGCCACGCCCAGGGACTGCTGCAGGCGGCCGATCGCGTAGCTGATGGCCGATTGACTGCGATGCAGAGCCTGCGCGGCGGGGGCAAAGCCGCCCCGGTCGATGACCGCGGCGAGTACGCCCCACTGTTCCAGGGTCGTGCGGGGCAGGGTCATTGATCAGAAAAATAGATCATTAGGCGCCGAATAATGCGCTTTTTAATTCAATAAATCGAGAATAGACTGCGTCCCCTGACTGGGAGACAGCAATGAACGAGATCCGACGCAGCAATGAACGGGGCCTGGCCGATCACGGCTGGCTCAAGAGCTTCCACACCTTTTCCTTCGCCGACTACTACGATGCCCGGCACATGGGTTTCGGTCCGTTGCGGGTGATCAACGAGGATCGCGTGCAGCCGGGCGCCGGGTTCGGTACCCATGGCCACCGCGACATGGAAATCATCAGCTATGTCCTGGAAGGTGAGCTTGCGCACAAGGACTCGATGGGCAATGGCTCGGTCATCCGCCCGGGCGACGTGCAACGCATGAGCGCCGGCAGCGGCATTCGGCACAGCGAGTTCAATGGTTCGAAGGAACGGCCGGTGCACTTCCTGCAGATCTGGATCGAGCCCAAGTACCACGGCATCGAACCGGGCTACGAAGAGAAGCACTTCTCGAACCAGGAGAAGCGCGGCCAGTTGCGGCTGATCGCATCGCCGGATCGCGCCGCAGGGTCAGTGCTCATCCATCAGGATGCGCGGGTATATGCCGGGCAGTTCGATGGCGCGGAGCGGGCACAACTCACGCTGGCGCCGCAGCGGCAGGCCTATGTGCAGGTGGCGCGCGGCGGCATTACGGCCAATGGCTCGGCGCTCGAAGCCGGCGACGCCCTTCAGGTCACCGACGCCGATGCCGTGGTCCTGGAAAAGGGCCACGCCGCCGAAGTGCTGGTGTTTGACCTGCCCGCGTCGGCGACTAGGCGGGCAGACTGAGCCGGAACACCGATCCTTGCGGAGTCGAGCGCACGCTGACCTGACCGCCATGGTACAGGGCTATGCGACGCGCAAGACTCAGGCCAATGCCTGAACCGCCGGCCTTGGTGGTGAAGAAGGGTACGAAGATCTGCTCACGGGCCGCGGCCGACAGGCCCGGACCATTGTCGGCGACATCGATGAAGCACAGTCCGGTCTCGAGCCCGCAGACCACCTCGATGCGGGCGCCCGGCTGGCCGCGAACCGCTTCGGCGGCGTTGCGCAGCAGATTGATGAGCGCCTGCTCCAGCAGGTCGGCATCACCCTGAACGATGAGGTCAGGCGGCAGGACGGTGCTGGCATAGCCGACATGGCCCTGCTCGAGTGCCGGCGCGAGCAGCCTCTCGACGCCCTGAAGCGCGCTCTTCAGGGACAGCGGCTGCAGCACCGGCTCGGGCAGTTCCGCTACCTTGCGGTAACGTTCCACGAAGCGCATCAGTCCGAGGCTGCGGCGGCGGATGGCCTCCAGCGCCGCTGCCACTTCGTCGTTGCGGCCACCGGCCCGCAGCAATGCGTCCAGGCTTTCCGACAGCGAGGCGATCGGCGTGAGTGAATTCATAATTTCATGGGCCAGCACGCGCGCCATGTCGTCCCAGGCCTTGTGCTCCACCGCGTCCAGATCGCCTGCCAGGCGTTGCAGGCATAGCAGCCGCTGCGCGGCCCCTTCCGGCACGGTGAATTGCGATGCCGAGGCAAGCAGCTGGCGCCCATCGGGCAGGCGCACGATCTGCTGCGCACCCGGCATCAGTACCCTCAGCAGGTGCGCGGCGCCCGGGCCCAGCGTCGCCAGCTGCTCAAGCCGGGGCGCCGGTTCGCCCAGCAGGCGGTGCGCGGCGCGATTGACCATTCGTACCGCACCGTCCGTGGCGACAACCATGAGCGCGGCCGGCACCGTATCCAGCAGCGTTTGCAGATAGTCGGCGCTCTGGCGCTGCGTGCGGCGTTCCTCCTGCAGATGTTGGCGCGCACGCTCGAAGGCCTGAAGCAGCTGGCCGGAACTGGATTGCCCCGACGCCGGTGCTTCCAGCGCACCGGCCGACAGCGACTCCAGGAAGCGCTGCGTCGAACGCTCGGCATGCGCCACCACCCGCAACAGGTCGGCCACCACCAGCAGGCCGACCAGCAGCACCACCAGTTCAGTGGCATAGAACTGCGTTGCGCTCATCAGCCGCAGCAGGATGACGATCAGCCCGGCCAGCAGCAGCGCGCGTGCCAGCACCGCGAATTGAAAGTGCCGCGGCAGACTAGAGACCATGCTTGGAGATCCTGCGGTAAAGCGCCGGGCGGCTTAGGCCCAGCGCTGCCGCAGCGAGCGAGATGTTGCCACCATGCTGCAGCAGCGCGCGCTCGATGGCGCCGCGCTCCAGGGTATCCAGGTTCAGCGTTTCCGCGGCGCGCCGGCGGCGTGTCGCGGCGGCGGCCGCGATCACGGTTGCGAGCAGCTTATCGTTGCGCCAGGGCTTGAGCACGAAATCCGTGGCGCCGCGTTTGAGCGCTTCCACCGCCAGCGAGACACCGCCGTAGGCCGTCATCAGGACCACGGCAAGGCTGGCGTCCAGTTCCTGCAGGCGCGCCAGGGCGTCGAGGCCCGCGCCGCCGCTGCGCTCGCCCGCGACGAAGTTCATGTCCAGGAGCACCACATCGAAACCCTGTGCCTCGAGCCTGCCTTCGAACTCAGCGGGCGAGCCCAACGCATCGATGACCTTGCAGTGAGCGGCCAGCGCCAGGCGCGCCGCGTGCTGCACGTCCGGGTCGTCCTCGACGATCAGCAGCGCCAAGTCTTCGGTTACCACTGCGGTCGCCGTATCAGTGAATCCGCAGCTGGCCGCGCAGCGGCGTGTCGTCGGAGGACGGACCTGCCAGGATCTCGTAGCGGCCTGATTTGAGGTCCCAGTGGTTGTGTACGTCATCGAAGCTCTGCAGGACCCGTACATCTACCGCAACTGCGACCGTCTTGGCCTCACCCGCCGCCAGCTGAACCCGCTGCCAACCGACCAGACGCTTGAAGGGCTCATCCGAGCCTTCAGGCGGTCTGGCATAGACTTCCGCGATCTCGGTGCCCGCCCGGGTTCCGGTATTCTTCACTGCAAATCGGACAGAACGCGTGGCGGCATCGATCTGCAGGTCCGAATACGCGAAGGTCGTGTATGACAGACCGAATCCGAACGCAAACAACGCCTGTTTGTGTTCGAGGTCGTACCAGCGATAACCAACCGCCGCGCCCTCCGTGTAGTTCACCGAGTATGGTGCAGCCAATTCGCCGCCCTGAGTTCGATGCGGAGCCGGCGGAATGACCGAACGCGGCAGGTCCTGTTCGGATCTTGGGAAACTGATCGGCAGTTTTCCGGATGGATTCACCGCCCCGGTCAGGACATTGGCCAGCGCTCGGTGACCTGCGCTGCCGGCATACCAGGCCTCGAGCACGCCCTGGACCTTGTCCAACCAAGGCATAGTCACGGCCGTGCCGGACTCGAGCACGACGATGGTATGCGGGTTCGCGGCAGCCACGCTGTCGATCAGTGCATTCTGATTGTCGGGCAGCGCCAGGCCCGTCAGGTCCGAATCTTCCGCCTCCCATTGATACCCGACCACGATGGCCAGATCCGCGTCCCTGGCAGCGGCGGCAGCCGACTTCAGGTCCGTACCCGAATCGAAAGTGATCTTGGTGCCGGGCAGCCTGTCCCGCAGCGCCTGAACCGGAGGCGTCGGAAACCAGATGTGATCCTGCCAGTGGGTGGCGCCCTTGCCGGCGGGCAGGATGGCGTTGCCACCGGGCGGGTCCACCTGCGCAGAACCTCCGCCGGAGATCATGCCCACATCGGCATGACCGCCGATGATCGCGATGCTGTGAACCCGGGTCGTATCGATGGGGAGGATGGCATTCGCGTTCTTCAGCAGAACGATGCTCTTCTCCTCGACGCGCTGGGCGACCTGCAGGCCCTTGACCACCTCCACCACGCTCTTGCGCGGCGGGTCATCGACAATGCCTGCGTTGAACTCCGCAAACAGCACCCGTCGTGCGTGATCATCAATCTCGGACAGGGGCACGGTTCCGGCATCGACGGCTTGCCTGAGCTTCGGACCAAAGAAGTCCGCCATCGGCTGCTCCTGATCCAGCCCCGCTTGGGATGCGGCCTGCGTGCTATGAGTCCCGGCCCAGTCCGACAGCACAAAGCCCTTGAATCCCCAATCCCGCTTCAGCACCTCATTGAGCGTGTAGGGGTTCTCGCATGCATACGGGCCGTTGATGCGGTTATACGAGCACATGATGGCGCTCGCGTTCGAGATCGACAGCGCGATATGGAACGCCAGCAGGTCCGACTCCTGCATGGCCCGTTTGGAAATGACGACATCCACCCCGGAACGGCCCGTCTCCTGATCGTTCAGCGCGTAGTGCTTCAGATCTCCGACGACATGCTGCGCCTGCTCGCACTTCATCATGTTGCCATCCAGCGTTCCGGCCAGCAGCGGGTCCTCTCCGGTGTACTCGAAGCTTCGGCCGTTGCGCGGCTCGCGCGCCAGGTCGACGCCGCCGCCCAGCGTCATGTCGAAGCCCTGTGCCCGCAGTTCGCTGCCGATCACGGCTCCGTATTCACAGGCCGACTCGGTATCCCACGCCGAGGCCGCACCCAGATTCGATGGCATCGCCGTCGAGTAGCGCCCGTTGGCCCCACTGTCGCGCACCCCGTATGCCGCATCCGAAATGATCAGCGGTGGAATGCCCAACCGGGGAATGCCAGTGACGTAGCCGGCCCCGCCATTGGCGAATTGAGTCAGGGGCATGGTCCACATGGGATTGTTGGCCATCCCGTTGCCATGCAGCAGCGACAGCTTTTCGTCCAAGGTGAGTTGCTGCAGGACCAGCTCCGCGCGCTGATCCGCCGGCAGCTGCGTGTTCATCCACGGGCGGTCGGTGCTTTGCGCCTGGGCACCCGTGGCTTGAAGCAGTGCTGCCGCGGCCAAGATGAGAGCGAGGCAGTGGCGAGAAGTGTGGTCGCGATTAGGCATGAGAAGTGAGCCGGAGGTTGAGATAGCAATGGCAAGAATAGCGGATACGGAGTGTTCGCTTTCGGACACCTGCTGCTGTGGCGATCGTCCTGAATGATGGCAAGTCACTGATTAAAAAGCAGTTTTTATCGAGCGTGCCCGGACATACACTAATGCAAATGGTCGCTGCCTTGAAGAATGTCACCGCAGAGGGCGTACTGCACTCGGCCATGGACCGGCCGCTGTCGCAGCCATGGTGGCGCCTGATGCTGTGGCAACGGCTGCTGCTGGGCGTTGTCGCGCTGATCCTGGTGTGCCTCGCCGGCGTGCTCTTGCTGGGCCCCGCGCAGCGCAGTGTCAGCATCCCCGCCGGCAGCCTCACCCTCGCAGTCGTCGAGCCGGGCGTCTATCACGACGTCATTCCCCTCACCGGCGAAGTCGTTCCCCATGACACGGTGTATCTGGATGCCGTGGAAGGCGGCCGCATCGAGCATATCCTGGTACAGGCCGGCGACAGTGTGATCCAAGGTCAGCCGCTGGTGGAATTGAGCAACACGGCGCTCGAACTGGATGTGCTGGATCGGGAGGGCCGGCTGGTGCAATCCATCACCGAGTCCCAGGCGTATCAGACGCAGCTGGAACAGAACCGGGTGGCCAATCAGAAGGCGCTGGCGCAGATCGATTACGACATCATCCGCTTGCGGCGCGCGCTGGATCGCCGCGCGGCGCTGGTGGCGCAACACCTGGTCTCGGTCGAATCACAGGATCAGAACCAGGATGCGCTCGACAACGCCCTGCGGCAGCGGCCGATGCAGGAGGAAAGCAACCAGCGGCAGGAGGAGCTGCGCCTGAAACAGCTGCCGCAACTGCAGGCGCAGATCGCGAAGCTGCAGCAGGATTTGCTGATCACGCATGGCAAGCTCGCCGACCTCACCGTGCGTGCGCCGGTCAGTGGACTTGTGACCAGCATGGACCTCACGGTAGGCGAAAGTCGCAATCTCGGCGATCGACTCGCGGAAATCACGCCCGCCACCGGCTACAAGCTCTCGGCCACGGTCGATGAGTACTACCTGGGACGCGTGCGGCCCGGGCAATCCGCGAGTATTCAGCTGGATGAGAAGACCTGGCCGCTGAAGGTCACCCGCGTCTATCCTGAGGTCAAGAGCGGCGGCTTCCTGGTCGATCTGGCCTTCGATGGTGCGACGCCCGGCGGATTGCTGCGCGGGCAGACCCTGCAGGGGCGTCTGTCCCTGGGAGCCGATGTGCCGGGCCTGGTCCTGCCGGCCGGCGCCTTTCTCGAACGCAGCGGCGGCGACTGGGCTTTCGTGCTGCGAGCGGATGGACATAGCGCCCGGCGACGCCGGATCAAAGTCGGCCGGCGCAATGCCGAGCAGGTGGAGATCCTGGGCGGCCTTGGCGCCGGTGAGCGTGTCATCACCTCCGACTACAGCGGCCTGGAACGCATCGACAGAATCGACCTCAAATGACAGGGGGAAGCCGTATGTTGATCCTGCAGAACATCAGCAAGATCTACCGCACCACGGAGGTGGAGACCCATGCGCTGTCGGATGTCTCCCTGGCGGTCGGCGCCGGGGAATTCCTCGCCGTCATGGGGCCCTCCGGCTGCGGCAAGTCGACGCTTCTGAATATCCTGGGGCTGCTCGACAATCCGGACACCGGCAGCTATTCCTTCTTCGGCGCCGAGGTCGCGAAACTGCGTGAGAAGGAACTCACGCGTCTGCGGCGCGGCAGCGTGGGCTTCGTGTTCCAGAGCTTCAATCTGATCGAGGATCTCAATGTCAGCGAGAACGTCGAGGTCTCGCTGCTGTACCAGGGAATGAGCGGTGCGGATCGACGCCGGCGCATCACGGCGGCGTTGCAGCGCGTGGGTCTCTCGCATCGCGCCCGCCATCTGCCCAGCCAGCTCTCCGGCGGCCAGCAGCAGCGCGTAGCGATCGCCCGCGCGCTGGTCGGTGAGCCAAAGCTCATCCTGGCGGATGAACCCACGGGCAACCTCGACACTGAGAACGGCAACGCCGTGATGGATATGCTGGGAGACATCAACAAGGCGGGCACGACCGTCATCATGGTCACGCACTCCCTGGTTCATGCAGCGCGCGCCGCGCGCACCGTCAAACTGCTCGACGGGCAGGTGGTCAGCGAAACCCAGCTGGCCGCCTAAGGTCACGGGAAACGGGCAATGTTCCGCAACTGCCTGGCCGCCGCGCTGCGTCACCTGGCGCGCAACAAGCTCTACACGGCCATCAGCGTGCTCGGGCTGGCGGTGGGCCTGTGCGCGGCGCTGCTCGCCGCCCTGGTGGTGCACGACCGGCTCAGCCAGGACCATTTCATTCCGGGTTACGAGCGGATCTATACGGGGGTGACCGCCATAACGCCGCCCGGTCACGCCACCCTGTATTTCCCGAGGACAGCCGCATTTGTCGGACCGGAGCTGGCGCTGAAGTTCAACGAGATCCAGGCGGTGACGCGGTTGCTTCCGGACACCGTCACGATCCGACGGTCGAACGTGGAGGTGAAGGAATCAATCTACTGGGCGGATCCGAATGCATTCGAGGTGCTGCCGCTGCCAGTGCTGGCGGGAAGTCTGAGAGCGGCGCTGGCACGTCCGGACGCCATCGTCCTGCCCCGCAGCATCGCCCGCAAGTACTTTGGTCGTGACGCGCCGCTGGGCGAGACCTTGACGGTGAATGGCTCGTACCCGGTGTCGGTGGCTGCCGTCATCGAGGATTTGCCGACCAATGCCACCCATCTGCAGACCGGAATATTCATGTCCGGATTGGTGCCGTGGTCAGCCCAATACCGCAATGACGTGACGAACAGGAAGGCCACCCATTGGATAGGCGTTGACACTCAAACCTATTTGAAGCTTGCACCCAATGCCTCCCCACGGCGCCTGCTGCAAGCCATGCCGGAGATGACCAAGGTGCTTTTCGCCAGCGCACCGCAGGCGTGGAAACAGGATCAGCAGCTGGTGCGCCTGGACCGGCTCAATGCGCATCCGGGGCTCAACCCGGGATTCAAAAGCGAGCTGCTCATGCTGATCATCACCGGGGTGGGTATCCTGGTGATTGCGGTGGTCAATTTCGTCAATCTGCTCACGGCGCGCTGCGCGCGGCGTGCGCAGGAGGTGAGTGTTCGTAAACTCGCGGGTGCCCGGCAACGCATTTTGGTACTGCAGTTCCTCACCGAGTCGATTGTCTACGTGATCGCTGCATTGCTCGTGGCTGCTGCGCTCACCGAGCTGCTGCTGCCATACGTGAACGGTTTTCTTATCGCGGGCGCCACCTTCAGATATTGGCAGCAGCCGGCGCTCATCGGTGCCATTGTGCTCGGCGTGCTGGCGCTCGGAACCCTGGTGGGCGCCTATCCGGCGCTGGTGCTATCGGCCTTCCGTCCGCTGCGGGTCCTGACGGGCCAGGTCCGGCAGCGCCGCGGCGCGACGTTGATGCGCCAGGCTTTGGTGTCGGTGCAGTTCGCGATTCTGATCGGCCTGATCGTTGCCGCCGCCGTGGTCTATCTGCAGAGGCGGTTCGCGACACAGGACGCATTGCGTGTGAACGGCGATCAGATGCTGCTCATCAATTCACCCTGCAATCCGGCCTTCATTTCGCAGTTGCGGGCGCTTGCCGGTGTCCACGGTCTGTCCTGCTCGACACCCGCCTTATTGAGTGACGAAAGCCTGAACCTGATGTTCGTAAACGACAGGGTGGGCATTCTGCAGTTGCTCTACCCGATAGCCGCGGACTCTTCCCTGTTCGATCTGTATGGCGTCAGGACCGTGGCAGGCAGAAGCCGCGCACTGGGCGGCTCCGCCGCCGCCTACTACGTCCTCAACGAAACCGCGGCGCGGCGACTTGGATACTCAAGGTCCGCGGATGCCATTGGTTTGCAACTGCCCGGATTCATTCCAGGCGGCAGCAAGACCTTGCCGGTCGTCGGCGTGGTTGCCGATTTCTCGCTGGGTTCGGTAGAACGCCCGATCGATGCGCAGGCATTTCAGGTGGGTCCCCGCGACCCGCGCCTGCAGCTCATCAGCGTCAAGCTGACCGGTCGGCAAATCCCCGAAACTCTGGACGCTATCGATCGGCTCGGCAGGGCCACCGGGGCGCACGAACCCGTCAATCGCTTCTTTCTTGAAGAGCACATGCAGACCCGCTATCTCGCCATGCTGCGCGAGGCGCAGCTGTTCGGCATCTTTTCCGCCATCGCGGTCCTGCTCGCCGGTCTGGGGCTATTCGGCCTGGCGGCGTCCATTGCCGAGCAGCGTACCCGCGAGATCGGCATCCGCAAGGCCCTGGGGGCTGACACCGGCAATATCTTCCGACTTCTGCTGCGGCAATTCGCCAAACCCGTGCTGTGGGCCAATCTCATCGCGTGGCCCGTAACCGCCTACGCCATGCACCGCTGGCTGCAGGGTTTCGCCTACCACGTCGACCTGCCCCTGTGGATGTTCCCCACCGCGTCCGCACTGGCCCTGCTGATAGCTTTGCTCACCGTCACCACCCATTCGATTCTAGTTGCGCGCGCGCAGCCCGTGGCCGCGTTGCGTTACCAATAGACTGAAGGTTTCGGATGTTTCTCAATTGCCTGGCCGCCGCACTGCGCCATTTGGCGCGCAACAAGCTCTACACCGCCATCAGCGTCATCGGCCTGGCCATCGGCCTGTGCGCGGCGCTGATCGCGGCACTCGTGATGCGCAATCAATACACCTACGATCACTTCGTTCCCGGATATCAGCGCACCTACGTCATCCAGACAGTGTTCACACCGGCAGGGCTGGCCCGGATGTACGTCGGCTTCACGCCGCTCCCCATGGCGGCTCAGCTGCAGCAGCAGTTCGCGCAGGTCGAGGCTGCCAGCCGCGTACTGGATACCACCATGCACGTGCAGTACGGCAGGCAGAAGTCAACCGAGACGGTCTACTGGGCCGATCCGAACCTGCCTGAGGTGTTGCCACTCGCGAGGTATGCGGGAGACGTGAGGGCGGCGCTGCGAACCGCGGACAGCCTGGTGCTGTCGCGCAGCTATGCGCGCCGGTTCTTCGGCCGCGACGCACCGCTCGGGCAGACCCTGGTGGTCGAGGGGCACGCGATGTTGGTGCGCGCGGTGATCCAGGATCCACCGCCGAACGGGACTCATCAGGCGCGTGACATCATTGCCGCCGGGGTCACCGACTTCTCGCCGACCAACGTCAGGGAGAACGAAGCTGCCACCAAGGAAAGCCAGGGGCGCAATAATCTGGGCAATGTGGCCATCCACGGTGGCTACACCTATGTGCGTTTGAGGCCCGCGGCTGATGTGGCCGCCTTGCGGCAGTCGCTGCCAAGGCTCCTGCAGCTGTGCGGCCTCGGCTCATATTCGCACCTGCTCTCGCTGGAGCTGATCCGCATCGATCGACTCAACACCGATGAGGGCATGAACCGCGGCTTTCGCAGCCGCATGCTGCTGCTTGGCGTTCTGGGCGCGGTGGTCTTGCTGATCGCAGCGGTCAACTTCGTCAATCTGCAGACCGCCCGCTCCGCCCTGCGGGCCCGCGAAACCGCGATCCGCGCGCTGGCCGGTGCCGGCCGGCACCTGCTGATCGCGCAGTTTCTGGGCGAGGCGCTGCTCTATGCCGCCGCCGCGGGGCTGCTGGCGATCGCCTTGGCCGAGTGGCTGCTGCCGCATGTCAACGTTTTCCTCGATACCGGCGCCGTGCTCGATTACCGCCAGGAGCCGGAACTGGTCGGAGCGCTCGTCGGGGCCACCATCCTGGTGGGGCTTCTGGCCGGTGCCTGGCCGGCGTTCGTGCAGTCGGGATTCCGGCCGGTGCGGGTGCTGCGCGGCGCCGCGCTCGTTTCCGGCGGCGCCGCCGTGCGTCAGGGATTGGTCGCCCTGCAGTTTGCGTTGCTGATCGCGCTCGCCATCTGTGCCGGCGTCGTTTCCCGTCAGCGGGAGTTTGCGATGCGGGACGCATTGCGCCTCAATGGCAATCAGGTCCTGTGGATCTACGCGCCCGGGCCGCACGCCGGCGCCTTCGTTGGTGAGCTGCGCAAGCTCCCCGGGGTGCATTCCGTGACGCGTAGCAGTGTTGGCTTTCTGGGCACCTGTTGCTTCATGCAAGCCGTTGTCCTCAACAATCACCCTACCCGGAACGGCGACATCTCGTTCAACAGAGTGGGAGTGGACTTCGACCTATTCGACTTCTACGCGATCAAGCCGCTGGCAGGGCGCCTGCCGGCCGCCAATGGAACCATCCCGCACGTCATCGATGCCAACGATGTGGTACTGAACGAAACCGCCGCCCGCAGGTTTGGCTTCGCCTCACCCGTTGCAGCGCTCGGCAAGGCCATGCCCTTCGCGCTCTCAGACAACGCTGCCGTCCCCACGGTGCTGGCGGTGGTGCCTGATTTTTCGTTCAATTCCGTCGATCAGGCGGTGCCGGCGACGGTGTACCAGCAGGCAGACAACGGTCTTGATCTCATCAGCGCCAGACTCGGCGGTCAGCAGATCCCGGAGACACTCGCGGCCATCGATGCGCTATGGCGCGGCCTCGGCAATGCGGATCCGCCGCGGCGTGCTTTTCTGGATCAGCAGATCGAGCGTCGCTATCAGGGCGTGTTGCGCCGGTCCCAGAGCTTCGGCCTGTGCGCCCTCATCGCCGTGGCACTCTCGTGCATCGGCCTGTTCGCCCTGACTTCGGCAACGGCCGAGCGCCGCACCAAGGAGATCGGCATTCGCAAGGCGCTGGGTGCCGGCACGGGTGAGGTGCTGCGCTTGCTGCTCTGGCAGTTCAGCAAGCCGGTGGTCTGGGGGTGTCTGCTCGCCTGGCCGGCCGCGGCCTACGTGATGGACCGCTGGCTCGCGACCTTCGCGTACCACATAGATCTGCCGCTACCGCTCTTTCCTGCGGCCGCCTTCGCGGCGCTGATCATTGCCCTGGTCACCGTAGCCACCCAGTCCATCCTGGTCGCACGCGCCAAGCCGGTGGCGGCACTGCGCTACGAATAGGCGCGAATCGCGATGTTCCGCAACTGTCTTGCTGCCGCGCTCCGCCACCTTGCGCGCAACAAGCTCTACACCGCGATCAGCGTGATCGGGCTGTCGGTGGGGCTGTGCACCGCGTTGCTGGCGGCGCTGGTGGTTCACAACGAGCTCAGTCACGATCACTTCATCCCCGGGTATGACAGGATCTACGCCGGGGTGACGATCATCACGCCCCCGGGGCACGCGACCATCTACATAAGCAGCACCAATAGCTTCGTCGGCGCGCAGCTGGCTCTGCGGTTTTCCGAGATTGAGGCGGTGACCCGCCTGTCCTACGGCACAGCGACGCTGCGGCACCAGAACGTTGCGGCGAGCGAGCCCGTCTACTGGGCGGATCCGAACGCCCTCGTGGTTCTGCCGCTGCCAGCGGTCGCGGGAGATCTGAAAACGGCCCTGTCGCGCCCCGGCAGCATAGTTCTGCCCAGAAGTGCGGCGCGCAAGTACTTCGGGCGCGACGCCCCGTTGGGCGAAACGCTGATATTGAAAACGCCGGGTAGCGATGCAACGCATGAGCTGTCGGTGACAGCAGTGGTCGAGGATCTGCCGCCCAACGCGACCCATCTGGGGACCGGGATATTCGTCTCATCGCTGGCAGCCTGGACGCCGCTTCACCAGCAGGACGACATTCCCGGAAATGTACCCGGATCGAACATTGGGTTCGGCACCCAAACCTATGTGAAGCTCGCTCCCCATGCCGGCGCGCAGCACCTGTTGCAGGCAATGCCCTCGATGGCCGGGGTGCTTTATTCCCGCCCACCCAAGGGATGGGCGCTGGCCCTGCAACTGGTGCGCATGGATCGTATCAACATAAATCCCTGGCAGAACCCTGGATTTGCCGGGCGGATGCTCATGACAACGGTGGTGGGCTGCGGCATTCTGCTCATCGCGGGCATCAATTTCGTCAACCTGGTGACCGCTCGTTCCAGCCGCCGCGCCAGGGAAGTGAGCATCCGCAAACTCGCGGGCGCCGGGCGGCGCGTGCTCATCGTTCAATTTCTGCTTGAATCAGGCACCTACGTGGTGTCCGCCGCGCTGCTGGCGATAGCGCTTGCCGAATGGACCCTGCCTTACGCAAATGCCTTCTTGGGGTCGACTGCAACGTTCAACTATTGGCGCGAACCGATGCTGCTGGGACTGATGGTGCTCGCTGCCCTGCTGCTTGGCGCGATGGCAGGCGCGCCGCCTGCGCTGGCGCTGTCGGCATTTCAGCCGCTGCGCGTGCTGCAAGGCGGCGTGGGCCGTTCACGTCACGCAGGCCTGCTGCGTCAGGCGCTGGTGACATTGCAGTTCGCCATTCTGGTCGGGTTGATGATCGCGGCCGGGGTGGTCTACCTCCAGCGGCACTTTGCCACTGATGATGCGCTGCGCGTCGACACCGATCAGATGCTGATAGTGCGCTCATCCTGCAATCCGGCATTCGTGAACCCGGTGCTGGTGCTGCCCGGGGTGCGCGGTCTTGCCTGCTCGGCGGCCGGCCTGATCAGCAATCCCTCATTTATGACCGCAAACGACCGGACCGGCATTCCGCAGCTGATCTTCGTCGTGCCCGCATGGCCTGCGATGTTTGGCCTCTACGGCGTCAAACCGCTGGCGGGCAAGTTGTCCGGCAGTCCAGCTGGCATCTACTACGTCATCAACGAAACCGCTGCCCGACAACTGGGATTCGCACACCCTGCCGAGGCCGTTGGCTTCGCACTGCCGGCAGTTGGCCACGGTAAAACCCGCAAAAACGGCGAAACCCTGCCAGTGATCGGCGTGGTACCGGATTTTTCACTGGGCTCGGTGGAGCGCAGGATTGAAGCCACAGGGTATATCGTCACTGCCGCGGACAGCGACTTCGATCTTGTCGACGTCAAGCTGACCGGCCGGCAGATCCCCGAAACTCTCTCCGCCATCGATGCAGCCTGGAAGGCCAACGACAGGCGTCATCCCATCAGTCGATTCTTCATGGAAGAGCACATCCAGAGTCTCTACACCGATATGCTGCGCGAGGCGCAGCTGTTCGCGGTGTTCGCCGGCGTCGCGGTACTGCTCGCCTGTCTGGGGCTGCTCGGTCTTGCGGCCTCCGTCGCGGAGCGGCGTACGCGCGAAATCGGCATTCGCAAGGCGCTTGGCGCCGCCACCGGCAATATCTTTTGGCTGTTGCTGCGTCAGTTCGCCCAGCCGGTGCTCTGGGCCAATCTCATCGCGTGGCCGGTGGCCGCCTGGGTGATGCGCCAATGGCTGCAGGGATTCGCTTATCACGTGGATCTGCCGCTGTGGCCGTTTCCGGCAGCTGCAGCAACCACCCTGGTGAGTGCGTTACTGGCGGTCACCACGCATTCGATGCTCGTCGCACGCGCCAAGCCCGTGGCGGCACTGCGCTACGAATAGGGGCTAGTCATCCCAGCCCAGCGGCTGTTCCGCCGGCTTGGTCTTCATGAAGGCCTCGACGGCATGTATCTGGCCACCATAGACCTTGAAAGCCTCGAACACGCTCAGTGACTGACCCTTCGGCCGGTTCGGGGCATCAAACACCGAGCCGGGCCCGAAATCCATGCGGATCAATACCACGCCCTGTTCCTCATCGACCGCGGCAACGTGGAACACCAATTTCGACAATGTCGGGATGCGCTGGCTCTTGATGTGTTCACAGCCCTTGAAGAAGGTACAGCCGGGGCCTGCCATGAGCTGGCCGTTTTCAAAGCGATAGGCATCATCGGCAAAGGGCACATCCACCTTCTCGAAGCTGCCCGACTGCAGGCCATGCGGATAATGCGAGGCCGCGGCAATCATGTCATCGCGCGAGTTGCGCTGTTGCGCCGTCGGTGTGTACGCCATCGCAGCGCTGAGCTTCTGTATGGCATCGATCTTGAAGATCATGCCCTCATCACGCGAATGCACGACGATGCTTTCGACGCCGCTGATGCGGCCACCGCGGGTCAGTAGCCGCAACGCCATCAGAGCGGGTGTGCCATCGACCTTCACCTTCACCAGCGCGGCCGCCACGCCGGCGCGTACGTCGATGATGTCGAAGCGGTAGTCGGTGAGTTGGACATGGCTCGCCCAGATCCCCTCCTTGCCGAAGGCCTTGTCGGTCTGGTCTTCGGTGAAATGCACCGGGGCCGTGGTCCGCAGGCGCGCGGCATTGCCAGCCTGCAGCGCCAGCAGATAGTCGCTCATCACTGCAGTGAGGCAGGCGCGGCTGCAGCGTGCCTGTGGCGCGGGGCTGGCGGCGCCTGGTGGCGTGCTGCAGCCGCCCAGCGCGAGAAGTCCAGCCACCAGGCCCAGGCAGCCGATGCGGATGATGCGTTGCATGTTTTCTCCTAGTGCCGATACAGCTGGTGTCGCGGCAACGGCATGAGCCCCAGCGCCTGGCGCAGCTCGTCGCCGGCCGCGGCCTCATCCTCGACGAAGCGCGGTGAGTTGAAGAGCTGCTGGGCGAGCGCCGTTCCGGCCAGATGTCCCGCGGCCACATCGCTCGGATAGTGAACGCCACCGACCTCACGGTTATGGGCGTACTCATCCGCGCGCGCAAAGATCTGCGCGCGCCGCTCCGGCACCATCTCGGACAGCACGATGGCCGCGGCAACGGCCCAGGTGGTGTGACCACTGGGATAGGAGGCCGAGGGCGGCCTGGGAACCACCGGAGACAGGCGCGGCTCGGTGACGAACGGGCGCGGCCGCCCGAAGGCATCCTTGGCGGGATTCATGAACAGCCCCTCGTCGCGGCCGATGCGCTCGAATAGCTCGCTGAGCAGAGGCAACGCCCTGGGATTGAAACCCGGCGGGTTCCCCAGTGCATCGGCGAAACGGAAAATGCTGATGTTGGCGTCTTCCCGCGCGCGCTGGACGTCAGCGGGGGTGCGGCTGGCCTGCAGGCGCAACAGTTCATCCAGCTCGGCACGCTCCGCTGCCGAGCCGGCTTCAGGTGGCGGGGGCAGCAGCCGATACAGATTCAGCGAAACTGCGGTCAGGTAACCCCCGCTGCTGAAGGGCGGCGCGGGCAGCGCCGTCGCGGGCGCCGCAACGGATGCCGCGGGTACCGGGTTCACAGCCTGCGGCGGTGGCGCCACGGGGGTCGCGCAGGCGGCCAGCGCGAACAGTAAATTCACTATGAGAATCAAGGCTCTTTTGGACATCTGAGGGTCCCCGGCAGGTTCGTCGATTTCTGCGATGTTAGCCCGTTTTCACATACCTCAAGGGACGCACAATAGAGCCGATAACGACCCTGTTCCCTAAGGTTTTCCGTGTGACGAGGAGCTTGTTTCCATAATGTTCCTGATTATTGGCTCCGTCGTCGTCCTGTTGAGCGTCGGCATCGGCTTCCTACTCGGTGGCGGGAGTCTGCTGCTGCTGTGGCACCCGACCGAGGTGCTGATCATCTGCGGCTCCGCATTTGGCGCGTTCATCACCAGCAATCCCCCCAAGGTCGTCAAGGCTTCACTCACCGGGGTGATGGCGCTGCTGAAGCCACCGAAGTATTCGCGCGCCGACTACGTCGATATCTTCAAGCTGCTGTACGACATCCTGGTGAAGGCGCGCAAGGAAGGCATGCTGGCCATCGAGTCCCACATCGATGATCCGCATGCGAGCAGCCTGTTTACGCAGTACCCGCGCATCCTCGCCGATCACCACATGACGGACTTCATGACCGACTGCCTGCGCCTGATGATCGGCGGCAACCTCGATCCGCACGAGCTGGAGAGCCTGCTGGAAACCGAGCTCGAGACCCATCACCACGAAGCCTCCGAGCCGGCCCATGCCATGCAGAAAGTCGCCGACGCCCTGCCCGGATTCGGCATCGTCGCGGCGGTGCTGGGCATCGTGAGCACCATGGCCTCGATCGAGGGCGCCGACACCGCGACCATCGGTCACAACGTGGCGGCCGCGCTCGTGGGCACGTTCCTGGGAATTCTGGTGGCCTATGGTTTCGTGGGGCCCATCGCCGCGGCCATGGAGCAGCGGGCCAACGAAGACGGCAAGGCCTACGAGCTGGTGAAGATGGCGTTCGTGGCGAGCGTGCGCGGTTACGCGCCGCCCGTGGCGATCGAATTTGCGCGCAAGCTGCTGTTCGCCGGCGTGCGTCCGAACTTCACCGATCTGGAAGCCCATCTGAAGGGCGGCCGCTGAGACGGGCTGCCGGCGCCTAAACCATGGCCAAGGAAGAAAAAGCCCAGATCATCATCGTCAAGCGCAGGAAGAAGGGCGGCGCGGGTCATCATGGCGGCGCCTGGAAAGTCGCCTATGCCGACTTCGTGACGGCCATGATGGCTTTCTTTCTGGTGATGTGGCTGGTCAGCTCGATTTCCAAGGAACAGCGCGCCGCGGTGTTCGATTACTTCAAGAACCCGAGCATGCAACCCGGCAAGACCGTGCGTCCGGCGCCGGGGCAGATGGGTCCGGGCGGCGCCAGCACCAGCGTGATCAATATGGGCGGCGGCATGGACGCACCGCGCGTGACCGTGATGAGGAATCCGGACAGCAACGCCAAATCCACGCCGGAGCCTTTCAAAATCGACACCGAACAGGCGCATAAGATGGATTCGGAGCAGGTGCGCAAGTTGGATCCGGAGCAGATGCGCAAGATGGATCTGGAAGAGGCGCGCAAGATCACCGACGAGGCGGACCACAAGAAGCTTGAAAGCCTGCTGCAGGAACTGCGTCAGGCCATCGACCAGAGCCAGGCGCTGCGGCCCTTCAAGGACCAGCTGCTGCTGGACATCACTCCGGAGGGTCTGCGCATCCAGATCGTGGATGCGCAGAACCGTCCGATGTTCGATGTCGGCTCGGCGCGGCTCAAGGACTACACCACCGCCATCCTCAAGACCCTCGCGGGTTATCTGAACACGGTGCCGAATCGCATTTCGATCTCCGGACACACCGACATCCGTCCCTATCCGGGTGGCGTCGGCTACACCAACTGGGAGCTCTCGGCGGACCGCGCCAACGCCGCGCGGCGCGCGCTCGGCTCCGGCGGCCTCAATGAAGCGAAGATCGCGCGCGTCGTCGGTCTTTCATCATCGGTGTTGTTCGACAAGGACGATCCGCAAAACGCAATCAACCGGCGCATCAGCATCATCGTGATGACCAAGCAGGCCGAGGACACGGCGCTGAAGACCGACTCACGCCCCGAGGGTTCGGCGCCCGCTGCCACGCCTGCGCCGCCGCCGGTCATCACGCGCGCCGAACCGGTGCCGATCAGAACGGCGCCCGCGGCCTCACCGGTGGCAGCGCCGCGCGCCGCAGCGACCATCGAGGCAATACCTGAGAAAACCATTGATACGGCACCGCGGGAGTTGTTCCCGGCGGCTCCGCCCCCTGCGCCACTACCCGCGGCCGGACCGCCCGTGGGCGCCGCCGATGGCGCGCCGGGACTCTAGCCGGCGCGGGCGGCGGTGGCCGTGGCGACCGAAGAGTAGGATTCCATCATCAATCCGGTCCCGCCGCGCGACACATGCGCGACCACGGCGGTGCGACGATGCAGCTTGGTGACTGCGCCGAGATTGATGGCGAATACCAGTTCCACGTTCTGGCCCTTGCGCAGGCCCAGATTGGTGGTTTGGATGAATACCCCGGTGGCACTGAGGTTCACGGCGCGACACAACCGCCGACCACTGCCAGGAAGAGTGATGTAAACGGTGGTTCGGGCGCGATGCCGGGTGTGCAGTCGACGTTCCAAGATCCCAGACTCCGGTTGCGAATTATTGCTGTTGTGCTGCGTCGCCTTGACAGTATGCCAGTGCCGACCTTGTCCTCGCTCGTGACTCAACATTAATCGCCTTACCGTTTAGCAGCAAGGTCTGTGCCATTTGCCGCCACGGTATGGCTTGACTACCCCGCGCTCCCGGGTACCTTGTCAGCTTGGCATTACGTCCAATGCAGCTCGAGGTGCCTATGAGCCTGATTGTCGTCCTTATCGTCGTCGTACTGCTCATCCTGTTCCTGGTCTCGACCTACAACGGACTGGTGACGGCCCGCAATGCCTTCAAGAACGCCTTCGCGCAGATCGATGTACAGCTCACCCGGCGCTATGACCTGATCCCAAACCTTGTAGAAATAGCCAAGGGGTACATGAAGCATGAGCGCGAGACGCTCGAGGCAGTCATCCAGGCGCGCAACGGGGCGGTATCCGGCCTGAAAGCGGCCGCGGCGGATCCCGCCAACGCTGCGGCGGTGCAGCAATTATCGGGTGCCGAGGCCACGCTCGGCGGGGCCCTGGGCCGACTCTTTGCCCTGTCCGAGGCCTACCCGGACCTCAAGGCCAACCAGAGCATGATGCAGCTGTCCGAGGAATTGACCTCCACCGAGAACAAGGTCGCCTTCGCCCGCCAGGCCTATAACGACTCGGTGATGAGCTACAACAATCACCGCGAAGTATTCCCCGCCAGCATGGTCGCCAACATGTTCGGCTTCCAGCCGGCGCAGCCCCTGGATGTCGCCAAGCCCGAAGTGCGCGAAGCCCCCAAGGTGAGCTTCACCTGAGAGGTTGACGCAGCTTCGTAAGGCCAAACCGTGGATTTCTACGCCTACCAGGCCGCCGCGCGCCGCCAGTCGCGGGTGTTTGTCGTGTTGTTCATGGCGGCGGTGGCCGTGGTGGTCATTGCCCTGGATGCTGTCATATTCACGGTGCTCGCCGCGCGCAGCTCCGGCGCCGCGGCCTATGGCGCCCAGTACGGCACGGCGTCAGTGGATCCGCTCGACTTCGCGATGCGCAACCCGGGCGCGGTGCTGGTGGTGTCGCTGCTGATCATCGGCGTCATCGGGCTCGCCAGCCTGTTCAAGTCCGCGCAGCTGCGCGGCGGCGGCGCCGTGGTGGCCCAGTCACTGGGCGGGGTCCGTGTCGAGCGTGACACGGCCGATCCGGCCCGCAAGCGGCTGCGCAACATCATCGAGGAGATGGCGATCGCCTCCGGAGTGCCGGTGCCGGAGATCTACGTGCTCGAGCAGGAACCGGCCATCAACGCCTTTGCCGCGGGGCATACGCCGGCCAACGCCTGCATCACCGTGACCCAGGGTGCCATCGATCATCTGAACCGTGACGAACTGCAGGGCGTGATCGGCCATGAGTTCTCGCACATTCTCAACGGCGACATGCGGCTGAACATCCAGCTCATGGGCGCCATCTTCGGCCTGCTGGTCATCGCCATCATCGGTCGGCTGGTGTTCAATTTCGCGCCGCGCGGCGGGGATCGCGATCGACGCGGCGGCAGCCTGGGCTGGATCGGCGTGGGCCTGGCCGCCATGGTGCTCGGCTACCTGGGCCTGCTCGCCGGCCGCATGCTGCAAGCCGCGGTGTCGCGCCAGCGCGAGCGACTCGCCGATGCCTCTGCGGTGCAGTTCACGCGCAACACCGAGGGCCTCAAGGGTGCGCTGATGAAGATCGCGGCGCTCGAGGAGGGTTCCAAGTTTGTGGCCGCGGATGCCGAGCAGGTGGCGCACATGCTGTTTGCACCGGGCCTGGATCGCATCTTCGCCACCCACCCGCCGCTCCTGGAGCGCATCCGGGAACTGGATCCGCATTTCAATCCCGCCGAACTTCAGGCGCTGATCGCCCGCGGTGTACCCAGTTCCGACACGCCTGCGAGCCTGGCTGGCGCGGCTGCGCCGCGGCCGGCGCTGGCGGCCGCGGCCGGCGCCAGCGGCTTCGCCGCCAATGCCGGCACCATTGCCGCCCAGGTGGGCCGCCCGCAGCCCTCGAACGTGGATCAGGCGCAGGCCATGCGCGAGCAGATTCCCCCGGTGCTGCGCAATTTCTCCGATACCGGCGCCCATGCGCGCTCGATGGTGCTGGCACTGCTGCTGAGCCGAGATCCCGCGATCCGCGATGCGCAGGCGCAGCGCATCGCGCAGGAGTACGGCGGCGCGGAACTGAATGTCGTGAACAGCGCCATCGCCGCGGCCGGCACGATCGCACCGATGCTGCGCCTGCCGGCGCTGCTGCAGCTGTTCCCGACCCTGCGGCGACTGCCGCTGGCCGAGCGTCAGCGCCTCAACACCCTGGTGATGGACCTGATCCATATCGATGCCAGCATTGATGTGTTTGAGTTCTGCCTGGCGAAACTGCTGGAGAGCATGCTCAATGATGCCGCCGGCAACGCCTCGCCGTACGGGACGCTGAGCCTGGAGAATGCCGTGGAGCCGGTGCATGTCATGTTCTGCACGCTGGCACGCTGCGGCAGCGACGACGAACAGGAGATCCGCGCGGCCTACGCGGCCGGAATCAGCGCTGTGCTGGCGCGTTATCCTGACTATGCAACCTATGATGACTGGCCGCAGCGCACCAGCACCGCGTTGAGCGCGCTCGACCAGCTGCAGCTGCCGGCCAAACAAAAGCTCATCGAAGGCCTGGTGCGCACCATCGCCAGCGACGGACAGCTGAAGGTCGAGGAGTCCGAGCTGCTGCGCACCACCTGCGCGCTACTTCACTGTCCGCTGCCCATCCTGCACTAGCGTCGGGTGGGCGCATCCAGCGCCAGAAAGCCGCTGATCTCGCGTCCGAAGCGCTTGATGTCGATCAGGAACGAATCATGACCCTCGATGCAGTCGAGCGGCGCGTAGTGCGTGTCGATGCCGGCCGCCGTGAAGGCATCCGCCAGGGCGCCCTGTTCTGCGATCGAGAACAGCATGTCGGATTCGACCCCGATGATCAGCGCCCGGCGCACGCCGGAGCGCTTCAGCAGCAGCGGAATGCTCTCGCCATGCTCGCCCAGGTCAAAGCGATCCATGGCGCGTGACAGGTACAGGTAGCAGTTCGGATCAAAGGCGCGCACGAAGCGCCGCGCGTGCAGCTCCAGGTAGCTTTGCACCGCGAACTCCGGGCCGAAGGCATCGGCATCGCGCATGTCCGGCGGTGCCGGGGTGCGGCCGAAGCGCTCGACCCATTCGGCGGCCGAGCGGTAGGTCATCATGCCGAGCTTGCGCGCGATGCGCATGCCGGTCTCCGGCGGCTGCTCGGCGGTGTACTGGCCGGCCTTGAAGTCCGGGTCGCGCAAAATGGCCTCGCGCTGGATGGAGCGCAGCGCAATGGCGAACGGGGTGGCGGCGGCGGTGCCGGAGATGCTGATCAGGTTGCGTGCCGCCCCTGGGAACAGCGCCGCATAGGCCAGCACCACCATGCCGCCCAGCGAGGGACCCACCACCGTGTGCGCGCGCTCGACACCCAGGGATTTCAGCGTCTCGTGGCCACCGCGGGCGATGTCCTCCACCGACAGGTCCGGAAAGGTGATGCGGTAGGGCTTGCCGGTTGCCGGGTTGACCGACAGGGGGCTGGTGGAGCCGAAGGCGCTGCCCAGGGAGTTCACGCACACCACGAACAGCCGGCTGGTATCGATGGCCAGATGGGGTCCGATGATGCCTTCCCACCAGCCCGGTGCCGGGTTGGCCTCCGAGGAGCGGGCGTGGGCCGGCGGCGACAGCCCCGTGAAGAGCAGGACGGCATTGTCGCGCTCCTGATTCAATTCCCCCCAGGTCTCGTAGGCAATACATGCCTGGTGCAACACTCCGCCCCGATACAGGGGAAAAGGGTCGGGCATGGCGGCGAACTTGCGGGCATCGTAGGCCGAGCTGGTATCGGCACCCGAGGAGTCCGCCGGCCGCGAGAGTTCAGGGCTCGGGGTCACCACCGTCACTGATTCCTTCGAACAAGGGCGTGGAGAGATAGCGCTCGCCGGTGTCGGGCAGCATCGCCAGGATGACCGAGCCCTTGGGGGCATCGGCCGCGACCTTGAGCGCCGCCGAGACGGTGGCGCCGGAGGAGATGCCGCAGAAAATTCCCTCCCGCGAGCTCAGGGCGCGTGCCTGGGCGATGGCATCGGAGTCCGACACGGTGACGATGCGATGGGCCACCTCGCGGTTCAGGACACTGGGCAGGAAATCCGGCGTCCAGCCCTGGATCTTGTGCGGGGTGAAAGGCTTGCCCGACAGCAGGGCCGCATTCTCAGGCTCCGCGGCGATGATCTGGGTTTCCGGGCGCGCCAGGCGCAGCATTTCACCCACGCCGGTCAGGGTTCCGCCCGTGCCCCAGCCGCTGACGAAGTAGTCCAGACGCCGGCCGGCGAAATCGGAGAGGATCTCCGCCGCCGTGGTATTGCGGTGATAGGCCGGATTCGCCGGGCTGTCGAACTGGCGCGCCAGATGCCAGCCGTGCTTTTCAGCCAGCTCGCGCGCCTTCTTGACCATGCCCTGGCCGCGCTCGGCGGCGGGGGTGAGGATGACCTTGGCACCCAGCATGCGCATGATGCGGCGGCGCTCGACGGAGAAGGACTCCACCATGACGGCGACGAAGGGGTAGCCCTTGGCCGCGCACACCATGGCCAGCGCGATGCCGGTATTGCCAGAGGTGGCTTCGATCACGGTCTGACCGGGCTTGAGCGCGCCGGTGGCCTCGGCATCCTCGATCAGCGCGATCGCCAGGCGATCCTTGACCGAGGCGAGGGGGTTGAAGAACTCGCACTTGGCATACAGCGTCACATTCGCCGGGGCGATCCGCTGGATGCGCACAATGGGCGTGCGGCCGATGGTTCCCAGAATGCTGTCGTAGATCATGCGGCTACCTCCGTTAGGCTAGTATTCACTCTGCCCGGCCCCTTGCGGGCCGCAATAGTGCCACGCCCCCACCGACGGTGGCTAAGAACCGATCTCTTAGTGCTAAGACTTCAAAAATTGCTTGCCGGGGGCGGCCATGGGTCGCGCCGCGCCATCGAGGAGTGGATCCGGGCCGGCCGGCTCACCGTCAATGGCAGGACCGCACAGCTTGGCGATCGTGCCCAGCCTGGCGATGATATCCGCCTCGACGGCAAGCCCCTGGCGACCCAGCTTGCCCTGGACCACACCGTGCTGGTCTACAACAAGCCGGCGGGCGAGGTGACCACCCGCAGTGATCCGCAGGGCCGACCCACCGTCTTCGATAGGCTGCCGCCGCCTGCACAGGGGCGCTGGATCGTCGTGGGCCGCCTGGACTTCATGACTTCGGGGCTGCTGCTGTTCACCACCGATGGCGAGCTGGCGCATCGCCTGATGCACCCCTCGGCGCAGGTCGAGCGCGAGTACCTGGTGCGCTCCCGTGACATCCTCAGCGCCGCGCAGCTGCGGCTGCTGCAGTCGGGTGTGATGCTGGAGGATGGTGTGGCCGGTTTCGACAGCATCAGCCAGACGCGTATCGAAGGCACTCACGCCTGGTATCGGGCCGTGCTGCGTGAAGGCCGCAATCGTGAAGTGCGGCGCCTGTGGCAGGCGGTCGGCAGCGAGATCAGCCGTCTGCTGCGCATACGCTATGGTCCGGTGCAATTGCCGCGCGAGCTCCCCGCCGGCCAGTGGCAAATGCTGGATGCGGCGCTGCATGCGCAGTTGACGCGGGCGGCCGGCAACGCCAGCCGCGCCGCCGCCATCGAACCTGCGCTTGGGGCGCAGGGGGCGCCTGCCGCCGTGGCGACGCCCGGCACGGATGAATCCAGTGTCTGGCAGGCCGCGCGCGCGCGGCGGCGGGCGGCATCGGCACGCCGGATACCGCGCCGCCCGGGTGGCGGCAAGCCATGAGCGAGCTGCTGCCAGCGGTTCTGTGGCGCAATGCGCGCCTGCTGCCCTGTGATGCGGCCATGAGCCGTATCGGCGCGGGTGCCCTGGTCACGCGTGGCGCGCAGATCGCGTGGGTCGGGCGCGAGGCGGATCTGCCGCCGCCGCTGCTGGGGGAGTGCGGTACCCGTCACGACCTGGGCGGGGCCTGGGTGACGCCCGGACTCATCGACTGTCACACGCACCTGGTGTTCGCGGGCACTCGCGCTGGCGAATACGCGCAGCGGCTGCGCGGAATCTCCTACGAGGACATTGCGCGCCAGGGCGGCGGCATCCTCAACACCGTCATGGAAACGCGAGCCGCCAGCGAGCAGCAGCTGTTCGAGCAAAGCGCGCCGCGGCTGGCGGCACTGCGAGCCGAAGGCGTGACCACGGTTGAAATCAAATCCGGCTATGGCCTGACCTTGACCGATGAGCGGCGGATGCTGCGCGTCGCCCGGCGCCTGGGGGAGAGCTCAGGCGTGCGGGTCCACACCTGCCTGCTCGCGGCGCATGCCGTGCCGCCCGAGTTCAATGGCCGCGCCGCCGATTACATGGACACCATCGCTCGCGAGTGGCTGCCGCAGCTAGCGGGTGAGGGGCTGGTCGATTCGGTCGACATATTCTGCGAAAACATCGGTTTCAGTGCCGATCAGGCGCTGATTCTGTTCGATGCAGCCAGCAAGCTCGGGCTGCCGGTGAAAATGCATGCCGAGCAGCTGTCGAACATCGGCGGCAGCCGGCTTGCGGCGCGCTTCCATGCGCTGTCCTGCGATCACCTGGAATTCACCGACCCGGCGGACGCCTCGTTGCTGGCGGCGGCGGGCACGGTGGCGGTGCTGCTGCCGGTCGCCTTCTACGGACTGCGCGAAGTCAGAACCCCGCCGATTGCAGCCTTTCGTGGCGCCGGCACGCGCATGGCCGTGGCCACCGACTGCAACCCGGGCTCGGCGCCCGGCGCCTCCTTATTATTGGCGATGAGCATGGCCACCCGTCTGTTCGGCTTGACGCCCGAGGAGGTCCTGGCAGGGGTGACCGATCATGCGGCCCAGGCCCTGGGCCTGGCTGGACGGGTGGGCAGACTGGCGCCCGGCGCGGCGGCGGACTTCGTGGTCTGGGGGATCAGCCAGCCCGAGGAACTCGGCTACTGGGTGGGCTTCAATCCCTGCCGCGCGGTGGTGCGGGCGGGCCGTTTGGCTGACGGGCAGCTGTCCGGGGCCTAGAAAATTTACCTGTCCCGCGCATTGACACCCCCACCCTTGGAAATCAGAATACGCGGCTCGTTTTCGCGGAGGGGTACCCAAGCGGCCAACGGGAGCAGACTGTAAATCTGCCGGCTTACGCCTTCGTAGGTTCGAAT